>Ga0209759_1000175_pt1 | contig 106788 bp, 106 predicted proteins | sample AraplaCL_Col_mMS_FD_184261 | JGI IMG/M metagenome (GOLD analysis project Ga0209759, IMG submission 184261) | Arabidopsis root microbial communities from the University of North Carolina, USA - plate scrape CL_Col_mMS (SPAdes) (version 2) | ecosystem: Host-associated > Plants > Roots >...
ACCACCTCGAAGTAACGCCTGCGTTGCGCGAATACGTGATCACCAAACTGGATAGGGTGCTAAGACATTTCGATCAGGTCATCGACGGCAGTGTGGTCCTCTCGGTCGACAACCACAAGGAAAAGGATAAGCGTCAAAAGGTTGAAATCAACCTGCATCTCAAGGGCAAGGACATCTTTGTCGAGAGCTGTGACAGCGACCTGTACGCTGCGATCGATCTGATGATCGACAAGCTTGACCGGCAAGTCATTCGCCATAAGGATCGTCTGCAAGGCCATGCGCATGAGGCGATCAAGTATCAACCGGCGCCGCAGCTAGACGTGCCGCCGCAATAAGGGAAACCAGAAGGCATCCTTCATTTCCCTTAACCAGCGAAACCGCCCGGAACCGGGCGGTTTTTTGTTTCCGAGCGCCCCTCTCGCGCGGCGCCGCAGCATCGACCCACGCTTCAAAAGAACTCAATACGCATTGATGGCGCGCCGCACCATCCGTGGCTACCCTGTTCTATAATGTTCCGGTTACCATCGGGGTCAGGTAAGCTCAAGCGGAAATCGGTGTGCCGGAGTCCTGCGCTTTCGGACTCCAACGCGTGTCGCCGTGAGCATCAAACGAATGGAACGCCACTCAAATGCCCCAGCGAGGAGAACCCAGGCCACGTTTTCGCCTGTCAACATGAATCGTTTAGCCAAATTTCTTCCCCTCGAGAACGTCGTCGTCGGACTGTCGGTCACCAGCAAGAAACGTGTGTTCGAGCAAGCGGGCCTGATCTTCGAGAACCAGAACGGCATCGCCCGTAGCACGGTCACTGACAATCTGTTCGCGCGCGAGCGCCTCGGATCGACTGGCCTTGGTGAAGGCGTGGCGATTCCGCATGGCCGGATCAAAGGCTTGAAGCAGCCGCTCGCCGCGTTCGTCCGTCTTGCCGAACCTATCCCCTTCGAGTCGCCCGACGGTCAGCCGGTCTCGCTGCTCATCTTCCTGCTCGTGCCCGAACAGGCCACTCAACAGCACCTCGAAATACTTTCGGAAATCGCGCAGTTGCTGTCCGATCGCGAAGCCCGCGAGCGCCTGCATACGGAAGAAGACCGCGAATCATTGCATCGCCTGCTCACTCAGTGGCAACCTTGATGCATCGGCGGTTATCCGCACGCCGGTGATCCGCCCACGTGCGGATACCGTCTGACAAGGTAAGCGACCCGCGCTAGCGCGGCCGTTGCCTTGTCCGGCAAGCGGACCACACTGGAGTCACTGACTCATGGATACGTCCAGCATCAACGCCCAAAGCATTTTCGACGATAACGCCGCCATGCTGAAGCTCAGCTGGCTGACGGGGCATGAAGGCTGGGAGCGCGGCTTTTCTTCGGAATCGGTCGCCAATGCCACGTCGAGCGCCGACCTCGTCGGCCATTTGAACCTGATCCACCCGAACCGGATCCAGGTGCTCGGCGACGCCGAAATCGATTACTACAAGCGCCAAACCGACGAAGACCGCTCGCGCCACATGGCCGAGCTGATCGCGTTGGAACCACCGTTTCTGGTGGTGGCGGGCGGCGTCGCCGCGCCGCCGGAACTGGTCCTGCGCTGCACGCGTTCGTCCACGCCGCTATTCACCACGCCGATGTCCGCCGCCGCGGTGATCGACAGCCTGCGCCTCTACATGTCGCGCATTCTCGCGCCGCGCGCCACGCTGCACGGCGTGTTTCTCGACATCCTCGGCATGGGCGTGCTGCTCACCGGCGACTCGGGCCTCGGCAAGAGCGAACTCGGGCTGGAACTGATCAGCCGTGGCCACGGCCTCGTTGCCGACGACGCGGTCGATTTCGTGCGCCTCGGTCCCGACTTCGTCGAAGGTCGCTGCCCGCCGCTGCTGCAAAATCTGCTGGAAGTGCGCGGCCTCGGCCTGCTCGACATCAAGACGATTTTCGGTGAAACCGCAGTGCGCCGCAAAATGAAGCTCAAGTTGATCGTGCAACTGGTCCGCCGTCCCGATGGCGAATTCCAGCGCCTGCCGCTGGAAAGCCAGACCGTCGACGTGCTCGGCCTGCCGATCAGCAAGGTCACGATTCAGGTGGCGGCCGGCCGAAATCTCGCCGTGCTGGTCGAGGCCGCCGTGCGCAACACGATCCTGCAACTGCGCGGCATCGACACGCTGCGCGACTTCATGGATCGTCAGCGCCTCGCCATGCAAGACCCCGACAGCCAGTTTCCCGGCAAACTGATCTGAGTCCGCAAGACCATGCCGTATCCGCAGCCAACGGCAGGCCGCGGGTACGCGCGAGGGGACCAGATGCTATGATGAACTGTACGGTTTTCACGACCCCATGCGCATAATCCTGATCACCGGTATATCCGGCTCCGGCAAATCAGTTGCCCTGAACGCGCTTGAAGACGCAGGCTATTACTGCGTCGACAACTTGCCGCCGCGCTTCCTGCCGCAACTGGCTTCCTATCTCGCCGAGGACGGGCAAGACCGCCTCGCGGTCGCGATCGACGCGCGCTCGAGCGCTTCGCTCGACGAAATGCCCGCCATGATCCGTGACCTCTCGCGTGCCCACGACGTACGTGTGCTGTTCCTCAACGCAAGCACGCAGTCGCTGATTCAACGCTTCTCCGAAACGCGCCGGCGCCATCCGCTGTCCGGTTCCACTTCGCACGACGCCGACGTCGGCCTGCTCACCTCGCTCGCCGAAGCGATCGAACGCGAACGTGAACTCGTGGCGGGCCTGGCCGAATTCGGCCATCAGATCGACACCAGCAATCTGCGCGCGAACGTGCTGCGCGCGTGGGTCAAACGCTTCATCGAGCAGAAAGATTCGGGACTCGTGCTGATGTTCGAGTCGTTCGGTTTCAAGCGCGGCGTGCCGCTCGACGCGGATTTCGTGTTCGACGTGCGCACCCTGCCGAACCCGTACTACGATCATGAATTGAGGCCGCTCACAGGCCTCGACAAACCGGTGATCGATTTTCTCGATGCGCTGCCGGTCGTGCATGAAATGATCGACGACATCGAGAAATTTCTCGTTAAATGGCTCCCGCATTTCCGCGACGACAATCGCAGTTATCTGACCGTCGCGATCGGTTGCACGGGCGGTCAGCACCGCTCGGTGTTCATTGCCGAGACGCTCGCCGCGCGTCTCGCATCGTCGGCCAATGTCATTGTGCGGCACCGCGATGCGCCGGTAGAAGCCGGCGAATCATCGAAGCTAGTGGCTTAACCGGCCGCATCGCGCGGCCTCAACTCGAAGCGTTGCGCCATGTCTTCTACTTCTACTGTGCTTGCCGATGTGCCGCTGTTTCCGCTGCATACGGTGCTGTTTCCCGACGGACTGCTGCCGCTGAAGATTTTCGAAGCGCGCTATCTCGACATGGCGCGCGACTGTCTGCGCGAAAAAACGCCGTTCGGCGTGTGCCTGCTGAAAAGCGGCGCGGAAGTAGCGCGTGCGGAAGAGCCTTCGGTGCCCGAAGCAATCGGCTGTCTCGCTGAAATCGACGAGTGCGATGTCGAAGCCTTCGGCATGCTGCTGATTCGCGCGCGCGGCACGCGGCGTTTTCGTCTGCTGTCGCATCGCGTCGAATCGAGCGGTTTGCTGGTCGGCATGGCGGAGCCGCTCGGCGAGGACATGCCGCTCGAAGGCAACGAGCAATTGGCCAAATTCGGCGCCTGCGCGGAGGTGCTTGAGCGGATCATTGCGACGATTCGCGAGCGCGATCCGGACAGCCTGCCGTTCGCGGAACCGTTCAGGCTCGAAGATCCGTCATGGGTGTCGAATCGTCTTGCCGAAGTACTGCCGATCGCGCTGCGCGCTCGCCAGAAACTGATGGAATTGCAGGACGCCGGCGCGAGAATCGACGTGGTTCATCACTACATGCAGCAGCATCAACTGCTCTGAAGGCGGACGCCGCGCTGTGAGCGGATTGATCAGATCAGCGAGCCCTGCAACCCGTCCAGCAGTTTGCGCACCGGCGCGGGCACTCCGAACGAATCGAGATCGCTGAGTGCGACCCACGCGGTGTCGCCGTCGCCCAACGCGGCCAGAGCACCGACTCCGCGATCCAGTTCCGCGAGCCGCGGCTCGATATCCAGTTTGAAATGCGTGAATACATGCGTGAGCGGCGCGAGCGGCGAGACCGCACCGTCGCCGCCGAAGGCTCGCGCACGCTCGGCGAGCGCGGCTTCGTCGGCGGCTTCGGGCAGGCTCCATAAGCCGCCCCAAATGCCCGAGGGCGGACGCTTCTCCAACATCACCGCGTTGCCGTCGCGTAGCACCAGCATCCACGTGCGGCGCGTCGGCACGGTCTTTTTCGGACGCGCCGTGGGCAGCACGCGCTGACGTCCGGTCACGTTGGCGACGCAGTCGGCGGCGAACGGGCAGCGCAGACAGTCCGGCTTGCCGCGCACGCACAGCGTCGCGCCGAGATCCATCAGGCCTTGCGTGTACGCGCTGACATCGGCATCCGATGCGTTCGACGGAAGCAGCGATTCCGCCAGCGTCCACATCGCGTTCTCGACTTTCTTTTCGCCGGGGAAACCTTCGACGCCGAACACGCGCGCCAGCACGCGCTTCACGTTGCCGTCGAGAATCGTCGCGCGCGCCCCGAATGCGAAGGACGCGATCGCCGCCGCCGTCGAGCGGCCGATGCCCGGCAATTCCGCCAGTTCCTCGACCGATGCCGGAAACGCGCCGCCATGCTGCTCGATCACGACTTGCGCACAGCGATGCAGATTGCGCGCTCGCGTGTAATAGCCAAGGCCGGCCCATAACGCCATCACGTCGTCGGACGGCGCGGCGGCGAGCGCGGCAACGGTCGGAAAACGCGCGAGAAATTTCGCGTAGTACGGAATCACCGTCGACACCTGCGTCTGCTGCAGCATGATTTCCGACAGCCAGATGCGATACGGATCGCGTGTGTTCTGCCACGGCAAATCATGCCGGCCATGTTGACGCTGCCACGCGATCAGTCGCGCGGAAAAATCGGACATGACTGAAAAAGCAGGCGCTTGCGGCGCGGCGGGCGAAGTGGAACGCGGAGTTAAGCGAGAAGGCATCGACGATTTAGCGCTGGCAGGTGGGACAGAAATACGTTGAACGCTGCCCTTGCACGATCTGTTTGATCGGCGTTCCACACACGCGGCATGGCAGTCCCGCGCGATCATAGACGAAATAGTCGAGCTGGAAGTAACCGCTTTCGCCGTTGCTGCCGACGAAGTCGCGCAACGTGCTGCCTCCCTTCTCGATCGCGGCGGCGAGCGTCACGCGCACGGCGTCCGCCAACAGCTCGTAACGCACGAGCGAGACGCGCCCCGCGGCGGTGGTCGGCCGGATGCCGGCGCGAAACAGGCTCTCCGATGCGTAGATATTGCCCACGCCCACCACGATTTCACCCGCCAGCAGCGCCTGCTTCACCGAGACTTTGCGCCCGCGCGTGAGCCGGTGCATTAGCGCGCCGGAAAACGCGGGCGAAAACGGTTCGACGCCGAGACTCGCGAGCAGCGGATGCTCGAGCACGTCGCCGGCTTCGCGCGGATGCCACAGCACCGCGCCGAAGCGCCGCGGGTCGCGATAGCGCAAAATGAACTCGTCGAAGATCCAGTCGATGTGATCGTGTTTCGCCGCGGCCGGCGGATGCGGCACGTGGCGCAGCACCCGCAGCGTCCCAGTCATGCCAAGATGCACGATGAACCAGCCCGCGTCGATCTCGAACAGCAGATACTTGCCGCGCCGCTCGACCTTGCGCACCACGTGGCCGCGCAAGGTTTTCGCAAGGTCGGCCGGAATCGGCCAGCGCAATGCGGGCGTACGCACATCCACGCGCTCAACCTTGCGCCCGGACACATACGGTTCGATTCCCCGTCGGGTAACCTCAACTTCTGGCAACTCTGGCATGTCTAACTGGTCTGCAACTTGCGTGAGTGGTTGTGCGCGTATTGTAGCGAGCGCGTTACAATCGTCCGAAACATTGAACGGATTTCCATGAACTTGTCCTTCGTGAAGCTGTTTTTCAAGCGCCCGGCTAGCGCATTCCGCGTACCCCACGCCGTGTCCGCTCGCCGGATGCTCGGTGCGGCGGCGCTCGCGGTGTGGGCGCTGGCTGCCGTGCCCGCCCACGCGCAGGACCCCTCGCCAGACTCGGACGACACCTCGGTCACCTTGCCGGACCCGCTCGGCCCGGCCTCGGCGGAAGACCAGAAGTCCCTGCCCGGCGTGCCGCTGACGAGCCAGATCGTATTCCAGGTGCTCGCCGCCGAAGTCGCGCTGCAGCGCGACCAGCCGGCGCCCGCCTATCAGACCTATCTCGCGCTCGCGCGCGACACGCACGATCCGCGCATGGCGCAGCGCGCCACCGAGATCGCGCTGGCCGCGCAGAGCCCCTCGGACGCTTTGGCCGCCGCGCAATTGTGGCAGCAGTATGCGCCGAACTCGGAACGCGCCGCGCAACTCGACGCATCGCTGCTGGTGTTGTCCGGCAAACCTGACGACGCTGCGCCGATCCTCGCGCGCGAACTCGCGCGTGTGCCCGCCGACAATCGCGGCAGCGCGATTCTGGCGCTGCAGTTACTGCTCTCGCGCGGCCCGAACCGGATCGGCGGCCTGCATGTGCTGCAGGACCTGCTCAAGAACGACATGAACCGGCCCGAGGCGCAATTGGCGATCGCACGCCAGCAGCTCGTATCGGACGACGCGCCGGGCGCGCGCAAATCGCTCGAACAGGCGCTCGCGCTCAAGCCCGACTATTTGCCGGCAGCGCTGACGCTGTCGCAAATGGGCCCGGAAGAGCGCAAGGAAGGCATCGCTTCGCTCGAAAAGTACGTGCAGCAGAATCCGAAATCGCATGACGCGCGTCTCGCGCTCGCGCAGATGTATCTCGCGAGCGACCGTCTGGACGACGCGCAGAAGCAGTTCGAGATCATGCACAAAAACAACGCGAACGAGTTGACGCCGCTCATGGCGCTCGCGCTGATTAAGATCCAGCAAAAGAATTTCAACGAGGCGCAAGCCTACCTGACCCAGTACGCGCAGCAAGCCGAAAAAACGCCGGGCGCCGATCCGGGCCAGGCGTATATCTACCTTGCGCAACTGTCTCTCGAACAGAAGAACGAAGCGGCCGCGAGCGACTGGCTGAACAAGATCTCGCCGTCGAGCCAGCAGTATGTGCCGGCGCAGATCACGCGCGCGCAATTGCTCGCCAAGCAGGGCAAGGTCGATGACGCACGTAAGCTGCTGGCTAACCTGCCGACGCCGGACCCGCGTGACCAGGCGCTGCTCATGCGCACTGACGCGGCGATCCTGTTCGACGCGAAGCGCTACCCGGAGGCGGAGACACGTCTGCAGCAAGCCACGGCGCAGTTTCCCGACGACCCCGATCTGACCTACGACTACGCGATGTCCGCTGAAAAAACCGGCCATTACGACGTCATGGAAGCGCAGTTGCGCAAGCTGATCCAGACGCAGCCCGACAACCCGCAAGCGTACAACGCACTCGGCTACTCGCTGGCCGATCGCAATCAGCGCCTCGCCGAAGCGGACAAGCTGGTCGAGAAGGCATCCTCGTTGGCGCCGAACGACGCGTTCATCATGGACAGCGTCGGCTGGGTCAAATACCGGATGGGCGATACCTCGGACGCGATCAGGCTGCTGCGCAAGGCGTACGACATGCAGCCGAACGCTGAAATCGGCGCGCACCTCGGCGAAGTATTGTGGAAAACGGGCAATCAGGATCAGGCACGCGCCGCTTTCCGCGATGCGCGCAAGCTCGAACCGGACAACGACACGCTTGTCAAAACGCTCCAACGTCTTCAGGTGAACGATCTTTGATGCGTCTTTCCCGTCTGCTTTCTTTTCCCCGGGCACCGCGCGGCGCGGCGCTCGCTTTCACTGCGGCAGCGGTGGTCGCCTTGGCCGGTTGTGCGTCGGTCAAACCGCAAGGGCCGTCCACGTCGAATGCCGCGACCTCCGTCACCGCGCAGACTAGCCGTGCTTACCAGGGCCGTTTCGCGGTTCAGTACAACGATCAGAACGGCCAGCAGCGCAACGCTTACGGCAACTTCACCTGGCAGGAAACCGGCGACACCGTGACCCTGCAGTTGCGCAACCCGCTCGGCCAGACGCTGGCGGTGGTGACTTCGTCGCCGGCTTCGGCAACGCTGGAGCTGCCGAACCGCCAGCCGCTCACCGCGGATAACGTCTCTACGTTGATGCAGAATGCGCTCGGCTTCGCGTTGCCGGTCGAAGGGCTACGCTATTGGCTTCAACCGTCGCCGGCGCCCACTTCGCGCGCCAAGACCGAGAAGGATCCCGAGCAACCGTCGCGGCTGAAGCAAATCACACAGGACGGCTGGACAATCGACTATCTGGCTTATGCCGACGCGCCGGCAACCGGCGTGAAGCGAGTCAACCTGAGTCGTTCGGAACCGCCGCTCGACATCAAGCTCGTGCTGGATCAGTAACCCGCGCCGCATCACGCACTTTTTCGCGCGCGACCTTGCCGCTTCTTCGGCGCCATCTGGCGTATGTAGCCTCGACTCATGATTGAAACGACCGATTCGCTGCGCGATTGCCTCGCTCCAGCGAAACTCAACCTCTTCCTGCACATCACCGGCCGCCGGCCTGATGGCTATCACACGCTGCAAACGGTCTTCCAGTTGCTCGACTGGGGCGACACGCTGCACTTCACGCGACGTGACGACGGACTCATCACGCGTAGCACCGAAATCGCCGACGTGCCGCCGGAACACGACCTGACCGTGCGCGCCGCGACACTGCTCAAAGCGCATACGGGCTCGCCTGAAGGCGTCGATATCGAAATCGACAAGCGTCTGCCAATGGGCGCCGGCCTTGGCGGCGGCAGCTCCGATGCTGCGACGACGCTGCTCGCCCTGAATCGTTTGTGGAAGCTCAATCTGCCGCGCCTCGAATTGCAGGCGCTGGCATTGAAACTTGGCGCCGATGTGCCGTTTTTTGTTTTTGGAAAAAACGCGTTCGCCCAGGGTGTCGGAGAAGCTTTAGACGTTGTACAATTGCCGCCGCGCCATTTCTTAGTAGTGACGCCGAGGGTTCATGTTCCGACTGCAGCGATTTTTTCTGAAAAAGCGTTGACAAGAGATTCAAAACCCCTCACAATTACGGACTTTCCTGCAGAACTTAGCTGCAACACTGAATGGCCAGAAAGTTTCGGCCGCAATGACATGCAGCAGGTTGTCGTAGGAAAATACGCGGAAGTAGCGCAAGTGTTGCGATGGTTTGAAAACGTCGCGCCAGCGCGGATGTCTGGATCAGGTGCAAGTGTTTTTGCCGCGTTCCGCAGTAAAGCTGAAGCAGAAGCGGCGCAAGCCAAACTGCCAGCCGAATGGAACAGCGCAGTGACCGCAAGTCTCGATCAGCATCCACTCTTTACTTTCGCGTCATAAGTTTTGCATCGTCGAACGCTCCTCGTTCGGTGAAGCTCAAAGTTAGTGTAGGGGAGTCGCCAAGTTGGTTAAGGCACCGGATTTTGATTCCGGCATTCGAAGGTTCGACTCCTTCCTCCCCTGCCAAAAATTCTCGCATTTCCCTCGCCCCCAGCCTGAAGTAGGTGCACGATGAGCAGCCATGACGGCCTGATGGTTTTTACTGGCAACGCAAATCCCGCGCTTGCACAGGAAGTCGTCAAAATTCTCGGTATTCCCCTCGGCAAAGCAATGGTTAGCCGTTTCTCGGACGGTGAAATCCAAGTCGAGATTCAGGAAAACGTGCGTGGCAAGGATGTCTTCGTCCTGCAGTCCACGTGCGCACCGGCGAACGACAATCTGATGGAACTGATGATCATGGTCGATGCGCTCAAGCGCGCATCCGCCGGCCGGATCACCGCAGCCATCCCCTACTTCGGTTATGCCCGTCAAGATCGTCGCCCGCGTTCCGCGCGCGTCGCCATCTCGGCGAAGATCGTGGCGAACATGCTGGAAATCGCCGGCGTCGAGCGGATCATTACGATGGATCTGCACGCCGACCAGATTCAAGGCTTCTTCGACATTCCGGTCGACAACATCTACGCTACGCCCGTGCTGCTCGGCGATCTGCGCAAGCAGAACTACGAGAACCTGCTGGTCGTTTCGCCGGACGTCGGCGGCGTGGTGCGTGCCCGGGCTTTGGCCAAGCAACTGAATTGCGATCTCGCGATCATCGACAAACGCCGCCCGAAGGCGAACGTTGCCGAAGTGATGAACATCATCGGTGAAGTCGAAGGCCGTACCTGCGTGATCATGGACGACATGGTCGACACCGCCGGCACGCTCTGCAAGGCAGCACAAGTTTTGAAGGAACGTGGCGCGAAGCAGGTGTTTGCGTACGCCACGCACCCGGTTCTGTCAGGTGGCGCAGGCGAGCGTATCGCCGCTTCCGCACTCGACGCACTCGTTGTCACGGACACGATCCCGCTCGGTGACGAAGCCCGCTCGTGCGCGAAGATCCGTTCGCTGACCAGCGCCGGCCTGCTTGCCGAAACGTTCTCGCGGATTCGCCGCGGCGATTCGGTGATGTCGCTGTTCGCTGAAAGTTAAGTATTTGCGAAGGCGCAGCGCGCCGCTTTACGCGGCACACTGCGCTTTTGCACAATCGGCATGAACGAACGAAGGTTCGTGCCGCAGCTCTGGGGCCTCAGCCATCTGGCTTGGAGGCCCCGTTTTTACTGCCTGGTCGCGGGCAGTGCATTGGAGATTCAAAATGAAAGTAGTCGCTTTCGAGCGTTCTTTGCAAGGTACGGGTGCGAGCCGCCGCCTGCGTAACTCGGGCAAGACCCCGGGCATCGTATATGGCGCTGGTGCTGAAACGCAATTGGTCGAACTGGACCACAACGCGCTGTGGCACGCGCTGAAGAAAGAAGTTTTCCACTCGTCGATTCTCGATCTGGAAGTGGCAGGCAAGTCGCAACAGGTTCTGCTGCGCGACGTGCAATACCACCCGTTCCGTCAGCTCGTGCTGCACGTGGACTTCCAACGTGTCGACGCGAAGAAGAAGCTGCACACCAAGGTGCCGCTGCACTTCATGAACCAGGAATCGAACCCGGCAGTGAAGCTGTCGAGCGCGGTGATCTCGCACGTCATCAACGAAATCGAAATCGAGTGCCTGCCGTCGGCACTGCCGGAATTCCTCGAAGTTGATCTGGCGACGATCGAAGCAGGTCACTCGGTCCACGCTAAAGACATCAAGCTGCCGGCAGGTGTGTCGCTGGTTGCTCACGTCGAAGCAGAAAACCCGGTGGTCGCTGCTGCAACGATCCCGGCTGGCGCAATCGCTGAAGGCGACGCCGCTGCTGCTGCAGGTGAAGGCGAAACGCCGGCTGCTTAAGGGCACCTCAGGCAAAGAGCAAGAAATCCTCTCGATCCGTTTCAATGAAACGGTCGATGTGACCCGCCGAGGTTCGCCCCGGCGGGTTTTTTTTCGGTTTTTTTCGGCCCGGCTGCGTTCAGCTTCCAGGCCAGACGGACCTACGCAAACATGATCAAGCTGATCGTCGGCCTCGGCAATCCGGGCGCCGAATACACCGCGACGCGCCACAACGCCGGCTTCTGGCTGGTCGATCAACTGGCGCGCGAAGCAGGCACGACGTTGCGCGACGAGCGGCGTTTCCACGGCTTCTATGCCAAAGCGCGGCTACACGGCGAGGAAGTGCATCTGCTGGAACCGCAGACGTATATGAACCGTTCGGGCCAATCGGTCGTGGCAGTTGCGCAGTTCTTCAAGATTCTCCCCGACGAAATCCTGGTCGCGCACGACGAGCTCGACATGCCGCCCGGCACCGTCAAGCTGAAGCTCGGCGGCGGCAGCGGCGGCCACAACGGGTTGAAGGACATCACCGCGCATCTGTCGTCGCAGCAGTACTGGCGGCTGCGGATCGGCATCGGCCATCCGCGCGACCTGATTCCAGAGAGCGCGCGCGCCGGTGCCAAGCCCGACGTCGCCAACTACGTGCTGAAGCCGCCGCGCCGGGAAGAACAGGACGTGATCGATGCATCGATCGAGCGCGGGCTCGCCGTCATGCCGCAAATCATCAAGGGCGAGCTGGAACGCGCGATGATGCAACTGCATCGCAATCCGTAGACTGTCTAGCTGGAACCCGGGTTGCCGTAACGCCGTCAGCAGCAACAATCGTGTTGGAAGGAGAATCGCTTGAGCCGCTATTGGAGTGACATCGTTCACCGTCTAACGCCGTATGTGCCGGGCGAGCAACCCGTGGTCGCGCATCCGGTCAAGCTGAATACCAACGAGAATCCGTATCCGCCGTCGCCGCGAGTGCTCGATGCGATCCGGCAGGAACTCGGCGACGCGGCCGATTCGCTGCGGCGCTACCCCGATCCGACGGCGCAAAAGCTCCGCGAAACGGTTGCCGCGTACCACGGCATTCGCGCGGAACAGGTGTTTGCCGGCAACGGCTCGGACGAAGTGCTGGCACTCACGTTCCAAGCCTTGCTCAAGCACGACAAACCTCTGCTGTTTCCGGACATCACGTACAGCTTCTATCCAACGTACGCGCGACTTTTCGAGGTCGACTACCGGACCGTTCCGCTCGACGACAGCTTTGCGATCAACGTCGACGACTATACGTCGCCGAATGGCGGCATCCTGTTCCCGAATCCGAATGCGCCGACCGGCCGTCCGCTGCCGCTCGCCGATATCGAGCGCCTGGTGGCAAGCAATCCCGCTTCCGTCGTGGTGATCGACGAGGCTTACGTGGATTTCGGCGCCGAATCGGCCATCTGTCTGATCGACCGCTATCCGAATCTGCTGGTCGTTCAAACCGTGTCGAAGTCGCGTTCGCTGGCAGGAATGCGCGTCGGCTTTGCGTTCGGCAACCGGGAGTTGATCGGCGCGCTGAACCGCGTGAAGGACAGCTTCAACTCGTATCCGCTGGACCGTCTCGCGCAAGTCGCCGCCGCGGCGGCGTACGAAGACGACGCGTGGTTTCGCCACACCTGCGCCAAAGTCATGGCAAGCCGCGAGCGATTGGCCGCGGGGCTGACGGCGTTGGGCTTCGAGGTGGTGCCGTCGGCGGCGAATTTGCTGTTCGCTCGCCATGAGGGCTACGACGCCGCAACGCTCGTACTGCGACTGAGGGAAAAGGAGATTTTCGTGCGCCATTTCAAGGCGCCGCGCGTCGACCAGCATCTGCGAATCTCGGTCGGCACCGACGCCGAATGCGACATTCTGCTGGACGCGTTGCGCGAGATCTTCAGCGCTTACGTGGGATAGGACCGCGCAAAAGCGTCACTGCCCCAAAAAAAACGGCGAGGCATAAGAGCCTCGCCGTCTTTTTAGACTTCGTACCTCAGGCGCCCTTCGCGGCCTGCAGCGCGTGGTACTTGGCCATCAAGCCATCAGGCGTCTCCAGATGGTCGGGGTCGCGCGGAATACACTCGACCGGGCACACCTGAATACACTGCGGTTCGTCGAAATGCCCAACGCACTCGGTACATTTCTTCGGGTCGATTACATAGATTTCCGGGCCCATCGAGATTGCGTCGTTCGGGCACTCGGGCTCGCATACGTCGCAATTGATGCACTCGTCGGTAATCATCAAGGCCATACTTCTCTCACTTCACGCCGGCCGCAGCCGGCTTTTATCCGTCGAACCGACAGCTTACGCCGGTTACGGTTGTCCCGCCGACGCGCCGCTCACCGGATCCATCGCGGCGACCTTTTCCGTCAACCATTTCTCGACCGACGGGAACACGAACTTACTGACGTCGCCGCCGAGTTGCGCGATTTCACGCACGATCGTGCCCGAGATGAACTGGTACTGATCGGACGGCGTCATGAACATGGTTTCGACGTCGGGCAGCAAATAGCGATTCATGCCGGCCATCTGGAACTCATATTCGAAGTCCGACACCGCTCGCAGGCCGCGCACGATCACGCGCGCGTTATTGGTGCGCACGAAATCCTTCAATAGCCCCTTGAAGCTCATCACCTGAACGTTCGGGTAGTGCCCGAGCACTTCGTGAGCGATGTCGAGACGCTCTTCGAGCGTGAAAAAAGGCTTCTTGTTGCGGCTATCGGCAACGCCGACCACCAGCGTGTCGAAAATGCTCGACGCGCGCCGAACGAGGTCTTCGTGACCGCGCGTCAGCGGGTCGAACGTGCCCGGGTACACGGCGACTACCATGAGACTTCTCCTCTCTTCAGACAAAGGGGCACGTCAAAGCGTCCACGCGACGCATTTGGCACCGACCGCACACGTGACGGCAAACCGCCCGGCGCTTGTTTTGGAACGCGCATTATTCCTTATTTTCGCGCTGCAGCAAATGAAAGTGGACAGCGCCCGCTTTACCTTGCCGGACGATTTCCCAACCGGCGAGCGCCTCGTTTCCAGCAAGCTCGAGCGCATCGCCCGCTTCTACATACAGAAATCCGTCAGCGGCGACGAGCGGAGCCGCCAACGTCAGCGCTTTGCCGAGCAGACCGTCGCCGAACGGCGGATCGAGAAACACGACGTCGAACGAACCGGGCGCGAGACTCGCGGCAAGACGCAAACCGTCTGCTTCAGCGATTTCGATCGTGCGCGCCGACAGGCGTTCCTGGTTCGCGCGCAACTGGCCGGCGGCGCGCGCATTGCGCTCCACCATCAGCACCCGTGCCGCCCCGCGCGACGCCGCCTCGAAGCCCAGCGCGCCGCTGCCGGCGAACAGATCGAGGCAGCGCTGGCCATCCAGGTCCTGGCCGAGCCAGTTGAACAGCGTCTCGCGCACGCGATCGGGTGTGGGGCGCAGGCCGTCGAGATCGAGCACAGGCAAAGGCGTGCGTTTCCAGTCGCCGCCGATGATACGGATGGCGTGCGGCTTGCCGCCTTTAGACGAAGCGCCATGGGCGCGTGAAGGTGCGGAACGGGGCATGCAGTTTCGATTACGTTATTGAAGCGCCCGCGACGAAGAAATTGCGGGCCGGAGCGCCAACGTTACCACAGCGACGCCCCGCGTCCAGCCTGGCCGTTCGGCCGATACGACGGCCGGCGGCGCGCCTGATAAAATGTGCGGCTTCCAGCGCCTTGCATCCCGCATCGCAACGCTGCCTGCCGCTCCCACCGGTCTTGTGCCGGCTGCGCGCATCGGCGCGCGCTCTCACCACGCCAGATCATGTTCAGCTTTTTCAAACGATTCAAGGGTTCGAAAGAGTCCGATAACGCGCCAGAAGAGTCGCAAATCACGCCGGAAGGTTCGACGCCCGCAGCCGCCGTGCAGGCGCCTGCGCCCGTCGTGCCGGCCGCGGCTCCGGTTCGCGTCGACACGCCGCCGGTGGCCGCTCCGTCGGCAAACGATCCCGAACCCGAGCCTGAAGCATTCGCGCTTGAGGAAACCGTCGAAGTCGTCCCGCCGCCGTTGCCGGACGCGGGCGCAAAACGTTCGTGGCTGACCCGTCTGAAGACCGGCTTGTCGAAGACGAGTTCGAACCTGACCGGCATTTTCGTCGGCACGAAGATCGACGAAGACTTGTACGAAGAGCTCGAAACCGCGCTGCTGATGTCGGACGCGGGCGTCGACGCCACTGAATTCCTGCTCGAAGCGCTGCGCGAGAAAGTGCGCGCCGAACGCCTCGTCGATCCACAGCAGGTCAAAGCCGCGCTGCGCACGTTGCTGGTCGACCTGCTCAAGCCGCTGGAAAAATCGCTCATGCTCGGCCGCGCTCAGCCGCTCGTGATGATGATCGCCGGCGTCAACGGCGCGGGTAAAACCACCAGCATCGGCAAGCTCGCCAAGCATCTGCAGAGTTTCGATCAATCCGTGCTGCTGGCCGCGGGCGACACGTTCCGCGCCGCCGCGCGCGAGCAACTGGCCATCTGGGGTCAGCGCAACAATGTGACCGTGGTCTCGCAGGAAAGCGGCGACCCGGCAGCGGTGATCTTCGACGCGGTCGGCGCCGCGCGTGCGCGCAAGATCGACGTGATGATGGCGGACACGGCCGGCCGCCTGCCGACCCAGCTGCATCTCATGGAAGAACTACGCAAGGTGAAGCGCGTGATCGGCAAGGCGCAAGACGGCGCGCCGCATGAGGTGCTGCTGGTGATCGACGCCAACACCGGCCAGAACGCGCTCGCGCAGGTCAAGGCGTTCGACGACGCGCTCGGCCTCACCGGCCTGATCGTCACCAAACTGGACGGTACGGCGAAGGGCGGCATTCTCGCCGCGATCGCAAGGCAGCGTCCGATTCCGGTGTATTTCATCGGCGTCGGCGAGAAAGTCGAAGATTTGCAGCCGTTCAGCGCGGAAGAGTTTTCCGACGCGTTGCTGGGCGGCTGAGGGCCACGGCGTTCGCGGCTTAAGCCGCGGGCTTAGGCAGCAAAAAGGGCACTCCGAGGAGTGCCCTTTTGTCATCCCGACTACCGGACGATCACGAATTACTCAGCGTCCGGCTGCGCGCCCGGCGCCGCGCGCGCAAACGCGTCGAGTTGCATCGCATGGTCGTAGATGCGCTGAATGGTCGGAAACTTGGTCGTGTCGACCTTGAAGCGCTGCGCGTTGAACACCTGCGGAATCAGACAAGTGTCCGCAATGGTCGGCGTATCGCCGAAACACAGCTTGCCGGTGCGCGAATCGCCCGCCAGATGCGTTTCGAACGTCGCGAATCCGGCTTCCACCCAGTGGCGGTACCAGGCGTCCTTGGCATAATCGTCGACGCCCAGTGTGTGCTTCAGATACTTCAGCACGCGCAGGTTGTTCAGCGGATGAATCTCGCACGCCACCTGCAACGCCAGCGCGCGCACATACGCGCGATCGGCCGGCGCCTTCGGCAAAAGCGCCGGCTCGGGATGCACCTCTTCCAGATACTCGATGATCGCGAGCGACTGCGGCATCACGTCATTGCCGTCGACGAAGGTCGGCACGATTCCGTCCGCGTTCACCTTGCGGTATTCGGGCTTCAACTGCTCGCCGCCGTCGCGCACAAGATGCACCGGCACGTAGTCGTACGGCAGATTTTTCACGTTCAGCGCAATGCGCACGCGATAAGACGCCGAGCTACGAAAATAGCTGTAGAGCTTCATGTTCTCTGTCTCCCCCAACCGGCCCGTCAGACGACGCGCACGCTAAGCTCGCCGAGCCCGTCCACGCCACCCTTCATCAGATCGCCCGGCACCACTGCGCCGACGCCTTCCGGCGTGCCGGTGAAGATCAGGTCGCCGGGTTGCAGTTCGAATAGCGTCGACAGATAAGCGATCGTCTCGGCCACCGACCAGATCAGTTGCGACACGTCCGAGCTTTGCTTTTCCTCGCCGTTCACCGACAGCCAGATCGCGCCCTTGTCGACATGGCCGACCGTCGCCGCCGGATGAATCGGGCCGAGCGGCGCCGAGTGGTCGAAGCCCTTCGCGGTATCCCACGGACGGCCCAGCTTTTTGGCTTCGGCCTGCAGATCGCGGCGCGTCATGTCGAGACCGAGCGCGTAACCGTACACGTGGTCGAGCGCGCTCTCGACCGGAATATTCTTGCCGCCCTTGCCGATCGCCGCCACCATTTCCATCTCGAAGTGGACGTTTTTCGACAGCGACGGATACGGAAACTCGCCAGTGGCGCCGGGCGCGACGTACAGCACGGCATCGGCCGGCTTGGCGAAGAAGAACGGCGGTTCGCGGTCGGGATCGTGGCCCATCTCGCGCGCGTGCGCCTCGTAGTTACGGCCAACACAGTAGATGCGACGCACCGCGAACTGCTCGCTGGACCCCACAACCGGCACCGCGACCACCGGTGCGGGTGCAAATACGTAACTCATCCCGTTCTCCGTTATTTGATGTGTGCCGCCAGCGCGGCGATAAAACGTCGAGTGTAACGCGCGACAAAGGGCCACGCGCATCAGTTCGGCATGGACCGGCAAGGCCGCCGCCGCGGGCGCGGGGTCTCGCGGGATCGCCATAGATGCGATACTCACACTCAACAGCGTCCCTTGAATAGCTTGGCCAACCGCTTTGAAGCGGCACGCCGACACGTCCCACTGCGCCCGATGACCGACTCCGCCGACACCGCCAACCCCTTCCCCTGCGCCCGCTTCATCAAGGAAATCGGCCGCGGCCCGAACGGCGCCCGCGCGCTGACCGCCGACGATACGCGCACGCTCTACACCGCCATGCTCGACGGCCGCGTGGCCGAACTCGAACTCGGCGCGGTGCTGCTCGCGTACCGCGTGAAGGGCGAAACCGCCGACGAGCTCGCGGCGATGCTGGCCGGCGCGCATGCGTCCTTCGAGCCGGTTCATTTGCCGCACGGCACGTTCCGGCCGGTGTCCATACCGAGCTACAACGGCGCGCGCAAACAGCCAAACCTGGTGCCGCTGCTGGCCCTGCTGCTGGCGCGCGAAGGCGTGCCGGTGCTGGTGCACGGCGTCACCGAAGATCCAGGCCGCGTGACGAGCGCGGAAATCTTCACGCATCTGCAGATTCCGCACGCGCGATCGCACGCCGATATCGAAGACGGTCTCGCCGAGCACCGCCTTGCGTTCGCGCCAATCGACGTGCTCGCGCCGAAGCTCGCACGCCTGCTTGCGCTGCGCCGGCGCATGGGCGTGCGCAACTCGACGCACACGCTGGTGAAAATTCTGCAGCCGTTCGCGCCCGCGGGTTTGCGCCTCGTCAACTATACGCACCCGCCGTATCGCGACAGCCTGACGCAACTGTTCAACACGCATCCGGACGCGGCCGCCGGCGGCGCATTGCTTGCACGCGGCACTGAAGGTGAAGCGGTGGCGGATACACGCCGCCAGGTGCAGGTCGACTGGTTGCACGACGGTGTCTGCGAAACGCGCGTGCCGCACGAGCGGTCGTCGCCCGACGCGCCGGAAGTGGAGTTGCCCGAAGCCAAAGACGCGCCGACGACGGCCGCCTGGATTAGCGCCGTATTGCGCGGCGAAGCGCCCGTGCCGAGCGCGATCGAACGGCAGGTCGAACTGATCGTGGACGTCGCAAGAATGCCCGTTTAACGGCCACGATGCAGGCGGGACGACGCGCTTGCCGTCGCTCGCCGCGAACCGCGTGGGTTGACACGCCGCAACGCGGCGTCATACATTAGACCCATGCGTTCCCTTCCGAACACCCTCCGAATTACCTCCGGCCGCCTAGCGCGGCCCCTATCGCTACGTCTAGCGTAAGTCAGGCGTAGCGCCGCGCGTTTGGCAGCTCAGGTTGCTCAAAAGCGCGGTCTCTCCGGTAGTTCCGCTGTTTCCGTTCCTGTCGCACCCCCAAAAGCGTAGTTCTTCACAACCTGTAGTCGTTTGCATTCGTCCGTTTACCGCGCGGACGAAGCGCGAGGATCAAATGCACGTCGCATGGGCTTTATCCACGTCCGTTTTCGCCGTCACGATGACGCCGTTCGTTCGCGCCCGTTCGCTGTTGCCGCTAGCCACCGGCTGGCAGACCGTGCATCCGTGGCAGTCCGCCAACCGCTCCCGGCCACACCCTTTCGCAAACGACACAACGAACGAGGCTCACCATGTTGCAAAACCCCGCTGAGAAATACCGCCCCTTCCCCGCCGTCCGTCTGACCGGCCGCAAATGGCCGAGCCGCACGATCGACCAGACGCCGGTCTGGATGAGCACCGATCTGCGCGACGGCAATCAGGCGCTGATCGAGCCAATGAACGCCGCGCAAAAGCTCGAGTTCTTCGAGATGCTGGTCGCGATCGGTTTCAAGGAGATCGAGGTCGGCTATCCGTCGGCGTCGCAAACGGATTTCGATTTCGTTCGCAAGCTGATCGAGGAAAAACGCATTCCCGGCGACGTGACCATCGAGGTGTTCATGCCGTCGCGCGCGGAACTGATTGCGCGCACGTTCGAGGCGCTGGAAGGCGCGCCGCGCGCCATCGTGCACTTGTACAACGCGATCTGCCCGTCGTTCCGGCGGATCGTGTTCAACCAGACGAAGGCCGAGATCAAGGCGCTGGCCGTGCACGGCACGCAAATCATCAAGGAGCATGCGCAGGCGCGCCCCGGCACGCACTGGACTTTCCAGTACTCGCCGGAAACGTTCAATGCCACCGAATTGCCGTTTGCACGCGAGGTGTGCGACGCGGTCGCGCAGACGTGGCGGCCGACGCGCGATCACAAAATGATCGTCAACCTGCCCGCGAGCGTGGAAGCGGCGACACCGAATGTGTTCGCCGATCAGATCGAATGGATGCACCGCAATCTCGGCTATCGCGACAGCATTGTGCTGTCGGTGCATCCGCACAACGATCGCGGCACCGCTGTGGCCGCCGCGGAACTGGCGCTGCTGGCTGGCGCGGACCGCGTCGAAGGCTGCCTGTTCGGCAACGGCGAGCGCACCGGCAACGTCGATCTCGTCGCGCTGGCAATGAATCTGGCTGCGCAAGGCGTCGATACTGGGCTCGATTTCTCGAATATGGAGGCGGTCCGGCGCGTGGTAGAGCGCTGCAATCAGCTGCCGGTGCATCCGCGGCATCCGTATGCGGGCGAGGCGATGATGCGGGCGAAGAACGCGGAGCGACAAGGCATCGCGGCGCAAGAGCCCATAGCGGCCGAAACTGGCGCGGCGGATCGTCGCGAATGGAGCGATGTCGATCAGGAGAGCGTGGCTGCCTGAGAATCAGGCCGAGCTGACGAAACCAATGCAAACACAACGGACAAGCGCGCTACCCCTGCACTTGCGTCAACCTGAACGGCTCGCTCACAAGGCGCAGCTGCCCGGACAGCGTGAGCTCAAAAGGCTCACTCGATTGCGCAACGCGTGGCCTGCCAGGCAATCAGGCGCCAACGGCCGTCTTCCAGCGTATGAATCGCCGTGTAGGCGATCGGAAACAGCAGCGCCCCGTTGTTCGCCTCCATTTCGATCAGCGCGCGCCCGCTCACCACGCAGGTCTCGCGCCCGACCGGCAGCACCTCCTGCGACTGGATCTCGATCTGCCGATAGCGGCGGCGGCCCGCGGTGATCCCATCGATGAACTGCCGTTTCGTCTCCCGTTTGCCGTTCGTATGAACGTAGCTCACGTTGTCCGCGATCAGGGCATCGAGCGATGGCCCGTCGCCGTCGACCATCGCACGAAAGCGCTCTCGCTCGAGCTCGCGAACCGCTTCGATTATCTTTGCCGCCATCGCTCAGCCCCTCGCACCGGTGAGCCGACGTGGCCACGGTTGTCAGAAGTTGTATTGCAGATATAGCTGGTGGAAATTTATACCAGGATTCGGCTCTTTGATACCGCCATTGGAAACATGCTGGAAGCGGTAGCCCGCCTGGTACTGCTGGTGGCTGCCGAACTGCATGCCCACGCCGGCCATGTCGGCGAACTGGAACGCACTGCCCAGTGTGAAGGTCGAAGAAATCCGGGGACTCGACAGCAACCGGATGCCCGCGCCAAGCTCGGCATACGGGCGGATCGAGCCCGATCCCTTGATGAAGCGGATGATCGGCGTCACGCCGACTTCGCCGATGTTGTCGTGCACATTGCCTTCATTGGTGTGCCACCAGGCCACGTGCGCTTCGCCGATCAGCGAGAAATGCCAGTCGCCGATCTGCCACCAGGTCAGATCCGGATCCCAGACAAAAGCAAGATCCAGCTTCTTGACGTGGCGATCGCCGAGACCGCCGGCCACCTGCACGCCGAACTGGTCCGCCGAAGCCCATCCCGAAGTGCCCACCAGCAAGGCGCCAGCCGTGATTTTTAGCGCCAGACCACGCAAAGTATTCTTTTTGTTGTTCATCTAACACCCGAGCTCCGTCGAACGTTGAACAATCTGTAACTGTTTTGCGTATTCTAAGGTCAATCGCAATTTGGTGGATCGTATGAAGAAAGCTGACTTTCCGCAATTAGTCACTTCAAAATTAGCAAAAGTCGGGCATTTATGACAATGAAGGCGATTTGTTAGGTAAATGCTACGCGCCCCTTGAAAATACCGAGGGAGGTGTCTAATGGCTATTGAAACGTGAATTTCAATAGGAATTTGCGGAACTAGGATGTCCCTACACCCTCTAAGTATTAGCACTCGGCAAATCAGAGTGCTAACATCCAACGCTGGAGTCGTTACCTGAATACGCTTTTGTCTGATTCCAAAGGAGTTTCCTACGTGAGCCATGCAATGACCCTTCCGAGTACTTTGAGCCCGTCGTCGGCTAAGGCCGCTTCGGCAGGTGCACTGGCGCTCTCGCATTCCTCGCTGCTGCCCGGTCAACTGGGCAATATCGACGCCTACATCCAGGCCGTTAATCGGATTCCGATGCTGACGCCGGCGGAAGAACGCCAGTTCGCCACCGAATTTCGCGAGCAGGACAACCTCGAGTCCGCGCGCCGTCTCGTGCTGTCGCACTTGCGGCTGGTCGTGTCGATCGCGCGCAACTATCTGGGTTATGGACTGCCGCACGCCGACCTGATCCAGGAAGGCAACATCGGCCTGATGAAGGCCGTGAAGCGCTTCGATCCGGAGCAGAACGTGCGTCTCGTGTCGTACGCCATGCACTGGATCAAGGCTGAGATCCACGAATACATTCTGCGCAACTGGCGGATGGTGAAGGTCGCCACCACCAAGGCGCAGCGCAAGCTGTTCTTCAATCTGCGCAGCCATAAGCAAGGGCTGGGCGCGTTCACGCCGGACCAGATCGACGATCTGGCCAAAGAGTTGAACGTGAAGCGCGAAGAAGTCTCCGAAATGGAAACGCGCCTCTCCGGCGGCGACATCGCGCTGGAAGGTCAGGTCGAAGACGGTGAAGAAGCCTACGCGCCGATCGCCTATCTGGCCGACTCGCATAGCGAACCGACTGCCGTACTGGCTTCGCGTCAGCGCGACAAGCTGCACAGCGACGGTATCGCGAGCGCGCTGGACGCACTTGACGCCCGCAGCCGCCGCATCATCGAGGCACGCTGGCTGAAGGTGGAAGACGACGGTTCGGGCGGCTCCACGCTGCACGAACTGGCCGACGAGTTCGGCGTGTCCGCCGAACGTATTCGGCAGATCGAGGCGAGCGCAATGAAGAAGATGCGCGGTGCGCTGACCGAATACGCGTAACAGTTGAAGATTGTCGGCATGCCGGTTCGCCCGGCGCGCGGCAGCAAAGCCGCCAAAACCCGCCCTCGCAAGACGGCGGGTTTTTTTTCGCCCACGCCGCGGCGTTTTCACGCATAAGCGCATTGACGCACGAACATGAGCGCGGCAAACGCGTTTCTTGACGTATCACAAACCAGATAGCAATACTGCTTGAACGGGGCAAGTCTCGCGACCCAATGCCGCAGCGCCGAGCGGTTGCGCGCGAGGATCCAGTCCTAGAATCGGGGTGCACTCGTCAGACCGCTCAGGCGGCCTGGCGCCAACCGGATTCACCGGTGTGAAGTTGCCTTCTACCGATCATGACCCTAGTCCTCAATCGCAAGACCACTCGCCGCCGGAGCCTGCGTCAACGGTTCCATGGCTGGGTGCGCGGTCCGACGCTGGCGCGGGATATCGCCATCGTCCTCGCCATCAAATTCGTACTGCTGATGGCGCTCAAATACACATTCTTCAATCATCCGCAGGCGGAGCATATGTCGCTCCCGCCTGAGCAAGTCGCGCAGGCGCTGTTGTCCGTGCCTGCCTCGCATCCGTCCCAAGGTGATCAACATGCCCGTTAGCGAAGTCGTAGAACTGTCGCGCCTCCAGTTCGCCATCACCGCGCTTTACCACTTTCTGTTCGTCCCGCTCACGCTCGGCCTGTCCTGGTTGCTCGTCATCATGGAGTCGGTCTATGTGATGACCGGCAAGCAGATCTACAAGGACATGACCCAGTTCTGGGGCAAGCTGTTCGGCATCAACTTTGCGATGGGCGTGACCACCGGCCTCACGCTGGAATTCCAGTTCGGCACCAACTGGTCGTACTACTCGCACTATGTCGGCGACATTTTCGGCGTGCCGCTCGCCGTGGAAGGCCTGATGGCGTTCTTTCTCGAGTCGACCTTCGTCGGCTTGTTCTTCTTCGGCTGGAAGCGGCTCTCGAAGGTCCAGCACGTGTTCGTCACGTTTCTCGTCGCGCTCGGCTCGAACCTGTCGGCGCTATGGATTCTGGTGGCCAATGGCTGGATGAACAATCCGGTCGGCGCGACCTTCAACTACCAGACCATGCGCATGGAGCTCGACAGCATCTTCTCCGTGCTGTTCAATCCGGTCGCGCAGGTCAAGTTCGTGCATACCGTGTCGGCCGGATATGTGACGGCGTCGATGTTCGTGCTCGGCGTGTCGTCGTGGTATTTGCTGAAGCGCCGCGACACTGAATTTGCGTTGCGCTCGTTCGCGATTGCCGCAGGTTTCGGTTTGGCATCCACATTGTGCGTGATCGTACTCGGCGACGAATCCGGCTACCGCACCGGCGAAGTCCAGCAGGTCAAACTCGCGGCGATCGAATCCGAATGGGAAACCGCGCCCGCGCCGGCTCCGTTCACGATCATCGGGATTCCGAATCAGAAGGAAGAGCGCACCGATTACGCTATCAGGATTCCGTACGCGCTCGGCCTTATCGCTACCCGTTCGCTCGATGAACCCGTGGTCGGTCTGAAGGATTTGATGGCGCACAACGAGGTACGCGTCAAGAACGGCATGCTGGCCTACGCCGCCCTGCAGAAACTGAAGCAAGGCGACATCACCGACGAAGCCAAAGCCGCCTTCGACGCGCACAAGCAGGATCTCGGCTATGGCCTGATGCTCAAGCAGTTCACCGCGAACGTCACCGACGCCACGCCGGATCAGATCGCCCAGGCCGCGAAGAAAACGATCCCGCCGGTCGCACCCGTGTTCTTCTCCTTCCGGCTGATGGTGGGCCTCGGCATCCTGTTCCTCGCCACCTTCGTGCTGGCGTTCTGGTTCTGCGCGCAACGCTCGCTGTTGCTGGAGAAGCGCCGCTGGTTCCTGCGCTGGGCCGTGTGGGCCATTCCGCTGCCCTGGCTCGCCGCGGAGTTCGGCTGGATCGTCGCTGAAGTGGGCCGTCAGCCATGGACCATCGCGGGCATTCTGCCGACCCACCTGTCGGCTTCGAGCCTGACGCCGAACGACCTGTATCTGAGTATCGCGGGCTTCGTGGTGTTCTACACGGTGCTGTTTGTCATCGAAATCACGCTGATGTTCAAGTACGCGCGGCTCGGGCCTTCGTCGCTGCACACGGGCCGCTATCACCACGAACAACAGCCGCTGAGTCAGCCGCTGCCGACCAACACGGCCGCCTGATTCGCCGCCACTGAGTTTCAAGGGAAAAGATCATCATGGATTACGCAACCCTCAAACTGATCTGGTGGGTGCTGATCGGCGTGCTGCTGATCGGCTTCGCGCTCACCGACGGCTTCGACATGGGCGCGGCGATTCTGCTGCCATTCATCGGCAAGACCGACGCCGAGCGGCGCATCGTCGTGAACACGGTAGGCGCGACGTGGGAAGGCAATCAGGTCTGGCTCATCACGGCGGGCGGCGCAATGTTCGCGGCGTGGCCGCTGGTGTACGCGGCGTCGTTCTCCGGCTTCTATTTCGCCATGCTGCTGGTGCTGTTCGCACTGTTCTTCCGGCCGGTCGGCTTCGACTATCGCAGCAAACGCGAAGACCCGCGCTGGCGTACGGCATGGGACTGGGCGCTGTTCGTCGGCGGTTTCGTGCCGGCACTGGTGTTCGGCGTCGCGTTCGGCAACCTGTTGCAAGGCGTGCCGTTCTCGTTCGATACCGACCTGCGCGTCACGTATCACGGCGGCTTCTTCGAGTTGCTCAACCCGTTCGCGGTGTTGTGCGGCCTCGTCAGCGTCTCGATGCTGGCCGCGCACGGCGCCGCCTTCGTCAAGATGAAAGCGGACGACATTGTCGCCGAACGCGCTTCGCTGGCGCTTCGAATTGCGTCATTCGCGACCGTGGTGCTGTTCCTGATCGCCGGCGCGCTGATCGCCACGATGATCGGCGGCTACCAGGTCATCGACGCACCGCCGCTCGACATGGTCGCCAATCCGTTGATGAAGAACGTGATCGGCGCACCGGGGCTGTGGCTGACCAACTACGCGAACTATCCGTGGATGGTCAGCGCGCCGGTAGCGGGTCTCGTGGGCGGCGTGCTGGCCACGTTGCTTGCACGCTCGCGCTTCGAGAAAAGCGCCTTTCTGTCAACCTCGCTGATGATCATTGGCGTGATCCTGACGGCGGGCTTCTCGATGTTTCCGTTCATCATGCCCTCCTCGCTCGATGGCCGCAGCAGCCTCACCGTGTGGGATTCGACCTCGAGCCGCATGACGTTGCAGATCATGTTGATCGCCGTGATCATTTTCCTGCCGATCATCCTGATCTACACGAGCTGGGTGTATCGCGTGATGCGCGGCAAGGTGACTGCCGCCGCACTCGAAGAAAACCACCATACGATGTATTGACCGGCTACAGGCTTAACAGGAGTTTGCGATGTGGTATTTCAGTTGGATTCTCGGGATCGGCGTGGCGTTGGCCTTCGGCATTATCAACGTGATGTGGCTGGAGTCGCGCCGGCCGGAGGACGGTAGCCGGAAGACTCGTTGACGTAGCGCGCGCCGAGTGCCCCGGCCAGGCAAAAAAAGCACCTCGAATTCGAGGTGCTTTTTTTCTGCTCAGCAACGGGGGCGCCCGCCACCTTACTTAATAAACAGCGCTGGCGTACCCGCTCCGTCGCGCGAAGAAAACTGGATTGTCTTGCCTGTTGCATTGCGAATGCACACGCCGATTTGCGGCGCCCCGGCAGCGACCTGCGAGGCAACGTACCACGTGATGTCGTTCGTGCGCGACTGCAGCGCATTGTCCAGGTAGATGCCGCCGATCCGCTGCTTCGTATTGCAGGCCGAGGCCGTCGGGAGATTGGAGAGATCGTCCCAGTTCGTCGAAGCCGCGTAGAGATCCAGCATCACCGCGTTCGCGTCCGTCATGTTCTGCGCCAGCGTCTGCAGAGCCGAGGTGTTGTACGGATAGTCCGTCAAATTCTCGGGCGTCGGTAATTTGATCAACACGGTACTGCCCGCATCAGAGACCATCGTGGGGCCGGATGGGTGCGTAGCGCCGCTACTGTCCACCCACACATCAGCGCTGGCTTTAGAATAGTACGTCGGGATACTGCTGCTGATGCACGAGGTGTTGGCATTCGAGCAGTGGTCGATCGCGTATTGCAGCGAATCGGCTTTCCACGCGTTGATAAAATCGGCGTGCGCAGTGTACAGGCTTCCCCACTGCGGGACCCAGACGCCATCCACGAGAATCGGATCCATCGACAACTGCGCGTTGGAGAGATCGGGGTCTTGCCCGAGGTCATATGCCACGTTGAGTTGCAGTTCCGGAATCTTGACGGGGAATCCCGCCGGACACGTCCCATCGGCCTGCCGATAGGCCATATTCATGATTTTGCTGGGTATGTTCGGCACCAGCGTCCGTCCGTCCCAGCAATCCGGGAAGTGCACCGAAATATTGAACTGGGCGTATGTGCCGGTGTTGTCCGTGACAACCGGGCAGCTCGTCGGCGCGATTTGCGTATAGGCGCCGCCGCGGCACAAATAATTGATTTGCGGCTTGGGCGCCGATGAATGGTGATCGCCCGCCAGCATTTCAAGCCCCGCAGGAATGGTCTGCACCGGCACCACCGGTTGATCATTCTTGTAGTACGTCTTCTGGTAGCCCGGCACGACGACACCAGACGCGCGCTTTAACTGCGGAGCCCAGTACGAAGAACGGTCCGCCGCGGCATCGCAAGTCGTGAGCTTGTTTTGACTCAGCGAATCATAGGTACTGTACGCATCCGCGCTCGTGTTGCCGAAAAAATCATGCACCATCGCCTTGCCGGGTTGCCCCGGATAAAGGATCGCGTCGTCCGGCAACGTATGCGAATACTGGCAGGTGACGCTGAAGTTGCCGTTGGCGTTGGCGGCGCCGGCCGGCAGAAGCAACATGAGACAGATGACTGAACGCATTGACATGGGCAACTCCTGAGCACGCGCGGAATACCTTGCCGACATGACAAGGCACTCGGATCACATTAGTTAGCTTACCCAATTGTTTTGCCTCCAACCCGACGTTACGCATAAGGTGAGGCGCCGCGCTTTTACGTCGCACTGCCGGCATGCATGCCGCTGATACAAAAAAGCCTCCGGAATATCCGGAGGCTTGTCGAACATCGTGGCTCGCGAGCCGGACGCCGAATCAAAATCGGCGAGGCTCGGTGCGCCGATGAATTATGCGGGCAGCGGCGTTGCACCACCGCTTTGCGTCGTGCGCGTCGCCAGCTTTTCAGCATAGCGTTGCGCCGCATCGCCAACGACGATATGGAACGTGTCGGCAGAAATCCATGCCGTATCGAGCGTCGCCAGGCGTTGACGATCGACCGCCGACGGATCGCGCACGACGATACGCAGACGCGTCGCCGCGATCGCATCCAGCGACACCACGTTGCCCGCGCCGCCGAACACGGCGAGCCAGCGCAGCGGATCGGGATCGAGCGGGCCGCTACCTTGAGCACCCGAAACGGCAACCGGCGCAGCCGCCACAACCTGAGCCGGAGCAGCAGCCACCGGCTTCACCGCATCGCCACCACCTTGCGCGATCACCGTACGGATTTCGTCTGCGATGATGTCCGCTTCCGGTCCGATGATCACCTGCACGTTGGTCGAGCCGCGCTTGAGCACGCCGCGCGCACCGATCGTCTTCAGTTCGTTTTCCGAAACCTTATTCGAATCGACCACCGACAAACGCAGACGCGTCGTGCAAGCATCCACCACCGACAGATTCGACGCGCCGCCCAGCGCAGCGATATAACGCTGCGCACGCGGCACAGCCGCACCGGCGACCGGCGAAACGAAACCACCCGCGGCAAACGAGTCGACTTGCTCATCGGCTGCGGCGGGTTCACGGCCCGGCGTGGCCATATTGAACTTGCGGATGAAGAAGCGGAACAGACCGTAGTACACCACCATGTAGACGAGGCCGATCGGAATCGCCCACCAGCCGCGAGTCGACAGACCGTAGTTCAACACGTAGTCGATTGCGCCCGCGGAGAAGGTGAAGCCGAGGTGAATGCCGAGCGCCGAGCAGATGGCGAGCGAGAGGCCCGTCAACAGCGCGTGGATCACGTACAGCACCGGTGCGAGGAACATGAAGCTGAATTCGATCGGCTCGGTCACGCCCGTCAGGAACGAGGTCAGCGCCATCGAGAACAGCAAACCGCCCACAACCGCGCGGCGCTCCTTCGGTGCTTCATGGAACATCGCGAGACACGCAGCCGGCAGACCGAACATCATGACCGGGAAGAAGCCCGTCATGAAGGTGCCCGCAGTCGGGTCGCCCGCGAAGAAGCGATGCAGGTCGCCCGTCACTGCAGCGCCGCCCGGCGGCGTGAACGTGCCGAACACGAACCACGTCAGCGAATTGAGGATGTGATGCAAACCCGTGACGAGCAGCAAGCGGTTCAGCACGCCGAACACGAATGCGCCGAGCGCGCCCGCGGTGGTCAGCCAGTGGCCGGCCGTATCGATCACGGCTTGCACCGGTTGCCATACGTAGCCGAACGCTATGCCGAGCACGAGACAGACCACCCCCGTGACAATCGGCACGAAGCGTTTCCCTCCGAAGAAAGCGAGGTAATCGGGCAGCTTGATGTCTTTGTACCGGTTGTACAGCAAGCCCGCGACGATACCCGCCACGATCCCGGACAACACGCCCATGTTGAGCTTGTCGTTGATGTCCTTCATCACCGCGACTTCGATCAGATAGCCGATCGCACCCGCCAGACCCGCCACGCCGTTATTGTCTTTCGCGAAGCCGACCGCCACGCCGATCGCGAACAGCAGCGGCAGGTTGTCGAAGATCGCGCCGCCGGCGTCGGCGATCATCTTGATGTTGAACACATCGGGCTGGCCGAGGCGCAGCAGCAGGCCGGCAACCGGCAGCACCGCAATCGGCAGCATCAGCGCGCGTCCCAGGCGCTGAATCTTCAGAAACGGATTCCCATCCATTGATACCTCCAATCCTTGTCTCTTTGTTGAACGCCGTTCTTGAACGGCGTCTTGCGTTTTGTGGCTATGAGTGATGATTGAGCGAAGCTGACTACGGACCGTGTAGGGTTCAGTCCAAAGGCCAGGTTTCGCGGCTTGCTGCTCTTACCGCCTGCGCCGATTCGAGCGCCAGGGCATCCTGGGCGCGTTGACGGCACAGCTGATAATCGAGGTTGCGCACCCGCGCCTTGATGCCCGGCACCGAGACCGGATCCACCGAAAGTTCGGTCACGCCGAGGCCGACGAGCAACGGCATGGCGAGCGGGTCGCCCGCCAACGCGCCACACACGCCGACCCATTTGCCGTGCTTGTCCGCGCCTTGCACGGTGGCTGCGATCAACCGCAGCACGGCCGGATGCAAGCCGTCCGCCTGGGCGGCGAGGTCGGCCTGGCAACGGTCCATGGCGAGCGTGTATTGCGTGAGATCGTTGGTGCCGATCGAGAGGAAATCCGCGTGTTGCGCCAGTTGATCGGCCAACAACGCCGCCGACGGCACTTCGATCATCACGCCGACTTCGATCGGTTCCGTGCGGCCCAACTCGCGCGCGAATTCGTCGATGCGCTTACGGATGCGGATCAATTCGCCGACGTCGGTCACCATCGGCAGCAGGATGCGCACGGCGCCGAGCGGCTGCACCGCCAGCAGGCCGCGCAACTGATCGTCGAGCAGATCCGGGCGCACTTGCGCGAGACGGATACCGCGCAAGCCGAGCGCGGGATTCGGTTCGGGCGGCAGCGTCAGATAGTCGACTTCCTTGTCCGCGCCGACATCCAGCGTGCGGATGATCGCGGTGCGGCCGCTCAATGCGTCGACGATTGCCTGGTAGCTCTGACGATGTTCGTCCGTGGTCGGCGCAGCGGCGCGGTGAATGAACAGCAATTCTGTGCGCAGCAGACCGACTGAATCGGCGCCGTTTTCGACGGCGGTTTTCGCGTCGTCGAGCGTGGCGATGTTCGCGGCCACTTCGATCGCGCGGCCGTCGGACGTGACCGCCGCTTGCTGCGACGTGCGGCGGTTCGCTTCGCGCACATCGGCCAAACGCGTGCGCTCCAGACGCGCGCGTTCGACGTCGAGTTCGGTCGGTGCGAATTCGAGGCGGCCGGTCGTGGCGTTCACCACCACTTGCGTGCCTTCGGGGATCGCATGCAACGCGTCGCCGACTGCCACCAGCGCGGGAATGCCCGCCTGACGCGCGAGAATCGCCGCGTGCGAGGTCGCACCACCGCGTGCCATCACCAATGCCGTGACACGCGAGCGATCCAGCGTGGAAAGATCCGACGGCGTGAACTCTTCGGCCGCGAGCACGGCTTCTTCGGGCAGCGTGCGTGCCGTTGCGCTCGTATAACCGAGTGCGCGCAGCACGCGCTTCTCGATGTCGCGCAAATCGGCGGCACGTTCGGCAAGCAACGCGTCTTCGATATTCGTCAGGATGGCGATCTGCGCGCGGATCGCTTCGCGCCATGCAAAGCCGGCGCTCTTGCCGAGGCTGATCAGATCGCGCGCCGCGTCAAGCAGCGTGGGATCTTCGAGCAGCACGCGATGCACCGAGAAAATACCCGCTTCGCCAACTGCGCCGCGCTGCGACGCGTCGCGCACCGTCGTGTCGAGGTCCGCGTCGACGGTGGCAATCGCCTTGTCGAGCAAACGGCTTTCCGCAGCCGACGTGCCGTTCGCCTTTTCGGGCGGATCGATGTCCGCGTCGTCCCAGCGCACCAGCTTGCCGACCGCGACGCCGGGCGCCGCGCAGACGCCGGCGAGCGTATTCGGCGCAAGCGTCTCGCCGACCGGACGGGCGACGGCTTGCGGCGCGGGCGAGCTTTGACGCGCCGGTTTTTCTTCGACTTCGCCGTGCGCTTCGCGGGTCAGTTCGTTAGCAATTGCAGCCACAGCGGCCGCGGCTTGCGGACCCATGCCGAGCAACTCGACGGTCGCGCCTTCTCCAGCGCCGAGGCCAAGCAAACCGACCACGCTTTCGATTGCGGCCTTGCGTCCTTCGTAACGCACTTCGACGCGTGCATCGAAGCCACGCGCCGCTTCGCGGGCACGTGCCGCCGGGCGCGCATGCAGACCGCCCGCGTGAACCAGCGTGACTTGCTGACGCGCCTCTTCCGTCACCTTCGTGGCACTCAGTTGGCGCGATGCTTCGGCCGCCGCGCCGTCGCGCGCGCGCAGCACCAGCAGCGGCGTTTCGCCCGCCTTCAGCAAGCCGCCCTGCACACGTTCGACGATCTCGAACGCATCCGAATTGGCAATCGCAATCACCGACACGAGGCTTGGCGCATTCAACGCGACCTGATCCTGATCGAACTCGATCAGCACGTCGCCGGCGCGCACGTGAGCGCCTTGGGCGACCATCGGCGCAAAACCCTTGCCGTTCAGTTCGACCGTGTCGATACCGATATGCAGCAGAATCTCGGCGCCTTCAGCGGTGGCCAGCGTCACGGCGTGGCCGGTGCGCGCGAGATGGGTGACCGTAGCGTCGCACGGCGCGACGAGTCGGCCCTCGAGCGGATCGACGCCGATGCCGTCGCCGAACATGCCGCCCGAAAACACAGGGTCGGGCACGTTCGCGAGCGGCACGACCGGACCGGTCATGGGCGCGAGCAAAACAATATGGCCTTCAGAATGGCTCATCAAGCGGGACTCCTCGACACGTCGCATCTGATTTCTCGTCAGTGAGTTTCGGTGACTTTGTTGAGATGGCGCGGCGCATCGGGATTGCGCCCGCGCGCGGCGGCAAGGCCGGCGGCCATCACGTAAAAGGACAGGATGGCGGCGATCGGATCGAGCGCCGCATGAGCGGTGGTGGCGAGCGGCAGCGTGGCTTCCGGCACGTCGGCCGACGCCGCGAGCAGAACGCGGGCGCCGCGCGCCTTCATGTCGCGCGCGAGTTGCAGCAAGCCGGCCTGCTCAGGTCCGCGCGGTGCGAAGACCAGCAGCGGATAGTCGCGATCGATCAGTTCCATCGGACCGTGACGCACTTCCGCGCTCGAAAACGCTTCGGCCTGAATGCCGGAGGTTTCCTTCAGCTTCAACGCGGCTTCCTGCGCGATGGCGAGACCCAAGCCGCGGCCGATCACGATCATTCGCTCGATGCCGCGCAATTCCTCCACGGCCGCAGACCAGTCGAGCTTTCCCGCGGTACGCAGCGCTTCAGGTAGCGTTTTCAACGCGGCAAGCAGTTCAGCGTCTTTTTGCCAATGCGCGACGAGTTGCGCGGAGATCGACAGCATCGCGATATAGCTCTTGGTGGCCGCGACGCTGAGTTCGGGACCGGCGACGAGCGGCAACTCGAATTCGCACGCGTCGGCCAGGGGTGAGCCCGACACGTTCACGGCGGCGACGGTCAACGCGCCGGCTTTGCGCAGCGCTTCCATCGTGCCGACGAGGTCCGGGCTCTTGCCCGATTGCGAGAACGCCAGCGCGAGCTGATCGCGCACCTGGAGCGGCGCCTGTTGCAGCGTGGCGACCGACATCGGCAGCGAGGCGACCGGCACGCCGAGGCGGCTCATCGTCAGGCTCGCGAAGTAGCTCGCCGCGTGATCGGAGCTGCCGCGCGCGACCGTCAGCGCGACATGGCGCGGCTGCTGCGCGAGCTTCGCCGCCAATGCCTCGACGCGCGAGGTGTCCGTGAGTTGCGCGGCGACCGTTTCAGCGGACGCCAGCGCCTCTTTAAGCATATTCGACAATTGCTTCTCCTTCGACGTAAGTCGCGCTCAACGCCAGTTCACGATCGAACACGACCACGTCGGCCCATGCACCGCGCGCGATGCGGCCGCGGTCTTCAATGCCCAGGTAGTCGGCGGCGTAGCGCGACAAACGGTTCGATACATCGGCGATCGGCAAGCCGATCGACACAAGATTGCGCAGCGCCTGATCCATGGTCAGGGTGCTGCCGGCGAGTGTGCCGTCGGCGAGACGCACGCCGCCGAGGCACTTCGTCACATGCTGGCTGCCGAGGCGATATTCGCCGTCGGGCATGCCGGTGGCCGAGGTGCTGTCCGTGACCACATAGAGACGCGGAATCGCGCGCAACGCAGCGCGGATCGCCCCCGGATGGACGTGCAACAGATCGGGAATGATTTCGGCGAACTCGGCGTGCGCGAGCGCCGCGCCGACGAGGCCGGGGTTGCGATGGTGCAGCGGCGACATGGCGTTGAACAGATGCGTGAAGCCGCAGGCGCCGTGCTTGAGCGCGGCGACGGCGTCGTCGTAAGTGCCGAGCGAATGGCCCAGCTGCACACGCACGCCGCGCGCCGCCATCTCGGAGATGATCTCCATATGGCCGGCAATTTCCGGCGCCAGCGTGACCACGCGAATCGGCGCGATGGACAGATACTTCAGCACTTCGTCCATCACCGCCGAAACGGCCGCGTCGGGCTGCGCGCCGAGCTTGCCGGGGTTGATGTACGGCCCTTCCAGATGCACGCCGAGCACGCGCGCGCCGCCGGGCGTGCGGATGCGCGCGTTGTTGCCCAGCTCCGCGACGACGGCCATCAGCTCGTCGCGCGGCGCGGTCATGGTGGTGGCAAGCAGGCTGGTCGTGCCGTAACGTGCATGCGTGCGCGTGATGGTTTCGATCGCGCTGCCGCCTTCCATCACATCGGAACCGCCGCCGCCATGCACGTGCAGATCGATGAAGCCGGGCAGGATGTACGGCGCGTCGTTGGTCGACGGATCGACGCGTTCGCCGGTGAGCGCCGTGATGCGGCCGTTTTCGTATTCGAGCGTGCCGTGAATCCACCCATCGGTGGTGAGTATGTTTCCGGTCAGCATGAGTCTCTCTGGTGAGGCGTGATACGGGGCGTGGCTGAACGGCGCTTTTTTTGCGCCGCATCTGAACGTGCCGGCTGCGCGCACGGGCTCAGCCGGTCAGCTCAGGTGCGCAATTCAGCGACAAAGTCGTAGTAGTCGTCGCGGCAATACGTATCGGTCAGTTCGATTGCGCGCTGATCGGCGCTATAGCCGATACGGGTAATGACCAGCAGAGCCGAGCGCGGTTCGATATCCATCAACGAAGCAATCTCGCTCGAAGCGTTGACCGCGCGGAAGTGCTGCAACGCGCGCACGACGGCGGCGCCGCGTTGTTCGAGATAGCTGTAAAGCGAATCACCGACGGCATGCGGGTCGGGCACGATCGCCGACGGCAGCGCCGAATGCTCGACCGCCATGACGATGCCGTCGGCGCGCCGCAGGCGCCGCAGACTCGTCACCGCCGCGCCGGGCGACAGACCGAGGTGCACCAGTTCGTCACGGTTGGCGGCGCGGATATCGCGCTCGAGCCACACCGAATCCGGCCGGAAACCGCGCTGCTGCATCTTCTTCGTGAAGCCGGTGAGCCGCGACAACGGGTCTTCGACGCGCGGTGTGATGAAGCTGCCCGCGCCGCGCGCGCGCCGGATCAAACCTTGCTCGACCAGCAACTCGATCGCCTTGCGCGCCGTGATGCGCGACACGCCGATCGCGTCCGAGAGTGTGCGTTCCGAGGGCAGCGCCTCACCCGCCGACCACACGCCGCAGTGGATCGCCGTCGCAAGATTGCGCGCGAGCTGCAAATAGAGCGGCGTGACGTTGCGGGCGTCAGGCATCAGTGCGGACCAGCGAGTTTCCATGGGGCTCCGGCGGCCTTCGCGAAAAGGTAGGCCTACGAAAAATGAGAGCCCATTATATAACCAACATAATACCAGTCAACCAACTGGTTCCATGCTGGTATAACCGAGCGCAAAGCCTTGCTGAATAAGGTTTTGAAGGGCACACAGAGGCGCCGGAGAGGACTTTTTGGAGCCCAGGATTTACCCGTATTGGGCTTCGATATGCCTTCCGGTCGGCTCAAACCGGGTCCCAGCTGGCTGGCAACCAGAGCTCGATCGATACCTTTTTAATACCAGTGCCGATCAGGCCTTTACCGGCGTGGCTTTTGTAAAGGGGTGCGTTCCAATATAGTGCTGGGTAGCAAGCTATAAAAATCCCCTGGGAGCAGCATTTGACAGATTCCGAGGCGCTGCGGCGTGCTCAGGCCGTCCGCCATTTCAACCGCTTCTATACCCGACACATCGGCGCACTGCATGAGCATCTGGCAAAGAGCGCGTTCTCACTGACAGAGGTGCGCGTACTGCACGAGCTCTCTCGCGAACGCGCGCAAACGGCCTCGGTGCTCGGGCGTTCCCTCGGTCTCGACAGCGGTTATCTCAGCCGTCTGCTGACGAGCTTCGAACGACGCGACCTGATCACGCGCCGCCCGTCCGAGACGGACGCGCGCCAGTCGCTGATTGCGCTCACTGACAGCGGCCACGCCGCGTACGCTCCGCTCGATAGCGCGGCGATCGAAGAAGTGTCGATCCTGCTCTCCGGCCTCACCGCCCTCTCCCAGGATCAGCTGATCGCCGCGATGAAACTCATCGAGCGGCTGCTGGGCGACAAACCCAAACACGAACTCGTGGTGCTCCGTCAGCCGCGCCCGGGCGAATGTGGCTGGCTCGTGCATCGGCAGGCGCAATGGTTCGCCGCGCAATACGACTGGGATCCGTCGTTCGAAGGATTGCTCGCGCGGGTCGTCGCCGATTACACGCAACGCAACGATCCGGTGCGGGAGATGTGCTGGGTCGCCGATCAACAAGGAATGGTGGTCGGCTCGGTGTGCATCGTCGGCGTGTCGACGACGGTGGCGGGTGTGCGGCTCCTGTGGGTCGAGCCGGATGTGCAGCGGCTGGGCATCGGCACGCAGTTGCTGAGCGAATGCATGCGTTTCGCGAAGCGCGCGGGCTATACGAAGCTCACGCTGACAACGGCCGCGTCGCTCGAACAACCGCGGCGCCTGTGCCAGCGCGCCGGGTTCAGACTTGCCGGCACGGCGGCTGAGCGCCGTTTCGGCAAGGACCTGACGATCGAGCGGTGGGAATTAGGCTTGTAGCAAACGTCGCTGCTTAGAACGACGGCACCACCGAACCCTTGAACTGCGTCTTGATGAACTGGCGCACGTCTTCCGACTGGTAAGCAGCAACCAGCTTCTTGACCCACGGCTTGTCCTTATCTTGCGTGCGCACGGCGATCAGGTTCGCGTACGGGCTATGCACGTCTTCGAGCGCGATCGCATCTTTGGTCGGCTGCAGGCCGGCGGCCAACGCGAAATTCGTGTTGATCGCGGCGGCATCGACGTCCGACAGCGAGCGCGGCAGTTGCGCGGCGTCGAGTTCGACCAGCTTGATCTTCTTCGGATTGTCGGCGACGTCGAGAGCCGTCGCGTTGTTGCCGTTGGTGCCCGCGCCGGTCTTTAGCTTGATCACGCCTTGCGTTTGCAGCAACAGCAGCGCACGGTTTTCGTTCGACGGATCGTTCGGCACCGCGACCTTAGCGCCTTGCGGCAGATCCTTCAGCGACTTCAGCTTCTTCGAATAGATGCCGAGCGGTGATATGTACGTGAGGCCGGCGTTGACGATCTTGTAGCCGCGTTGCTTGATCTGGCTATCGAGGTACGGCTGGTGCTGGAAGCTGTTCGCGTCGAGGTCGCCTGCGTCTAGCGCGGCGTTCGGCTGCACGTAGTCGTTGAATTCGACGACCTTCACGTTCAGGCCTTCGCGCTTCGCCACTTTGGTGACTACTTCCCAGATTTGCGCGTCCGGGCCGCCGATCGTGCCGACCTTGATGACTTTGTCGTCGGCGTGCGCGCCGAAGCTGGTGAAGATTGCCGTAGTGGCGATGACTGCCGAGAGGGCTTTGAGGATATTTCTGCGCTGCATGTGATTCTCGCTTGTTTCTAATCGACGACTTGATCGATGACACGACTAATGGCGCATCGATTTCTGATCGGTGTCAGATTCGGGTGGAAGCCGGCGGCAAACATGGCTTGTGGCAATGCGCCGTCAGCTGGGCCAGAAATGGTCTCATAGTCCCGGCGAGATGGGAAATATCACGATCGCATATGGTTATGCGCTTTGAACGGCGGCGGACCGCGTGCACGTGACACACACGCGGCCGGTGTCGCGGAGAATCAGAAGGTGGTCCAGTCGTCGTCCGGCGGGGTGGCTCTCACTGCCTCGGCTGATGCGCGCGGCGCTTTTGTGGCGGCAGGCTTGGCGCTCGCAACATGCGCGGACGAAGCCGAAACTCGGGGCGAGGCCGGGGCCGACGTAGCGGCCGTCCTGGTGGGTGCCGACAGCTTCGGCTCCGCGCGCAGCGGTGCCGATGCAGAGTGCGATGCCACGCCGATTTCGCGCACTGCCGCTGTCGTGGCCGCTGCCGTAGCCGTAGCAACTGCTTGCGGCGCCCCGGCCGCCGCTACCGTCGCAGCCACTCTCCGCGCCGCGACCACCGCCGAACCAGACGCGCCACTTTCAGCGCCATTCACGCGAAACGCGCTAACCGTCTCGCGCAAACGCCCCGCCTGATCCTGCAACGAAGCCGCCGCGGCCGCCGCCTGCTCGACCAGCGCCGCGTTCTGCTGCGTCACTTCATCCATTTGCGTGACGGCGCGGCCGACCTGGGCAATGCCGGTGCTCTGCTCTTCGGATGCCGCCGCGATCTCGCCCATGATGTCGGTGACACGCTGCACGGCTTGCAGAATCTCGCCCATCGTCGTGCCGGCCTGCTGCACCAGTGTCGAACCGTTGTGCACGCGTTCGACCGACGCGCTGATCAACTGCTTGATCTCCTTGGCCGCCGTTCCCGAGCGCTGCGCGAGGCTGCGCACCTCGCCTGCGACGACCGCGAAACCGCGGCCCTGCTCACCGGCGCGCGCCGCTTCCACGGCTGCATTCAACGCAAGAATGTTGGTCTGAAACGCAATCCCTTCGATCACGCCGATGATGTCCGCGATCTGCCGCGAGCTATCGTTGATCTCGCCCATCGTGCCGATCACGCGGCTCACCACGTCGTTGCCGCGCGTCGCGATTTCGGACGCATTATGCGCGAGGCCGCTCGCTTGCCGCGCGTTGTCGGCGTTCTGCTTGACCGTCGCGGTGAGCTCTTCCATGCTCGCGGCGGTTTCCTGCAGCGAAGCCGCCTGCTGCTCGGTGCGCTGCGAAAGATCGCCATTGCCGGCAGCGATCTGCTGCGTCGCCGACGCGATGGATTCCGCCGAGCGACGAATCTCGCCGATGGTCTGCTGCAAGCGGTTCTGCATGTCATGCATGGCCGCCATCATGCTTGTCTTGTCCTGCGGACGAACGTCGACCGCTTGCGTCAGGTCGCCCTGCGCGATACTCGCCGCGAGTCGCGCCGCCTGGTCGGGCTCGCCGCCGAGGCTCGCGCGCACGTTGCGAATGATCAGCAGCATCGCCAGCGAGATGATCGCGCCGATCACCAGCACCACCGCCAGGTGACCGAGCAGCGTCTCGTAGTACACCGTGTCGATGTCCTTGATGAACACGCCGCTCGTGATGTTCCAGTCCCACGGTGCGAAACGCACCACGTAGCTGATTTTCGGCACGGCCGTTTCGCTGTGCGGCAGGCGTCCGCGATACTCCGCGAAACCGCGGCCGCTTGCCTTGGCGGCGTCGACGATTGCCACGTAGAGAAGCTTGCCGTCCGGGTCCTTGAAGTCGCCGACCGGCTTGCCGGTCATTTGCGGCAGCGTGGGATGCATCAGCACGACGGGCTTCGAATCCATCACGAACAGGTAGCCGGACTCGCCGTAGCGCATGGTCGCGAGACGGGCGAGCGCTTCGCGCTGTGCGTCGGCCTCGCTCAGCTTGCCGCTCTGTGCGAGCGCGTAATAGCCGTTCACGACACCTTGCGCGGCATCGACCAGATTCACCATGCCCGCCTTGCGCTCGGCCAGCATTGTGCTGCGCGTTTCGACCGCGCTCCACAGCCCGACGCCCAGCAGCCCCAGCCAGACGAGCGCGAGCGACAGCCATAGTTTGCGATTCAAACTCATCCTGCTCATTGTTGTGGTCTCTCTCGTGTGATTCGTGTTCCATTCGCAGTCGCGAGAACGCGATCGTATTTCGCGCGCAAACGATTGCTATCGATATATCGGCATGACAAACGGGCAACTTGAGAGACGCAGCGGGAGGCCGGCGGACGCGTCGCGCGGCATGCATGCGGATTGAATGCGCGCATCGAATCGGTCTCTGCACGATAATTCGAGATTGCGGCCGCATGCTCGATGTGGCTCATTCCCTTGCTCGAGAGAACAACCCATGTACGTCATCGACCTTATCTACACCGCACCGCTCGACCGCGTCGACGACGCGCTGGAGGCGCACCGCGCGTTTCTGACGCAACAGTTCGAAGCGGGCGTGTTTGTCGCGGCCGGACCGAAAGTGCCGCGCGACGGGGGCATCATTCTGGCGATGCGCATCGAGCGCGATAAGCTGGATGAGATTCTTGCTAGCGACCCGTTCGCGCAGCAGAAGCTCGTGCGTTACGAGGTGACGGAATTCAAGGCGACGCGGCTCGCGCCGGGATTGAATCTGCCGATTCCGGCTTGAGCGTTGGAAAGAGAGGAGATCTGAACACGGACGCGTGATACGACACGCGCCCTTACGGCTGCGCGTATCAGTCGAGCAGCAGCTTGATGTCGTGCACCCACGGCGTTGCGCCCTGGCCGTCACGCGCGAACAGACGCAGCTTGCCGTCCGTATCGAACACATAGCTCGCTGCCGTGTGGTCCATCGTGTAGCTGTCAAGCGTTTTGCCCGGCACCTTCGCGTAGTAGACGCGGAAGTCCTTCGTGATCTTGGTGAGTTGCGCCTGATCGGCCGGACGCAGACCGACGAACGTCGGGTTGAACGCCGGCACGTATTGCGCAAGCAGAGCCGGGGTGTCGCGGTCCGGATCGACGGTAACGAACAGCACCTGCACGCGCTTGGCATCTTCCGGGCCGAGTTGCTGCAACGCTTGCGAGAGCTCGGCCATCGTGGTCGGGCAAACGTCCGGGCAATGCGTGTAGCCGAAGAACAGCACCACTACCTTGCCTTTGTAGTCCGCCAGAGTGCGGACATGGCCTGCCGTATCGGGCAGCGAGAAGTCGCTGCCGAACTGGGTATTGCCGGTGATGTCGAGATTCTGGAACGCCGGCGGCTGCTTGCCGCAGCCTGCAATCAGCAACGCGCCACCGAGCGCGCAAGCGATCACAGCAGCACGCGCCGTGCGCGCGAAGCGGTTATTGAGCATGGTATTACGCGCCGATCACGACGCGCGCATAGTGATCGATCAGCAGCGCGGCGAACAGCAGCGAGAGATAGACGATCGAATAACGGAAGGTCTTGCGCGCCAGATCGTCCGAATACTCGCGATAGATCTTCCACGCATAGGCAAGAAACACGGCACCCAGCAGCACGGCCGCCGCGAGATACACCACGCCACTCATGCCGGAGATGAAAGGCATCATGGTGACCGCGAACAGGATCACCGTGTACAGCAGAATATGCAGGCGTGTGTACTTCTCGCCGTGCGTGTTTGGCAGCATCGGCAAGCCGGCGTTTTCGTAGTCTTTGCGGCGATACAGCGCGAGCGCCCAGAAATGCGGCGGCGTCCACACGAAGATGATCAGCACCAGGATCCAGGCGTCGCCCGGCACGTGGCCGGTGACCGCGGCCCAGCCGAGCGCCGGCGGCATGGCGCCCGAGGCGCCGCCGATCACGATGTTCTGCGGCGTGGCAGGCTTGAGCAGCAGCGTATAGATGACGGCATAGCCCACGAACGTGGCCAGCGTGAGCCACATGGTGAGCGGATTGGCGAACGTGTAGAGCGTCCACATGCCGAGGCCGCCAAGCACGGCCGAGAACAGCAGAATCTGCGCGGTGGTGATTTCACCGCGCGCGGACGGCCGCCACGAAGTGCGGCGCATCTTGGCGTCGATTTTCTGCTCGACAAGGCAATTGATGGCGAACGCCGCGCCGGCCAGCAACCAGATGCCCACGGTACCGCCGATCAGCGGAGTCCAGGGCACCATGCCAGGCGTCGACAGAAACATGCCGATGACAGCGCAGAACACGGCGAGTTGCGTGACGCGCGGCTTCGTCAGGGCGATGTACTGGGAGACCCGGCTACCGGGCGTTTGGGAGAGTGTTGTGCTGTCCATGTGGAGTCACGCTGGCGCGGCTTCGCGCGCAGGGAGCACGGCGCGGCCGGGACGGCTATAAGCGATCCGAAAGTTTAACATAACGAGCAGAAGCAGCAGGATCGCGGCGCCGCCGTTATGCGCGACCGCAATGGGCAACGGCCATTGCAGAACGATGTTCGACAGCCCGGTGATGAACTGGATCAGCACCACCAGCAGCACGCCGTTTGCGGGGCGCCGCAGCGACTCGAAGCGGCGCAATTTCAGCGCGAACCACACCAGATACGCGACCACGACGATGGCAAACGTGCGGTGTGTCCAATGAATCGCCACCAGTGCATCCTGCGTGATCATGTCGCCGTCGCCGGTCATGCCGAGCGCGCGCCACAGATGGAAGCCGTGCGCGAAGTCCATCGGCGGGACCCATTGGCCGTTGCAGGTCGGGAAATCCGTGCACGCGAGCACCGCGTAATTGGTGCTGACCCAGCCGCCCAACGCGATCTGCGCGATCAGCAGCACCAGGCCCGCGATCGCCGCCGTGCGCCAGCGCGCGGCCTCGGGCTCGTAGGCAGGCAACGGCGTTTGCCGCGCGGCCAGCCAGCCGAGCGTGCCCAGTAACGCGAGGCCCAGCAACAAGTGCGTGGTCACGATGATCGGTTGCAGCTTCATCGTCACGGTCCAAGCGCCGAACGCCCCTTGCACCAGGATCAGCAACAACAACGAAGTCGGCCACCACGGCGATACATGCAGTGGACGCCGCTTGATACGCGCCGTCCACGCGATCACCGTCTGCGCGATGATCAGCACGCCGATCGCCATCGCGAAGTAACGGTGGATCATTTCGATCCAGGCTTTGGTCATGCTGACCGGCCCGGTGGGCATCGCCTGATGCGCGGCCGCGATCGCCGCATGCGCGATGAACGGCGACGAGGTGCCATAACAACCCGGCCAGTCCGGACAGCCGAGCCCGGAATCGGTGAGCCGCGTGAAGCCGCCGAACATCACCAGATCGAGCGTGAGGAAGGTGGTGAGCCAGACCAGCTTGCGGAATTTGTTGTCGTCGGCCTTGACCCATACGTAGGACAGCGGCAACAACGCGATACACAAGCCGATCAGGGCCAGTTGCAGTACGAACATCTCTCTTACCTATATTGCGGCATCAACCGATGCTCGACCATTTGAGCAGCTTGGTCACGTCACCCTTGATCTTGCTGGGGTTCGGATCTTTCGGGAAACGCATCATCAGATTGCCGTTCGGATCGACCATGTAGATGTGGTCGGTGACCTTGGTGCCGTTGGCCGTGGGCAGCCACGCGGACACCTGCGCCGGATCGGCGATCATCATGTTGGTGTCGGGGTAGGCTTTTTGTACCACGTCCGCGACGTTGCCCGCATCCGTGCGCAGCCAGACTTCGACGACGCGCTCGCGTTCCGGGCCCTGAGCTGCGCGGATTTGCCGCATGAAGTAGAGCTTGGTGACGCACGCTTTGTCGCAGGCGCTGTTGTCGACGGAAATCATCAGCCAGCGGCCGCGCAGTGTGGCGAATTTGACGGGCTTGCCATCTTCGCCCGTGACGACGAGCGAGTCGGGAATCGGGCGTTGCGGTTCGACCAACGTGCCGTAGCTCGTGCTGCCGCCGGACGGTTTGATCACGTAGTACGTGAAATACGACACCACGATCGGGGCGGCACAGATAATCGCCAACAGCAGCAGAATCCAGCGGCCGCGCTCCCACGAACCTTTACCGTTGGGTTGGCCGGGCATGGCTTTAGGCGCTGCGGGTTTGCCGGCTTGCGGCGAACGGGGAGATTGCGTCGACACTACGGACCTCTTTCAATGATTGCGCTGCCTGTGGCTCGAAACTGGGCCACAAGCGGCATGTGCTGCATTACACGCCCGGCGCGTGCTCTTTCTTCGCCGCACGCCGCGCGGCGTACAGACCGAAGACTAGCGCGGCGGCCGCCATGCCCCACCACTGGAACATGTAGCCGTAATTGCGCTCGACGCCCTCAGTCGGCGCGGGCCAATCGCGCACCAGCTTGTCGCCGTCGTCGCTCAACTGCAGAATCACGAACGATTGCAGCGGCAGGCCAGTTTCCGCGGCGTACGCGGCGACATCCAGATTCTGGCGGATCAGTTGATGCTCGGCCGAGCCGCCCTGCCCCAACTCGTATGCACGCGAAGCATCCGCGCGGGCAATGCCTTCGATTTCGACTTCGCCTTGCGGCGTCGTGTACGGCGCGATGGTTTCGCGATTGTTCATATTGCGCGGCAACCAACCGCGATTGACCAGCACGTAGCCGCCGTCGGCCAGTTTAAAAGGCATCACGACGTAAAAGCCCGGCTGGTCGTTATACGGACGATTATCGAGGTAGACGACCTTGTCCGCGACGAAACTGCCACGCGCCTTCACGCGATGAAACTCGATGTCCTTCAACTGAACCGGCGCGCCGCTCACCGGCTGCGCGGGCGCATTCTCGAACTGCATGATTTGCGCTTCGAGCGCTTCCTTCTGATGCGCTCGGTCGCGCTGCCAGAAACCCAGCCGCACCGTCACCACGATCACCAGCAGAATCAGCAGCACGGGAACGAGGCGAAACTTCATCGCGCACGCTCCGACGGCGCCTGCGGCATCACGGGGAACGCACGGCAAACGCAGGCGCGCGGTGCGATAATAAACATCTTGCCTCTGCGCTTCCTGGTTTCAGCTGCTTCCATGCACATTCTCGTTCCCATCGCCTTCGTCCTGATCATCGCCAGCATGGTGTCGGCGCTGTACTTCATGATGCATGACAAGGGCAAAACCAAGCGGATGGTCTGGTCGCTCGCCACGCGGGTGGGCCTGTCGATCTCGCTGTTCCTGTTCATCCTGTTCGCTCACTGGATGGGCTGGATTCAGTCGACCGGTATTCCTTACGGGCGCTAAGCCCGCGGAAAAATCTCCACGCCGCCAAACAAAACGCCGCCCTGACAGGGTCGAGGGCGGCGCTGCGTAAAGTATTACGTACTGCTCATGCGTTGTTGCTCGTGCGCCGCGCCCGGTAGGATCTGGCGCAAACGGCCTGCACGTATTCCGAGTTGTCGGTCTGCGCAGGCCAGACTGCATTACAGCCAGTACACGACGACGTACAGCCCAAGCCACACGACGTCCACAAAGTGCCAATACCAGGCCGCGCCTTCGAACGCGAAATGGTGCTCAGCCGTGAAGTGGCCGCGGATCATACGCACCAGCACGACCGCCAGCATCGTACCGCCGAGGAACACGTGGAAGCCGTGGAAGCCAGTCAGCAAGAAGAACGTCGAACCATACACGCCCGACGACAGCGTCAGATTCAGCTCGTTGTACGCGTGGAAATATTCGAAGCCTTGCAGGAACAGGAAGCAGACGCCGAGCACAAGCGTTGCGGCCAGCCAGATGATCGCCTTCTTCCGATGATCTTCACGCAGCGCATGGTGCGAGACGGTCAGCGTCGCGCCCGAGGAAAGCAGCAGCGCCGTGTTGATGGTCGGCACCGGCCATGGCTGCATCGACTTGAAGGTTGAGACCAGCGCTGCCGGACCGTTGTTCGGCCACACCGCCGAGAAGTCCGGCCAGATCAGCTTGTAATCGAGGCTGCCCAGTTGATGCAGCGCGATTTCACGCGCATAGAACAGCGCGCCGAAGAACGCGCCGAAGAACATCACTTCGGAGAAGATGAACCAGCTCATGCTCCAGCGGTACGACTTGTCGACGTTCTTGCCGTACATGCCGCCTTCCGACTCGGCGATCGCGTCGCCGAACCAGTGCCACAGCGTAAAGAGCAGCCACAACAAACCGGCGACGACGCCGATCGGCGCCCAGTCATGTTCGTTGATCCAGGCCGCAAGCGATCCGAGCATGACTAGCAACCCAGCAGCGGCGCTGATCGGATGCCGCGACGGATGCGGTACGAAATAGTACGGGCTCTCGTTTTGACCGCTCATTCTTGATTCTCCACTTCAGTCCAGTTGTTCCGGAAATCTCCGGCTGTATCTTCGGCGGCGCGTCGATACCGCACCGCTTCGCTCTAATTTCTGGGCGCTGCTTCGCCCGATTCTACGCGTGCGCCGGGTGCTTCAACCTACTACGGCGCGCACGATCAGAATCAGCGCCACGATAAAAATGGCCGCGCAGATCAATGCTGCCGCGATCACGTGCAGCGGGTTCAACTGCGTGGCGTCCGCCTCCAGATCGCGACGCTTGCGCACTCCGAAAAACGACCAGAGCACCGCACGCATCGACTGACCGAAACTGCTCTTGCGCGGGCTGCCGCCGTTATCGCTCATCTCGTTTCTTCTTCCTTCGCCCTGCGGCGCGAGCCGTCAGGCGGGATTGGCTGCCGCGGCCGCCACACTTTTAGCCGCGCCTGTTACCGTATTCGCCGTGGGCGCTGCGCTTCCGGTCGTCGCCGCTGCCGGCGTATTCAACTCAAAGAACGTGTACGACAACGTGATCGTTTTCACGTCCTTCGGCAACTTCGGATCGACTACGAACACCACCGGCATCCGCTTCGTCTGATTCGCCGTCAAAGTTTGCTGCGTAAAGCAAAAACACTCGATCTTCTTGAAGTACTCGGTAGCCTGCTTCGGCGCGTAGCTCGGAATGGCTTGCGCCTGAATCGTGCGCGCCTGTTCGTTGCTCACCTCGTACATCACTGTCGTCACTTCGCCCGGATGCACGTCGAGACTGCGTTGCTCCGGCTTGAAACCTAGCGGGCCGCGTGCGTTCGCATCGAATTCGATCGAAATCGTGCGGCTCATGTCGACCTGCGTATTCTTCGCCTCGCGCGCCGTAGCGTCACGCTGCACGAGGTTGTTGATGCCGGTGATCTCGCAGATCGCGCGGTACATCGGTATCAGCGCGAAACCGAAACCGAACATCATCAACGCGACGATGAACAGCTTGATCAGCATCGAACGGTTGAAAGAGCGGTCGGCCTGAGCCGGCGGTTGCGTCGACATCTCAATCCTCAACAAGCCTGCACACAGACTCGAATCACCTGGTCAGGTAAACCACTTCTGATGAATGATGACGCTCGCGAAAAAGATCGCGGCGATCACGAACATCACCAAACCGATCCGCCGGTTGCCCGCGCGAATCTGCTCGGGAGTACGTCTTTCTTGAGGATTGCGCGTCATGCTCGACTTTCTGGATACTTTTCGTGACTACGGATGCCGCCACGACTTTCGTGACCGCCGGCTCAGGTAACGAACTGCTGTGCTGCCCGAGCCGGCAATCTCACCGTGCGCCGATTACTCGACGGTCGGCGGGTTTTCGAACGTGTGGAACGGAGCCGGGCTCGGCACGGTCCATTCGAGGCCCGTTGCGCCGTCCCAAGGCTTGTCGCCAGCCTTTTCGAGTTCGCCGCCGCCACGGTAGGCCGGCAGTGCAACCGCGAACAGGAAGTAGACCTGCGCCAGACCGAAGCCGAACGCCCCGATCGAGATGACCTGGTTCCAGTCCGTGAACTGTGCCGGGTAGTCGGCATAACGACGCGGCATACCTGCGAGACCGACGAAGTGCATCGGCAGGAACGCGAGGTTGAAGAAGAACATCGACGCCCAGAAGTGGATCTTGCCGCGCGTTTCGTTGTACATCCAGCCGGTCCACTTCGGCGCCCAGTAGTACCAGCCGGAGAACAGCGCGAACAGCGAACCCGCCACCAGCACGTAGTGGAAGTGAGCCACCACGAAGTAAGTACCGTGGTACTGGATGTCGAGCGGCGCCATGGCCAGCATCAGACCCGACAGGCCGCCGAACGTGAACACCAGCAGGAAGCCGACGGCAAACAGCATCGGCGTTTCGAAGCTCAGCGAACCGCGCCACATTGTCGCGACCCAGTTGAACACTTTCACACCCGTGGGCACGGCGATCAGCATGGTTGCGTACATGAAGAACAGTTGGCCCGTGACCGGCATGCCGGTTGCGAACATGTGGTGCGCCCAGACCATGAACGACAGAATCGCGATCGACGAGGTGGCGTAGACCATCGAGCTATAACCGAACAGCGGCTTGCGCGAGAACGCCGGAATCACCTGCGACACGATCCCGAACGCCGGCAAGATCATGATGTACACCTCGGGGTGCCCGAAGAACCAGAAGATGTGCTGGTACATGACCGGGTCGCCGCCGCCTGCCGCGTTGAAGAACGACGTGCCGAAGTGGCGGTCGAACAGCACCATGGTGATCGCGCCTGCCAGAACCGGCATCACGGCGATCAGCAGGTACGCGGTGATCAGCCACGTCCAGACGAACATCGGCATCTTCATCAGCGTGAGGCCGGGTGCGCGCATGTTCAGGATCGTCACGACGATGTTGATCCCGCCCATGATCGACGAAGCGCCCATCAAGTGGATCGCGAAAATTGCGAAGTCCATGCCCGGGCCCATCTGCGTGGACAGCGGCGCGTAGAGCGTCCAGCCCGCTGCGGTCGCGCCGCCCGGCGAGAAGAACGAACCGACCAGCAGAACAGCCGCCACCGGCAGAAGCCAGAAGCTGAAGTTGTTCATCCGGGCAAAAGCCATGTCCGATGCGCCGATCTGCAGCGGCACCATCCAGTTCGCGAAGCCGACGAAAGCCGGCATGATCGCGCCGAACACCATGATCAGGCCGTGCATGGTGGTCAACTGGTTGAAGAACTCGGGACGCATGATCTGCAGGCCCGGTTCGAACAGTTCGGCACGGATCATCAGCGCCATCACGCCCCCGGAGAGGAACATGGTGAACGAGAAGATCAGGTACAGCGTACCGATGTCCTTGTGATTGGTTGCGAACAGCCAACGGCGCCAGCCATGCGGCGTTTCGTGGGCATGGTCGCCGTGCACGTGTTCGTGGCCTGCGACTACATCGTGTCCGATGCTAGACATGACAATCTCCTAAAGCGAATACTGCGGTGCTGACCATGAACACGTCAGGCAGCCGGACTAATCTGAACGCGCCGGGCTTCTTTCGCGTCGCTGCCGCCCGTGATCGTTTCCGGCTTTTTCAAAATGATATGGTCTTCGGCGATGCCGGCTGCTTTCAACGCGTCGCGCACAGCTTCGGCGCGGCTCTTCGCGAGCTTCGCGTTGAGGTCGGCGGAACCGGTGGCGTCGGTGAAGCCCGACAGCGCGAATTTCGCGTCCGGATGTGCTTTTGCGTAGGCTGCGGCTGCGTCGACTGCCGCTTTCGCGTCGGCCGGCAGCGTGCTCTTGCCGGTGTCGAAGTAGATGCTGGCCGGCAGTGCCGCTTGCGGCGCCGCGCTGTCCGAACCGGCTGCTGCCGGCGCCGACGCTGTTGCCGCTTCCGCGCCCGAGGCGCCGGATGCTGCCGCCGCGCCGCTCGCGGCCGCGCCTGCGTCGGCCAGGTGATTGCCGCCTTCCGGCAGCTTGCCGTTGCGGGCGTCGGCCACTTGCTTCGGCTGGAGAATATCGCCGGTGTGGTTGCCCCACGAGTTACGTTCGTACGTGACCACCGAAGCGATCTCGACGTCGTTCAGCGTAGGCGCCCAGGACGGCATCGCATTCTTGCCCTTCAGCACCAGGCTGACGTGCTCGGCGATTGCGCCGTTGGCGATCTTGCTGCCGTCGAGCGCCGGGAATGCGCCCGCGCCCTTGCCGGTCGGCTGGTGGCAAACCGCGCAGTTCGCTGCGTAGACCTTGCCGCCGCGCTCCATCAGCTCGGCCATCGTGTAGGTCTTGTTCGGATCGTCCTGACCGGCAGCCATTTTCTTCTTCTGCGTGTCGACCCACTTCGCGTAGTCGTCGGCGGACAGTACTTCGACCACCACCGGCATGAACGCGTGTTCCTTGCCGCACAGCTCGGTACAGAAGCCGCGGAACGTGCCGACCTTATCAGCCTTGAACCACGTGTCGCGCACGAAGCCCGGAATCGCGTCCTGCTTCACGCCGAAAGCCGGCACGTACCAGGAGTGGACCACGTCGTTCGCCGTGGTGATGATGCGGATTTTCTTGTCGACCGGGACGACCAGCGGATTGTCGACTTCCTGCAAATACGTGGTGGAAATCGGCTCGCGGCCATCCGTTTCCGCACGCGGCGTGGCCAGCGTGGACAGGAAGTTGATGCCCTCGCCCGGGCCCTTCACGTAGTCGTAGCCCCATTTCCACTGGTAGCCGGTGACCTTGATGGTGACGTCGGCGTTCGTGGTGTCTTTCATCGCGACCACCGTCTTGGTGGCGGGCAACGCCATCAGCACGACGATGATGAACGGCACGATCGTCCAGATGATTTCGACGGTAGTGCTTTCGTGGAAGTTGGAAGCTTTGTGGCCTTTCGATTTGCGGTGAGCAAAGATCGAATAGAACATCACGCCGAACACGCCGACGAAGATGACCAGGCAAAGAACCAGCATGAACATGTGGAGGCTGAAGAGCTCCTCAGCGATCTTGGTCGCCGGCGGCTGGAGATTGATCTCGTTGACGGCAGGGCCGCCCGGAACATCGCCCACTGCCAGGGCCGCACCGGCGAAAAGCAGTCCGCTCATCGCCAGCACGCCCATGAGGGCTCGCTTGATTGTTTTCATAGCTTCCTTACCCAAATTTTCCATTCAAACCCTCGACCCCGCTGGCAGGTTGCCTCGCGCTCCCCGTGAACGCCGCGCGGCTTCACACGCCTAACAACGCGTGAGCCACATGCGCAGTTCGCCCGCGAACTGCGCGCGCCGATACTGCGCGAGATGTTGCCCGATCATGATCGTCTGCCCGCGCGAGACCAGTTTGATCCGGTCACGCGGTGTTGCGCCCGCCTCGATCCGCACCCAGCGCGGATTGAACTCGAACTGCGTGAGCTGCTCGGCGCTGACCTGCTCGATGACGAGCCGGTTCTGAAACAACCGGATGCGCTCGTAATCCACAGCATGACGCGCATATATGGCAAACGCGATGCCCACCGCCAGCAATTCGATACCGGTGAACGGCAACACCAGCCAGGCGCCGGCCAGAACCAGCATGAAAGCAATTGCCAACGAGAACAACGCAAGCGACACGTAGAAATACACGAACTGCCGCGGCGATATCGAACAGTTGCGTTTCATCGTCCAGTCTTTCAGAACCGGTTCTGAATCCGCCAGCAGATCTGATGCTTCCATCGCTGCCTCCCGCCGATTGTCTCCAATCGCCGCCAGCGGTCAATCTTCGCGACCGATATTCCGGCCGTGCGATCACCGCCGCGCTATCTTATCTTGCTGCCCTGTGCCTCGGGCCTTTCGCCCCAAATGTGGGAACTCCGGGCGACAAACTGACGCATTATAGGCGTGATCCATAGCATCCACAAGCAAGCCTCAATTGGCCCACAAGCCAGGCGCGACAAGCCTCCGCGCCGTTTTGACGCACCTTTTGCGCGTCTTTTGAAGCGGTAATTTCAGACATAACAGATGTCGGCTTTACCGCCTCGGCGAATCCTCACCGATTCCTCGACGAACCTCTTCCGATGTCCTCGATTCGCACGATCCCGTGACCTTCCGCCGTGGTGCGCGGCACGGCTTTCCATGCATGTCCGTAGATGACTTCGAAGGTCAGCGCGATCGTGCCGTCGGCGCGCCGGCGGGCTTCGAGGGCCGCGAGCAAAGCTTTGTGCAGCCGGCGTGCGGCGGCGCCCGACGACGTTTCGCGCTCGAACGGATAGGCACCCCAGCGGCGCACGTCGGCGAGGAGCGACTGCGGCGACTTATAGGTAATCGTGAGGACTTCCTGATCCATCACGGGAATCTCGAAGCCGCTTTCGACCAACATGTCGCCAAGATCGTGCATGTCGACGAAGTCGATCACATGCTTGCGCGAGGCGGCGCCGTGCGCGGCCTCGACTTCGGCGTAGGCGCCGCGCAATTCCTTGAGCGAGTCGGGGCCAAGCGTGCTGAACATCAGCAGGCCGTTGACTTTAAGCACACGCTGCCACTCGGGAAACACAAGATCGGGCCGCGAGTGCCAGTGGAGCGCCAGATTGGACCACACGAATTCGAAAGCGCCGGCCGCGAACGGCAGCGCCGAAAAGTCGGCTTGCGCGAAGCGCGGACCGCGGGCGCCGAGCGCCTTGCCGAGCGATGCCGGCAGAAAGCGCCGCCAGCTCGTGTCGCCGGAATCGTGTTGCAGCGCGCGCGTGAGCATGCCGTGAGACAGATCGGAGCCGAACACCGGCGCTTCGGGAAAGCGCTCGCGCAGAGCGGGAATGTCTTCGCCCGCGCCGCAGCCGGCGTCGAGCACACTCGCTGGCGTGACCTTGATGAAGTCGAGACGCTCGCGCATACGTTGAGCGATCTCGCGCGGCAGGAACGCGACGTCGTCGAAAGTCGCGGCGCGACGGTCGAAGATCCGCCGGAGGCGCCGGGAATCATAGGCCGGACGGCCTGTTTGAGCGGAAGTTGGAGACATGGGTGTCGTGCTGGCGTGGAGCAGGAAGTATACTCGCTCGCTTCTTTCCATTCAGCGTGAAAGGCCTTCGCGGGCGGTCCCACCGTGCCATTCCGACCCATTTCATTATTTTCCGGCGGCAGATTCGCGCGTTTCGCGAGCGGCTTGCATTCGGCCTGGCCGCGTGTGGTGCACGCCGCGTTGCCTAATCTTTGTGCGTTATGCGGCAATTTGTCGCATACGACGCTATGCGCCGGTTGCGACGCGGCCTACTGGAACGAAAGCCGCATGCGCTGCACCGTCTGCGCGGTGCCGCTGTCCAGGTCGCGCTGGGCGGCGCATAGCCAATATCGCTGCGCGGATTGCATCGGCGAGCCGCCGCCGTTCGACGCGACCTTTGCCCTCGCCGACTACCGGGCGCCGCTCGACACGCTCGCGGTCGGCCTGAAATTTCGCGCTCACCTGATGCTCGCGCGCGAGTTCGCACAGCGGCTCGCGCGTCTTGCACAGGATTCCTGGCAGGACTGCGCCGAATGGCCGGACGTGATCGCGCCTGTGCCGCTTGCCGGGAAACGGCTCACCGAGCGCGGCTACAACCAGGCCTGGCAGATCGCCAGGCCGCTGGCCCGCGCGCTGAAATTACGCAGCGACGCAACCCTGCTGGATCGCGTGATTCACACCGCGCCGCAGTCGCGACTCGATCTCGATGCGCGCCGCCTGAATGTAGGCCGCGCCTTCAAGGTCGCCGGGTCCGTTCGAGGCTTGCACGTCGGCATCGTCGACGATGTGATGACGACCGGCGCCACGCTCGAAGCCTTAGCGCGCGCGCTGAAGGCGGCGGGTGCGCGGCGGGTCACCAACTTCGTTGCGCTGCGCACACCGAAAAACTAGTCTCCACCTGAGCTCACCATGTTCAATGTCGTCCTCGTCGAACCGGAAATTCCGCCGAACACCGGCAACGTGATCCGCCTGTGCGCCAACACTGGCGCACGGCTGCATCTGATCGAGCCGCTCGGCTTTCCGCTCGACGACGCCAAGTTGCGCCGCGCAGGCCTCGACTATCACGAGTACGCGCAAATGAACGTGCATGCCGATTGGGCGGCGTTCGTCGCCAGGGAGTCGCCGGATCCGGCACGCATGTTCGCCTTCACCACCCGCGGCTCGGGCCGCTTTCACGAGCACGCGTTTCAATCCGGCGACTGGTTCGTGTTCGGCGCCGAAACGCGCGGCCTGCCCGACTCGGTGCTCGACCAGTTCGCCAACCAGCAACGCGTGCGCCTGCCGATGCGTCCGGGCAACCGCAGCCTGAATCTGTCGAATACCGTTGCGATCGTGGTGTTCGAAGCGTGGCGTCAGACCGGTTTCGAAGGCGGCGCCTGACGGCGTTTCAATTCGGCTTCGTAGCGCGCGAACATGGCGCCGTCGAAACAGGCGAACACCAGTTGTTCGATTTGCGGCGTGCGCGGCAACGTGTCCAGCACCGTGCCGACCGCGATTCGCACGGCCTCATCAGCGGGAAAGCGGTAGATGCCGCAACTGATCGCGGGAAACGCAATGCTTTTGCACTGCGCCTCGCGCGCCACCTCGAGCGAGCGCTGATAGCAGGAGGCCAGCAAGTCGGCCTCGCCGTGCGCCCCGCCGCGCCAGACCGGGCCAACTGCGTGAATCACGTGTTTGGCCGGCAAACGATAGCCGGCGGTCAGCTTCGCGTCGCCGGTCGCGCAGCCGCCGAGCGTCTCGCACTCTCGCACCAGTTCCTTGCCGGCCGCGCGATGAATCGCGCCGTCCACGCCGCCTCCGCCCAACAACGACGTGTTCGCGGCGTTGACGATCGCATCCACGGCGAGCGTGGTGATGTCGACTACGCGGGCGTCCAGCGTGCAACGATTGAATCTGAGCATGAGGACCTCGCTGATCCGAAGCGTCGATAAAACGTGGACAGCGAGAGGGGGCAGCCGTTCAGCGCTTGACGCGCCAAACGGCTGAAAGAAAGGCTTATTCAGCTTTGGAATCGCGCCGCAGCAGGGCGCTGACGGCGTCGCGCGGCGCCACGCCGTCGAATAGCACGGCGCAGACCGCTTGCGTGATCGGCATCTCGATGGCGTGCGCGCGAGCGATCGCGAGCACCGCTTGCGCGCAACGCACGCCTTCGGCCACATGACCGAGGGCGCCGAGAATATCGTCGAGCGTGCGGCCCGCGGCGAGCTGCACGCCGACCGTGCGATTGCGCGACAGATCGCCGGTTGCGGTCAGAATCAGATCGCCCAGGCCGGTCAAACCGGTGAACGTTTCCGCTCGTCCGCCAAGCGTCACGCCGAGGCGCGACATTTCGGCGAGACCGCGAGTGATCAGCGCCGCGCGCGCATTCAGACCAAGGCCGAGGCCGTCGGCGATGCCCGTTGCGATGGCGAGCACGTTTTTCACCGCACCGCCTACTTCCACGCCAACGACGTCGTCGCCGGTATAGATGCGCATGGCGCCATGATGAAACGCGGCGACCGTGCGCTCGCGGCACGCCGCCGACGCGCTGGCGATCGTCAGCGCAACCGGCAAGCCCTGCCCGACTTCGCGCGCGAAGCTCGGACCCGAGAGCACACCGTTGCTCTTGTGTTCCGGCAACTCGGCCGCGACCACCTGATGCGGCATCAACTGCGAATCGGCTTCGAAACCTTTGCACAACCACACCACATGCGCCGGCACTTTGCCCGCGTCGCGCATCGCCCGAAACAGACCGCGCAGTCCGGCCACGGGCGTGGCCACGACGCATAACGCGTTGTCGGCAAGCGCGTGGTCGAGCGCTGCGGCGAGGTCGGCTTCATAGCGAAGCGAAGCTGGCAAAGCAACGCCCGCCAGATAGCGGGCGTTTTCGTGCGAAGCGGAGAGATCGGCAACCAGCGCGGGCTCGCGCGCCCACAACAGCGTGTCGTGCCTGACGGCCAGATGGCCGGCGAGGGCTGTGCCCCATGCGCCGGCGCCGAGGACAGCAACCTTCATAGCCGGCACTGCCTGCGGCACTTTAGTGCGTGACGCCGTTCTGCGCCGCGCCGTCCTGGCCACCCATCTGCGCGAGGCGTTGCTCGTACAGCGCCTGGAAGTTGATCTCGGCGAGGTGGATCGGCGGGAAACCGGCGCGGGTGATCGCATCGGCGATGTTCGAGCGCAGGTACGGGAACAGGATGGTCGGGCAGGCAATACCGACCAGCGGGTCGATCTGCTCAGCCGGAATGTTGCGGATGTCGAAAATGCCGGCTTGCTTGGCTTCGATCAGGAACGCCACCTTGTCCGACACCTTGGCCGTGACCGTGCCCGTGACGAGGATTTCGAACACGGTGTCGGCGAGGCGCTCGGCCTTCACGTCGACTTCGACTTCGACCGAGGGCATTTCCTGCTCGAGGAAGATGCCCGGCGAATTCGGCTGCTCGAGCGACATGTCCTTCAGATAGATGCGCTGGATATTGAAGAACGGCTGGTTATTCTCGTCGGACATGATGAAGTGATTCCCTGATAGGTATGCATGGCGGCGGCCCATGCCTGCATGGCCCGCCAGATCGTTGCGGCGCTTCGCCCGCTCTGAGGGGGCGAAGCGCCGGCTTGTGGTTCACCCGCGTTCATGCGCCCGTGGGCGCGCGAATTCAGGCGGTTGCTTCGAGCAGCGGCATCAAACCGCCCGCGCGATCGAGCGCGGAGAGGTCATCGTACCCGCCCACATGCGTCTCGCCGATGAACACTTGCGGCACCGTGCGGCGACCGGTCCGGGTCATCATTTCCTCACGACGGGCCGGGTCCTTGTCGATCAGTACCTTTTCAACGTGCTCGACGCCGCGCGACTTTAAAAGACGTTCGGCCATCTGGCAATACGGGCACACCTGGGTGCTGTACATGATCACTTTGTTCACTTGGCTGCTCCTTGTTTCACAACCGGCATACCGGCTTTCTGCCAGGCGTCGACACCGCCTTCGAGAACATGGACTTCCGCGTAACCTGCATCCTGCACGATACGCGCTGCCTTGTTCGACTGCTGGCCGGTCTGGCATACCAGCAGCACCGGGTTGCTCTTGTTCTTCACGAGTTGCGCGACCTTCGCCTGCAGCTCTGCAAATTCAAGGTGCCGTGCCGCGGGCAAATGCCCTTTGGCGTAGTCGGCGGACGGACGCAGATCGATGACCGCCGCATTGCGCCGGTTGATCAGTTGCGTGGCTTCAGCGGCCGACAGGCCACCGCGGCCGCGCCGGCTGATCGTCGGCCACAGCAGCAACCCACCGGAGATGAGGACGATCGCGATCAGTACAAGGTTTGTGTAATCAGTGAAAAACTTCACGGAAAATCCGCCGAAAAAGAGAGAAATCGAAAAGGGCAATCCAGCCATTATAAAATAACCGTCTGACGCGATGGCGGCGCTCCATCAGAGGACCCCGCGCAGCGCTTTACCGCTTCCTCACTACCGACCGGCAATCTCATGTACAAACTCGTTCTCATCCGCCACGGCGAATCGACGTGGAACAAGGAAAACCGCTTCACGGGCTGGGTCGACGTCGACCTCACTGAGCAGGGCAACAACGAAGCCCAGCAAGCCGGCGTGCTGCTGAAGGAATCGGGCTACACGTTCGACATCGCCTACACGTCGGTACTCAAGCGGGCAATCCGCACCTTGTGGCACGTGCAGGACAAAATGGATCTGATGTACCTGCCGGTGGTGCATTCGTGGCGTCTGAACGAACGCCACTACGGCGCGTTGTCGGGTCTGAACAAGGCGGAAACCGCCGCCAAGTTCGGAGACGAACAGGTGCTGGTCTGGCGCCGCAGCTACGACACGCCGCCGCCGGCGCTGGAGCCGACGGACGACCGCGCGCCCTATAACGATCCGCGTTACGCCAAGGTGCCGCGCGAGCAACTGCCGCTTACCGAGTGCCTGAAAGACACGGTCGCGCGCGTTCTGCCCCTGTGGAACGAGTCGATCGCGCCGGCTATCAAATCGGGCCGCAAGGTCGTGATCGCCGCCCACGGCAATTCGATCCGCGCGCTGGTGAAGTACCTGGACAATATCTCGGACGACGACATCGTCGGCCTGAACATTCCGAACGGCGTGCCGCTCGTCTATGAACTCGACGAAGACCTGAAGCCCATCAAGCACTACTACCTTGGCGACCAGGAAGCGATCGCCAAGGCACAGGCCGCCGTAGCCAAGCAAGGCAAGGCTGGCTGATCTGCCATGTTGCCGCCATGCTGCCGTCAGAAATGCGGCGCCATGTCGGCCCACGGGCCGCGCTGACCGGCAGGATGTACCGGTCAGCGCGGCTCGCTTCATTCGCGCGCGCCGTTCTGGCCGCCATCCATCCGTTACGGCACATTACTTCGTCGCTGTGCGCGCAATCCAACGAACCAGGCTCGCCGCGTGCTGTCGAATCACGATTGCCTGCGCCGCGCCCTGACTTGGCGGGTGTGCAGTTATACTTGTCCGTCCCCATCTCTATCGACGCTGCCACGCGCTTCCGACCGCAACAGACTCTATGCGAAAGAACCTGAAAAATATCGGCCTGATTGCCGCGGGCCTTGCTACCGGCGTATTTGCCACCCTGCAACTCTCGGCTTCAGCCCAGCAACCCGCCAGCGCAGCGTCGAACGCTGTGGCTCCGCTGCCGCTGGACCAGCTCAGGCTCTTTGCCGAAGTCTTCGGGCAAATCAAGCACGAATACGTCGAACCGGTCGACGATAAAAAGCTTCTCACCGCCGCCATCAAGGGCATGGTGTCGAGCCTCGATCCGCACTCGTCGTATCTCGACAAGACCGATTACGAGGAACTGCAGGAGCAGACCAAGGGTCGCTTCGCCGGCCTCGGCATCGAAATTTCATCTGAAGACGGTCTGATCAAGGTGATTTCGCCGATCGAGGACACGCCCGCGTTCCGCGCCGGCATTCGTCCGGGCGACCTGATCACGCGTATCAACGACAAACCCGTGCGCGGCATGACGCTCGACCAGGCAGTCAAGCAGATGCGCGGCGACCCGGGCACCAAGGTCACGCTCACCATTTTCCGCAAGACCGACGACCGCACGTTCCCGCTCACGGTTACGCGCGCGATCATCAAGGTCCAGTCGGTCAAGATGAAGATCCTCGCGCCGGGCTACGCCTATGTGCGGATCACCAGCTTCCAGGAACGCACCACGCCTGATCTCGCCGCCAAGCTGCAAGACATCGCGCGTCAGCAGCCGAATCTGAAGGGCCTCGTGCTCGACCTGCGCAATAACGGCGGCGGCCTGCTGCAAAGCGCGGTCGGCGTGGCCGGCGCGTTCCTGCCGCCGAATTCGGTTGTGGTTTCCACCAACGGCCAGATTCCGGATTCGAAGCAGGTCTATCGCGACACTTACGACAACTACCGCCTGCAATCCTTCGACAGCGATCCGCTGAAGGACGAAGCGCCGATCTTCAAGACCGTGCCGATGATCGTGCTGACCAACGCGTACTCCGCGTCGGCGTCGGAAATCGTCGCGGGCGCGCTGCAGGATCAGCATCGTGCGCTGATCGTCGGCAAGACCACCTTCGGCAAGGGTTCGGTGCAGACCGTGCGTCCCATGACGGCGGACACGGCACTGCGTCTGACCACGGCGTACTACTACACGCCGAGCGGCCGGTCGATCCAGAACAAGGGCATCCGTCCTGACATCGCGGTCGATCAATACGCGGAAGGCGATCCGGACGACGCACTCGTCACCCGCGAAGTCGACTACACGAATCACCTTGCGAACACGCAAGACCCGAACGAGAAGAAGGAAGCGGAACAGCGCGAACAGGAACGCATGGACCAGCTGCGCCAGCTTGAAGAGCAGAACGATAAGAAGACGCCGGAACAGCGTCAGAAGGATCGTGAGCGCAAGCCGGTGGAATTCGGTTCGGCCGACGACTTCATGCTGCAACAGGCTCTGAACAAGCTGGAAGGCAAGCCGGTGCAGGAATCGAAGTCGCTGACCGAGCGCCGTCTCGCTCAAAACAAGCCAGCCGCGTCGGCGTCCGCGCCGGTCGCGGTGAAGCCGACGCAACCGGTGCCGGGTGCATCGGCGCCTGCTTCGCAAAGCAACTAAGCAGCAAGCCTGACGTGTCTTCGCAGCGAAACATGCTGCGAAGGCACGCTGTCATACCCAGCATCAGCACGAACACCCGCTCACGGCGCGATTAAAATATCCACACGCGCACGGCAGGCCCATCGGTCCTGCTTCACATCGCGCGATACCTACACGCGCCCCGCCATGAACGACGATCAACTCCTTCGCTATTCCCGCCACATCCTCGTCGATGAAATCGGTATCGAGGCGCAGCAGCGCTTTCTCGACGCGCATGCGATCGTCGTCGGCGCGGGCGGCTTGGGTTCGCCCGCGGCGATGTATCTGGCGGCGGCCGGCGTCGGCCGTTTGACGCTGGTCGATGCCGATACGGTCGACCTGACCAATCTGCAGCGGCAAATCCTGCACGTGACAGCATCGGTTGGACACAAGAAGGTCGAGTCCGGGCGCGACGCGATCGCGCGGATCAATCCCGAGGTCGTGGTGAACGCGGTGGCCGAGCGCGTCGACGACGCGTGGCTCGACACGCACGTGCCCAGCGCGAACGTCGTGCTCGATTGCACCGATAACTTTGCCACGCGCCATGCGATCAACCGCGCCTGCGTGAAGCACGGCGTGCCGCTGGTGTCGGGTGCGGCGCTGCGCTTCGACGGCCAGATCAGCACCTTTGATTTCCGCGATGAAGCGTCGCCTTGCTACGCCTGCGTGTTTCCCGAAGACCAGCCGTTCGAGGAAGTCGCCTGTTCGACCATGGGCGTGTTCGCGCCGACGGTCGGCATCGTGGGTTCGATGCAGGCCGCCGAAGCGCTCAAGGTGATCGGCGCAATCGGCACGCCCTTGCTCGGCCGCCTGATGATGCTCGATTCGCTGCGGATGGAGTGGACCACCATGCGCATCGCGCGCCAACCGGATTGCCCGGTTTGCGGGCAGACGCACCTCACCTGACGCCAGTCTCGTCAACTGCGCCCCGAAATAGAAACGCCGCCCCATGGGCGGCGTTTCTTCCCCTGATAACGAAGCGAACGCGGCGCCTCAGGCCAGCATCACGCGCTTCAGCGCAGCCTGCACTTCTTCCGGTTCGAACGAAGCCAGCACATCGGCCACCGGCTTCTCCAGCGTCTTCAAATGTGAGCGCAGCACTTCCTGCTTCACCACCAGCAGTTGGCTCGGATGCATCGAAAACTCGGTGAGGCCCATGCCGAGCAACAGACGCGTCATCGTCGGATCGCCCGCCATCTCACCGCACACCGAGACCGGCACGCCCGCCCGCTTCGCTTCGCGCAGCGTGAACGCAATCAGATGCAGCACCGCCGGATGCAGCGGGTCATACAAATGCGCGACCGAGTTGTCCGCGCGATCGATCGCAAGCGTGTACTGGATCAGATCGTTGGTACCGATCGACAGAAAATCGAGCCGCTTCAGAAACAGCGGCAAAGCGATAGCGGCGGCCGGAATCTCGATCATCGCGCCGACCTGCACGTTCGGATCGTAGGCCATACCCGCGTCGTCGAGCTGACGCTTGGCTTCGCGAATCAGATCGAGCGTCTGGTCGATTTCCTGCGCGTGCGCGAGCATCGGAATCAGGATCTTCACCGAGCCGAACGCCGACGCGCGCAGAATCGCGCGCAATTGCGTGAGGAACATCTGCGGCTCGGAAAGGCTCCAGCGAATCGCTCTCAACCCCAAGGCCGGGTTCGCCGCGGTTTCGTAACCGTCGGCCCCGCTCATCGAATCGAGCGGCTTGTCGGCGCCCACGTCGATCGTGCGGATGGTGACCGGCAGTCCGTTCATCAGTTCGACCGCGCGACGGTACGCGCCGAACTGCTCCTCCTCCTCCGGCAGGCGGTCCTTGTGATTCATGAACAGGAACTCGGTGCGGAACAGGCCGACGCCCGTCGCACCCGCGTCGATCGCGGCGCGCGCGTCGTCCGGCAACTCGATGTTCGCGCACAGTTCGATGCGGGTGCCGCACAGCGTCTGCGTGGGCGAAAACTTCAGCCGCTGCAGCTTACGCTGCTCGAGCGCTTTCTCACTCTGCCGATACGAATACTCTTCCAGCACGATCGGCGCGGGGTCGACGATCACAATGCCATGATCGCCGTCGACAATAATCAGGTCGTCCTGGCGAATCAGCGCGCTCGCGTGCTGCACGCCGACCGCCGCCGGAATGCCCAGGCTGCGCGCGACGATCGCCGTGTGCGAAGTGCGGCCGCCGAGGTCCGTAACGAAACCCTGAAACGTCTGGGTCTTGAACTGCATCATGTCGGCCGGTGCGATGTCGTGCGCGACCACGATCATTTCGTCGCATGCGCCGTGCACACCGTCGGCCAGCGCTACCGACGCCCCGGCGAGCGCCTTCAGCACGCGCTCCACCACCTGTTCGATGTCGGCTTTGCGCTCGCGCAGGTACTCGTCTTCGATATCGTCGAAATGGCGCGACAGGCGTTCGAGCTGTTCGGTCAACGCCCACTCCACGTTGTAGCGGCGCGTGCGGATCAGGTCGAAGGTTTCCTGCACGAGCATCGCGTCGTTCAGGATCATTGAATGGACGTTGATGAACGCGCCCATTTCACTGGGTGCGTCCGCGGCGAGATCGGCACGCAGCGTTTCGAGCTCGTAATGCACGTGTTGCTGGGCCGTGCGAAAGCGCTCGATCTCGCTCTCGATCTGGGCGGGTTCGATCAGATAGTGGTCTACGTCAAGTGCAGCCGGGGCGATCAGATAAGCCCGCCCGATGGCGATACCGCGTGACACGGGAATTCCATGCAGCGTGAAGGACACGCGCACCTCCTCTAGTTGTGTGATGCCGCGGCAAACCGCTGCAATGCTCTCAGACACTGTCCGTCATTATAAATTCCGCGCCCTATGCAGGTGCGCCAAGGCTGTGTGCAGTGCAGCACGAAAACCCGTAAGCGATCGTTTCGCCGCGCCTTCGTCCTTCTCGCGCTTCGCGCGGCGCGATTTTCGCATGCGCGTGTCGACGCGCGAGCCCTCACGCGCGTTTCGTCTGCCCATTCTTACGCGCTAAAAAAAACGCCGCGGACAACCGCGGCGTTTCTTGCTCATCGCAACGTGGACGCGCCAGCTCACTGCCCCTCGCCGAATTTATCGGCAATGAGTTTCAACAATGCGTCCATCGCTTCTTTTTCGTCGGAGCCTTCCGTTTCGATCAGCACCGTGCTGCCAATGCCCGCGGCCAGCATCATCACGCCCATGATGCTCTTGGCATTGATACGGCGGCCATTGCGGCTCATCCAGATTTCCGCCTGATAGTTGCCCGCGAGTTGGGTCAACTTGGCCGACGCGCGCGCGTGCAGCCCCAGCTTGTTCACAATAGTCGTTTCCTGTTGCAGCATGTGATGGTCCGAAGCGCGGGTAAGTGTTGTTGTGAAAGGTGAAACTGCGAAGCGGTTGCAATCCGTTTGACACCCAAGGCGAGCCGCACGGGCGACTTATAAGCCGGCCGAGTCGGCTTTCTGCGTCAGGTCGGCCTCGGGCGGCAACGCGGGAATACAGTCAGCCGATGCTGCCTCCGGCGGCAAAGCCGGCAAACAGTCGCCGGATTCCGCCGTGGGCGCGATGGGCGCCGGTGTCGCCGGCCCGATTGCATGCACGCCTTTGGTGGCGCCGGCGAGTGCCTTGTCGACCAGCGTGTCGAGCGGCGTGGCGCGATAGCAGACCGCACGCACCAGCATCGGCAAGTTGACGCCGCACAGCACGCGCACGTCCGGCAACGAAGCGAGCCGTCCGGCGATATTCGCCGGCGTGGCGCCGAACATATCCGTGAGGACGAGCGCGCCGTTTTCTTCCTTCAAACGCTCGATTTCCGAGTTCGCAAACGCAACCTGCTGTCCGGGATCGCAATCCGGCGATACGTCGATCACACCGATGCGAGCCGGCAAGCCACCATAGATGTGCGAAATACAATCGCGCAACGCGGTGGCGAACGGAGCGTGCGCAATGATCAGAATGCCTGCCATGTCAGCCTTACTGCAAAAGAACGGCCCCGAACCGTGAACCGGGACAAAGCCCGGTTCGTCAGCGCCCTCTGCCGGCCGTGGGCCATGAGGGCCGGAACGCATCGATTGACGAGCGGCTTGCCGCGCATGACGTCGTGCCTGCGCCGGCCAAACACTGCTCGCTTACAGTCCGCTGCCCACGACACCCGTCGGGTGCCGTCGATTCACCTTGGCGCGGAAGAGCGGGCATTGTATCAGGCTCATTTTCGCGCCAATTCCGGCGTGCCGCGTGATGCGGATTTACTACACAGTTTGGGCGGCATGGCGGGCATTCAAGTGCCGGCAGCAGGCCGCGCCGTCACCCCGCCGCGCGCTCCAATGCGTCGATGAACATGGCGGCGACGTCGAAGCCGGTTTGATCCATGATCTCGCGGAAGCACGTCGGGCTCGTCACGTTCACTTCGGTCAGCCAGTCGCCGATCGCATCCAGCCCGACCAGCAGCAAACCGCGCGCTGCAAGTACCGGCGCTAGCGTATCGGCGATCTTGCGGTCGTGCTCGGTGAGCGGACGCGCCACGCCGAGGCCGCCGGCCGCGAGATTGCCGCGCACTTCATTACCCTGAGGAATACGCGCGAGCGAATACGGAACGGCTTCGCCGCCGATCAGCAAAATTCGCTTGTCGCCCTCTTTGATCTCGGGGATGAACTTCTGCGCCATCACTGAACGCGCGCCGTCGTGGCTGAGCATTTCGATGATCGAACCGAGGTTCATGCCGTCGGCCTTCACGCGGAACACGCCCATGCCGCCCATGCCGTCGAGCGGCTTCAGGATCACGTCGCCGTGCTCTTCATGGAACGCGCGCAAACGGCTCGCGTCACGCGTGACCAGCGTGGGCGTAACGAACTGCGCGAACTCGCCGATCGCGAGCTTTTCCGAGTGGTCGCGAATCGCCTGCGGTTTGTTGAAGATGCGCGCGCCGCCGCGTTCGGCCATTTCGAGCAGCCACGTCGACGTGACGTATTCCATGTCGAACGGCGGGTCTTTGCGCATCACCACGGCGCTGAAGCTCTTGAGCGAGCGCGGCGCGGCCGGTTCGGCGTCGTACCAGACTTCGCGATGCAGATCCGTGACGTCGCCGACAATCGTAAAGCGCTGAACGTTCGCCTCGACGTCACCGCCCGTCCACGCGAGATGCTTCGGCTCGCACGTGTACACCACGTGACCGCGGCGCGCCGCTTCGGCCATCATCGCGTAGGTCGAGTCTTTGTAGATCTTGAATTGCGTGAGCGGATCGGCGATGAAAAGAATGTCCATGAAGGTCCTGATGCGCCCTGACGGGCTTGGCATTGATCGTAAATATAGTCGTTGAAAATGGCGATGGCGGCACGCATGCCGCCATCGACCACCAAGGTGGTTTAGACCTGAATCGCTTCCGGATCGGTCTTTTCCAGTTCCACCGATGCAGCCAGCAGCCCGAGCCGCGCCACCACGCCGTACATATAGAAGCGGTTCGGCGGCGCCGCGCCCGGCTTGGCGTGCGCGTCGGGCAGCGCCGTATGCTCGAAGCCGAGCGGCACGAAGTGCATGCCCGGCGCGTTCAGATTCTGATCGCGCTCGCGACTGCCGTGCACGCGGTAGAAGCCGCCCACCACGTAGCGGTCGATCATGTACACGACCGGCTCGGCCACTTCTTCGCCGATGCGCTCGAAGGTGTACACGCCTTCCTGCACGATCACGTCATGCACTTCCAGGCCGTCTTTGGTCGCGGCCATCTTGGCGCGTTCGCGCTTGGTGAGCGCAGCGACTTCCGACGCGTCGTGCACGGTCATCACACCCATGCCATACGTGCCCGCGTCCGACTTGATCACGACATACGGTTTCTCGGAGATACCGTACTCGCGATACTTCTTGGCGATCTTCTTCAGCACGCCGTCGATCGCGTCCGTCAGCGCCTCCTCGCCGGTGCGCTCCTGGAAGTCGACGCCTTCCACATGCGCGAAGTACGGGTTGATCATCCACGGATCGATCTCGACCATCTTTGCGAACTTCTTCGCGACGTCGTCGTAGCAGGAAAAGTGCGTGGATTTGCGGCGCACGGCCCAGCCGGCATGCAGCGGCGGCAGCAAATACTGCTCGTGCAGATTTTCGAGCACGGGCGGAATGCCGCCCGACAGATCGTTATTCAGCAGAATCGAGCACGGGTCGAAATTCTTCAGGCCGAGGCGCCGCTGCGAACGCTCGAGCGGTTCGAGCACGAGTTTCTGGCCGTCGGAGAGCGCGATCGTGACCGGCCCGTTGATGGTTTCGTCGAGCGTGCCGAAACGCACGTTCAAGCCTGCCTGACGCATGATCGCGGCCAGACGGGCAACATTCTCGAGGTAGAACGCGTTGCGCGTGTGGCGCTCGGGAATCACCAGCAGATTCTTCGCGTCCGGGCAGATTTTCTCGATCGATGCCATCGCGGCCTGCACGGCCAGCGGCAACACTTCCTGCGGCAGATTGTTGAATGCGCCGGGAAACAGATTGGTGTCGACCGGCGCGAGCTTGAAGCCCGCGTTGCGCAGGTCGACGGAACAGTAGAACGGCGGCGTGTGCTCCTGCCATTCGAGCCGGAACCAGCGTTCGATGGCGGGCGTGGCGTCGAGGATCTTCCGCTCAAGATCGAGCAGCGGGCCGTTTAACGCCGTAACTAGGTGCGGAACCATTGATCACTCGCAGACTGGAGAAAAAAGATTGTAGAGCAAATGCTTTGTCCATTTGGGGACGGTTTCTCCATTCGCAAGCGGACGCGAATGCATTCTCGCTATTGCCATGATAGGCGGGGAAAACTACCGTTTACAAGATAGCCCGCAAGAAAAAAGCCCGCCATGAAGGCGGGCCAAAATCGCTGCGCTTATTCGTAGTCCCACGAGCCCGGGAGCGCGGGCTCGCGGTGAGTTGCTTATTCGACGTGCTCGCCGTGCAGCGTCACGTCCAGACCTTCGCGTTCCTGTTCTTCGGTCACGCGCAGGCCCATCACCATGTCGATGATCTTCAGCAGGATGTAGCTCACCACACCGCTGTAGATCAGCGTCGTCAGCACGCCCTTGGCTTGCAGGATCACGCTGCCATCCGCGCCGCCGATGTCCTTCACCGCGAACACGCCGGTCAGCAGCGCACCCACGATACCGCCCACGCAGTGCACGCCGAACGCGTCGAGCGAGTCGTCGTAACCGAGCTTGTGCTTGAGCCACGTTGCCGACCAGAAGCAGATCACGCCTGCAGCAATACCGATCACCAGCGAACCCGCCATGCCGACGAAGCCCGAAGCCGGCGTAATCGCCACCAGACCCGCCACGGCGCCCGACACGATGCCGAGCACCGACGGCTTACCCTTGGTTGCCCATTCGGCGAACATCCATGCGAGTGCCGCTGCTGCGGTTGCCACTTGCGTTGCGAACATTGCGAAACCGGCGCGGCCGTCTGCCGCCACTGCCGAACCCGCGTTGAAGCCGAACCAGCCCACCCACAGCATGGCGCCACCGATCAGCGTGAGCGTCAGGTTATGCGGCGCCATCGCTTCCTTGCCGTAGCCGACGCGCTTGCCGAGCACCAACGCGCAGACCAGCGCCGCGATACCGGCGTTGATGTGCACCACCGTGCCGCCCGCGAAGTCGAGGATGCCCGCGCTAGCCAGCCAGCCGGTCGGTTCCCAGACCATGTGCGCGATCGGCGAGTACACGATGATCGACCACAGCGTCATGAATACCAGCATCGCCGAGAACTTCATACGGTCTGCAAACGCACCCGTGATGAGCGCCGGGGTGATGATCGCGAACGTCATCTGATAGACGACGTAGACCGTTTCCGGGATCGTCGGGGCGAGGTGGCTGACGGTCAGCGTCGTGGCCTTGTCGCCCTTGATGTAGTTCATGCCCGCCATGAAGAAGCGCGAAAAACCGCCGATGAACGAATTGCCCGGCGTGAAGGCGAGCGTGTAGCCCACCACGACCCAGATGATCGACACGAGGCAGGTGATCGCGAAGCTTTGCATCAGGATCGCGAGCACGCTCTTCTTGCGGACCATGCCGCCGTAGAACAGCGCCAGACCCGGAATCGTCATGAACAGCACGAGCGCGGTGGAGGTCAGCATCCAGGCGGTGTCGCCCGAATTGATCTTCGACGAATCGACCGAGAACGGCGCGGTCGGGGCAGCCGGCGCAGCGTCCGATGCTGCGGGTGCGGCGGCGGCCGCGCTGGCAGCCGGTGCGGCGGACGCGTCAGCGGCCGGCGCCGAAGCCGCGGCGGCAGCAGGTGCGGCCGAAGCGTCCGGTGCCGGCGCGCTCGCCGTCGTATCGGGAGCAGCGGCCGAAGCGGCTGCGGGGGCGGAAGCGTCGTCCGCGAGGGCGGCGCCGATACCGCCCGCGAGCAGCGAACCGGCCATCAGCAAGGACATCATTAATTTGCGCATCTTTCGTTTCCTCTTGTCGCTATCTGTGTCGCTATCTTTTGGTATTACAGAGCGTCCGCGCCGGTCTCCCCGGTGCGGATCCGGATCACCTGTTCGATCGGCGTGACAAAAATCTTCCCGTCACCGATCTTGCCCGTGCGAGCCGCGCGCTCGAGCGCCTCGATCGCCTGGTCGACGATGTCGTCCGAGACCGCGGCCTCGATCTTCACCTTCGGCAGAAAATCGACGACGTATTCAGCGCCGCGATACAGCTCCGTGTGGCCCTTCTGGCGACCGAAACCTTTGACTTCCGTCACCGTGATGCCCGAGACGCCGATAGCCGACAAGGCTTCGCGCGCCTCATCGAGCTTGAACGGCTTGATGATTGCGGTAATGAGTTTCATGACATCCCTCGCTTAGTTGCGTAACCCGTTTGCGTAACCCGTTTGCTAACTCTCGTTGCGAATCCCTGAACCGTTCGCGTGGTCTCGTTCCGCTGCCGGTAAAAAAGGCGCCGGCGGTGCGCGCGGGGCAGTAACAGCAACTCGCATGCCATGTTGTGTCAGACTCCGCCCCGCGGGCGTCGCAAAAGGGGCGCAAGCCGCCCTGGCCGGACGGCCAACGTTAGCGGGGGCACGCTGGCGCGGCGTATGGATCGTTGCTAGAGTGTTCGCAGGTCTGGAACGCATGAGCGCGCACCAAAGGGGCTCATGCGGCGACGGCACGCAGTGGGGCATGCACCAACACCGCCCATTTGCCGTTGCCAAGCACAGGCGTAACGAAACATGCACATTTTTTGTGCACCAAGGGGAACACCATGAAACAACCGAACGATGTTTTTAATGACTTTCAGGCCCGCATGAGCGAGCTGTTCAAGAATTCGCCGGCCAAGGACGTCGAACGGAACGTCAAGGCCATGCTGTCGCAGGGCTTCTCGAAGCTCGACCTCGTGACGCGCGAGGAATTCGATACGCAGACCCAGGTGCTGGTCCGTACGCGCGCTCGCCTGGAAGAGCTGGAGCGCCGCGTCGCCGAACTCGAACAGAAGCTGCCGGTCACGCAAACGCCGTAACGCGTTGCTCGCGGCGTAAGCGCCGCGCAGTGCTGCACATCACAGGCAAGCGAGCCGTGACGTCATCAGCGTTTTAGGGGACTTGCGCGCGCCCCCGGCGCGCCGTCCGACGGGAGAAAACATGTCGCTTGCCGTGGTGCGCAGTCGCGCGCCGGCCTCTGGCCGCGCGCCCGAAGTAACCGTCGAGGTCCACCTCGCGAACGGATTACCCTCTTTTTCGATCGTCGGCCTGCCTGATCTGGAAGTGCGCGAAAGCCGCGAGCGCGTGCGCGCGGCGCTGCAGAACTGCAATTTCGACTTCCCGGTCCGACGCATCACCGTCAATCTCGCGCCGGCCGATCTGCCGAAGGAATCCGGCCGCTTCGATCTGCCCATCGCTTTAGGCATTCTCGCGGCGAGCGGCCAGATTCCCGCCGAGTCGTTACTGCATCGTGAATTCGCGGGCGAACTGTCGCTGACCGGTGCCCTCAGACCGATGCGCGGCGCTTTCGCCATGGCGTGCGGAACGGCGCGCAGTGCCGTCGCTCAAGGCGGCGGCGCGCTGCAATCCGCCGCAAGTGCAGGCGAGCTCGTCGCAGGGGACGCACGCGCGCACGCCACGCCTCAGCTCTACTTGCCCGCTGCGAGCGCCGCGGAAGCGGCGCTCGTCCCCGGCGTCGACGTCTACGGCGCCGCAGACCTGCCTTCGTTATGCGCTCACCTCGCGCAAGCGCCGGACGGGCGACTCTATCCAGTCGCCGCACCGGACCTCGCGGAAACCCCGGCGGCCGTCGTCCCGGATATGGGCGACGTCATCGGTCAACGCAGCGCGCGCCGGGCACTCGAAGTTGCGGCGGCCGGCGGCCATCACGTCTTGCTGGTGGGCCCGCCCGGTGCGGGCAAATCGATGCTCGCCGCCCGCCTCCCGGGCCTGCTGCCGCCCATGACCGACGACGAAGCGCTCGCCTCCGCCGCCTTGCTGTCCGCCAGCCGGGCCGGCTTCACGCCCTCGCAATGGCGCCGACGGCCGTTTCGCGCCCCGCATCATTCGTCGAGTGCCGCGGCGCTGGTCGGCGGGCGCAATCCACCGCAGCCCGGGGAAATTACGCTGGCGCATCTGGGTGTGCTTTTTCTCGACGAGCTTCCCGAGTTCGACCGCCATGTCCTGGAAACACTGCGGGAACCGCTGGAAGCCGGCCGCATCACGATTTCCCGCGCCGCCTTGCAGGCGGATTTCCCAGCTGCGTGTCAATTGATCGCCGCCATGAATCCGTGCCCATGCGGCTGGCGCGGCGATCCCAACGGCCGCTGCCGTTGCACGCCGGAAATCGCCGCGCGCTACTTGCGCAAGCTTTCCGGCCCACTGCTCGACCGAATCGACATCCAACTCGAGGTACCCGCGCTCACGCCGGCGGAACTGTCCGCCCGCTCCACGGCGGCCGGCGAGACAAGCGCCGCTATCGCGGCGCGCGTCAGCCGCGCCCGCGAGCGGCAGTTAAGCCGTCAGGGCAAAACCAATCGTGAACTGGGAGGACGGGAAGTGGACGAGGTCTGCCGCCCCGACTCAGCGGGCGAAGCCTTGCTGCGTGAAGCCGGGGAACGCTTCGGCTGGTCGGCGCGCGCGTACTACCGGGTTTTGAAGGTGGCACGCAGCATCGCCGACCTCGCCGGCGCGCCCATGCCGAGCGCCGCGCAGATCGGCGAGGCGATCCAGTATCGCCGGGCTTTTGGCTCCCTATGAGGCGAAAAACATGCTGTCAAGACTTGACTTATGCACACGCACGCGTTCCAGACAGATTTTGAAACATCTGAAAGGTACGCGGTGAGTCGAATTCAAAAAGCATTGATTTGATTGAGTTTTTTTAACCGTCTCAAGCGCGTGAAATCTGACAAAGTGCCCATGGAATGGGCATCTCCAGCCAGTTTGCGCGAGTTCTCAACAGAGTTATCCACAGGAAGGTTGGACAACAGGAAAACCTCAACGTAAACCGGGAATTAGCGCGCGATGCTGCGAAGGAACTTTCACTGTGCGCAGTATCTCCGTTGCGCCCTATCACGCCCAAAATCGGCCAAAAATACCGCGCTCAATACAATTGGAACGACGAAAAAAATTGGTCGACCTGCTCCTGCTGCATCGGCTTCGCTGCAATGATCGCCGCCTGATAGACATGCCGGCCGCGCGCCACGAGCCGGGCGTAGACAGTCCGGCTCTCGTGCTGCGAGCCGGCCTCGCCGCTCAGCTTCATTTCCAGGCCAAGCACCTGGCCGCCGGCAGCGAGCGGGATCTGCACGGCACGCGCGTTAGGCGCGGCGCCCACGTTACGGGCGAGGCCGGTGCGCAGGAAATCGAGCGCGGCGCGCTGCGTGGACTCGTCGTCGTTCGGCAGCATGATCGTGCCGACCGCGAAGACGGCGTCGCCGGCTTCGGCCGTCTGCATCGCCATCTGCATCGGCGTGCCGTTGATTTGCACGGCTCGCTGATCGTTGCCCGGCTTGGCCGGCAGGTCGACGGTGTAGCCGTTGTCGTTGTTCATGATGGTCCGCCAGTCGAAAGTGGGCGAACAGGCGCTCAGCGCGACGCCTAGCGTCAGCGCGCAAGCCAGCGTGCGCAAGGCTGCACGTGCCCTCGACAATCGCTGGGCGGCGCCGGTTGACCGGTCGCCGGCCACGATCGGGCGCAGCCCGCGATTAAAAAAATGGCCCGCGAAGCGGCTGGCAGAAGCAAGACGGGACGGAATTCGAACGAGAAAGCGACTAACGCGACTAACGCGGCCAACGCGGAAAACAGTTCGAGACATGGGGGCAGAAGACCAGACTGACGAGAACGTAGAACCCCTATTATCCGCTGCCGGCCCGCGTCCTGCCGCGCCGCCGGAATGGGGCTACAATAGCGTGGCTGTTCAGCACCGGGCTGAAAACCCAAACCGACGCACTGTCCCGCGCGTTCCGCGCGACTCCTGAGGTTCCGTTCATGAGCTCCACGCCGTCCACCGCCACCCGGCGCGCGAATCCGCTTCGCTACATCATCATTGCCGCCGTGGCCGTCGCGATCGCCATCGCCGGATATTTCGCATTTGCCGGCCAGCAGCGCGTGCCGGATGCGACCTTCACGTTGCTGTCCGGCCAGAAAGTTTCGACCGCCGACCTGAAAGGCAAGGTCTATCTGGTCAACTTCTGGGCGACGAGCTGCGACACCTGCATGAAGGAAATGCCGCAGATGGTCCAGACCTATAACCGCTTCAAAGGCCAAGGCCTCGAATTCGTCGCCGTGGCCATGAATTACGACGCGCCCATGTACGTGGCCAACTACACGCAAACCCGCCAGTTGCCGTTCAAGGTCGCAATGGACGACGGCTCGGCCGCCAAGCAGTTCGGCAACGTCCAGCTCACGCCGACCACGTTCCTGGTCGACAAGGACGGCAAGATTCTCAAGCGCTATGTAGGCGAACCGCAATTCGCGGAACTCGACCAGTTGCTGGAAAAGGCGCTGAAACCGGCCTGAGCGAGCAGCGCAGCCCGATCCGATTCAACTGAATCAAAAACGCCGGCCTCGCATCGCGACGTCGGCGTTTTCATTTCCTCACCGCTCCCCTTCTCCCTTAGCGGCGAGCCCGTAGCGCTTGATCTTCTCGTAAAGCGTCGCCTTGCCGAGTTGCAGCTTGTCCGCCGCGACCGCCACAACGCCTCCGGTCTGCTCCAACGCTTCCGCGATCACCGCCCGCTCGAATTGTTCGACTCGCTCCTTCAACGGCTGCGTGGCCGCGCCGTCGTCGCCGAAAGACATCACCGGATCGTCCGCGATGCCGAGCACGAAACGGTCGGCGGCGTTGCGCAGTTCGCGCACGTTACCCGGCCAGTCGCGCTGCATCAGGCCGGCGCGTTGACGGTCGGTGAGGATCGGCGCGGGGCGTTGATAGCGCACCGCAGCGTCGAGCAGGAAGTGTTCGAAGAGCGGCACAATATCCTCGCGACGTTCACCCAGTGGCGGCAGTGCGATCGTCACCACGTTCAGCCGGTACAACAGATCGCGCCGGAACGAACCGTCCGCAACGTGTTCGGCCATATCGCCCTTGGCAGCGGCGACCACGCGGCAATTCACGCGAATCGGCTGATTCGAGCCGAGCCGTTCCAGCACGCCGTCCTGCAGCACACGCAATAGCTTGACCTGCAAGGCGAGCGGCATGCTCTCGATCTCATCCAGAAACAGCGTGCCGCCCGACGCATGTTCGAGCTTGCCGACGCGGCGTTTCGCGGCGCCCGTAAAAGCACCCGGCTCGTAGCCGAACATTTCCGACTCGAACATCGGCTCCGGCAGCGCGCCGCAGTTCACCGCGATAAACGGCTTGTCACGCCGCGGCGACAACTCATGCAAACTGCGCGCGATCAACTCCTTGCCCGCGCCAGTGTCGCCGTTGATCAGCACGGAGGCGTCGGTGGGCGCGACATTGGCGATCAGCCGACGCACCTGTTCGATGGCCGGACTCCTGCCGATGATCCGCGGCGCCACCGAGTTCTGTTCCGCCAACTCACGGCGCAGCGCGAGGTTCTCCAGCACCAGCTTGCGGCGCTCCAACGCGCGCCGCACGGTTTCGATCAAACGTTCAGACGCGAAAGGCTTTTCGATGAAGTCGTACGCGCCGTCGCGCATCGCCTGGACGGCCATCGAAATATCGCCGTGTCCCGTGACTAGAATCACCGGCACGTCGGGCGCACGCTCGTGGCATTGAGCGAGCAGGTCGAGGCCGCTCGCGCCCGGCAAGCGAATGTCGCTGACGATCACGCCGGAGAAGTCCGCGCTGATCGTCTTCGCCGCGGATTCCACCGAGGCATGGCCGATCACGTCGAAGCCCGCCAGTTGCAGGCTCTGCACGCTGGCGCGCCGCACCAGTTCGTCGTCTTCGATATACAGCACCTGCAGGCCGTGGTTCAGCATGGCGTTTTCCGAATGATTCAGGAGCCCGTGGTCAGCGGGTCCGTTGTGTGGCTCGTCTGCACGCGCGCGCGGCGCAGCGTCAACACGAATAATGCTCCGCCGTCCGGCGCGTTGCGCGCCACCAGTGAGCCGCCGCAATCGCGCGCGATCGACGACGATATCGCGAGCCCCAGCCCCAACCCTTGGCCCATCTCCTTGGTGGTGAAGAACGGCTCGAACAAACGCGGCAGGACGTCGTCGGCAATGCCGGGACCGTTGTCGCTCACGGCGAACGACAGGTTCGCATCGGCGACTTCGATCTCGATCGAAATGCGCGGCGGATGCAAGTCGGCGGTAGCATCGAGCGCGTTGCCGAGCAGGTTGATCAACACCTGTTCGAGCCGCAGATCGTCGCAGTGCGCGACAAGTTCGGGATGGTCGTCGGCGAGACTGAGCGGCGTGCGCGTGCCGCTGTCCGCATCGAGCAAAGTGATGTCGACCTCGACGCCCTGCAAGCGCTTTTGCAATAGCGCGACCACGTTGCGCAACGCCCGCACGATCGGCGCCCGCGCGTTGCGTGGCCGCGCGCGTCCGACGAACAGTTTCAACTGATTGGTGATCTTGCCCATGCGCTCGGTGAGCGCGGCGATCGCTTCGAGATTCTCGCGCGCCGACGCCTGATCGCCGCGTTCGAGCAGCACGCGCGTGTTGTCCGAGAAACCGCGCAACGCGGCGAGTGGCTGATTCAATTCATGCGTGATGCCGGCGGCCATCTGACCGAGCGCGGCGAGCTTGCTCGCCTGGATCAGTTCGTCGTGCGCGGCGCGCAACTCCTGCTCGGCGCGCGTGCGTTCGGCCACTTCCTTCTGCAACTGCTCGTTCGCCTGCGAAAGATCCGCGGTGCGCTCGGCGACCCGCCGGTTCAGTTCAGCGTAGGCTTTTTGCAGCAGCGCGCGGCTGCGCATCACTTCGCGCACGCGAGCCCGGCGCATTCTCCAGTAGAACGCGAGCAACACGAGCGACACATAGCCGAAGGCGGTGACGATGGTCGCCTTGCGCGCATCGGCGTCGACCGGATCGACGGGCGACATGGTGATCAGATGCCAGTCCGGCTCGCCCATGCCGCGCCTCGACGCAAGATAACGCGGTGCATAGCGGCCGCCGCCGATGCGCACGATCTGCGCGTTGCCTTCGAGCGTGCGTTCGATCGACACCGGCAGCGGCGCGATCGGCTGCTGTGCGTATTGGCGCGCCTGATAGATCGAATCGGCGACCGGCCCCGACAGCGGCCGGATCGTGTGGTATTTCCATGCCGGTACCGACGACAGAAAGATCACGCCGTGGTCGTCGGTGACGACGAGCGGCTCGGACGCATCCACGCCCTGGAACCATTCGAGATCGAGCTTGACCACCGCCACGCCGACGATCTTGCCCTCGCGCCGCACCGGCTGCGAGATGTAGTAGCCCGGCGCCTGCGAGATCGTTCCGATACCGAAAAAGCGGCCCACGCCGCCTTTGACCGCATCGACGAAATACGGCCGGAACAGATAGCCCGCGCCGATGAAGCTGCCCGGTCCGCGCCAATTGCTCGCGGCGACGCAAAAGCCGTCGAGCGGAATGATGTAGGTGACCGTGGCGCGCGCGTGGCGGTTCAGGTCATCGAGATACAGGTTGGCGCGCTGGACATTGGCCGGCGTGGGATCGACCAGCGCGTCCTGCACGATCGGATGTTCCGCCAGCAGATAAGGCAGCGATTCGTAGCGTTCGAGCGTGCTCTTCAGCGCGCTGGTCGTACGATCGACGCGCACCGCGGCGTTGCGCCGCAAATGGTCGATGCCGCTTTGCCACGCGAGGCTGTAAGTGAGCCCGCACGCCACCACGAGCCCGGCGACGAGCGCGAAGAGGATCAGCAGGCGTCGCGTCACGTTGGCAATATCCGATCGGTGAGGATCGTTTATTGTGGCATAAGGCGATGCGTCGTCGGCGTCAGCTTCGTCGGCCGACGACGTAAGGGTTGGGCGCGCGGACACCGGTTTCATGGCTGGTGTCCGCGGCCGTGAGCGTTACGTTAGAAGGCGTTGCCGATTGCGCGGCTCAAACGCCGGCCGGCTCTTTGATCGGCACATCGCCACGCAACGCCGCGTTCAGCTTGTTGCGGTCCAGTTCTTTTTCCCATGCCGACACCACCACCGTCGCCACGCCGTTGCCGACGATGTTCGTCAGCGCGCGGCATTCGCTCATGAAGCGGTCGATACCGAGAATCAGCACCATGCCCGACAGCGGAATGGTCGGCACCACGGCCAGGGTTGCGGCCAGCGTGATGAAGCCCGCGCCGGTCACACCGCTCGCACCCTTCGAAGTCAGCATCGTCACCGCCAGCAGCGTGAGCTGTTGCGTCCACGTCAAGTCCGTGTTGGTGGCTTGCGCGATGAACAGCACGGCCATCGTCATGTAGATGTTGGTGCCGTCGAGGTTGAACGAATAACCGGTCGGCACCACGAGGCCCACTACCGAACGCGAGCAGCCGAGCTTTTCGAGCTTCAGCATGAGTTGCGGCAGCGCGGCTTCGGACGAGCTCGTGCCGAGCACGATCAGCATCTCTTCCTTGATGTACGCCACGAAGCGCAGGATGTTGAAACCCACCGCGCGCGCGATGATGCCGAGCACGACCACCACGAACACGATCGACGTCAGATAGAACGTGCCGATCAGTTTGAGCATCGGCAGCAGCGAGCCGATACCGTACTTGCCGATCGTGAAGGCCATCGCGCCGAACGCGCCGATCGGCGCGAGCTTCGTGATGATCCGCACAATGCCGAACAGGACATGCGAGAGCCCGTCGATAAAGCTCGTCACAACCTTGCCTTTTTCACCAGCCGTGGCGAGCACCGCGCCGAACAGCAGCGCGATCAGCAGAATCTGCAGGATTTCACCCTGCGCGAATGCCGACACGAGCGTGTCCGGGATCAGGTGCATCAGGAAATCGACCGTGGTCTGCCCGTGCGCTTTCGCGGCGTACGAGGCGACGGCCTTGCCGTCGAGCGTGGCCGGATCGATGTTGAAGCCGACGCCCGGTTTCAGCACGTGTGTGGCGATCAGGCCGAGCACCAGCGCAAAGGTCGAGACGATTTCAAAGTACAGCAGCGCCTTACCGCCTACGCGCCCGACCTTCTTCATGTCTTCCATGCCGGCGATGCCCGTCACCACCGTGCAGAAGATGATCGGCCCGATCACCATTTTGATCAGCTTGATGAAGCCGTCGCCGAGCGGCTTCATGTCGACGGCGAGATTCGGGTAGAAATGCCCGAGCGCGATACCGATGATGATCGCCACGATCACCTGGACGTACAGCACTTTATGGATAGGTTTCTTCACGATGGTTCCTGCGATGTGGATGAGCTCAATGGCCTGCCACGCTGCGCATCATGCGAACGAATAGTCGTCACGCCTGTGCACGGCATTAGGCCGCGACAAGGGACGAATTCAGAAATACCGGGAAGGGAAATCGGACATCGTTGTCTCCTTGCTGTAGTTGTCGGACCGTTGCGGCCGCGCACTCTATTTTGCAAGGTCGATGCCAGCTTGATGTCTGGATTGAGGCCTTGATTCTTATAGGTTTTCTGACGATCCAGCCTACACGCCGTCCGGGATTCTGGAAATCCGGACAAAGCCTGTCGGGGAATCCGGAATCCATTGGGACGGCGGCCTCGGGATAACCCGTAGGGCTTTCTACGGCGTGCCTGGCCAGGCGGCAAGCGCGCCTTCCAGCTTGCTGGTCTCTAAACGCTGCCCTCTTCCAGCACCAGCAGATTCTCGTGCGAGAAACCGAGCGACACCGGCTGCCCGCGTTCGGGCAAACCGCGATTCGGATCGTTGAATACGTCGAGCGAAATCACGGCGTCTTTCACGCGGGTTCTGATGCGCACCACCGCGCCGAGGAAATTCACTTCTTCGACGGTGGCGTTCAGCGTGTTGCGGCCGGGCGCGGCCGGCTCCAGCACGATCGCTTCGGGCCGCAGCGCGAGCAGGCGCTTCTTGCCCGCATCGTCCGACGGCAGTTCCTGTGTCGTGGTCAGTTCCTGGCCGTCCACCACCATCCTGCCGGTCGCCGGATCCACCACATGCCCGGCCAGAATATTCAGCGTGCCGACGAACGACGCGACGAAGCGTGTGCGCGGAAAGTTGTAGATCTCCGAGGGCGAGCCGATCTGTTCGACGCGGCCCTCGTTCATCACGACGATGCGGTCGGAAATCGACAGCGCCTCTTCCTGATCGTGCGTGACGAAAATCGACGTGATGCCGAGTTCACGCTGCAATGCGCGAATGTCCTGGCGCAACGAGATACGGATCTTGGCGTCGAGTGCGGAGAGCGGTTCGTCGAGCAACAGCACCTGCGGCTTGCCGGCGAGCGCGCGCGCCAGCGCCACGCGCTGCTGCTGGCCGCCCGACAATTGCCACGGATAGCGCCCGCCCAGATGCGGCAGCTTGATCAGTTGCAGCATCTCGTCGACGCGGCTGTTGATCTCCGCCTGCGGCCGATGCGTGATCTTCAGCCCGAAGCCGATGTTCTCGGCCACCGTCATGTTCGGAAACAGCGCATACGACTGGAACACCATGCCGACCTTGCGCTGCCGCGTGCGAAGGTGGGTGACGTCCTTATTGTCGAGCCGGATGATGCCGCGCGTCGGCGTTTCAAAGCCGGCGATCATGCGCAGCACCGTCGTCTTGCCGCAGCCGGACGGCCCGAGAAACGTAATGAACTCGCCGCGTTCGATCTTCATGTCGAAGTGATGCAGCGCAATGTTCGCCCCGAAGGACTTATGCAGATTTTCGATCTCAAGGAATGCCATGATTCGCTGCCTCAGTCCGTCAAACTCGTTGGATCAATCTCGTTGGTCACGCTCATTGCTCACACTCGTGCTCACACTTTCTGGCCGCTCATCGCGCGGGCCGAGCCGAATACCTGAATCAGCCCCATCGACGCCCACGTGATCACGAACGCGATGATCGCAAGCGCCGACGGCTCGTACGCGCGGTTCGCACCGATCAATTGCAGATACGGACCGAACGCCGGACGGTCGAGCAGACTCGCCAGCGTGAACTCGCCGATCACCACCGCGAAGGTGAGGAACGCGCCGGACAGAATGCCCGAGCGGATATTCGGAAAGATCACCTTGAACAGAATCGTCGGCCAGTTCGCGCCGAGACACTCGGCGGCTTCGGTGAGCGAGCGCACATCGACCGCGCGCAGACCGGCATCGACGGCGCGGTACATGTACGGCAGCGAGAGCGTCACGTAGCCGAATACCAGCAGCAGATCGGTGGCGCGCTCGTTGCCGGTGAGCGGCAGAATCGAACTGCTGTTATAGATGCGCAGATAACCGAACACGATCACGATAGCGGGCACCACCAGCGGCAGCAGCGTGATGAATTCGACCACCGGCCGCAGCTTCGGCAAACGCAGTTGCACCCAGTAAGCGGTCGGCACCACCAGCAGCACGCCGACCACGATCGTCAGCAGCGCCATCAGAATCGAGTAGCCGAACGAGGCCTGAAAGCGCGGATCGCCGAGCACGACGCTGTACGCTTCGAAACTGTAGATGCCGCGCTTCATACGCAGGCTGAACTCGAATGTCGCGATCAACGGAATGAGGAAGTACAGCGAACCGACGATCATCGCGGTCCACGCACCCACGCGCGATTGGCTTTTCATCGACGCCCCCTTTCAGCGCGCGAACGCAGCCAGATGTAGCCGCCATTCGAGAGCCCGGTGACAAGCACCATGCCGAGCGCGAGCGCATAGCCGAGGTTCTGGTTGTGCATCACGTCGCCGCGAATCTGCGCGTACAACAGGATCGTGACGATATTCAGCGAACTGCCGGTCAGCGCGTAGGCCGTGGCAACCGCGCCGAACGAATTGGCAAACAGCAGCAGCGCGGCGCCGAGCACGCTCGGCCACAGCACCGGCAGCGCGACGTAGCGCCAGTATTGATACGCGGTGCCGCCGAGGCAGTCGCAGGCCTCGCGCCATTCGCGCTTCAGGCCGTCGAGCGCGGGCGTGACGATCAGCACCATCAAGGGAATCTGGAAATACAGATAGGTCAGCGTCAAGCCGGAAAAGCTCAGGACGCTAAAGCCGGTCGAGTAAAGATTGAAGCCCAGGTATTTTTTCAGCAACACGGTGACGAGCCCGACGCGCCCCAAAGTGCAGATGAAAGCGAACGCGAGCGGCACGCCGGCAAAGTTCGACGCGACGCCCGAAAACGTCATCAAGGTCGGACGAATCCAGCCGGGCAGTTTGCCCTGCACCGCCGCCCATGCGAGCAGCGAACCGATCACCGCGCCGCCGAGCGAAGACGCCGCGCTCACCTTGAAGCTGATCCAGTACGCGTCCATGACGGTTGGCTGGAGCAGGTCGCGGAAATTGGCGAGCGTGAAGTGGCCTTGCGGGTCCTGGAATGCGCCGACCATCAGGAAGCCGGTCGGCAGAATCAGGAACAGCAGCGCGAACGTAAAGAACGGCACCACGCCGATCCAGGCGAGTAACTGCGACGCGCGACCCGGACCGTCGACGCGAGGCGTTGGGGTAGGCACAGGCGGAACCAGCAATTCCGGCTGCACCGACCCGGCATCCGATGAAGCGCTCATAGCTCACCCTTGGGGCAATCTGGCAAACGCGTCCGGCGCGCGGCGCTCATTACGAGCAGCGGCGCGCCGGGGCGGCAAAACTTCACGCAACGGTTCTTTGTCGCGGCGCGCCTGCTCTGCTGCCGCCGCAACTTACGCGCTACGCCTTATTTGACGTTCGCGCCGACCGCTTCGTCCCAGTGCTTCGTGATGGTCTCCTTGTACGCGTCCTGTTGCGAGAGCGTCGGGAACACCACGTTCTTGTAAGCCGACGGCGGCGGCAGCTTGTCGAGCAGCGCTTGCGGCACTTTCTTGCCGGTCACCAGCTCGTTGTAGCGCATCGGGTGGCAATAGCCCTTCAGCCAGCCGAGCTGGCCTTCGTCGGAGTACAGGTATTCCATCCACAGCTTGGCTGCGTTCGGATGCGGCGCGTAAGCGCTGATCGCCTGAACGTACACGCCGGCGACCACACCCGTTTTCGGAATCACCACATTCACCTTCGGGTTGCCCTTCAGCGTGTCGCGGTCGGCCAAAGCGTTGTAGTCCCAACGCACGATGATCGGCGTGGTGCCTTGCGCCAGCGACGCCGCCTTGCCGATCACCGGCACGAAGTTGCCGCTCTTGTTCAGGTTGGCAAAATACGTCAGGCCGGCCTGTCCCGCCTTGCTCACGTCGCCCTTGCTTTGCGACAGACCGGCGGCGTACACGGCCTGGATCGCCTGGTTGGCCGAGCGCGGGTCGCCCGCCAGCGAGACGGCGTTCTTGTAATCGGGCTTGAGCAGATCGCTCCAGTCGGACGGCGCCTTGTCGATCATGTCGGCGTTGACTTCGAACGCGAGCACGCCGTAGTAATCGCCATACCAATAGCCGTCGGCATCCTTCGACTCTTTCGGAATCGAGTTCCACGTGGCGACCTTGTACGGCTGCAGCAATCCTTCGGCCTTCGCCGTAGGACCGAACGACAGACCCACGTCGATCACGTCGGGCGCCTGCGGGCCCTTGTTGCCCTTGTTCGCCTTGATGGCTTCGACTTCGTCGCCCGAACCCGCGTCCGGATTCAGTTCGTTGATCTTGATGCCGTATTTCTTCTGGAAGCCGGCTACCAGTTCGCCGTAGTTACACCAGTCGTGCGGCAGCGCGATCACGGTGAGTTGGCCTTCCTGCTTGGCGGCGGCGATCAGTGCGTCGAGCGGCGCGGCCGAAACGCTGCTGCTGACGCCGGCGGCGGCGACACCCGCAACGGCCGACATCGAAAGTAAGCGAGCTAACGCGGTGCGGTTCATAGTCTTTCCCCATCCTCTGCCGAAATTGCTACGTTTGGAAAATTTCTAGTTCGAGCTTCAGAGAGCGCGCGCGTGCAGGGATGCACTTGCGCGCCCGCACCATGTTCAGGCCGGGTTGGCCGGCGCCGGGAACATGTCGTGTTGCAGTGTATCGATGCGATCTGTACAAATCATGTCGACGCCCCACTGCGCGAGCAATTGCGCGCGCGCCGGATCGTTGACGGTATAGGCGAGCACGCGCAGGCCGGCGCAGTGAACCTCCGCGACCAGCCGCTCGGTGAGATAGCGCTGGTTCGCGTGAAACGACACACAGTCCAGTTCACGCACGATCCGCAGCCAGTCGTCAGGAATTTCGTCGAACAGCATGCCGCGTTGCAGCGACGGCGCGGCGTCGCGCGCGGCGGCAAGCGCCTCGAACGAAAACGACGACAGCAGCGGCGGCGTCTTCTGTCCTTGCCACAAGGTCAGCGCGCCGCTTGCCACCAAAGTGCCGGTGATCTCGTCGCGGCCCGGACACGGCTTGATTTCGATATTCGCGGCAATGCCGTCGCGTGCGCAACGCTCGGCCGCTTCGGCGAGCGCCGGCAACCGCGTGCCGGCGAATTGCGGTCCGTACCATGAGCCGGCGTCGAGGGTCGCCAGTTGCTGCCAGGTGTGCTCGGCGGCGGCGCCGTGGCCGTTGGTGGTGCGCTCGAGGGTGTCGTCGTGCAGCAGGAAGAGCTGGTTGTCGGCCGATAGCTTGGCGTCGAATTCGACCATGCGGTAGCCGTAGCGCACGCAGGCGTCGAAACCCGCGAGTGTGTTTTCCGGCGCCAGCGTGCCGCCGCAGCGATGGGCGGCGAGGCGCGGATAAGGCCAGTCTGCGGATAAGGTGCGATTAATCCCGTTTCCCACGTCTCGTTACCTTTCATTCAGATAGAGCGGGTTGACTATGCTCTCGACACGTTCCCGGCCGTCACCGCCGCCTCGGTCAACGTGAGGCCCGCGCGGCCTCATGTTGCTTCCAGGCGCGAGCCCGTGCGTAGTATCGCGCCAAGGCAAGCGCCGCGAAAGCCGGGCATACACTCGATGCATCCACCGCACCGCGCGTTGCAATGTCATTGTCAGGATGACGAAGCGTGCAGTCATCCCGCAGCGCGAAAACGTCACCGACCTATCGCCTGGACGGCAAACCGCAAGATCCATTATGGCGATGACGCGTGCCAGTCAAATTGCCAAAAAACGCCGCGAAATGCTCGAAATCGGACATTTCAATTCCTTTTCGAACATTTGATGTTCGAAATAGGCTACGCGCTTCGATCTGCGAAGGCTAAGTTGAAATACACAAACTTGCAAGCTGCCAAAAAAATACAACACAATTCGACTAAAGTAGTAGGCTGACATCGTCCGGACACACATTCGTGACCACGATGTCGCAGTTAAATACAAGCTGAACCAACGCGCGTACGCATCCAGGGAAAATGAATGTGGCAGGAAGACCGTCATCAAAGAATTCGCGCGTTACTGTCCACGCTGCAACGCGTGTCCACGGAACGGATCATGGCGGACCTCGGGGTATCGCGCGAAACCGTACGGCGCGACCTGCTCGATCTCGAAGCGCTCGGTGAATTGCGGCGTGTGCACGGCGGCGCGATCAAGCCCGCCGACGAAGCGCCGATCGCCGAACGCGCGCACATGCGCGTCAAATCCAAAACGGCGATTGCGAAGGCGGCCACCGGGTTGATCGCGAGCGGCCAGACGCTGTTCATCGACGCCGGCACCACCACCGCCGCGCTGGCCGAAGAACTGGCGAAGCTCGCAAACCTCACCATCGTCACCAATTCGATCGATGTTGCACTCAAGATGCGCGGCGCGGTCGATCAGACCGAAGCCGCCAACGAAGTCATCCTGCTCGGCGGCTCGATCAGCGACCGCGCCATGGCGACCACCGGCGCGACCACCGTACTCGACATCCAGCGCTATCGCGCGGACCTCGCGCTGCTGTCGCCGGTCGGCGTCGATCACCGGCATGGCGCGACCAATTACGATCACGCTGAAACCGAAGTGGCGCGCGCCATGGTCGCCAACGCGGACCGCGTAGTGATCCTCGCCGACTACAGCAAGATTGGCCAGCGCAGCCGCATCTCGTACTGTCCGGTCGATCGGATCGACGTGCTCGTCACCAACAAAAAAGCGGCCGAAGCCGCCGATTTTGCATCGCTGAAGAAGAAGCTCGAAGAGATCGTGCTTGCTTAGAGCTTAGTGCCTAGGTCAGGACGCTTGAGCGTTATTCCTTCACGTGCATCGTATCGAGCGAACGCTTGCGCAAGCGCGTGTCGTGCAATGCGCCGGCTGCGTCGAGTACCGGATAGGCGGTCGAACAGAACAGTGAATTGAGCCGCTTCATGTCGCTGATCAGATCGAGATGCAGCGCGCTCGTCTCGATGCTTCGCAAGGTCTGTCCGGCGAGCCGGTCCAGATGCCGGTACGAATACGCGCGCTCCAGATCGCGAAAACGTTCCTTCTCCGCGAGCAGGCGCTCGGCGCAACGCAGATCGTTGTTCAGGAACACCGACAGCCCAAGCTGCAGATTGCTGACGAGCCGCGCCTGCAAATCGTCCAGTTCGCCCAGCCCTTCTTCGGAAAACGACAGGCGATGAGCGATCTTCTTTTCCTCAATGTCCCCCACGATCCGCTCGATGATGTCGCCCGCATGCTCCAGGTTGATCGTCAATGAAATGATGTCGGTCCAGCGGCGGCTGTCGGCTTCGTCGAGCTGCTCGCGCGAGATCAGCGTCAGATAGCTTTTGACGGCGGCGTAGAGTTCGTCCACGTCGTCGTCCATGCGGACCGTTTCGCGCGCCTTGTCGAGATTGTTTTGATGGATCAGATCCGCGACATTGTCGAGCATGGATCGCACGATATCGCCGATGCGCAGCACCTCGCGCGAGGCATGCGCGAGCGCGAGCGTCGGCGTGGACAGAGCGGTGGCGTCGAGATGGAGCGGCCGCAGCTCACCGCCCGGCACCGGCCGGTTCGGCAACACGCGCACGCAGATACGCGCCACCGGGTCGATCAGCGACAGGCACGCGCAGCAACGCAGCGTGTTGTAGATCAGGTGGAAGCCGACCGTCGCTTCGCGCGGATTCGCGATCAGGACGGGCAGACCGCGTGCGAGCAGCGAAGTGAACGGCAGGATCAGCAGCGCGCCGGCCAGCTTGAACGCAAAGCTGCCCAAAGCAAGACGCCGTGCCGCCGCGTTTTGCGCGACGGTGCCCAGCAGCGCGAGCAGGCCGCTGCCGAGATTCGCGCCGATCACGAGGCACAGCGCGACCTTCAGCGAAATCACGCCGGACGAGGCGAGCGTTGCGGTGAGCAACACGGCGGCAAGGCTCGAATAGGACACCATGGCGAACGCGGCGCCGACCAGCGCGTCGAGCATGGTGTCGCCGGTCAACGCACCGAACATGACGCGCACGCCGGCGCCTTGCATCATCGGCTGCGCGGCTTCCACGATCAGACGCAGCGCCAGCAGGATCAAACCGAGGCCGATCAACGTGCGGCCGGCCTGGCCGAGACGGGTTTGCTTGCGCGACAGAAAAAGCGGCACGCCGAGCAGAATCAGGATGGGCGACAACCAGGACAGATCGAGCGTGAGGATCCGCGCCATCAACGCGGTGCCGACGTCTGCGCCGAGCATGATCGCAAGGCCGCTGGTGAGCGGCAGAAGTCCCTGCGCCGCGAACGACGTGACGATCACCGCCGTGGCATTACTGCTCTGCACGAGACTCGTCACGCCGACACCCGAGAGAAAAGCCCGCCAGCGGCTACTGGTGCTGCGCCCCAGCACGCTGCGCAGATCGGCGCCGAGGACTCGCAGGATGCCGGTGCGCACAATGTGCGACCCCCACACGAGGAGCGCCACACCGGCCAGAAGGTTTAGGAGAATCAACATAAGGCACTGCGCATCCATTCCTGCTGCCATGACCCGAACCGCATGCCGCGCGAACCGGCACCCGGGGCGTATGACAGTAGTGTTGCACATTTTTGCCTTATTGTAATTTTGTGCTTTTAAATATAGGCTCGGGTAAAGCTGTGGATTGCTGTGTGCCGGCTCATGGTCAGTCATGCGGCGAGTCCGGCCACTCGACCACCTAACCACGAGAACTCTGGATGAGCCGCAACCTTGCGCTGTTCGACCTGGATCACACGTTGCTGCCGCTGGATAGCGATCAGGCGTGGGCCCACTTCATCGCCGGACTGGGGATAGAAGGCGCCGCGCGGCACGCGCAAGAAATCGACGATTACTATCAGCAGTACGTGGCCGGCACGCTCGACATGGCTGCTTACCTGAACTACACGCTGGCGCCGCTTGCCCGCCACTCGCGCGAGCAACTCGACACGTGGCATGCGCAGTTCATGCAGCAGGTGATTGCGCCGGCCATTCTGCCGGCAGCGCGCGCGCTCGTGCAACGCCATCTCGATGCGGGCGACCTGTGCTGCATCGTCACCGCAACGAATGTGTTCATCACGGAGCCGATCGGCAAGGCGCTCGGTTTCGAGCATCTGCTGGGAATCGAGCTTGGCACGGAAGGCGGCGACCCGTTGGCGCGTTTTACGGGGATGGCGGTCGGCACGCCCACCTTCCGTGAGGGCAAGATCACGCGCACCGAGAGCTGGCTGACCTCGCTCGGCCATCGTCTGGAGGATTTCCCGCAGAGCTGGTTTTATAGCGATTCGATCAACGATGTGCCGTTGCTTGAGCGCGTCACGAATCCGGTCGCGACCAATCCTGATGTGCGTTTGCGTGCCATTGCGACGGAACGCGGCTGGCCGGTGATCGAGCTGTTTGCTTGAGTGTGAACTTGTGCGGCCACTGCCGCTTTACACGCGCCCTTTCCACGGCACGAGTCGGCGCTCCAACACGCGCATACCGAGATCGAACAGCCACGCGATCAACCCGATCAGCACGATGCCCATCACCACCACGTCGGTACGCAGAAAGCTCGACGCGTTGAGCACCATCTGACCCAGGCCCGCAGTGGCCGCAACCATTTCCGCGGCGACCAGCGTCGTCCAGCCAAAGCCGATTGCGATACGCAGGCCGGTGAGAATCTCCGGCAACGCCGCGGGCAAAACCACATGCCGCACGATCTGCGAGAAGCGGCCACCGAGCGAATACGCCGCATGAATCTGCTCGATGGTGGCGCTGCGCACGCCGGCGCGCGCGGCCATGGCAATCGGCGCGAAACAGGCAAGATAGATCACGACGATCTTCGCCGTTTCGTCGATGCCGAACCAGATCACCACCAGCGGCAGATAGGCGAGCGGCGGCAACGGTCGATAGAACTCGAGCGGCGGATCGAGAAGGCCGCGCGCAACCCGGCTCACGCCCATCAGGATACCGACCGGCACCGCCGTGAGCGCGGCGAGCGCAAACGCGCCGAACACGCGCAAAGCGCTCCAAGCGAGATGCTGCGAGAGCGGCAAACCGCCTTGAATGCGGCCATGCCACGCGTCGAGAAACGCGGTCCATACCGCTTCGGGCGTCGGCAGGAATAGCGGCGGCAACCAGTGCAGATGCGTGGCAAGCCACCACAATGCCGCGAGCGTCGTGACCGAGAGCGCACTCAGCACCGCGGTCGGACCTTCGCCCGGCAGACGCCAGCCGTGCACAGGCCGCCCGGTTTGCCGCGGACGCTTGCCGGTCTGCGCGAGCGGCAGGTCACCCAATGATTCGCGCGAAGCCGTCATGACAGCACCTCGTCCTGCTTGCGCTCATGCAGCCGACGCACCAGCCGCTCGCGCCATTTGATGAAATCCACCGACGACTTCACCGCGCGCGCATCGCGTGTCTGTAGAAAACGCCGTGCGAACGGCAGGTCGTAGCTATCGGCGATGCGGCCCGGTCCCGGCGTCATGACGACGAGACGGGTCGCGAGAAAGAGCGCTTCCTCGACGCTATGCGTGATGAAAAACACTGTCTTGCGTGTGCGGCCCCAGACATCGAGCACGAGTTCCTGCATCGACTCGCGCGTCATGGCGTCGAGCGCGCCCATCGGTTCGTCCATTAGCAGCACTTGCGGATCGCTTGCGAGCGCGCGTGCAATGCCCACGCGCTGCTGCATGCCGCCCGACAGCGCATAGACCCGCGAGCGCGCATGCTTCTCGAGTCCGACAAGCTTCAGCATGTCGAGCGCGATACGCTCGCGCTCCGCCTTCGGCACACGCTGAAAGCGCAAACCGAGCGCGACGTTGTCGAGCACATCGAGCCAGGGCATCAACGCATACTTCTGAAACACGACGCCGCGGTCCGCGCCTGGTCCGAGCACGGGCTCGCCGTTTAATCTCACTTCACCTTCAGTCGGCGGGATGAAGCCGGCAATGCAGTTGAGCAAGGTCGTCTTGCCGCAGCCCGACGCGCCCAGCGCGACCACGAACTCACCGGGTTCGATACGTAGATCGACATCGGCGAGCGCGACATGCGGCGCCGCGCCGCGCGCGCCTTCGTAGGCGACGTGCAGTCGCCGGATCTCAAGACCGCTCATCGCCGGACCTCATGACGCCAATGGGAGACAGTGCGCGACGATCAATGCGCCGCACGCTGCACGAACTGCGGATCGACGCCGGTCGAATAGTCGGCCAGCACGCTCTGGATCGTGCCTTGCGTCTTCAGAAACGCCGCAGTGGCGGCCAGCGACTTCGCCGCGCCCGATTGCGCGCCGCCGCCGAGCCATGCATTCGAAGCCTGCTGCGCCGGCGTCGGGAACGCGTACAACGCCAGGCTCGCCGGCACTTCCTGCGCGTTCGCGCCGGACTCCTTGGCGACCGCCTCGACCTGCGGCGACGCTGCCGTCCATGCGGATGTGTGCTCGCGGTAACTTGCGTCGGTCGCGGCGAGCACCTTCACGAAGCGCGCGACGAACTCGGCGTTCTGACTGGCGAACTTGCGATCGACGACGAAGCCGTCGAAGGTCGCCTTGCCGGTCTGCTGCGCGACCTGCCCCGACGTAATGAGCACCTTGCCGTTCTTCTTGACCTTGGCGAGCACGGGATCCCAGATATACGTCGCGTCGATGTCGCCGCGCTCCCAAGCCGCCGCGACTTCAGGCGGGCGCAGATTGACGATCTTGACGTCGGACGGATTCACGCCGGCGCTCTGCAACGCAACCAGCGTATGAAAGTGCGACGTCGATACGAACGGCACACCGATCTTCTTGCCTTTGAGGCCGGCAACGCTCGTTACATCGGAGCCATCACGTGCGACCAGCGCTTCGGCGTCGTTGATATTGTCGAGAATCCAGAACACCGAAATATCCACGCCCTGCGACAGACCCGCGGCGATCGGGCTCGAGCCGGCTTCACCGAGTTGCACCGAACCCGAGGCCAGCGCGCGGATCACGTCGGCGCCGCTGCCCAGCTTGCGGTAGGTGACCTTGTAGCCGGTGGCTTTCTCCACTTCACCTGTCGCCTGCGCGTAACGCCAGGGCACCACCATGTCCTGATACGCGATCACCACTTCTTTGGTGTCGGCGTGCGCCACGGAAGCAAACGGCGCGGACAATGCGAGCAGCGTAGCAAACACGGCAAGCGGACGGAGGATGCGGTTCATCGGGAAGCCCCTTGAGCAGGTGTTGTTCGGGAGGCTTTCGACTATAGGCAGTTTGTTCGCGGCCGGTTCTAATTAATCCGCGATTGCTAATCACGCTGTTTGAGCATTGCTTTTCACGTTCGGTTGGTTAGCGGCGACTGTTGGGATGGGCAGTCGGGCAGTTCCAGCGAATGATGGCGGATTGTGGCATGTGCGCGCAAGCTGGCCGTTCGGCAGATTGACCTCTTATCGACGGCAGCGGGATCATCTATGCGTTGCTAGAACTTCGCATTCCTATGATCGATTTCGTTGGCCGCCTTAGCTGGTTGCTTTTCAACGTCGGCGTGCCGGTGTGTGCGCCCTTCGCGCCGCTGCCTCTGTTGAGCTTTTCGCGGTTCTATCGGCAGTCGTCCAACGGTATTGCGATACGTTCTGTTCAGAACGGACAACTTCTCTGGGTCGTCATCTCAATGTGTGCCAGCGCGTGCTATGAGATCGGAAGCGCGTTGGGCGATGCATCGACGAATAGCAGGCTGGCTTTCATGTTGGCAGGGTTGCTCTGGCATGTTCTCTTTCTCGTCGTGGCATCCATCCTCGTGTCGTTCGGCGCAGCTGACTCGACGCCACATCCTGACTATCGTCACGGCGACGAGGCACGTGAGCGGAAGTTGATGTGGACATCCACGATCATGACTGCTGCAGTGGCCGCCTCATTTGCCCTATCTCATTATTCGTTAAACTAACTAATTAGCCACCCTCTGAGCTATACTTTTAAGCACGTCCAACAGGGAGAACTCAAATGCCCAATCTGATCGACTACGTCATGGAAAATCGCGATGTGCGCGATCGCCTGATCGAACTGGCCGCTCCATTTTCAGTCATCGGTAGCATCATCGCCTCGATCTGCATGCTGCTCGCACGTTACTACCGGTAATTCTTTGCAGAGAAGCCTGAAAACGCGCTGCATCGGCAATCAAAATCTGGTGCCCCAAAACAAAAAAGCCTGCAACGCGTGCAGGCTTTTTCTCAAACTGACAGCTATCAGCTAAGACGCTCAGACCACGCCAGCTCCATGCGCCTGCAAATCGGCGTGGTAACTCGAGCGAACCATCGCGCCCACGGCTGCGTGCGTGAAACCCATCTTGTACGCTTCTTCCTCGTACATCTTGAACGTGTCCGGGTGCACGTAAGACCGCACCGGCAGATGGTGTTCCGACGGTTGCAGATACTGACCGATCGTCAGCATATCCACGTTGTGTTCACGCAGGTCGCGCATCACCTGCAGAATCTCTTCTTCGGTTTCGCCGAGGCCGACCATCAGACCGGACTTGGTGGCCACATCAGCGTGCAGCGCCTTGAAGTCTTTCAGCAGCTTCAGCGAATGCGCGTAGTCCGAACCCGGGCGCGCTTCCTTGTACAGACGCGGCACCGTTTCGAGGTTGTGATTCATCACATCGGGCGGTGCGGCATTCAGGATGCCGATCGCGCGATCCAGACGGCCGCGAAAGTCCGGCGTCAGAATTTCGATGCGGGTTTCGGGCGAAAGCTCGCGCGTCTGACGGATACATTCCACGAAGTGAGCCGCGCCGCCGTCACGCAAATCGTCACGATCAACGCTGGTGATCACCACGTACTTGAGCTTCAACGCGGCGATGGTGCGCGCGAGGTTACCCGGTTCGTCCACATCGAGCGGATCCGGGCGGCCGTGGCCGACGTCGCAGAACGGGCAGCGGCGTGTGCACTTGTCGCCCATGATCATGAAGGTCGCCGTGCCCTTGCCGAAGCATTCGCCGATGTTCGGGCAACTCGCTTCTTCACACACCGTATGCAAGTTGTGCTCGCGCAGAATCTGCTTGATTTCGTAGAAACGCGAATTGCCGGTCGCCGCTTTGACGCGGATCCAGTCGGGTTTCTTGAGCTTTTCGATCGGGACGATCTTGATCGGAATACGGGCGGTCTTGGCTTGCGCCTTCTGCTTTGCGGTGGCGTCGTAAGCGGCGGCGGAAGCCGGCACGGCGTCAGGAGCGGGGGAAGCTGCGAGGTTCGCGGTAACGTCAGTCATTCGTTCGATCCAGTCAGGCGGTGAGCACACCGGCCTGTGGTTGGGCGACGGCCGCGGGACTGCCGTCGAGGTTTGCGGTGAGGCGTTCTGCAAAGGTGCGGGCCACGTCGTCCCAGCCGGCGGCCACGCCAAGCGTTGCCATATCGACTGTTTCGAGCCCCGCGTAGCCACATGGATTGATGGCCAGAAACGGCCGCAAATCCATGTTCACGTTCAGGCTCACGCCGTGATAACTGCAGCCGTTGCGGATCTTCAGACCCAGCGCCGCAATCTTGGCGCCGGCGTGCAGCCCGACGTCCGGCCCCGGCGCCACGTAGATACCGGGGGCGCCAGCCTTTCGTTCTCCGGCGAGATTATACGCCGCAAGGGTGTCGATCACGGCTTGCTCGATCCGCGTGACCAGTTCGCGCACCATCAACTTGCGGCGGCGCAAATCGAGCAGCAGGTACGCCACCACCTGGCCGGGCCCGTGATACGTGATCTGCCCGCCCCGGTCGACTTTGACCAGAGGAATACCGCTGTCGGCGGCCAGCAGATGGGCGGGATTGCCCGCCTGGCCTAGCGTGAAGACGGGTGGGTGTTCGACCAGCCAGATTTCGTCGGGGGTGTCGGCCGTGCGTTCGTCGGTGAACGTGCGCATGGCTTCGAAGCTGGCTTCGTAGGGTTCGCTGCCGCGCCAGCGCAGCGTGGGTGGCGTCGTGGATAGCAAGGGAGTCGGGGAAACCGGGGTGGCGCACATGATCCCCGCAGTTTACCGAAATCTGGGAATCCCCGCCGAAGGCGGCAGGGTTGGCAACGTCAAGTCGCTGTCGCCTAGCCGCGCGGCCACGCCTCGAAGTACCAGTTCAACCTGACGCGACCACGCCGGCAGTGTCAGGTGCAGTCACCCGGCTGCGCCGCCGAGTTCCGCCGCGGCGCGCCATCCGGCTAAACCAGCGCGCCCGCGGCAGCACCATCAAACCGTGCGCCAGCCGCCCCGCATACGCGCCGTCAACCGTTCGCCGATGCGCGCAAACCAGTTCAGTGCGCGCTCGTCGCAACGTGTGGGCACTGAAAACGCCACTCTCGCTTGCCCGGTGCCCTCAGCGCTCAGCCACAGCCGTTCACCGCGCCGCAACCGCAGCGTATGGCCAGGTTGCAGCCAGTAATCTTCGGTATCGTCGCTGCGCGTGACCCACACCGCACCGCCGCGAACGACCAGCTTTGTGCTGCGCGCCACCTTCAGGGGAACTGTTTCGCCAGTGCGGATTTCAAACGCGATGCTAGAGGAAATTTCTCGCATGATGCCCTCGCCAAAGTTCGTTTCATGACTACAATCCTAGGCGTAGCAAGGGTTTACGCAAAACGATCTATTTTCACCTCTATGTGAGAAATATTGCCATGGACCTTCGGCAATTGCCCGCCCTGAACGCGATCAAGGCATTCGAGGCCGCCGCCCGCCACGAAAGCTTCTCGCGCGCCGCCGACGAGCTCTTCGTCACCCACGGCGCCGTCAGCCACCAGATCCGCGCGCTCGAAGCCGACCTCGGCGTCTCGCTGTTCGCGCGCGACGGCAAACGCGTGCGGCTCACCGAGACCGGCCGGCGCTATGCCACGCACGTGCGCTCCGCCCTCATGGCGCTCGCCGACGCCACCCGCGAAATCCGCGCCGGCGATCGCGAGCGGCGCCTCGTGGTGTCGATGCTGTCGTCATTTGCGGCGCGCTGGGTGACGCCGCGCGTCGGCAGTTTTATCGAGGCGCATCCGCAGTGGGACCTCGAACTGCTGTCCACCAACGCGCTCACGGACTTCGCGCGCGACGACGTCGACGTGGCGATCCGTTTCGGCTTCGGCAAATATCCGGGTCTGCATTCGGAGTTGTTGCTGGAGGAGATTTTCTTTCCCGCCTGCGCGCCGAATTTCAACGGCGGCAAGCTGCCCCAAGCCCCGGCCGATCTGGCCAAAGTGACCCTGCTGCGTTCCGACGACGAACTCTGGCGCCCCTGGTTCGACGCCGCCGGCCTCACCGAGTGGCCTGAGCCGAAGCGCGGCGTGCTGTACCAGGATTCGTCGAATCTGCTGCAGGCCGCCATCGACGGCCAGGGTGTCGCACTCACGCGCCGCTCGCTGGCCATGCCCGAAATCGCGGCGGGCCGCCTCGTGCGGCTTTTCGATGTGGATGGGCCGAGCCCATGGCAGTACTACTTCATCTGCACGCCGCAGATGCTCGAAACCGCCCGTGTGAAAGCGTTTCACGACTGGGTATTCGAGGAGGTGGGACGCTTCAAGCAGCTTTTCGACCGGGCTTGCGAACTACGACCCGCAGCAAGCGCCGATCGATCGGCGAACGCATTGCGCGTCACGCCGTAACACGTAAACGAAGGGCTTAAAGCACCACTTTGACCATTGGATGGCCGGTGAGCGCGCGATAGATATCATCGAGCTGCTCACGGCTCGTGGCGCGCACCGTGACCGTCAGGCCCGTGTAATTGCCGCCGCTGGAAGGACGCGTTTCAATGCGCGAGGGGTCGACTTCGTTGTCGAACTGCCGCACCACCGTGACGATCGTCTCGGCGAACTCGGGGTGCGATTTGCCCATGATCTTGATCGGGAAATCGCAAGGAAACTCAAACAGTGACTCGTTCACGGAACTCATTCTCTACTCCTTGCTGCGCCTCGCGCGCTTGCTGGGCCTTGGCTCGCTGATACGCCGCGTACAGCGCCGCAAAGACGGCACCCGGCTTGCCCTCGCCGACCGGCCGGCCATCGAGTTGCGTAACCGGCAGCACTTCCTTGGTTGCCGAACTGACGATGATCTCGTCAGCCGCGCGCAGTTCGGCCTCGGTGATCTCGCGCGCTTCGAAACGGATGCCGCATTCGCTCGTCAGTTCCTCGATCAGACCGTAGCGAATCCCTTCGAGAATCTTGTGGCTGCGCGGCGGCGCGGCCAACACGCCGTCCTTCACCATCCACACATTCGACGACGACCCTTCGGTCAGCATGCCGTCGCGAAACTGGATCGTCTCGAACGCATCGTTCTGCGCGGCATATTGCGCCATCAGCACGTTGCCGAGCAGCGACACGGACTTGATGTCGCAATTGAGCCAGCGGCGATCTTCAGCCGTCACGCAACGCACGCCTTCCGCACGCTGCGCCGCGTCCGGCAGGTTCAGCGGCGTGACCATCACGAACACAGTCGGCTGGATGCCGGCCGGAAACGCGTGACCGCGTTTGGCGACACCGCGCGTGACCTGAATATAGGCAATCGCGTCCTGATCCGCACGCAAACCGCCGTCCGCCTCGTTGGCCGCGACCACGCGCTCGATCAGCGCGCGCCAGCCGCCGGCGTCGAAAGGATTGACGATGCCGATCTTGTCGACCGAGCGCGCGAGGCGCGCCAGGTGCTGCTGGAAACGGAACGGCGTGCGGCCGCCCGCACGCGCGGGATGTGCGTAGAGCGGCGCAACTTCGTAAATGCCGTCGCCGAAAATAAAGCCGCGGTCGAGAACCGGCACGCGCGCTTCGGACAACGGCACCAGCTCGCCGTTCAGATAGACAATCGGATCGGGCGAAACGTCGGAAACAGCGGTCATTGCAATCGGGCTCTTACTTCTTCTTGTTGAACATGAGCATCAGCGAATCCCACACGCGGCCGACCACGCCCGCTTGCGGCACAGCCTGCAACGCCACGATCGGGAACTGCGCAAGGACCTTGCCGTCGGCCACCAGCTTCGCCGTACCGACCTGCTGACCATTCGCGATCGGTGCGATCAGCGGATCGATCTGCTCGATCTGCGGCTTCACCTTGTCGCCCATGCCCTTCGGCACGGTGATGTACTGGTCGCTCTTCACGCCGATCTGCACGGTGTCCTGCGCACCCTTGTAGACGCGCGGCGTGCCCACCACCTGATTCGCCTTGTACAGACGCACCGTGTCGTAGGCGCTGTAGCCGTAGTTCAGCATCTTCAGGCTGTCCTGCACGCGGTCGTGTTCCTTGGTCTCGCCCATCATGACCGAGACGAGACGGCGTGACGCGTCGGTCGCGCCCGGCAGCGAACGCTTCGCGCTCGCGATCAGGCAGTAACCGGCGGCTTGCGTGTGACCGGTCTTCAGACCGTCGACGGTCGGGTCGATCCACAGCAGGCGGTTGCGGTTCGGCTGCTTGATCTTGTTGTACGTGAATTCCTTGACCGAGAAGATGTTGTAGTAGTCAGGGAAGTCGCGAATCAGACGCGCCGACAGCACCGCGAGGTCGCCCGCCGTGGTGTAGTGCTGCGGATCGGGCATGCCGTTCACATCGGCGAAATGCGTGTTCTTCATGCCGAGCTTCTGCGCTTCGTTGTTCATCATGTTGACGAACTGCGACTCGCTGCCGCCGACCAGTTCGGCCAGCGCGATCGCCGCGTCGTTACCCGACTGGATGATCATGCCGTACACCAGATCGTGCACGGTCACCGGCTTGTTGGCTTCGATGAACATGCGCGATTCGTCTGTGCGCACGCGGCGCACCGCTTCGCTCGGCATGACCGTCTGGTCCATGTTGATCTTCTTCGTCTGCAGTGCTTCGAAGACGAGGTACGCCGTCATCAGCTTGGTCAGCGACGCCGGTTCAACGCGCTCGTCCGGATTGCCCGAGGCGAGCACCTGGTTGCTGGTCGCGTCGACAAGCACCCACGAGCGCGCATTCACGGCCGGCGGCGGCACTTGCGCGAACGCGGTGCTGGCGACGAGCGTGGCCGGCAGCACCACGCCGAGGGTCACGGCACGGCTAAGCGTAGAAGGAACTAAGGAAGCAAGGGAAGGGAATGACGTGCGGCCGGAGGTGGAGAAACGCATAGGGTCGATTCGTGCAGAAAAATACATCGCGCGCAGGGCGCAAAGTTTGGAAGAGCCGGTCGGCGAGCGTCCGGCCGTAAAAACGGCGCGGCGCCCGTTGGACTTCCGGCCACGCGATCGGTTCGCGCAGCACGCCCGCATCCGGCACCGCTGCGCGCGAAAAAGACGCTACGCGTCGCGCGAACTGCCGGATGGGCGGCGCTGCGCCCAAAAAAGAGTCGCCATTATACGCGCGCTCTCCCCGTTACTTTGCGCAAAGGCCGGCGATTAATTTGCGTTTGTGCGTACCTGTACCCCGGAAAACACACATCGCGTGCCGCTTACCGCCAGGCGTCGACGATGATCCGCTTCAGCACGTGCAGCTTGCGATGCAGAAAATGCTCCGCGCCCGGAATCACGACAACCGGCAATTCCTGCGGCCGCGCCCAGTCGTAAACGGATTGAATGGGAACCGTCTCATCGGTTTCGCCGTGAATCACCAGCGTGTTTTCCGGCACCGGGGCGACTTCCCAGCGGCTCGCCGCCGTGCCGACCAGCACCATTCGCTCGATCTCCTGACCTTCTTCGCGCAACTGCGCGGCCACGTGCGACAACACGAAGGTCCCGAACGAAAAACCCGCCAGCACGAGGGGCAGATCGCTTTGGCCCGGTTCGGCGCGCATGTGATCGAGCACGGCGCGCAAGTCGTCGCGCTCGCCGATGCCTGCGTCATGCTCGCCTTGCGTTTCGCCGACGCCGCGAAAATTCGAGCGATACGTCACGTAGTTCAACTGCACGAGTGTGCGTGCGAGCGTCTGCGCGACCTTGTTGTCCATCGTGCCGCCGAACAGCGGATGCGGATGCGCGACCAGCGCAATGCCGCGCGGCGCGGCGCCGTTTTCGCGCGTTTCGTCGGGCAGATCCAGCGCAACCTCGATCTTGCCGACCGGGCCGTCGATCAGATATTTTTTGGTGTGTACGTTCATGGCGAGACTTATTGATCGATTTTCAGACGCTCGACGATCTTGCCGTTCGCGAGGTGCGAGTCGACGATTTCGTCGATGTCGCTCTCATCGACGTACGTGTACCAGATGCCTTCCGGATACACGACGAGCGTCGGGCCGAGTTCGCAGCGGTCGAGGCAGCCGGCCTTGTTGATGCGCACCTGGCCCGGGCCTGCGAGACCGAGCTTCTTTACGCGTTTTTTGGCGTACTCCTGCATCTCCTGCGCATTGCAGTTCGCGCAGCTCGGGCGCTCGGCGCCGGGGTCGCGCTGATTGAGACAGAAGAAGACGTGGTACTTGTAGAAGGAGTCCATGATGTCCGGGGGCGAGACTGTCGGTGTGGGGAATGGCGCAGGATGCACGGCGGCGCGCCCGTTGTGCGAACGATTATAACGAGCGAGGCTGGCGGTCGCCGATGCTGTCCACGCCCGCCCTGCGTGCCGCACACCTTCACGCGTGTTTCATGCGCCGCTTGAGCCACGCCTGTTCCACCACATAAGCCAGCCACACGAGCGCCGCGTACGGCCAGATCCACGCGAGCCAGTGGGCCAGTCCGTTGAAGTGCAGATAACGCCCTTGCCGCCAGTCGGCGAGCACGGCATCGAAATACGGGTTGACCGGCAGCAGGTTGACGAACACTAGCGCGATAGTCAGCGCGACGCCCGCCAGCGCCGCGCGCGATCGGCGCTGCAGACGCAACGTGAGCAGTGCCGCCGCGGTCCCGCACACAAGACCCGCCAACGCGCCGGGCGTGGCCCAGTCGAACGCTAGGCCCGACTGCGACTGCAGAAACGTCGCGCCCGCTTTCACGCACAAGGTCACCACGATAAACAGCAGCAGCAGGCGCACACGCGGCGCATGTCGGCGCACCGGCAACGAGGCCAGCGCGAGCGCGGCGAACAGGTTGAGCGTGGTGATGACGGCTTCCCAGAGGTCGTCGGGCATCCAGGCGGCGACGAGCGCCGGCCAGGCGCCGACGTGCCAGCCAGGTGGCGTCCACGCGAGCAAGGCGTCTTGCGTGGTCGAATCGAAACGCAGCCAGAGCGCGCGCGGCCAGTTGCCGAGACCGAACAGGCGCGGTGCCGGATACATCGTCGCGAACGGCCACGCCACGATCAGACACGCGAGCGCGGCTCGATCTCGCTCGAACCACAGAAGCCGCGCGCGCCGCAGCAAGCCGCGATCGAGCAGCGCGCCCGTCGCCGGCGACATGATCGCCGCGCCGAGCAGCGCACCGAGCGCATTGGCGGCGAGATCCAGGTTGGAGGCGACGCGTGTCGGCAGATAGGTTTGCACGGCTTCCATCACGCCGGAGAGCAGTCCGCCGAGCACGAAGGCGAACGCAACGGCGAGCGTGCCGCGCCAGCGCGGATAAGCCGCGAGCACCACCAGCGCGCCGAACGGCATATAGCCGAGCACGTTCGTGACGACATCGAACGCCGTCAGGTACTGCGGCATGGGATCGGACAGATAGGCAAACGGAGCGAGGCCGAGCGAACGCCAGCCCGAAAACGGATACCAGGAACCGTAGACGATCAACGCGGTATACAGCACCAGCGCCTGGCGGGCGAGCACCGACGGACGGCGCGCCCAGGGTTTCACGCTCATGCAGCGCTCCGCGATGTGCGCTGCGAGCCGGTCATTGCGCGGCGACCAGCGCCTGCACGCCGAGCCACGCGCCGATCTGCGAGACGAGATCGTCGCTGGCGGTGGCGAGCGCCTGCGCGCCGCCGGCGGCGTCCGCCGACCTGGACGGCGCCCGCGCGATGAACGTGCGCTGACTGAGCACCTTGCCGCTTTGCGTCAGCGTGGCGCGCGCGGTGACCGCAGCGTGACTTTCGGACTGGCTGTCGAAGACCTGTTCGAACTCGCTCAGATCGACCTTCAGCACAGGCGCGGCGACGCCGTCGGCGCCCGTCAGCACCGTGCCGCGCGAACTGAGCGCACCACGCAGACGCTGGGTCAGCAATTGCGAAGGCGTCATGGTCCAGTGGCTGTTCGCGTACGCGGCGGTCTGCTGCGCGTCGGCGTAACTCAGGCGGTACATCAGCTTGTCCGACTCGAGCACATCGGGCGCGCTCACATCGAGCACCTTCACGGCCGGCGACGTGCCGGCGGACGCTGCCGGACTCGGCGGCCCGAAGTCGTAGCGGATGTCAGAGAGCGCTGCGGGCGTGCCGGCGCAGCCCGCGGCGAGCACGCCGAATGCGAGCAGCACCGCCAGCGCGGCGCTCGTGGGCAAAAATCGGTGAATCGAGCGTGACATGACAATCTTCCTTTCTTCAAACCTTCAAAATCATTGCTTCAACTTCATTGCTACAACTCATTGGGCAGCGCGCGCGGCGGGCCATTTGAAGCCCGCTTCGCCGGGGCCGGGCGCCGCACCCGGCGCGCCGAACAGCACGCTGCGCGGGCTGGTGCTGAACGTATCGGCGGCGCGGTCCACCGAGCGGGCCGCCGAGCGCACGTCTTCAGCGAGCGAATTGACGCGCGGCAAGGTGTCGTAGCCGACCCGCGACGACAGTTCCTGCACGGCGCCGTTGATCGACACCAGCGCGTCGCCGGCCTGCTGCGCGGCCGTGCCGACCTTGTTCAGATTGGTCTCGAACGGGCCGTTCGGCCGGTTCAAGCTGGTGATCAACTGATTGGTCGACGCCAGCGTGCGATCCAGCTGGTTGATCGTGCCGGGCAGCATCCCGGCGGCCGGCGCTATTTTCTGCGTCAGCGTGGCCACGCCGTCGGCGGCTTGCTGCAGGCTTGCGGCCGTTCCTTGCAACTGCGCGGCCATTTCCGGCGACAGCAAACGGTCGACGTCGTCCGTGACTTTTTCGAGTTTGCGCAGCAGCACGTCGCCGCGTTGCTGCAGTTGATCGAGCAAGCCGGGGCGCATCGGCAGCTGCGCCACCTGTTTGGGCGACGACGCCAGCGGCGTCGGATCGCGCCCATTGTCATCCAGCTGGATAAAGGCGATACCCGTGACGCCCTGAAAACCCAGGCTGCCGAACGTCGAATGGGTAATCGGCGCGTGCGTATCGACGAGGATGCGAATCAGAATTTGCCCCGGATGAGCCGGATCGAACTTGATGGACTGCACCTTGCCGACGTCGAGCCCGCGATAACGCACGGCGGCGTCGGTAAACAGGCCCGTCACGTTGGTGCGCGCGATCAGATCGTACGGCACCCGCACGGAACGGTCGACATTGAACAAAAAACCCGCCAGCGCGATAGCCACCAGCAAAACGATCGTGAAGAGCCCGGCCCAGAAGGCATGTGATTTGTTTTCCATTGTCAGGTTCCCTGGTTCACAGCGGCAATTCGGACGATGCCGGCTCGAGCGCCGCCCGCGGCAGCTTCGCGCGGCGCTCCGGCGGCAGCGCCTGCAACGCGCGGCGCCCGCGCAGGCCGAGGAAATATTCGCGGATGAAAGGATGATCGACGCCCGCGGCCTCTTCCACCGGCGCGGCGACCAGCACCTTGCGATCCGCCAGCACGGCGACGCGGGTGGACAGCGCGATCATCGTGTCGAGATCGTGCGTGACCATCACCACCGTCAGGCCGAGCGCGCGATGCAGCGCGGAGATCAGCTCGACGAATTCATCCGACGCCTGCGGATCGAGCCCGGCGGTCGGTTCGTCGAGAAACAGCAGTTCGGGTTCGAGCGCGATCGCGCGCGCAATGCCCACGCGTTTGATCATGCCGCCCGACAGCGCCGACGGCATTTTCGACGCGTGCTTGCACGGCAGGCCGACCATCTCCAGCTTGAGCATGACGATGTCGCGCAACAGATCTTCGGGCACCTGTCCGAGTTCGCGCACCGGCTGCGCGATGTTGTCGAACACCGACAGCGACGAGAACAGCGCGCCGCGCTGAAACAGCATGCCGGAGCGGCTGCGCATCAGCAGCGCGGTTTCCGGCGAAATGGTCGCGAGATCCTCGCCGAACAGCTTGATGGTGCCCGACGAAGGACGCTCCAGCCCAAGAATCTGCCGCACCAGCGTCGTCTTGCCGGAACCCGAGCCGCCGACGATCGACACGATCTCGCCGCGCCGCACGTCCAGATTCAGATGCTGGTGCACGATGTTGCGCCCGTAGCGCTTGGTCACGTCGATCACTTCGATCACCGGCTCGGCGATCGAAGGTACGGGTTGGCCGCGCACGGCCTGAGTGAGTGGCGCGATCATCCGAGCCCCACGTTCTGGAAGAGGATCGCGAACACGGCGTCCGCGAGAATCACGATGGTAATCGAGGTCACCACCGAGGTCGTCGTGCCTTCGCCGAGACTCTGCGAATTGGCCTTGATACGGAAACCGAAATGACAGCCGACGATCGCGATCAGCATGCCGAACGCGACGCCCTTGCCCAGGCCGATCCACAGATTCGCGACCGGCACCACGCCCGGCAAAGCCCGCGCGAAGTAGCTCATGTCGATGCCGAGCGCGATCTTCGCCGCGAGGGCGCCGCCCGTCAGCGCGATGATGTTGGTCCACATGACGAGCAGCGGCATCGCCACACCGAGCGCGACCACGCGCGGCAATATCAGCCGCAGGCCGTGCGGGATGCCCATCACGCGCATGGCGTCGAGTTCCTCGGTCACGCGCATCACGCCGATCTGCGCGGTGATCGCCGAACCCGAGCGGCCTGCCACCAGAATCGCGGCGAGCACCGGCCCGAGTTCGCGAATCACCGAGAGCCCAAGGATATTGACGATGTACTGGTTTGCGCCAAAAAGCCGCAGCTGCTGCGCGGACAGATAACTGAGCACGATGCCGATCAGGAACGCGACCAGCGCGGTGATCGGCAGGGCTTTGGTGCCGGCGTTATAGATGTTCGCGGAGATCTCGGTCCACGGCGTGATTTTCGGTTTGCGCGCAATCGCCAGCAGGTCGAGAACGACGCGCCCGAGCATCGCCACGCCGCCATACAGATGCTCGAAGAACGAGAAAATCGCGAGCCCGAGCCGCGTGAGCGGATCGAACCTGATCACCGGCTCGGCCTTTTCGCGCACAGTGTCGAGCAAGGCGATGCGTTCGAAAATATCGCGCTGCGTGTCGGTCAGCGTGGTGTCCGGGGGCATCTTGTGGCCCCACACGCGCCACAGCGCCTGGCCGCCGACGTGGTCCATCCGGTCGATCCGCGACAGGTCCCATTGACCGATGCCTTCGGCGCCGACCAGCGACCGCAACAGAGGGATCACGTGCCCAGTGGCCCTGTCGCGCGCGAGCGCGAGCGCCGTCCACTGGCCCGAGAGCCGGACGATCTTGCCTTGGCTGCCGGCCGCGACTTCGAGGCCGGGCGGAGTGTCGTAGTTCAAGGATCGTTGAATCTGGTTATCGGATTAGCGGCCATTGTAACGAAGGCGCGGCGCGGGAACCGTGCGCGCGGGCTCAACGGGTTCGCTGTCGCTACAATATGAATCATGAACACGTCCAAGACTCCCCCCCAAGGCGACTGGCGCATCGACCGCGAGCGCGCCGTCGCGCTGTTCGGCCCGCACGCGCACGACTGGCCGATCGAAATCGTCGAGGAAACCGGCTCGACCAACGCCGACCTGATGACGCGCGTCAAAGCGCTGCCGCGCAAGCCCGGCGCGCTGCCGCGGCCGATCGTGCGGGTCGCGTATCTGCAGACCGCCGGGCGTGGCCGCCGTGGCCGTCCTTGGTATGCGGAGCCGGGCAACGCGCTGCTGTTTTCGGTGGCATGCGTCCTGCCGCGTCCGCTCGAAGGACTCGCGGGCCTAAGTCTCGCGGTGGGCGTCGCATTGGTCGACGGGCTACGCGCGCTGCCGGTCGCCGGTCCCGGCCAGATCGCGCTGAAGTGGCCGAACGACGTCCTGCTCGAAGGCGACAAACTGGCCGGCATCCTGATCGAAACGGCGTGGAGCACCGACGACGCCAGCGCGGTGGTGATCGGCATCGGCACCAACGTGAAGGGCGCGGACGAACTCGCGGCCAAAGTCGGCGCGCTGAACGCCGGCGTGCCGCCGCAGGCGCGCGGCACCGCGCCGACCGCCTTGCAGCGCGCGCTGCCCAACGCCAACCTCACCGACACGCTGGCCGCCGAGCTGAACGCGCTCGAACCGGCCTTGCAGCGCTTCGGCGCTGAAGGTTTCGCGCCGTTTCAGGCGCGCTGGAACGCGGTGCACGCCTACGCAGGCCGCGAAGTGGTGTTGCTGGAACAAGGCCAGGAGCAGATGCGCGGCGTGGCGGCGGGCGTCGACGAGCGCGGCCAGTTGCTGCTCGACACCGCCACCGGCCGCGAGACCGTCGCGACCGGCGACGTCTCGCTGCGTCTGGCCGACGGTGCCGCATGACGAGCGGCGCGCCTGATTTACTGATCGACGCGGGCAATAGCCGTATCAAGTGGGCGCTGGTAACGGCGGACGGGTCGCAGATCGCGGCCGGCGCCCTGCCCCACGGCGGCGCGGATCAGCCGGACTGGTCCGATTTGCCGACGCCCGGCCGCGCATGGTTGTCAAATGTCGCGGGTGAAAACGTCGCGGCGCGGATTGCCGCTTTGCTCGACGCACGCTGGCCGCAGTTGCCGCTCACCACGATCCGCGCTTGCACGCAGCAATGCGGCGTGTCCAACAGCTACACCACGCCGCAGGCGCTCGGCAGCGACCGCTGGGCCGGCATGATCGGCGCGCACGCGGCGTTCCCCGGCGAACATCTGCTGATTGCGACGTTCGGCACGGCGACCACGCTCGAGGCATTGCGCGCGGACGGCTGCTTTGTCGGCGGTCTGATTGCGCCGGGCTGGAGCTTGATGATGCGTTCGCTCGGCGAGCACACAGCGCAATTGCCGACGCTCGACGCCCACGCAGCTCGCGGTCTGCTCGACGGCAGCATCGCCGCTGCGGGACGCAGCGGCCCGTTCTTCGCGACCGATACGCCGCGTTCGTTGTCCGCCGGTTGCACGCTGGCGCAAGCGGGCCTGGTCGAGCGGATGTGGCGCGATCTGCAGGATGAATGGCAGGTGCCGGTACGGCTCGTGGTCAGCGGCGGCGCCGTGGACGAAGTGGCGAGCGCACTGAAAGTGCCGCATACTCGCCACGATTCGCTCGTGCTGTCCGGTCTTGCGCTGATTGCCGCCGAGCGCGCCTTGGAACGCGGCAACTGAATCGCGACCAACGGCATAACTGCGGCTCAACTTCTTGACGGGGAAAACCAACAATGCTGCGCTGGCTGATCGCCATATTGTTTCTTGCCAATATGCTGGCATTCGTCGCGGTGCGCGGCGTGTTCGGCCCGACGCCCACAGCCGGCGGACGCGAGCCCAACCATCTGAACCGCCAGGTTCATCAGGAATGGTTAAGGGTCCAGCCCGTCACTGCGGCCGAAGCCGCCGATCAGGCCGTTGTGGGCGGCCCGGCGCCGATGGCGCCGATCGCGGCATCCGCGCTTTCGCAGTAAGTCGCTCGCAATCTTGCGGCGTGTCCGATGCAAGTCGCGAAGCCGGTGAGTGACTCACGTCGCAGCACCACTAGCTCTGCGTACGAACCTTCTTCAGTAGTGCGGTAGTCGAGCGGTCGTGCTCGAAGGGAATGGCCAAAGCCTTACCGCCCCAGCTTCGCACGATGGCCGACTCGGGCAACACGTCCATGTCGTAGTCGCCGCCTTTTACGAGCACGTCCGGCCGCACCGCCGAAATCAACTCGACGGGCGTTTTCTCGCCGAAGCACACCACGTAGTCGACGCTCTCCAGCGCAGCCAGCAAGGCCATGCGATCGGCCTCGTTGTTGATGGGCCGGTCGTCGCCTTTGCCGAGCATGCGCACCGACGCATCGCTGTTCACGCCGACGATCAGGCAAGCGCCCAAAGCCTTGGCATCGGCGAGATACGTCACGTGTCCGCGATGCAGGATATCGAACACGCCGTTGGTAAACACAACCGGCGCGTTCAGCGAGGGACGCAGCGTCACCAGCGCATCGCGCGTGAGAATCTTGCGTTCGAAAATGGCAGCCATGGTGGAATCGGAAAGGACAGGAAGGTGTCGTCACCATACACGATGGGTCGCATGAAACAAAACGGCCTGGCGCACATAAGAGCGTCAGGCCGTTCTTTTTCAAACCGGTTCGCAGCGCGCGCGGCGGCGCAAACCGAGTCACATGCTCGCGACCCTCAGGCCGGTTGTTCAGCCGACTTCTGATCGGCCTGCAGACGCAGAACCACTTCCTTGCGGTAGCGGTTCAGTTCCTGCGCCGTATTGAACGTGCGCTCGAACAGAATGGACAGGTTGTGCAGAATGCGTTCGACCACCTTCTTTTCCCAGCCGTCGTCGAAGCGGATCTGTTCGTCGAGCCAGCGTTCGAGCCATTCCGGATCCGGCAGACGCGACTGAATCGTGTCGCGCGGGAACAGCGCCTGGTTCACGTGCAGGTTGGTGGGATGCAGCGGTTTTTCCGTGCGGCGAGCCGATGCCATCAGGACACCGATCTTCGCAAACGCAGCCCGCGCGATGTCGCCGGTTTGCGCCATGGCCTTCTTCATGTAGCGCAGATACGCACCGCCATGCCGCGCTTCGTCGCGCGAGATGGTTTCGTAGATGTGCTTGATGACCGGCTCCGTGTGCCATTCGGCTGCACGGCGATACCAGTGATTCAGGCGGATTTCGCCGCAGAAGTGGAGCATCAGCGTTTCGAGCGGCGGCGCCGGATCGAATTCGAAGCGCACGGCGTGCAGTTCCTCTTCGGTCGGGCACATTTCCGGTTTGAAGCGGCGCAGATACTCCATCAGCACCAGCGAATGTTTCTGCTCTTCGAAGAACCACACGCTCATGAACGCGGAGAAATCGCTGTCGTGATGGTTGTCACGCAGAAACATTTCCGTTGCGGGCAACGCCGACCATTCGGTGATCGCGTTCATCTTGATCGTCGCTGCCTGCTCGTCGGTCAATAGCGATGCATCGAACTTGTCCCAGGGAATGTCTTTCTCCATGTCCCATCGAACGGATTCGAGCGATTTATAAAGTTCCGGATAAAGCATGGTGTTCATAGTCCCACCCCTGTTCTGCGCATACTGTGTGTGTCTATCACTACTACGGTGTAGTACTTTTGCCCACGACGAACGGATCGCACCTAAATGTGCACCGTTTGCCGGCCAAGCATTCAATTTTACGCGGTAATCGGCCGCCCAGATGCACCTGACGGCAAAGAAGTCCAGGCGTTTGCGCCCGCGCGTCTAACTACGCTACGCGCTGCGCGGCCAACCGTGGGTGAGGGATACCCTGTGCCTGAGGTCGAGCCAGTTGCGATGAAAACCGCACCGTCCAGCCCTGCGCCGGTGGTGCCGGCGGCGAATGGAGCAAGGGCGGCTGGATTGGTAGTTTTCAGCGCGCGCCCAAAAGCCAAAATAAAGCTTACATAATAATAGCATGCTGACTTGACCGAACCCGCGCTGGAACAGCCGCAATTCCGGTGCCTGGCTGACCGTGCGCAAGAAATCGCGCGATTTGCGCAGTGTGGCGAACGATCGGGGTCAAAAGCATGACAGACGGCCAACTTGCCTTGCTGTGTCGCTTCAAAACCGCGCCGCGCCACGCGTTTCATTTCTGCCTTTAAACGGACTTTTTCGTGGCTTTCGGGCTGGCGTTTGCACTGGCGCCGCTCGTGCGCTTCGTGGCCGGCGGGGCCCGCTTCGCCGCCGGCCGTTTGGCCTCTGCCTCCCCGGCGTCCGCGTCTCGCGCCGCCGTCTGCGGCACGTCGCCGGCTGGCTCCCCCCCCCCCC
>Ga0209759_1000178_pt1 | contig 105147 bp, 119 predicted proteins | sample AraplaCL_Col_mMS_FD_184261 | JGI IMG/M metagenome (GOLD analysis project Ga0209759, IMG submission 184261) | Arabidopsis root microbial communities from the University of North Carolina, USA - plate scrape CL_Col_mMS (SPAdes) (version 2) | ecosystem: Host-associated > Plants > Roots >...
CTTCGACTCACGGCCCGTTTTCGAGCAGCCGTGACATCGATGCCGCGTTTCGTTGCGCGACGTCGCGATAGCAGTTATTGAACAGCACATGCGTACGTGCCGCACGCCGTCCGATCTGCGCGATAGGCGGTGCTAGCTCGCGCAATTCCTCTTCGCTGTATTCATAGTTGAACCGCTCCGCTGCTGATTCGGCGCCACTCCAGGTCGATGCGTTGCGGCCATGCAGACGCACAATCGCCAGCTCAGGCGACGTCGCCTCCCAAACGGTATGCGCGCGCTTCGTCACTCCTTCCGGCGCGTCGACGATGACATGCACGATCCCTCGTTCCCGCTCCATTGCCAGCGTCGACTCGCGGTGCTTTTCTCCAAGCCAGCTTTCGTTGCGGAATTCGAACGCCGTCAGAAACGGATGCATCCGCTCGGCACAGTGTTCGACGTGCTCCCTCGCCTTCGGCGCAGCGGTGATCCAGTGAGGGAACTGAAAAAGCACTGAGCCTAGCTTGCCGGCCGCATGTAGCGGCTGTAGCGCCTCAAAAAAACGGGCCCACAATTCATCCAGCACCGCGAGGGGGATGTCCTTGTAGTAGAGGTTTTTCTTTCCGGTGATTGGGAGTTCTGCCTGAAGATCTTTTGGAAAGAATCGCGGCTCGGTCTGGTGCCCAGTGAACAGCCGGAAGGCCTTGACGTCAAAGACGAACCCTGGGGGTGTGCGCTCAACCCATAGGGCGCTGTTGGTCGCGCTCGGCATCGCGTAGTACGAGGAGTCGACTTCGACCAGCGGGAACACGCTTGCGTAATACCGCAGACGAGCTTCTGCGCTATTGCAGCCGGGAGGATAAAAGGCGCCCGACTCGATCAGCGTCTTGTCTGTCCAGGAAGCAGTACCTACTAAGACCGACATACCAGTCTCCATTGAGATTGGCGCGACAATTCTGCCGCGGGTCGTCCATGCACCTCATGCCGTTCGGCCCGAAACCGGTAGTGGACGAGGCGTTGCACCGCTTGCAGGTCATCGGGGTAGTACAGGATCGCCACACCAGGGCGACGGATCGTAGCCGGCTTTTGTGAGCGTGGCCAGCTCACCCTGATGCTGCGCCATGGCCGCGGGCGCGTTTGACCTTAGCGCCGCGAGGTGACGGCATTCTGTCGGCGTCAGATAGGGCCGTTGTCCGGCATGCCGCGGACCGCGCAGCCGAGCAGAGGGGTGAGCGAACATTGCCGCAGGCCGTCCACCTTTCTTGTCACATCGCCGCCCTCCCGGCACCGCCGGAACTGGCCCCATACCGCGCCGATCAGCGGTCTGCCGCTCTGCGCCGCCCCCTCACCGCAGGCCATCCGGGCGTTGCATAGCTTGGCTAATTGTCGCCGCTGCCAAGCTCGCTGTGCTTATGCGAATGCGTCGCGCCGTGGACAAGTTCATAGTGCGCGCCTTTGCCCGAGCGGGTCGGCGGAAAATGCTCGCCTTCGACGCAGGTGACCTCGAACTCCGTGCCGCCTCCACCCTCCTTCACTACCTTGTAGATCCCGGACGTTTTGACGGTTTCGCCGGGTTTGTGCTGGTCTGCCATAGGTCCTCCCTGCCTCACGAATTACTGACGCTGGAGCAAGTACTGAGCCTGTGGGCGAGTACGCGTCTTGTTTGCCTGCGGTCGCCCGCTGACGCCGCGAAGCGTACTGAGCCCGCTTAGTCGCGCGAACTGGCGACCTGCATCCACCGTCGGCCAGCCTTCTTACAGCCCCCCTCGCCGCGTGCATACGGCATTGATCCTCATAATCGCGAATTGCTCTCTGGCTCCAGGCATGTTTTGAAGAATGCATTCGTGATAAGCCCGCTCACGCGGCAAGAGCATCTCGCTATTTCTATACAGCGCGTAGCATGACCGTTGAATGTAGTTCGAGGCAACTTGACTACGGGCGTCGCGCAGCCCGACAAGCAAACACTCGTCATATGAGGAACCGCTATCGGCCAATGCGGGATGCATTGTTACCAATGCAGATAGGCATATTGCCGCTCGGGCGGCATGCATCCGTATAACGCTTATGGGCATTGCTAGGCTCTCAATTTTGTAATTTACTGGCGATGGCTTCATCCCGGGCTTTGAAAAAAGTCTATCAAAGCAAGGGCCGCCCACCCACGGCATGCTGAAACGACTCGCGTGCCTCATGCAATCACCAGCGGCCGCGTCGCACATCAGCTGAGCTTCCCGGATCGGCCACGACGAGACATTCGACACGACCACCTGAATTGGCGACAATTCACACAACTATAGCGACCGAGATTATGGAAGCGGGGGCAGATTTGCCGACGATGCTTGATCGTGCCAACGTTGACGATATCGATTGCGGGCTCATGCGAAGGACGGACGAGCCGGCCTTACCCTTCCGGACTGGTGATGCGTATCTCGGTTACCTTAATCTTAGATTAGCCCTCAGCACTGATCTTCAAGTCTGCAATCGCAGGATGGCCATTTTCGCGATGAACCTGCAACCCTTTTCCTGGACACAAATTTTGGTGAAAAATCGATGGATCGGCGTGGTCTTCGCGCTTTGCAGCGCAAATGCCTGGGCGCAATTTGACGGCGGGAACATAAATGATATTTTGACGGTCTCGGGCCCTTTGCAAATCGTCAAGCTTGTGCGCCCTGCGCCGGACGGCGCGAACTTCAGAGCGACTTTGAACGGTTCGCCTTTCGACCAGCTTTACGGTCTCCGCTTCACTTACTACACCGATTCGCCTGCGGAAGGCAAGCCCGCCTCGCGCGTCGTCATTGAAGACTTTATTAATGGCTTTTCAGACACGCCGTCGGTCACCCTGTACGACTTCCGAAAGAAGCCAGCTACCGCGTTGCCCATCAGTGACAGGCTCGATCTCGATGATGTTCGGTGGACCAGTAATTCCGTTGAGCTGAGGGCAAACGGCCAGTGGTTTGCATTCTCAGGCCACAAGTTGATCCGGATTCGCCCGTAGACAAATGACAACGACGCCCGAAGATTTTCGATTCCCGTTTTCTCCGCGTGGCTGCTGTATTAGATACGGCCTCCAGCCGATACTGAGGGCGCTAATGAGTGGATCCAAGGGCGACCATACATGAAAAAAGCGATCAAGCACATGACGCGCGCCGTCGGGGGCTGCGTTTTGTTTCTTGCAGCGGCGTGGCTTTTCATATCGACCGATATACCTCGCGCGCCAAGCGTGCCGCCTGGGAGCCGTGAGTGGATCGCCTACGTTAGTGACCATTATTTCGACATTTCGGACGGGGAAGGACACGGCCCCGATCCGGGGAGCGAGGAATGGCTGCACAGCGTGGAGAGGCAAGCGAAACTTCAAGACCACAACGATCTTCCATTTATCGAAGGCTGCAAGATGGTCCAGCAGCAGCTCGTGCGGCACGTTTTTATCCTCAACCGGCCACTGGGCTGGATTTTCATGCTGTGAAAGAGACTGATTTGGTCGCGTTCCGGCGACCGCCCGTCAGCCGTATGGCCGCAGCTAACCAACACTCATAACAAACCCACTGCACGCCGCATGGCTGCCGTGATGCCCTGCCGTGTCTGCCAGTAGCCTTGCCAGGGGTGTTTTTTGAGCGATCGCTGGCGGTCGATGGCTTTAGGCATTGTCCACTCATCGCCGCGGCGAATTTCCTGAAGCTCGTCCCAGGAGACAGGCATCGAGACGCCCATGCCGGGGCGGGCTCGTACGGAGAAGGCGGCAACTGTGCTTGCCCCACGGCTGTTGCGCAGATAGTCGATAAAGATCTTTCCGACGCGATTCCTGGGGCCGAGCACTGCCGAAAATCGCTGCGGCACGACCCGCGCCATATGCTTCGCAACTGCGTGGGCGAACGCCTTGGCTTCGCTCCATCCCTGTCGGCGCGTCAGAGGCACAACGATGTGAAAGCCTTTCCCGCCGCTCGTCTTCGGAAAAGAGCGCAGGCCAATCTCGTCGAGCACGACCTTCATCAGACTGGCGGCTTCCAGCATCGCGGTCCATGGCAGCGCAGGGTCCGGATCGAGATCGAAGATGATGCGGTCGGGGTGTTCCAGATCCGGCGCGGCCGCATTCCACGTGTGAATCTCCACAACACCCATCTGGGCGAGTCCGACCAGCGCTTCTTCGCTATTCGCGACCAGTAGCGGAGGGTGCCGCGGGTGTAGCTCAGGAGGCAGTTCTGTAACGCCGGGAATGCGCGCCTTCTCGCTGTGCTTCTGGAAAAAAAGCTCGCCCGTGATCCCGTCGGGGGCGCGCACGAGCGCGAGCGGACGATTATGCAGATGCGGCAACGCCCACTGAGCGATCGCCGCGTAGTACTCGACCAGCTCCCTCTTCGTGTGCCCGGTGACTTCGTCCATCACCCGTTGCGGATTCGTGATACGAACCCCCGCGATCCTGAGACTTCCCTTCGGCCCCGGCACCTCGCGAGTCGAGCCGGCATCGATTTCCACCGGCTCACCGCCTTCAATCGCCACCATGGTCTCTTCGGTCACTGCGGCCGCCGGCTTATCATCGCGGACCGCATGAAACACGGGGTGCCTGACTTCGCCGCCCGGGGTCCATTCAAGGAAAGAACATTCAACGACGATCGACGGTTCGATCCACAGGTAATCGCGTTCCTTTTCCGGCTTGGGAAGGTTGTAGAAAGCCGCGCTGTCGCTGCGCAGTGCATTGGCTCGAGCGACGAACGCGGTGGCCGCGCGGGACGAGAAATACGGCCTTACGCTGCCGGCATAGCGCAGCGATCCATCCTTCTCATGCACGCCGAGCAGCAGTGAATGCACGCCCGAGCGCGCGCCCCTCGCGCGGGTGAACCCGCCGACGACAAATTCCTGGCGAAGGTAGCACTTGATTTTCACCCAGGCTGCTGACCGCCCGGAACGGTACGGTGCGTCTCCGCGCTTGCCAATGATGCCCTCGAGCTTCATCTTGCAAGCCGATGCGACGAGCGAGACCGGGTCCTGCGGAAAGTCTTCGGAGAAGCGAATAGCGGCGGTCGTGTGTTCCGCCATCAGATCCCTCAACAGCGCTCTGCGCGCTCGCAGCGGCTGCTCGCGAAGGTCGGTACCGTTGAGCCATAGCAGGTCGAACACGAACATGACGATCTCTGCCGTGCTGCGCCGGTCGAAGGCATTTTGCAACGCGTTGAAGTCTGGCTGGCCGCTTGAATCGAGCACGACGGCCTCGCCGTCGAGCCACGCATCGTCGACCTGCAACCCATTGCAGGCATCCGCGAGACGCGGCATCCGCCCGGTCCAGTCATGACCATTGCGGGTGAAGATTGTCGCGACGCCCCCCTCGATACGGGTCATCACGCGATAACCGTCGAACTTGATTTCGTAGGACCAGTCGCCTCCCTTCGGCGGACGGTCCACCAGTGTCGCCAGTTGCGGCTGTATCAACGCCGGCGGTCCACCTTCGCTTTGATCCGCTTGCGCGGCGACGCGCGCAGGATTGGCCCGGTTCCAGCGCCCCATGTCATTCCCCCGCCTCGTGCGGAGGCGCGTCATTCAGCCATGCTAGAACCTCCGGGCGATTGCTAAAAGAAGGAGACGATACCCAGTTCTCAAACGTCGGCTGCCAGTCCTCCCAGACATAGTCGTCGATGTCGAACTCTTCCTCGATCGCGTCCGTTCCACGCTCACAGAGGAACGCAAACACAACCTCGCTTCCGTTCCAGTAAGCAACCATGCACTCGTTCAGGTTAGCGGCGGTGCCTCGCGGTAAATCCCGGAGCACCATTGCAAGCTGTTGAACAAACTGATCTCGGGTCATGACGGTCCTCTCGACCCCGCGCGCGGGTAGTCCATAAACGAATACTTGAATCGGAATACCTACCGGGCCGTGTCCGGTGGCTTGCCCCAAGACAGCAGTTTCTATACCGCACCCCGACTAACTCTCAGCCCGTTAGGCTCCGCAGCGTTTGTGCAGCAGGGCGCCTGCGCTGCCGTTCAGTTTTATTAAAGATCCGGTGCGGTCCAGCCGTTAAATACTACGATTATCTCGAGTGGCTGATTAATCGCCGTTTCAGGAGTTTCGAGGCACGCGACACGTGCCTACGGTGCCACCGCTGGCTATAAAGCTTGACACCACTCACAGCGCGATACGATGGATGTATTCATCGAGGCCAGATATCGCACAGCACTCGATGATCGACGACAACGTATTTAGCAAGCTTCCATAATTTGCCACGAGGTTTTCATGAAGAGATTTGCCGCCACCATCTTCTGCGCCGTCCCGGTCATAGCGTTTTCAGCGACATTCAACGTGGTCGAGCAGAACGGCATCACGTCTGGTGCGACGCTAACGTCGGCTGGGGTAAGCGGGTGTGTGTACGCGAACCAGCATGTCGCTTTGGGGGACGTGCTGAACTACCCAGACGGCACGAAGCAGGTGTGCGCAAGCGGGAACCGTGGGCCGCACTTCATTGATGTAGCGCAAGGCAACTGAAAACCGGTCTCCAGCACTGACGCCGCCGCCATTTACCCTTCCCTCTCCCGGCAGCCCGTCGATACAAATTCATTAACGGATAGATAGAAAAAATGCGTCTACTGCTCGCCATCATTTTGCCGTGGCTCCAGTTCTTCACCATCGGTCGTCCCTTCGCCGGGATCATCTGCTTGCTGCTTCAGCTGACAATAATTGGCTGGGTTCCCGCGGCGATCTGGTCCGTTTTCGCTTTAAGTCAGTACAAGACGGATCAGAAGATCGAACGTGCACTCGCAGGTCGCGGCTGACCGAAGCAGTCGGCGACAACCAAAGAAACGGCGCTGTTATCGGCGCTAGTTGAAACATAAAGCCATGAACGGGAAGTTTCGTGAATCGTAGAATCGCTTTCGCAGTTTTCTGCATTCTTCACCTCAGTGCGTGCGCGGTGGACCATGCCACGACGCCAGCCACCGCCGGCAGCGGGGCAGCAACGAATGCGGCAGCGGCATCAAACGCCGAAGCGCTGGTCGAGCAGGCAGTCGAGGAGCAACGGCTCAAAGAGCTTGGCGTGCAGCCCGGAACAAAGAAAGCGGCGATCATGATGAGGTGGTACCGCGCGATCAGGGAGGCTCCTGATCTCAAGGCCGCATTTCCGGCAGGCATTCCGCCCTCCCAGACTCCTCAGGGCCAAGTGGTGTTTGCCGACGGTCTCTCGCGCGTCACGCCAGCCAGGAGAGCCGAATTCTGGTCTTTGTATGCTCGCGTGGCTGCTGCGCATTTACCCGACGACTGCTACGGGCAGACCTCGCCGGCTGCGATCTCAAGCCGGTTGATGGCCTTCCCGAACCTCACTGACGAAGACACTGACGAGTACCTGGGGCTTGTTGCCGCGATGCTGCACGCGAGCGCTCAGCATGCGCCGGAGCATGTGCCCACGCCTGCCGAACTTATGGCCGCTTCGAACGCGTTGGGCAAAATGATGGTGACAGAAGTCAAAAGCAAAGCGGACGCGGATCATCTCGCGCGCGTTCTGGTCAACCGGAGCACCGCTTCAAGTGCGGACGCCTGTTGGGTCACGAAAGTATCGATCCGTGCCATCGACAGACTGCCGCCAGATGAAAAGGAAGTCGTACTGGCCAGTGCGTATCATCGGGCCGTAGACGCGGCGACGGCAGCGGCAGCACCGGCATCATCAGCCGCACCGGCGCCCGGCAGCCGCAACTGACAGACCTCCTCATGGCGAGAGGGGACCGCGATAATGGAAGGGTATTTCTGACGGCCGGCCGATATGTGCCTCGTTGCATCGGCGCTTCTGGCAGGCTCCATGGTTCGCGGTCTTTGCTTACAGTGACAAACGGTCGGTCTGCCGACCATTGCTAGGTGGAGCGTCCCGTGGACGCGAGCATCGTCCCGCGGCATCGACGGTGACCGCAGCGGCAACCATATTGCGCGCGTATGGCAGCAGACAGGCGGCCCGCTACTGAGAGCCCATATGTGATGAAAAGCTCCTCGCCCGGCTTGATATCCGAGACCGCATGAATGTGTACCCTTCCATCGGACTCGACGGCCTCGCAATTGGCGACGCAGGCGTGATTGAGCCAGCGCGCGCTGTTGCCGCCAAGCGAGCCGTCGATGACCCGCCCATCGGATAGCCCAAAAAGGAACGTGTGTCCCTCCTCGCCGAAACGGCGATGGCGAGAGATAGCCCGTTTCCAGCTCATGACCGTGCCGGCGTACTCGAGGATGAGGTCGCCCGTGCTGATTGGTCGTAGCGCAAAGACGCCGCGACCGTGAACCCCGGAACGGCGAACAGCAATTCTTTTCATCAGTACCTGTTGCAGTGAATGCGAACGCGCGCTCGTTAGCGTGACCAGCAGCAGACTTGACAGCAACTCGCGCCTGGTAGAATCGTCCATCATACCCAACGGGAATTCAACCACATGGAACGGTATAAAGATCTGCTTGCGCAGAAGGAGCAACTCGAAAAGCTGATCGCCGAAGCCCGCAGGAAAGAGGCCGCAGCCGAGCTCGAACGGGTACGCGAATCCGTCGAGGAGTTCGGCTTCACGCCGGAAGACGTCTTTGGCAAGCGTAGCGGGAAGGGGCGCCGGGCGGCGGCGCCGAAGTATCGCAATCCCGAGACTGGAGACACGTGGAGCGGGCGCGGCCGCGCACCCCACTGGATCAAGGATCAGGACCTCGAACGCTTTCGCATCAAAGAATGAGTGGCGCGCAGGACGACGTTGTCAAGGCCCGGATCTATCTCGCCGGGTTTGACGTTTTCCGCGTCGATGCGCTCGACTACGGCCGCTCGCTTCGCCGGATGTGCGCGGACGCCGGATTCGAGGGCCTCTACCCGCTCGATGCGCTGGTGCCGGCTGACCTGTCACCGTGTGAAAAAGCTGCGTGGATCTATCGCTCCAACCTGGCAGCGATCCGCCGCGCGGACATTGTCATGGCCAACGTGGCAGACTTTCGCGGCGCGGGCGAGCCTGATAGCGGCACCGCGTTCGAGATCGGGTTTGCGGCTGCGCTTGGGAAACCCATCTGGGCTTATCGGGAGGATCTCGCCGCGTTGCGCGAGCGCGTACCGTGCAGCGCAACCGTGCTCGGCGATGTCTGCGAACGCGGCTTTCTGGTCGAGGATTTCGGGCTTTCCCTCAACCTGATGCTCGCGTGCGCCGCAACGATCGTCCAGGGTGGTCCGCTCGCATGCCTGCGTGCTATCTCCGACGCCTATGAGGGCTGCACGACAGCGCCCTCTTCCTGGAAGCAGGATGGCGGATCGGAGATTCGCCAGGTGTAAGGTTGACGCCAATTCAGTATATAAGGTGCTGAATGCTATGAACGAATCGCATCTCTGGGTAGCGGAGCCGCACACCGCCTATCTCCACTGGCAAACGACAGAGGCGGCCGGCGCGGACCGCCGCCGGTTCTCCCAACGCTCGATCGTGCAGCACAAGGCGATGTTCGACCGGTTCCTGCGCCATCTGCTTACCCGAGGCGTGGCACTCGCGACGTTCGGGCCCGAGCACCTTGATTCATTCTTTGACGACGTCGAAAACCGCTGTGCGCCAGGGACGACCACGCGCCTGCGGTACGTCAAGCTGATCGACCGGCTGTGCCGCCATCTGGTCGACGTCGGCCTGCGTCACAGCAATCCGGCGGCGACCTTCGCGCTCTCGGCAGCCTGGCCCGAGGACGAGCCCGAACCGCTCTTTCTCGATCCGAACGCGGACACCGCCCTCCAGGGCTATGTCCAGCCCGACGCCGGCGACGATGCCCGCCTGTGCCGCAACCGCGCTGTCGTAGCGCTGCTGCTGGGGGCGGGGCTCACTGCGGCCGAACTCCGCGGCGCGCGATGGCGCGACGTCGTCATCGAAGGCATAAGGCCGCAGGTGTGCGTGCCGAAGCGAGGGACACGCCTCGAGAGGACTGTGGCCCTTCCCGCTTTCTCGACGCCTGCGCTTGCGGCATGGCATCGGCTTCATCCGTCGCCCGACGGTGCGCTTCTTTTCCCCGCGCCGCGCACGGATGACAAGCCGATCAACGATGTGCTCCTCGGTGCGATCGTCCGCGACGCATTGGCCGCGATCGGCTTTGGTGCGCCGGACATGAGCCCGCGCGTGTTGCGCAATACCTTCGCGCGTCGTCAGCTGCTGTCTGGCCGCACCAACGAACAGACGAGCACAATGCTGGGTCTGACCAGTCATCGCACCGTTATCCGCATCCGCGACACCATCAGCGCCCGGACGACTTGACTTCGCTTCCCACTCCGTAGGCTGGTCTTGCCGGTTCGTCCGTGCCGGCACAACCTTTGTTCGGAGTGCTACATGCCATACAAAACATGATTCATGGACATGGCCTATCCCGATGAAATGGGCCGGCCATGCGCCCTTCAGTACCGCATTGCGCTTACCGCAACAACTGAGCGTCTGGCGATTGTCCATCTGCTTGAGACGAAGGCCGAGTACCAGGGTCCGATGGAGTCATCCATCGTCCGGGACCAGATCCTGAATCGCATTCTGGATACTCACCTTCGCGGAGTTCCGTTGAACGCCATCCGGCTCGTCGTCGAGAGCGGCGAAGAGTCGTCGCTGTTTGCAATCGATTTCGACGTTGGGGACTACATCAAGCGTGGCAATCCATACGAGGCGACGCATGTCACAACGGGTCGCGGTCTCTTCCGGGAACGTGTTGCCATCAGGTCTGAATCCGTCGTCGCGGGGCATACGCGAGTACACACCAGTCACGCCGAGCCAGTTGCCGTGCCGCGCGACATAGCGAACGCCCTGCGCTAGGCGTGTGACGCGGTCGGCCGGTTCACAAGCCCGAAAGGCGGTGTTGTTACGCCGTCTTTCGACGGGGCGTGCACCCGCGCGACCGGTCAGAATGTCCTGGAGTAGATGTGTCCCGCAACCCGCATTTACAGCCCTTCGCTGCCCACACCATTCGAGAACGCATGAAAACAATCAAGCCGACGAACGAGCAGCTCGACACGCTCGAGACGGTCGCCTCCGGCGCTACGGTAAAAGTCAAAGCGTACGCCGGAGCCGGCAAGACCTCGACGCTCGGGATGATCGCCGAACGGTTCAGCACGAAGCGTGGCCAGTACCTCGCCTTCAATAAGGACATCGCGGTCGAAGCAAAGCGGAAGTTTCCGCGCAACGTCATGTGTCAGACGGTCCATTCGGTCGCCTTCCGGGCCACCGACAAGGCGTTCACCGCGCGCCTGAATCTCCCAAAGGAGCCGCCTCACCTTCTCGCTGCCAGGTACGGGCTTGGTCCCGTCCGCGTTTCGACGATTATTGGGAAAAACGTCGAGCTATCCGCCTTTCAGGTCGGCCGCCTCGTTGCAGATGGCGCTGCACGCTTTTGCCGGTCCGCGCAGGACGAGCCAGAGGCGTGGCACATTCCAGTCGACGAGATGATTACCGAGCAGTCGGCCGACGAGTTGCGCGCGATGCTTTTGCCCTTCGTGGTACGACACTGGAACGAGAGCGTCGATCCGCAGGGAAAGACCGCCATCACCCCGGACACGTATCTGAAGACGTGGGAGCGGTCGCGCCCGCAGATCGGCGCCGATTTCATCCTGTTCGATGAGGCGCAGGACAGCGACGGTCTGATGCTGTCGGTCCTGCGTCGTCAGGAGCACACGCAGGTCATCTACGTGGGCGATCCCTATCAGCAGATCTACGAGTGGCGCGGTGCGGTCAACGCCATGGAATACATCAAGGCACGCGAGTGCGCGCTCACCGAGTCGTTCCGTTTCGGACCGCACTTTGCTGCGCTTGCTTCACGCGTTCTGAACCTCCTCGGCGAGCGCGTACCGCTTCGCGGCCAGCCCCACATAACGTCTGCATTCTTCGAGGAGTATGACCCTGCCCGTAGCTTCGACGCCATCCTCTGCCGCAAGAACGTGACCGTCATCGGGACGCTGGCTAACGGCCTGCAGAGTGGGCATAAGGTCGCGGTGCGCGCGAACATTGAAGAGATCCTCGCATTTGCTGACGGCGCGGACCGCCTGATGCGGGGTCAACGCACCTACAGCCCCGCGTCGCTCGCGCTGTTTGAAACGTGGCGCGACGTGCAGGACTATGCGTCGAGCTACTCCGGCCGCGATCTGTTGCCAATCGTTCAGCTCATCGACCGCGAGGGCACCGCCTTTCTGCGCGACATGCTGTCACGCGTGAGCCCCGAAGCGGAGGCCGACTACGTTGTATCGACTATTCACCGCGCCAAAGGACTTGAGTGGAACCGTGTGAAGGTCTGCGGCGATTTCCGTTTCAAGACGGACGACGATGGACGCACTACGCTTACCGACGAGGAGAAGCGCCTGCTTTATGTGGGCCTTACACGCGCCCGGAATGAAATGGACGTGTCAGAGTTGCGCAACGATCTGCTTAAAGTTTTTAACGGTGCGGCCGAAAGCTGATAGGTCCGTCCAGACAATGCTAGGAGCAAAGATGAATGATGTTACGGAACCAGACGAAAGCACCGGGGAACACGACGCTGCGCTGGACGACACGCAGGATACGCTCACAGGTGCCATCGAGTATCTGCGGCTCGTCTGCGGCGCCAGGCGCCATCACACAGAAGCCGGCAGATTCATCGCCCTTCTCGTTGAGCGTTACGAAGCAGATTGCGTCGCCAGGGACGGAGACACGCCCGCAGTACGAAAGCGTGCAAGAGGTTCCTTCTACCAGTTCATAGCGAAGAAGACAAACCTGTCTTTCGACACCATTAAGCTCTACGCCCGATGCTACGAGAAATTTGGCGATAGTGGGGACGCCGTCGATTATCTGACGCTGAGCGATATGCAACTGCTGTTGCCGGACAGCGTAGACGACGACCTCATCGCACACATCGTCGAAGCCAGGAAATTCGACCCAGACCTACGTCGGGAAGAAATCAGGAAAATGATGCGTGAACACCGCGCGGGGCGTTGTTTGACTGTGGGCAGGTCTTGATGCTCAAGGTTTTTCACGACGTCGATCCGGACCAACCGGGGCGATAAACGTCGGTCTGTGAAGCTCGACGCCCTCCGGTCAGACGTGCACCACGATATCTCCTAGAATCACCGCTTATTGCAGATCGCCCAACGAGATGGCAGGCCTATTGAAAGAACAATCTTCCCGGCGCTCGGGACGCTCCGTTAGCCCCCAGGTTGTCTTCGATGCGCACGAGCCAATCACGCACGGCAGAGCGCGGGAGTACGGCGACACAGAAAATCCCGCCCTCACCGCCTTCGTCGGTAGCCTCTGGGCGGAGCTCCATTCGGCTGACGCGACTCCGGTGCCGCGGTGCCCGCATTGCGCGGGGGCTCGCGGCCGCCTGCACCAGCGGGCGAACGACTATCATTCGGTGCCGTATTTTAGGTGCGCCGATTGCCGTCGTTTGTACACACGACTGACGGGCAGCCCCATTGCCCGCCTCCGGTTCGCGAAGAAAATGCCCGAGTTCTTCCGGCTTCTGTCCCAGCCGGTGCCGCTCGAGGAGGTGTCACGGCGTCTGGGTGTCGAATACGGCGCCGTCTCGAACTGGCTGATGCGCTTCCGGCAACTCATTGCGTTGCACGATCCCGACGGCCATTGGACGCCGCTTGTCAGGCTCGGCCTGAAATACCGCCCGCACGGCGAATGTCCGAAATGCGGACATGATGGGCAGCTTAACAACGGAGGGTTCAGCGCCGACGACAAACGTCGGGCGAAATGTCCGTCGTGCGGTTACGTGTGGCCGCTGGACGCGGCATCGACCGGCGGTGACATACCCGTCATCGTGGCCAATGACCTGGCGCTCAACGCGGCCGAGCGCCGCCGACGCGCCGGACTCGAGGCTCCAGATCTGCCGCGTGTCGAATCTGCTTCGGTCAGGACGCAGCCCCGCACGGTGCCGGTGCCGGTGCCAACGCCGCTGCTCTCGGCTCTCGACGCAGACCGGTTCGATTTCGGCAGCCCGCTGCGTCACACCAGTCCTCTTCCGCGACGCCACGTCGAGGACAAGGAACTGACGCGTTTTCTGAAACGCCACGTCGATCGGGCCCTCTCCGACAATGTCGAACCGCCGCCGTGCCCGCATTGCGGCAGCGACAACACTCGACTTGCCTCTACGAAGCGCGCTCGCTCGCCTCTGCCCCAATTCCAGTGCCGCGGGTGCGCAAGGTTGTATTCGCGCGCGACCCGTACGCCGTTGGCGAAGATGTTGCGCAAGGACATTGCTTACGGGATCCTTCCGCTTCTGTCCCAGCATCGGCCGCTCGCAGATGCCGCAGATCGACTGGACACAACACCGGAGGTCATCAAAGCATGGGTCACGCGGTTTCGCGAATGGTTACTGATACTCGATCCTGCGGGCAACTACGAAAAGCGGGTGCGACTTGGTCTTAAAGCACCTTGGCCGGTGATGGACTGCCCGCACTGCCTGAAGCAGGTCGAGGCGCGACCGCACGGTTTCAAACGGACAAGGAAGCGGACCGCGGCTGACCTCAGGCGCCGCCTGTTCCGCTGCACCGGATGCGACGGCTTCTTCGACGTCAGCATCGACGCCCTTTAAGTCTATGGCGCGCGTGCCCGGCACGTACAGCCGCCGCCCTGTAGCGCACTACACAAAGATCGCAGTGAAACCGACGTACTCACCGAAGCATTGCGGAGCGCTTACCGGGCTGCCTGGCGCTCTCTTTGCCTCCGAATAAACGCCGATGCAATGCAGACGAGTAGCGCAGCAGTGATGAAGCTGACGGCGAGCAGCACGCTGAGCACTACGCTTTCTTCGCCTTCCATGCCAACGGCGCCGAATAGACGAAATAACGGCGTCAGCGCAGTCCATACGGCGTCGCTACCGACCCAGCGCGCAAGCGGGTCAATTCGCGAAAGGCCGATGAACACGAGTGGGGTGAGCAGGACCGCAAGGCCTACGCGCAAGAGACCTTTCATCGCACGTCCACCGTTCCATAGTAGGGGATGTCCGTGCCGGGGATCACCGCTGGCGGCTGAGATAGGAGGTAGGCGCTTAGACGGTCAAACTGCGCCTGCGACGTGAGCGTTATGCAGCCGTCGCTGATACCCCAGCGGCCGTTCGGATGCAACCGGAAATTGCCACGCTTCACGCCGTTCACGAATGTCCAGTCGTCAATCTTGCCGTCGGCGCTGTACAGCGCGAACCAGCTCGCCCGGTTGCTGTTTGACCACATGTCCAGCGCGAGGTCACGAACGCGCCCTAGTCGCCCACCTGTCTCGCGCCTGATGATGTAATAGCGACCCTTCGGGATGGGACCGGCACCGACGACAGCGGTGTCTGCAGGGTTATCGACGTGATCCTTGTTACCGGAGAAAGCCGCTACTCCGCCAAAACCGCTGCATAGGAGCGTCGAGACCTTCAATCCATTTAGTGCAAATGTGCATTGCGCTGGCATACCAGTCCTTTGAACCTGTGACTGCCGTAAGGTATGCCAAACTGCCACATCTGCGCAATTGCCGCGGCGTAGTCGTTCGGAGGATATGCCGCGCGCATTGATAACCTCCCCTGCAAATGTGGCTATGGGACGCTGCCCGTCCCAGACGAAAAAAAGCCCGCGGTTCCAGAGGAACCCGCGGGCTGATCAAGACACTATCGGCGCCTAGCCGTTGAACGAAAGGCGAAACTGATCGCCGCTCCGAGGAGCGACCCGGCGCGACGCACTGCTCATCCAACGATCCATCTCGGCCGCCCGGTGAGCAATTGTATTGGGGGTTCCCGCCTGCCGCGCTTTCACGCGGGCGGCAAAGTCCGGTGCCATGGAATCCACGCTTGCCACCCAGTCATACATCTTGACGCGCTCCAGGGCTTGCCCTTTTACGCCGAACAGGTGAAGTTTGGAACCGGCCGGCAGGTGCGCTTCGAGGCCTTCAAGGATGGCGAACAGCCCGTGCCGGCGATCGGTCAGGTGCCGCCGACAGACCGAACCCAGACCGATAAGAACCGGCGCGGCAACCCACGGCATCCACCGCTCCCACACCTGGAGCAACAGGTCGATGCTTCGTCGGTAATCGTCAACTTTCCAACCCTGTGCAACGGGTACCGGAATCCGGACAGTGTTCTGCACAACGTCGGCGTTACAACTTGCCGCTAGCTGATCCTGCCAGGCATAAACAACCCGCAGCATCGCTTCGAGCAACGTCGCCGTTGCGTTCACCCGATAGTCGACTGCATCCTGATCCGCTGCGAGCTCAGGTTCACAGCACATGTCCGGCTGGGCAACCCAGGCTGCCCCTGAACAGGATGCCAGTTCGACGAACTGCTCCATCGTCCAGGGATAGACGCCCGCGATTCCGCTTTGTCCACCCTTTGACTGGAAAAGCTTCATCGCCGAAAAACCCGCGCTATCCAGGGCAAAGTCGATTTCCGTGAGATCGGTCGCTCGCGGGATACGGAATTGGCCGGTCTGCCGGTTCCAGAAGGCGGACGCCGACACCATCGCGGGGTAACCTTCGTTGAAAGCGTGGAACGCAAGCCGGCCGCCACTGTGAGGGATGCCGACCCGCACGACGAGCCCGTCATCTACATGAGCGTTTTTCTGCAGCATCGGCATGCCGGGAACGCGTGGTCCTATAGTCATTTGCCACTCCATAAAAAGTGCGGAGCAGCCCCTTCGCGGGGATGCCCCGCAAGGGATAGAAAAAAGTCGTTTATCGGTTACGCAGCGAGTGCGAACAGATCAAGCTGCGCGGCCTCGATGACGTGCGCCTCTGTGTCGCTGAGCGCGTTGTCGATGAGATACCGGTCCAGTTCCGTCGGCGAAAAATTCAAACGCTCCGCGAGCCGCGCGAAGTATTGACCGCGGACCGCCATGTCCTGATAGCGTTGAGCGGTTCCGGCTGGGAGCGTCAGGATCGCTTCGTTAAGCCAGAAGCGTGCGGACTCGATCGCCGGATGGCCTTGGACACGCGAATACCAGGCGTGATCGAATGAACAGGTGACAAACTCGCAAGCGCGTACAGCGTCGACGTGCAGTTGATCGCTTTCCTCGAAGTACACAACCCGCTCACCCTGCTTCGTTTGCGCATACGTCGAGATGCGCTGGGGGTGCCGATATGGGTTCCACTGCTCGGCCAGGTAATCACGCAATCCATCAGCCGGAGCCTCGGCATCAAAGCGCCCGACGTGGTACCAACCATAGTTGGGTACCGGAACCTTGGGGAATGGCTCCACCTTTGGAATGACATACCGCCTACCCAGCCGGTTCACTTCGTACCACGCGGACAGCGCCGGAAAAGCGTGCGGCGCGTAGTGGTGCATTGACAGCATGAAGTCGATCGCCACCAGTTGAGCCGGTGTGATCATCTCGAACTGCACCTCGCACAACTCCCGGTTCTCCGCGTTGTCCTCGATGCGTCCCGCCGCGAGATCCGCGTCGTGCTGCTCAGCCCGTTCCACCTCCAGCGCGTCAAGTGTCAACAGATAGCGCAGGAGATCGAGACGTGCCTGGAAGCTCAGTGTATCGGCCTGAATGCGCACACAACCATCGGCATTCAGGGTGCGCCCGACCAGCTCCCGCCGGCTCATATCCCATTGCGTGGCCATCAGATAGTTCCGGAAGTCATTGAGCCCAGACATGTACGCGTGCTCAGACTCACGGATCATCGACTCGAGTGAGCGATCCCGCTCGCCAACGACGCAGCAGAACACGCAGCCAAAGCGCGAGCCACAGGCGGCACGCTGACCATCCTCGCCAAGGACCACTCCACACATTCCATCGTTGCCGGCCCGGTACAGATCCGAAAGGCGTTCGATGGAACGCTCGGAAAACGCGCACGGAAATGGCCGCTTTGACGCGTCGGCGAAAAGCGTGAGCATCGTCCAGACGTCGTCGACCGACCAGTCGCGCAATGGAGAGATTGCGAGCGCACCCCGCGCGTCGCGGACCGGAGCATTGGCGCTGTCGCCACGAGCAAGCATGGCTGCGCCTCGTGAGACGCTCTCGGCCGCCCGATTTCCGAGAACAGTTACGATCTCGCGGTCACCTCGCGCAGTCGCCTCACGCTCCAGCAGCGAGCGCAGTCGCCCCTGAGGGATCAGCTTCCAGTCGGTCGCGCACGCTCTCGTGCGCTTTCCGTTGCGAACGCCATTCTCAGGCGTGCGGACCAGCGTTCCGCGGCCGATCGTAGACACCACGAACTGCATGGCAAGTGAAGGTGCAGCGACGTGCGTGGTGACGTCGAGCATGTGGTCCGCCGCAAAGTTATCGATCTCTTCAAGCATCGTTTCTATGTGCCGGGCGAGGCTGACGTTCTCGATTGTCGTATTGGCTGTCGATACGTAGTGCGCGGGTTGACGTCCTTGCTCCGCACTCACTCGCCGGACCGCTTCGAGCATCAGTATTACCGCGCAGGTCGAGTCCTTCCCACTCGCAGTTCCGCACAGCGGGTGGCCCGCCTTGATAAGTCCAACGAGCACGGCAATCGCCGTCTCGATTTTTGTCATGATTTCGTCGAACATCGAATGCTCCGTTGATACAGGAACGCGCCCCTACGGGAGCGCGATCCCGTAGGGGTAAGAATGCAGACTAGGTAGATTGCGCTACCTGGATATGTTTCATCCATGTGGCGCCCGACGGAAGACGCCTGACGAGCTCAAGCAGACCTGAGTCGTCGTGGCTTCGCGCCTCCACAAATGTGTCGTTAAATATCGCGGCCTGGAGATAGAAGAGAAATGCGAGCGCTTGGGTGCCGTGTTCTTCGGCTACCGCGCCAAGGGTCCCAACTTCACCCAGCAGTTCACGGACAAAATTCGCGGACAGGCTCGCGCGATGCATCGTCACGATTGCCGCGATCGCAACATCCGAGGCGGCTCCCACGTCGTTCCCGGCGATGTCAGCGTCAGGGGTTGCGCCGCAGTCCGCAAGACACCGCATTACGTCGTCGTAAAAATCGCTGCAAGAGTAAGTCATTGGCCTGCTCCTAAAGAAGATTGCCGGCAGGCCGTCCCCGTCCGGGGGCTGCCCCGGCGGGTAAGTGAAAGATGCGTCAGAGGTCAGGTCGACACACGGTCGCCGGGACGCGAGTCGCGTCGCGGCCCCGTAGACACGGCTACCCTCAGACGCCGGTCAAACGGCGAATGAGTTGCCCGGGATGCGCGTCCCGCTTTGCCTGCACCAACGGACAAAGCGGCCACCGACTGCTGCTCCCAGAGCAGGCATGCGATGGCGAGCAATGCGCCGAGTGCCGCCGCGGTTGTGATCTGCTTTTTCATGAAGGCTCTCCATGCGAAAGGCCCCGACACTCTTTCGAGGTCGAGGCCTTGCGGATCAGGAACAGGTTTTAGGGTGCGCAACCGGGAAAACCAGCACGCGACCATCGTTGCAGATGATGAAGTCACCCGGCTCACCTCGCGGCTGCCGGATGACAATCGTTGAGACGTGCCTTGAGCGCACCGGCTCGGCCTGCGGTTGAATCGTGCAGGCGCACAGCGATGAACCGCCTGCTGCAATGAGCAGCAAAATCAGGTTTTGCATGGAATTAACTCAGCTTGAAGAGGTGAGCCGCTTACGCGGCCCGCGATTCGAGAGGGATGCTGGCGTGGTGCGTTACCCATTTGCCGCCGACGAGAACGTCACGCAGGAGCGTGCCGTTCAGGACGTAGCTATGGACCGTGCCCGTGCGCAGCGTGGCAGGACGAACAGAAACGGTGACCGTTTCGGTTCGTGCATACATGTCGTGCTTCAATCTCATTGCGTTCCTCGTTAAAAAAAAGCGGAGGAACGCCCCTGTGGGGAGCGTCCCCACAGGGTTGAAAAAAGAACTGACGGTCAGGCGGCGAGCGCCTCGACATTGATAACGGCGTCCGCTTCGGCAACCAGGTCCGGCGTTTGCGAGATGAAAAACTCCCGCTCGTAGCCGCCCTGCCGCAGAACTTCCCGCTTCATGCGCATGAACTGCAGCTTGCGCTGCGGATCAAGCGGACCATCGGACTCGTCGCTGAACAGCGTCTGATATGGCTGACCGGCGTTGCTTGCCAGATACAGCGCAATGCCACGGGTCAGACATTCGTTGATCCAGACCTTCTGGCCACCCGACATCACCGTCACTGCCTTGGTGCTGTCGATATCGGCGTCGTGCACGAGGATTTCAAATCCCTCGCGCAGTTCGCCGCTTGCCAGTGCGCGCTGAGTCTGGATCTCGACCGTGAAGCGCATGCCGTAACAGGCAAGCAACAGGTCGTTCACCATCTTCGTCAGCGCTGGGCCCGCATCGTCGATCGTCAGGGCAATCACACCTTCGTTGCCAAGACCCTTCGCGAGCAGCTTCCAGCTGGCGATCTCGTCAGAGATGCGGTTCGCGCGCGATTGCGTCGCGTCGAATCCCGCAAGCTCGTTAGCGATCGCCTGCCGCTCGACCTCACGCGTCGCCTGTGAACGGATCAGCGATTCGATCCGTGCATCGGCTGCAGTGATGCCGTCACGACATTGCGTCACTTGCCGGTCCAGATCAGCAATGGCAGCGGTCACATCCTCGACACCGAGCCGCGCAACTTCTGCGTCCAGCTCACCCGCCTGCAACGACAGGCTGTCCTGCTGGACCTGTCGTCGCTCGCGAACAGCCTTCACCTCGGTTTCCACAGCGGCCAGTTCTTCACTGGCCTTGCGAACGCCTTCGGTTGCTGCATCAAGCAATGGCTTGCGTGCCGCAAGATCGACTGCTGCCTGCAGTTCGCTTCGTGTGGCCGAAATCTGGTCGGACAGCGTCTTCAGTTCGGCGCGACGCGTAGCAAGCTGCTGCACTTCGGGCGTCAGACGATCCACCGCTTCGCGGCTCGTGCGAAACGAGACACGAAGGTTGTTGAGCGAAATGCGCTGCTCGGGAACCTTCGCATCGGCGTCACGCGCCTGGGCAAGCAGAGGGCACGTGTTATGCATCGCGTGGCCTGCACAGGGAACGGCAGCGATCACGCTAGCCTGCTGTTCCAGAGACTTGAGCAACGACGCCTTCGACTCACCCTCGGACTTGAGCCCGTTGATGCGTGAAGTGGCCGCGGTCAATTCCAGCTGCTTGGCCTCCAGTGCCGCGATGGCCTGCTGCATTGGCTCAACACGCGCTTCAAGGGCCGCCAGACGTGCCTGGGCACCGTCGCGCGCAGCGCTAGCACCGAGGATGGCATCACGCTGCCCAATCACCGCGTTGTGACCGGCAATCGACTCGCGCAAGGCAGACAGGCGCTGCGCAAAGCGGCGATCGTCAGCCGCGCTGTCGTTCGCCAGCGCCTGCAACGACGAAGCGATCTGACTGCGTCGTGCGGCAAGTTCCCGCAACCGCGCTTGCGCATCCACGTTCGCAGTCTGTTTTGCAACCAGAACTGCGCGCTGATCACTCAGCCTGACTGCGCTCGCATTGAGTGCCTCCCGGCTCTCCCGAGCCGCGACCAGTGACTGGACATCTGAAGCGATGGCCTGATCAATCTGCACAACACGGTCGCGCTTCGCCCCGAGTGCAACAAGCTGCTGGTGCGTCGCATCGAGCGCACGGCCGAGAACCTTCACGACGTCGCCGGCTTTCGCCGCCAGCGTGCGCAGATGGTCGATATGCAGAAGCTCCGCAAGCAGTGCCTTGATTTCGCTCGCACCATAGGACGCGAGCGGGCGGCGGTTCTGCGCGGAGAAGACGCTGGTGAAAAATGATTCCAGCGAGCCGCACACCGACTCGACGCACGCATCGTAGGTGTCGGCTTTCCCGTCCGACACCGTGCCGTCTCCGGTCTGCATCGGTTGCCATGTGCCGCTCGGATCGCACCATGCAAGGAAATACTCAGCCTTGCCGGTTTTCCCCGGCTTGCGGAATGCAAACGATGAGCGGTAATGGACGCCGCCGTGCTCCCATTCAAACTCCTTGAGCGCGTGCGTCCCGTACACATGGTCCCAGTACGAGAATCCGTCAACAGACAGCTTGGACGCGTGCGACGGCATGATCCGGTACGGATGCAGGTTATCCATGATCGTGGATTTCCCCGCGCCGTTCGGACCTGTCAACGCGATAAGGCCAGTCGGCAGCGACGTGAGATCCAGTGAGACGCTCTCGCGTTTCATGCCGTCGCGCACACCGATGAAACCCGTCAGGGTCAGCTTTAATGGGCGCATGAGGCGACCTCCGGATGCGGGGCATCGAAGAGGTAGTCCGACGGCAGCCACGGCACATCGTCGTCATTGGCGTACATCGTGCCGACGACAGGGTCTGCAGTGGAGCGCGCCGCGGCCGACGCCTGTGCCGCAGCCGCCTTTTCAGCGGCCAACTGCCCGGCGGCAAGCTGCTCTGCCGCCTTCGCTTCAAGCGCGCCTGAGACAGTTTCCTCAACGAGGTCGCAGGCCTGCGCGTAGTCGGCGCTTGCCTGCCGCAACAACGCATCCCAGTTGTCGCAACCGGTCAGCACACGGAGCTCGCGGGAACCCCACTGATTTGCATAACCCCTCTGGAATGACCAGAGCAGGTTCTGCATCTGCACATCCGGCACCAGCGCCAGATCTGCACTCGCCGAATCGATGCGCTCTGCGAGTACCAGCCAACGACCTTTCTGGGCGATCACCGCGCCGCGGTTCTCTCCGAAAGGTTGATGGAAAATGCCTGCGCTGAATCCAGCGTGGACCGTGAGGGCCTTCTGGATCTCGCGAGGCGTACGTGCTGCAGAGAAGTGCCGGACCCATCGGGTGCCGGCGGGATAAAGACCAAACATGAGGACACTCCGGAAAAAACGGCGGAGTGCATCCCCTGGGGGAATGATTCCCCGCCAGGGTTAGAAAGAAAATGGATGCAGCGAACTGCGATCGATGCGTCAGAGACGCGGGTAAATCTGGTTCCGGTAGCACGCGGATAACGTGCTACCGGAACACGACTCGTGTCCCGCGCGGGAGCGGCTTACAGGCCACTCCCGCTACATGGCGGCTATGCCGCAAAAAGATCGTCATTCAGCCAGTCCAGCGTCGAAGGCTCAGTGCCAGCGGGCGCCGACGGCACCGCGGAAGCTGCCGGCGCATCTGCCGCGATGGCACCGACCGCTGTGAGCGGCAGCACGGTTGCAAGCGTCTGCGGATCAGAATGCTCATCCGGCTGTGAGTCGATGCGCGCCAGAACATCGGATGCGATCGCCTCCACCTCGGCCGAGACCAGCAACTGCAAGCGCTCCTGAAGCGGACCGACATCAACGACAGTCAGTTCGGCCCAGCGCGCGAGCTTTCCCTCGACGGTCGTCTCGAGACTGATGCCCTCGGCACGACTTCGCACGACGGGAAGGACCCGCGATTCGACCTTGAGGCCCGCAGCGCCGGAAAACAGCGCCTTGATGGCTTCGCGATCGACGGCCTGCCGATGCTCCTCGTCGATCTGCCAGCGCACACGCACGAACTTGTCGGCTGCGTCCGCGGCGATTTCAGCAAGCCGGCCCATGTCGGGCGGCCCGTCAAAATCGACACAGACCATCTGACGCGATGGCGTTGCGATGAGCGTTGCGCTCGCCAGACCGGGTTGCACGTCCCACGCCAGATAGCCCTTCTCGCCCTCTTCGCCGTAATGAAACCGGCCGATCGAGCCGGGATACGCAACCAGTCTTCCCTCGCGCGCCCACTGCTGCGCCTTGTGGATATGGCCGAGCATGAACCCATCGCATTCGGCCTCGAAGAGCGCCGTGAGCGAGAATTCATGGTCGAAGCCCGCCATGACCACGCCATGCTCCGTCGTGCAACCATTGACGGTGCCGTGCGAGACACCGACCGTCGGGATACCCGCTGCCCGAAGCTGCGTGTTCACGCGGCCTGCCGCCGCCAGATATGCGGCAAGCACATCGCCAAGTTCCGTACCGGCAGCGAGCGCGCCAACGCTCGCTGCCAGTTGGCCTTTGTTGACCGTCGGAAGGCACGTGAACACGAGTTCAGGCTTCACGGCGATGAACTGCTCCAACTCGACATCCGAAAAGACCGGACCAGTCGAGGGCCAGAAGCGGCCGTCGATCAGCGCGACCTGGGAAACGCGGTCGGCAACGTGCACCTGATGAGCGCCGCCCATCAACGCAAAGTTGTCGAGCGTGCCCGGAGGCTCGTGAGAGAAGGTGCCTTGCAGCATCAGTACGGGCATCGCGTTAGCGAGCCGGTGCACCTGGGTAGCAAGCGCGTGCAGGGAACGCGCATGAGCGTCGAGCCGATGATCGGTCGAATCGCCGGAAATGACACCCACCTGTGCGCCGCTCGCGATCGCGTCACCCACCGCAAAGCTGAAGCAGCGTTCGGATTCGGCCAGATTATCCGGTGCGTAATGCAGGTCAGAAAAATGAGCGAGTTTCAAATTCGCCTCCGTAAAAAGCACAAAGGCCGCCCGAAGGCAGCCTCATGGATGAACACCCGCGAGGGTGTGAAGAAAGGATGATCAGTTCATGGCGAGCGCATCGCGAACCCGCATCAGCGTGATGCCGAGCAGGTTCTGCCCAAGCCATTGCGACCGGTCAGTCAGCCGTGGGTCGCGCTCGCCTATGCCTATTCCCCAAATGAGATCGTAGGGACTGGCTTCGACAAGTTCGGTCGGCGCCGTGGCGAGCAGGATGGACCTGAGCCCCGGGTTCTGCGCGAACTTCTCGCGGCATCCCACGAAGACAATCGACTCGCGCTTCGCTACCCAGATTTGCTGATCAAAGCCGGCCACCTTGCGGCCGATCATCTTCTGGGTCATCGGATCGCGAGTGGCGAGAATCCTTGCAGCCGACTTCTCGTCGCTGAAGAGCTTCGCCTTGGAGAACATCATGAACTGCTCAACGCTCGTGAACGAAACGTCGTGATAGGTGAAGCGGCAGGGATGCCAGTTGCTGAACACATCGTCCGCGCCAAAAAACGCGGTGAAATTGCCGATCTTGCGCACAGGACGACTCCTTGAAAACCAGACAGGAAATGGGCCGCCAAGGCGGGCTCTTTTCGATGCGCAGTTGCGCGGTCGAAAGCATTTGAGCAAACGCGGGCTTGCTGAAATGTTCTCGCAATCGAAACGGGAAGGAAACCAGCCCCGAAGGGCTGGCAAGAATTGAAGGTACGTCAGATCAATCGAGAAACGTCGGCTGTCTGGCCGCGGCGATCTCGCGATCGAACGCTTCACGGTCGGTCAGTGCCTGCACGAGTCGCTCGTTCATCTGGTCGACGTCCTGCTCGCGCTCGATCCACCCGCGCCCGTACTTCGTATGGGCGTAGATGCGGAAGTCCTGTTTGCGCTCTTCCGCGCTCAGGCCAAGCCGTTGCAGCAGGTCGGACATCCGGTCGCGCTTATCTGCAAGCGTTTCCGTCGATCCAGCCGTCGCCGGCTGTGCGGCAAGCACGTGTTGCAACAACGGACCGGTGGCCGCCGCATTGCCCGCAGCTGCCGTCGAAGCGTTGGTGACGGTCGCCGCCGCGGCTTCGTTTCCCGTCGCAGCTTCACTTCCAACAGCTACCGTCGTGCCGACACCTGTGCCAGCCTCCGGGTCGACGGACGCGTCCATCGCGACACCTTCGGCAACCGCGTTACCGATCGCTGCATCGACTTCGCCGCCTAGCCGCACGACATTGCCGCCCGCTTCGATCAGCGCGACCGCCTGGCTCGCCGCTTCCAGCGCGGAAGGCGCATCGTCGGCAGCGTCGAGCAACGCACCGATATCGATGTCTGCATCGAGTACCGTTAGCATCTGGCTCGCTCTGACTGCCTCGCCGTGTTCGTTGATCCGCGTAATGTCGAACTCACGCTTTGTGATCCAGAATCGCGTGCCTGTGAGTTTGCCCCGAGCAAGCTGCACCGTCTGCATCGCCGAGTAGGCCTTCTGCAGAACGTAGATCGAGTTCGTCGGCAGTTCGATCAGGCCGAGCCCCTTGATGTCCGGCACCGCGAACACGAAGCTCGCAGACAGATTGCAGTGTCGCGCCTGATACTGCGGGCACTGTTCCGGATCGCAGATGCCGTCCGGAATCGCCTCATCCTGACGACGGATGACGGTGCGTCCGCCGAAGTGCCGGATCACACGTTGCGCACGCGGATCGCGCTCGATCTTTGCATAGGTCATGCAATAGCGGATTCCATCGCGCTCGTACTGGGAGAAGAACTTCCGACCATTTGTGCCGTATACGGTCATCTGGTTCGGCAGGTTCTGCATCCAGTCGTTGAACGCGAACAGCACGGGAAACCGGTAGAGCTTCACGCCGTCGCCGCGGTCCTCGCCATAGAGCCGGAGAACTTCGTCGGCCACGTCCGGATTATTGAAGTCCGAGCGTCGGCAGGTGAAATATGCGGTGTTCTTCGGCACGAGGGCGTTTTTCAGATTGCACTTCGATTCGAGCACGGAAGCGATCGTATCGAACGAATCACCTGCTGCGACCATCGTGCTGTACAACTCGACTGCACGCGCGTTGCCACGGGCTTTCGAGGTGAGGACTTTAATGCCCGGGCGAATGTGCCCGATCACCGGCGGACGCAACGCGCGCTCTTCAACGACACTGCGAACAGGGCCGTTGACCAGATTGACTACTGCGTTCATGAGGGTTTCCTCGCTAGAAAGAAAATGGCCGTGGTGCGCAACGCGCTGGCTGATTGCTCCAGTTCGTGTGCGGCCGCGTCTCCGCGGCGCTCGGCTATGTGGGAAAGAAAAACGCGTCGATCCGGATCGCTGTATTTCGCGATCTGGGCGACCTCGCAACGCGCCCGCCATGCTGGCGATGCCGTATCTGCAGTGGCGCGCTCCTCGGCAATCGTGTGGTTGATCGCTTCGGCAATGCGCTCATCAAGACGGTCGGGAAGCATTAAAGACCTCCTTCTGGACAGGACAAAGGGACGAAAAAAAACGCGTCCCTCGGAATGAGGAACGCGTTTCGGGATTCGATGAAAAATGACCTGAGCGCCACAACCCTTCCGGGGTCGTGGCGCTCAGGGAGCCGAGGGCTCATATACGAGGACGTTAGTCGTCCTCGCGCAGCATGGTCACGCTGCGCAACAGCCCATTTTCGGAAAATGCATTCCGCCGCAGGATCACGGTTCAGTCGACTTCGATCGTTCTACCCAGACGGGCTCTGGAGAGAGAACACCCGATGTCCGGGTCCGAACGATGTCGCGGCGCAAATGAATGCGGCCGGCGACGAGTTTTACGACTGAATGAATGGGGAGCGCGGGCGAGGCGCTCATCAGAAAGAAAATTCCACACCAGTAGCCAACTGGTCGGAGCATGCCTCGGGGTAAAGCTGCGGGCACGGCTTGGTACAGAAGATGGACTCCGGGCTGGCCGGGTCATGTCGATGCGTCAGAGACGCGAGAAGTAGAGTCAGTATTGCGCAAAAGTGGGCGCGTATAACCCCGAAAGGTCGCGAAAACAGCGCAGCTTTTGCCTGGGTCAATGTGTGCTATCGCACGCAGAATTGGAGGTGAGAGAGACCACCCGAAAAATACCATGGCCGCAGTTCCTGATTTCCTCCCGGAGCCAGAGCTCCCGGACAAAGACGCACCCACAGCCGACAGCCCACCGCTGAGCGGGCTGAAGCCTATTGAGCGCCTGACCAGTGACACGCGTATCGCCCGGATCAATCCGGAATCCGATACAACAACGGTCCTGCGCTATAGCTCGCAGTTTGCCCGCGACTACATCCGCTCCGACTACAACTTCTGCGCGGCAAAGATCGCCGTCGCGCGAGGCGGTAAGGTCAGGGCTCTTGAGAATGCATTGCGGGAAACCGCCGAGTGGCTCCGGAAGACCGATGGCTGGCTCGCGCGTCATGAGCTACGCGCGATCGATATGCCACACGAAGAGATCGAGCTCGTCGTCACGCGCCCGCTCGCCGGGTTGCTGGTTCGCTGCCTCACCCAGTTCGACCGCATCTTTGTCAAATCGCTGGCGGCCGTTGTGATGGGAAAGATCACGCCTGACGCCCGCGCCCGGATGCTTTCGAACGCGGAACGGCGGCTCAAGCACATCGTTCAGGTTTGCATGCCTGACAACGACCAGTACGAGTTCGACGGCGAACGCCGGGGCTCCTGAACCGCATCATCCCGTCGTCGACTTCGCCGGCACTTGACCTTGCTGCCGGATGGATACGCTCGTCCCATCACCCTGTTGGAGAGGAAATGGACATCAGAGAAATTCAGGCGCTGCACGCGCAATATACGGCTCAGCCCGTCATCATCGATCTTTCACGCCATACCGCGGCCATGCCGATGCTCCCCGCGCCCGAGGGCTCAGCGAGCGGGTCACTTTCGGCCCGCGCTCTCATGTCTAGAATGCGCAGCGCCGGACGACCCGCATTGCTCGCGCTTGCTATCGCCGCAATCGCCGGTGCAGGTGGTGTAAGCGCCGCCCGGATCTGGCAGGCGATGCATACGACGGCTCACGTCCCGCACGACGCGCAGACGCCCGGCCGATCTGCACCGGCAGTGGCCCAGCAGCCCGCATCCGCTGACATGCCGGTTAACGCCGCGCCACCTCGACCTTTGACTTCCGGCGATCTCGACACCGCGCTGACAGGCGGACGCACACCGCTTTCTCATGTCGACCCGAAGGCCCTTGCCGCCCCTACGCCAGTAATAGTAGCGCCCGCGCATGACGTACAGCCCACCACAGTGACGCAGGCGGCCGCTTCGCCTATCAGGGCGACACGTGCAACAGTGCCTGCGGCGCAGACGCCACCGCAAGCGTCCGAACCCGTCGCTACACAGCCCGCCCAGCGCCAGGACCCTGCCGCCGCGCGAGTTGCGGCAAACACAGCAGCGAGCCCTGCCTCGCAGGCCGAAAGTGCGCAGGCTCCGGCTACCCGTCCGGCGTTGCGTCCAATTCATCACATCAAGCCACATCGTGAAGCTGTTCCTTCAGTGACACACGACGTTCCCGCAGCGCCATCTGCGCAACCCACCGCACCGGCCGCGAAGTCCGGCGATGTTCAACTGTTCTGACGAGGTCCCGGCATGAAATCTCAACCACTTAACGTAACGCTGCTTTCCACCGGACTTTCGATCCACGGAAATGTCATCCTCGACCACGGTCTCAGCAGCTTTGGCATTGTCGATGGCAGTGTCGTCTCGAACTCGGGGCTGCTTCACATCGGCCAGGGCGGAATGGTGAAAGGTCAGGTCGAGGGCGAGCACGTACGAATTGACGGGACCGTCGAGGGCGACGTACACGCGCGAGGCGTGCTCGAAATCAACGGGCGCGTGAAGGGCAACGTCTACTACTACGGCACGATCCGGCTGGGTCCCCGCGCGACGCTCGAAGGTCAGATCAAGCGCAAAAGCGAACTGACGATCGAAAACTCGAGCAACGTCCAGCAGCTCTCACGTGCGGCCGCCGGCAACGCGTAGCCCCGCCGACGTATTGAAGACGCAGCACACGCGTGGTGGCCGAAGCCGTAGCCAGCACGAAACCCTTACCACCATCCAACCGGATAAATCGAATGAATAGGATTCTCGCTCTCGCCTTAGCCATTTTTGCCACGAGCGCGTTCGCCGAAGGCACCGCACAATCCATCGGCGCGCGAAGCCCGTCAATCCAGGGCGCGGATTCCCCGACACTCGCAGTTGGAAGCGGATGGCAACTCGATGTCTCTGCCCCGGATCGGTCTGTCGCTGCGTCGACCGCCTCCGCTTCGTCCCAGGTTCTGTATGAGGTGACCCTTTCGCGCCACGGAAAACTGCTGAAGTCGTTCAATGTTCTGACGGGCAACGGCGAAGAGGGTGTCTCTATCAGCGAGGAAAACACTCCCTATCTCGCTTCCTGCGATGCCGTCACTGGTTGCCCGACCGGCGATTTGCATTCAGGTCTGATGCTATCTCTCACACCCCGCGTCCGAGCGGACGGCGCCATCCTGACTTCCTGCAAGATCAACATATTGACATCGCGTAGCACCGATGATTTCAGCGCCACGAGCAACTTCTTCATGTATCGCGGACAGGAAATGACAATTTCGCATAACGGCCTTTCCCTGACCATCCGGGCGAAAGTCGTTTAACGCAATCAGGTCCGTTGGACAATGCAAAGGGGCGCAACCGGCAGGAGCGCCCCTTCTTATTTTGACTGCTGCGACGCATCGTGCGACGCGTCGACCTAATCCCACATCTCCGCGGACCCACGATAGTAGAGCGCCTGATAACCGGGCATATGGACCACATGCCTGCGCCGGTCAACAGTCAGCCCGCGGGCTTCCAGCCACAGTGCGAGCCATTCAAGCGATCGCTCCAATGCGTATTCGTTGGCATCGCGAACAGCGCGCAGAACGTGGTGGCCGCCGAGGGCCACATACGGAGCAGAGTTACCGAGGAACACGAACGGCGAATTGAGGTGCGCGCGCTGCCACGCCAGCGCAAACAGTTCAGCCATTTCCGTCACCGCGATGAACGGCACGGTGTCCGTTTCCGCGATACCGGTGTCCTGTTGCCGCGAAGGGAAGGAAACCCGCTGGTCCAGCCTCGATCCGTATGCTTGCAGCACGGGCCGGTTCGCCCGGCGCCACCCGTCGATTACATCCTGGCTTACCCCGGTGCGCAGCCGCAAGCTCTCGTCGAGCCACGCCAGGCACTGACGACTGGACGTGAGACAGAAGCCGGCGACCGCGAGGGGGACCCAATCGTCCCGACCGAGCGCGTAGTGAAAGTCTTCCCCGTCAGAGTGCCAGTTGCACTGAGCGTCTGCGCTAGCGCGCTCATAGTCGAATTCCCGGATGGACAGCCGATGTAGCGCAGGCGGTTCTACCGCCGGTTGTTGCGCGTCCTCCGGGACGATCCTTAGGGACGACGCCGGTACGTAACCCAGCACGCCGAACAGGCGGTTCAGCATTGAGAGCTCCATTGAGTCAGCGAACCTCGGATTCGATGACGAATCGTGAGACCGGGTTCTTCTTGATCGTAGCGATGGTGAGTGTGTCCCGGGCGCGCGTCATGGCGACATAGAATAGCCGGCGCTCTTCCGATTCAGTAGCCTTCTCGTCGGGAACGACGCCTTCCTCAGCGCGTGTAATCCACACGTGATCCCATTCAAGGCCTTTCGAACTGTGCATGGTCGTGAGCACCAGTGCACCGTCCGCTGGCTTGTTGTTGTCACGTTTCAGATACTCGATGCGTTCGCCAAACGTCCCGGTCAGGCGCGACAGCACATCGTATGTTGCCTGGATCGCGCGCTTTGCCTGATCGTCCCGGGCGTAGGTCACCATCATTTCAAGTACCCCGTCGAGCGCCAGCGAATAGAACTTGCGTTCGGACATCTGCGTCCACTCCGCGAGCCGTTTCATGAAGGCGCGATACGCGCTTGCCGTGTCCTCGGGCAAGCCGAGGCCGACGAGGTCCTTTTTTGCTCGCTGGACAAGCTCCGCGCCCATGTCCCGGTGCAGTGCACTGAGATGCGTCGAGCTCATGCCGGTGTACCCGAGCACAGCGTCCAGCCCATTCTGCTTGCGTCCCTCGACTATCAGCAGCAGGTTGCACATCAGCGCGCCCTGAGGCCGGTTGAGCACAGAACTGCCGGAGGCACGGTAGTAAGGCACACCATGAGAGCGGCAAACGGCTTCGATCGGGTCGAGAATGCGGTTGGTGCGCGCGAGAATCGCGCACGATTTACCCGCGCCAAGTTGGGGTTGGAGTTGCTCGACTGCGGCCACAGCGTCCGCGTACTCATCGTCAAAGCGGCGCGCGGTAATCGCGCCCCCGGCACCGCGTTCGGCCCGCAGCACCTTCGCCACGCGCTCGACGTTGTTCCGGATGACCCGGTCGGCCGCCGACAGGATTTCACTGCGGCAGCGGTAATTGCTGCCCAGCACGACGCGTTGTGCACTGAAGGATTCTGCGAAGCTCTCCATGCCCCGAAACCCGAGCGCGGCGCGAAAGCCGTAGATGCTCTGGTCATCGTCACCGACAACCGTGACGTTCGCGCCCGCCCTTGCGTGAAGCTCGACCCAACGATACTGCAGCGGGTCGGTATCCTGGAATTCATCAACGAGCAGATCGGTGAACCCGTACGGTTCGATGTCCCCGCTTTCCATGCCAGCCAAGGACAGCCGCAACATGTCCTGAAAGTCGATCTTGCCGTTGCGCGTGAGTGCTTCCTGATAGGCATGGTAAAGCTGGGCGTCGGGACTGTTGGCGTCCACGCGCCCAAAGTTGGTCTTGATCCGCTCGATGACGGGAATCACCTCGTCGACCTTCCATTGAAGCCCAAGCTCTGCAAGCACGCGCGCGAGAAGACCTGCGCGGTCCCCATCCGTCGCAATATCGCGCTTTCCTAGCTGTCGGTTCGCGAGCGAATGGAACGTCCCAGCGATCAGCCGGCTTCTCGCGCCGGCACCGGCCAATGCGAGAATCCGGTCGCGCAGCTCCACGGCCGCGTCCTTGCTGAATGTCACCGCGCCGACGACTGCGCGCGGATCAGCAAGACGCAAGGCTGCCTTCGCGGCAATAGTCTTCGTCTTGCCCGCGCCCGGACATGCAATGGCGACACAGTGCCGGCGAAGTTCCGCCACCTCGCGCTGCTGCGGATTGAGCCCATCAAGCATTGAAGGCTCCGGTTAGCGGCCTCGCACCGTCGTCATCAGGCGCAAGTGGGTCATGTAGCCGCGCACACCGACCGGATGGAACTTGCGCAGGAAGCGGGTGGTTTCCTCGTCCACGTCGGACTGATCACGCACGCCGTTCCAGACCAGGAAGTCGAAGTGATCCATAACCTTGTCGAACTTCAGCAGAAGCGAGAGAACGCGCATGGAGAAACGCGAGTAGGCTTCGACCTGGATATCGAGCGAAGGCTTCGTGACCGTCGGCGCGAACACGATGTCGCCCTGCTCCTTCATTCTGCCCTCCGTCTTCTCGCGGAAGCCCGCGGCGACGTTCAGTTGCTCCTCGACGTAGGCCTCAAGTTCTCCAACCTGTTTTTCAAACCAGGCGGTGACGGTGCCAAGATCTTCGGTGCCGAAGGTGGATCGGCCAAAGCGCTGCAGGTTGATGCTCATGCGGTTCAGATACGGCCACCACTGCTCGAACAGCGGTTTGAGACGCGTATGGTTCAGCCGCACGGTGGCCTGCACGACGGCAGCGCCGGACAACTGCCTGTTCATCAGCTCGCGGCCGATCTCCCGGCGGCGCTGCACGATCGCCACGCGCTCTGCCGGCGAGAGTTCGCGAAACAGCTTTCGCGTACGCGCGACCTGTTCGCGCTTTTCTGCGGCCTCCGACTCGCTGATCATCCCTTCCTTCTGAAGGGTGTTTGCAGCGTCCTCCATCTGCTGGAGTTCGGCCTCGATTTCGCCGCCGTCCGCGCCGTCGGTGACCAGGCTCGCCGGTTCGACCGGGGTAGCATCTCCTGCGGCCGCGTTAACTCCCGCTGGCTTTTCAACAGGTTCAGTGGCCGCGTCTGGCTTCGATTCTTCGGTGATGGCGCTCATATTTGTGTCCCTTGGTAAGTGCACGCGCCCGCGCGCGGCATGGACTCTATTGTTTGCGCGGCGACCGTTGATCGCCGGGTAAAACGTGGTCAATTTCTAGCCGCTTTAACGGCAGCTCATCGTTGGACGGCTTCATAGCGACGAACGGGAAGACGGCGCGCACTTTACGCAAAGGCGTTCGATGGCGGCGCCCGAAGGGGGCCTACGATATGGGAGAGAGTTTATGGTTGGCGTGCAACCGCCTAACAGGCGCGAAGCGAAGGCGGGTCGGGACAGGGATTGATAGGTGTAGAAACACGCTCGGGCGAGCCGGCTAACGGACTTAACCGGGAAAGCTACAGGAAACCATATAGCTTTCCCGGTGTTTCTACTGATACGACGAGGCCGCTTTCCACAAAAGCGCGCCCAGGATCGCGGCGACCGCAATCCAGCACTGGGCGTAGATGGGAACCGGCAGGACAAGCACGGCGAACGAAACGCCGAACACGAGCAGGATGCCATGCCCGGCCAGATGGAACGACAGCGGGCTCGCGAAGCCCGCGGCGGATGCCTTGATCTTGCGCCGGACCGTACCGTCGACGAAGGCAGCGACGCAAAAGACGACCGTGCCGAGAATGAACAGCTTCATCACGGTCGCGCGATACACCACGCGGTAGATCTCCAGCCAGAAGTTGTGCACCCAGGCCTGCGCGAGGTCCGACATGCCACCATCACTGATTTCTCCGCTGCCGGCCGCGTTCATGGTGGAGCGCACGAGACCGCTCTGCACAAACCAGCGCCTGAACCGGGCGTTGGTCAGCGACACGGCCTCGTCCGCCCGGTCTGCCCCGACTATGGAGACCACCGACTTTACCTCCTCGTCGTTGATCGAAAACCACGAACGGTCGGGTATCGCAGGCATGACCAGTACCGCTATCAGCGGCACGAAGAAGAACCACCACTTTATGTGGGATACAAAGCGGCTACTGGCCATAGGTGTGAACGCCCCATTCCAGCAGGTTCGTGACGATCCGCGCGAGAATGTAGATCGGGAACCCGACGAGCCCGCTTAAGCCCAGCCAGAAGTGCACGGGCCGGCGTGTGACGAACAGGGCCAGCGCGTAGACCATCGCGCCGCTGCCCCTGGAAAATTCAGCGGGCCTCGGCGCGTCGACCTCGTCCTGTGCCCTTGCGGTGGACATCGCGCGCCGCGCGACGTCCGGCTCAACCCGCGACAGCTTCGCTATCAGGAAAAGTGTGGGCGACATCGTAGTCCTCAAAATAGAGCCGGAAATGCTCGCCGGTCAGTGCGCGAGCCGCTAGCTGGAAAGCAGCGGAACGCTGCGTGATGGACTCCGGGCATTGCTCGTCGACCATTTCGGTGCCGAGCGCCACGTACCGCGCCTCGAACTGCGTGACCGGCTCAAGCATCGGCGGCCAGACGTGGTAGCGCTCGCCGTCGCGTGCGACATACCGGCGCGCGTAAAGCAGATGCGCGCCCGCGAACAGTCCCTGCATGAATGCGACATGCGGATTTCCCGTCTTTCGCGTCCGTTTGTACGCCGCGAGGCCACCGTCGAGCATCTCCTTGACGAGCGGTTCTGACTCGCCAATGAACTTCTCCCCGATGAAATCGGCCACACGTGCGCAGGCGAGCTCAAGCTCCGGCGCCACCGTGAATATCGGGACGAGACGGGACGACAGCTTGTAGTCGCGGATGATTTTTTTGAATACGGCAGACATGCGTTTGGTTAGCCTTGAAGGATTGGAATACGTCCCTGATACACAGCTGCGCCCGAGATGCGCATGAAGTACTGCAGGTTCGGAAGTTTATGTATCAGGCCAGTGGGAATCAGAGGGGCCTTCTCCAGTTGTAGCGAACGGGAAACCCCGCCGGTGAACTCACCAATGTGGGCCTCACTGCCGGTGCTCGTGCTGCCAGTGATCGTCATGTTCCGGATGGCGGTTTCACCGACCTTGTCCGAGAACCACTGCGCCGTATCACTGTCCTCCAAGCGTAGAATGATCTGGTTGTTCAGATTGCCCAAAACCTGCAGCATCTTGGCCGCATTTCCAAGGCGAGCCTCCAGGTCCGCTCGTGCCTGAAAGGCGACGAACGCCTTGAAGCCGGCGCCCCGACCCTTGTTCAATATCTGGATCACCTGTTCGTTGATCGCCTCCGCGATTTCATCGATGATGAGGACCACCTCGGGTGGCGAATCGTAGAAGTTATAGATCGAGCCGCACACTGCCGCCACGTCGGACAGGATCATCGATGCGATCGCCTTCTGCACGATGTTGTTCGACAGCGAATCCAGGCCCATATAGAGGACGGCCTTCTGCTTGATGATCTTGTCTATGTCCCAGATCTCGCGCTCGTCGTCGAAGTCGTCGGCCTTCGGCGCGAGCATCAATCCGGTCTCGCCCGTGGCAAGCATCTGCAGCAGAGGAAGGGCCGACGCAATGATGCGCATGTAGTGCTCGCGGTCGTGCACGTGCGTCGCGATCAATCCGTCGATCGCTTCGTGACCGCGCTCATGCGCCGCAAACCGCGCGGTGTACAGCGCGATCATCGCGTCGATCGGCCCGGCGCCGTTGTTGCGCGCGCCCTGCCGGGTCGTTTCCGTTGCGACCTGCTCTTCCCAGTCCGATAGCCCCTGCTCCACGAAAAAGCGCCTCAGGCTCTTCTCAAGCAGCGTGGTGATCCCCGACTGCGCATACTTCAGGATGGAGCGCAAAGTCGGCTTGTCGCCGATGTACAGTTCGCCCTTCACGGCGCGGTCGATGAAGAGGAACGCAAAGTCGCGGAATGGCCCCTCCTCCATCAACTGCGCGATCCGACTCGGAATTTCCGAAGGCTGCGACCAGTTCTCGATCGGGTTCAGCCGGATCGACTCCGACGGCTTGGCCTGATTGAAGTACAGGAACTTGCGGCCGGATCGCGCGCACTCCTTCTCGACCCGGCGCTTCCACTCCGCGTCGTTCTTCGGGTCTACGATGATCAGCACGTCGCCCAGGTGAATGACCTGCGTGGAGATCACCTCGTAAGTGCGCGTCTTGCCGGCACCGGTTGTGCCTCCCACCAGGGTGTGGCCGCCCATCGCCTTGTAGTGAAACGGAACGAGCGCCTTCTTCGGTTCCATACCGTGTATCCACGAAGAACCCTGAGGCATGACATCGCGAATACTGTCTTTGGGAGCGAAGATGCCCTCGATCGCCTCCTCGATCCTGCGACCCGTCTTCGTCTTGTTCAGCCACTTGGGCAGGCCCGGTATGTCAGTCGTCGGCATGCGCAGGATGTCGTGCGCGATCTGGCAATGCTTCTGTGTCCACTCGTAGCCGATGCCCAGGTACATGGAGTTCGCCTCTTCGCGCATGCGCTTCTGCACCTGCAGCAGCTTAGGCACCTGCAGCGTAGTTAGCCACTTGGTCGAAATCGCCATGCGGAACTTGAGCGCGCTCCAGATCTGCAGGGATCGCACCAGCAGGAACGAGAGACCAACGAGCATGAATGCCCACGCGTACGGCATGCCGGAGAGCGGCAGTAAAACGCACGCGGCGAGCCAGAAGACCGCCGCGCGGAACTCGTATATCGGTCTGAAGTGGTTGATGTAACTGGTCACGCCGGTCGCTCCAGGATTAGCTGCCCTGCCCGTGGCGCGAGCGTAATGTCAGTGGAGCCATCCGCAACCATCAGACTTCGTTTGCGCATGTGCTCAACGAGCGTGCTGGACGCCAGCCCGTAACTACCAATAAGGCGCTTGCCAATCACCAGGCCCCTGTCGTTCCACTCGACCTTCGCTGAACCCGCGATGACGTCCTCCCGCAGTGCGACGAACAGTTCGCGCACGGAGTTGGGCAGGCCCTTCAGCACGTCGTCAAACCCCGCTGGCGCTTCAGTCTTTTCGCGCGGGTCCGCTCGAGGAGTCGCGCGCATTCCGGTCGGGTCGACCGGGATCTGATCCGGTGCCGCGGCCGGGCTCGGCTCTCCCGTGATACCGATGGCTTCATGCAACGACTGCGCGCGCGCCGCAGAAGAAGCGGCCATGCGCTCAGGCGACGTGCCTGCCGATCGGGCCGGAGATCCGCCTTCCTCCGCCTGCACGGTGGTCGGCATGCCAGCAACCTCAGACGGCGAAGGCGACGCAGACGGCCTCTCGACGGTCGCGTCCCCCGCGGCCGGCGCCTGCGGAGCACCGTGCGGTACTGAGGTCGCGGCAGACGGTGATGGTGATGGGGATGGGGATGGGGATGGTGATGGTGATGGTGATGGTGATGGTGATGCTGATGGCGATGGTGACAGGGACGGGGACGGCGAAGCTGGCGTGGGCGCTGGCGCGACAACGGGCTGTAGCTCTGCAGCAACCTGTACGGCCGAGGGAACGGTATAGCTCACCGGCGCGAACACGCCGCGCTGTGCCTTCCGGTCGGACTCGTCCGCAACGTTGACGGCTTCCCGCACCACCTTGTGCAAAAGCGTCTCGATCCCTTGCGGATCAGGAACTGGATTAATCGCCCCAAACGTCTCCGCGAGCACTTCACCATCGAGCCCGGCAAGCAGCTGAGAGCCGATCAGCACCTGCGCAAGCATGCCCGTGCGCATGCGCTCGACAGGCAACGGAGCCGGCCGGACCACGATCCGGTAAGGCGAATTTCCAAGCCACGGCTCGAGGCCGCCGTGAATCGACGGATTCCACTCGATCCGGTCAGTGTCGCGCAGGATCTGGAAATACCGGTAAGGCTCGTCCAGCCTTGAACACGTTGCGCAAAGGAATACCGCGTAGTTGTACTGCGGCTCTATCCGCCTGCGCTGTTCCGAAGGCAGGTTCGTACCGAACTTGCGCCCGCCGGCGAGCCGCATCGCGAAGAAGGCCGTTTCGATGGTGCAGCGAAATGCCCCGCCAGCGTCCTTGTAAAGCTGCGGGCTGAGCGGGAGCGTGGAGAACCACGTCGCACAGCCGCGCAGCACCGAGAGCCATTTGCGTTCGAACTCGGCCCTGTTCGGCTCATTGGCGCACTGCGTGATCAGGTCAATACGGCGCTGGTGCTGTTCCAGCAGTGCTGCCGCGCCGGTTGCCATGGGCCCGCTCATGGCATCAACCCTCCGGTAAGCGCCCGGCCGACCTTGCCGACCATCGCGCCGCTCGCGTTCGCGCCACCGCCGAACATACCCGCGATCTTTGGAATCTCGAACGACACCAGGAACACGAAGATGGCGAGGTCGAACACGTAGCCACTCGCCCCGGTAGTCGTCAAACCTTTACCGGCGGCATCCTGAACAGCCTCAATCAGGCTATGAGTCACGAGGCGCATCAGGATCGCGGCAACGACGACGTACATGCCGGCACTGATCATGAAGTCGAGCCACGTCTTGAAGTAGCCCCGCGTGAAAGACGAGAAGCCAAGGGCGAACGCAATCTGACCCATGACAACGCCGCACGCGAACTGCAGCTGGCCGAGGTTGATAAAGAAAACGAATACGACGGCGGTAACAGACAGCACAAGCCATGCGAACAGCAGCGGCACCACCGCGATAAGCACCCCGAAAATCGCGGTCCATCCGGCGCCGGAAAAGGCCTTCACAACCGCATCGAGGATCTGCCCCGCCGCATTGCCAATGATACTGAGCGAGCTCGACATGTCGGCGCCGCTGATGGTGTTCGCCAGCGTTAGGAACCATTTGTAAAACCCCGGCCCGAACTGCGAAAACTCGATATAGAACGATGCAAAAATTCCGAGGATGCCGATCTCTTCGAAGACTGCCAGCCATGCCATCACCGGATCTCTCGTCGCTGCGAAGCGGACAGCAGCCAGTACAAGCGTGATAACGCCAAGCCCTCCTGCGAACTTGTCCGCTTCGGGTTTGATCTGCTCGCTGATCGTCACGGCTGTGTTCATCACCGACGAGAACAGCGCTGTGATCCGGTCCATCGCCTGCTTGCTGCCTGCTGCAAACTCCCCCGGCTTGACATACGAACTCGCATTTGTCGTCGCAGTGCTGCCCAACGAGTTGCCGGGGACGACCGTGCCGTCGGGAAGTACCTGAGGATCATCGGCGAACGCCGCCGCCGGCGCGCAGAGCAGCAGCACAGGAAGCAATATGGCGGCGATGATGCGCCTGAATTCATGCCACATGGTCGGGCCCGTCCTTCCTAGAATCCGTATGCCGCACGCTCGGCTTCCTGCTGCTCGAGGAACGCCTTCGCGGATGCCGCCTTGTTCTTGTCATCCGCGTTAGACGCCGATTCCTGCTGTGCCTCTTTCTGCTGCTTTCCCGCTGCCAGTTGGAGCATGTCGCTCATCTGACTTGAGACGATGTCGAGGTAATGCGTGGTCAGCTCCGCCGTTGCCTGGGCGGTCGGAGTCAGTGCCATCTGGGACTGCAGATCCTGGCGGCGTTTGGCTAGCGTCTGGATATGTGTCATCACGCTGTTGCCGGTCTGCAGAAGCTGGGTCGCCTGCTTGTCGCGCTGGTTATAGAGCGAAGCCATGTCGGCAAACCACTGGGCATTTGACTTGCCAGATCGCGAGATAAGCGACTGGACATGGTTCAGCCATTGACCGCCATCCTGAAGGTCGCCATAGAGATCCGTCGCGGTGCTGGCAAGCTGTTTGTACTTGTCGATGTCGCCCGTGATCTGGTCGTACTGCGCTTTCATCGCGGTGGGATCGAGGTTGGTCGCCTGCAAAATCTGGTTTGCCATCATCTGGTACTGGTAGGCGATGTTGCTGTCCTGGTAGACCTCGGTCTTGATCGACTTCAGGGCCGTAATGGTGTTCTGGATCAGGTTGGTCGGGTCGATGACCGTCAACTGCGCATAAGCGGCCTGCGAAGCGAAAAACGTCAGACCGGCGGCCGCGGCCAGGCGTACAAATAGTTTTTTCATGGTTGGTCCCCTTCGGGTCAGTCGAGTGTCATCATTTCTGCGAGGTAATTCTGTTTCCAGTTCTGCGCACCGGACTTGAAGTGCTTGTCCAGCACCGCCTGTGCGCGCCCATCTGACCGAAGCACAGCGAGCGTTTCTTTCGGGAAGCTCGCCTGCAGCATTCGGGTCTGGGTCGGCGTCACCCATAGGTAGTCGCGGTTCGGAACCGCGTTAGCCACCATGTCGATCTGGCTCATCGTGAGACCGAACTTGTCGCGGTAGAGATGAAGGTTGTTCCTCGCATCCGGGTTCGGCAGATAGAGGATGTTCGGGATGTTTTCCTTCAACACCTCAAAGTCGGCGATTCGCGCGACCTGGGCGAGCGACTGTGTCGCCATCATCAAGGTTGCGTTCAGCTTCCGGATGGTCACAGCCCACACTTCCAGCCGCTTGTAGAAGCGCTCGTTCTGGAAGAAGAATCCGGCCTCCTCCACCTCGATCACGGTGTAGCGCTTGCCATCGAGCCACTGCGCGATCCGGTAAAACGCGTAGTCCATGAAGAGCGCGGCCGCGACCGGGAAATTGTTGAACAGGTCACCCATCTCGATAGAGATGTCATCGGACAGTTCGAATGCGTCTTCGGCGTGGTCAAAGAACCGGCCGTTCTTCTCGCCCTGTGTCCACACAGCGAGCCGGTCGCGCAACTCAATGGAAAGCAGCGTATTGAGGAACGACAGCGTCCACAGTTCGGGGCCGTAGCCGTCCCCGAGCGTCACCACCGCCTCAAAGATCTCCCGCTCCTGCAGCTTCGTGCAGCGGAACGTGTCGTCCTCGATCGCCATCTGTACCCACTCAGCGACGTACGGATAGTGTTTCTTGTCGTGCAGCAGGGACAGGGGATTGACCGACGTGGCCGCCTCAAAACGCCCAGTCGCGTCGATGAAGCGCCCGCCGGCGAGCACGGTCGGAATACGCGTGGAGCGGTCCTTGTCGAAGCGAACGCGCCGTGCACCGTGGCGTCCAGTCTGCGACATGAGGAAGTTGAGCATGACCGATTTGCCCATGCCGATTGGGCCCAGCACGAGCAGATGGGATGCGCCCCCCGGGATATGCAGGTTCACGCGTTGCAGAGTCTTGTGACGCGTCGGAAGCATGGTGAGCGGGCCTGTGCGCCGGCCGGACTGCTGTGTCAGCCATGCGTTCACGTCGCTGCCTTCGGCCACGCTGCGAACCGGAGCAATGTCCGACACCGTCGCGGTCTCGACAAACTGCAACCGCCGCTGCTGGTCCCATCGGCCGGGCATGGTGGAGGCCCATGCCGCAAAGAGATTGTCCCGCTCTATGATGACGCCGAAGCCGGCGTTACCGATCCGACCTACGACCTCACGAGTCGCGTCCTCGCATTCCTGGACAGTGTTGCCGTAGACCACCACCGACACATTGGCGAAACCGAATTGCTGGCCTTCGGCCTGTATCTTCGCGAGAGCGTTTTCCGCCTCTTCGGCGAGGGTCTCCCGTCCCTTGTCGTTCTTCTGTTCTTCCTTTGCAAAATACGCCTTGACCATCGCCCACGGGTTGAACGCGGCCATCTTGTAGAACTTGCGGATCGTGTCGACGTACCCGCTCGCCTTGCTCGTATCAAGGAAGCGGAACATCACGCAAACGTCCAGCTCCGCATCGACCTCGCCTAACACGTCAAGCGCCGCCTCCTGGAATCCCATCCATTCCTTGACGGCCACGATCTTGGCAAAGCGCTTTCCGTACGCCGATTCGAACATCAGCATTTCGGCGCCGATCGTGATCTCGCTCTCGGTCAGGTGAGAGTCGAGCATCGTCACCGGATATCGCACGCGCCGCGGCGGCACGGAGGGATTCGCCGACTGATGCAGGAAGGCCAGTGCCGTCTGGAGCGAGAGCCGCTTCATCCTGAGTCGCGTAACACCGCCCCTGAATGCGTCGAGAACACCTTCAAAGCGCTTGATGTCGGACGTCAACCGTTCGAGATCGAACACAAACGCGCTGCGCGCGAGCAGCGAATCCTTCAAGGCTTCGATCATGGCAATCAGAATCGACTTGCCGCCCACCGTCATGTGATAGGCGATCTTGTCGAACACCCGGTTCACGCCGGTTTCGGGCGTAAAGGCGAGCGCGAGGGAATGGGAGTTGCGGAAGTATTTGCCGCTGCCCACATGCCTGCGGTTGATTTCATCGATGTGCGCATCGATGTCGGAGTTGAACTCGCCGTCTATCCTTCCCTGAACGCGCCTGTGAGCAAGCCTCCACCACGCCGTAACACGATGGTCGAAGTTTTTGCAGGCGTGGTCGAGGTTGTCGCGCGCGGCCGAGATATCGCCCACATTTGGCGTGTCTGCATCGACGCCTTCGAAGTCAAAGACGGCAAGCAGCGAGCCATCCTTGTCGAGGATAAGCTCGGGCGTCACCATCGTGGCCCAGGGAGCGACCTCCTGGATTGACCGGACAGCGAGTCTCTTCTTCAGCATGGGAGATCCTGATCGAACCCATAGGGGCGTTTGAACCGGGCCGACGACTTCGACGAGGGCCACGGCCGATAGACATCCGCGTAGCGGTTATAGACGAGCATGACCTGCCGCCACCATGGATCGCGCTGACTCTTCCAGCGTAGGAGCCAGTGCACCCCGATACCAACGACAAGAAATGTGGGGGTCATGCTGGCGTAACAGAGCAGCACGGTCATCGTGCCGTTGGCAATCGCGAGTCCGCGGTCGGCGCCGCCCATCTGGCGGGGCAGCGAAAGACCGCGGCTGACCTTTGTTGGCTTACGCACAGGTGTAACTGATGTGGAAATGGTTTTTCATGATTGGTACCGCGCATGCGGCGATGCCAATGCCGACGAAACATGTAGAAATCACCTTGACGATGGTGCTTTCAGAACTGCCGATAGCGACTGCGGCCAGGATGATCACCACGCAGCCAATGACGAAGAGCCACGGACCGCTGATATACGCGGAGATCAGGCAGATAGCGTCGGTTGCGGACCCCAGGTCGTCCAGACTCACCGCCGATGCAAACGGCGCAAATCCCGCGAGAACGGCGGCGACCAGGGTGGTGCGCAGTTCGCGGCGCGTCAGGAATCTGGACCAGATGAACTGACGCATCGCGTCCACACGCGAGCGAGCGGCCGCGAAAAATTGTGAGACGTACTTCTTCATGCAATGACTCCGGTAAGTTAAAAAACGCGATTGAGGATGTAATCCCCGTTCTGAAAGCCCTTGATCTCGACGATCTCGGATACGTGGCGCAACTCGCCTGTGCGGCGAAGATGAATGACGTAATGGAAGCAGTCCGCGATAGCCTTGCGCATGTCGGCGAGCTCCCAGCGACTACCCGTCGGGATACCCAGCATGGCGAGGCTCTCAAGCCGGCTCAGCCCACCACGGGCGTCGTTGGAGTGGATGGACCCGAGGCCACCATCGTGGCCGGTGCTCAGCGCCTGGATGAAGTCGTACGCTTCGCCGCCACGCACTTCACCAACGATGATGCGATCGGGTCTGAACCGCAGGCAAAGTGCAACGAGCGCCTGGGTCGTGACACCTTTGTCCGGATTCGACAGCAGGCGCACCAGGTTCGGCACGCGCAGCTTCAGTTCCATCGTGTCTTCGATGCTGATGACGCGCTCGTCGTCCGGTATATCCGCACCTAGCGCGTTGAGAAACGTCGTCTTACCTGTCGAGGTGCCGCCCGCGACAAGGATGTTCTTGCGCCGGATGACAAGCTGGCGAACCGCTTCCATGAGCGCTTCGTTTTCGATGCCGGGATGAAAGAGGTCGTCGTCGTTGCGCTGGGTGCGTGCATGAACGCGGGAGAACGCCCCCAACGCGACGTAGTCCTGCAAGGAGAGGTTCGACTCGCGGTGCTTTCGAATCGACAGCGCATGGCCATCGATCGCGGTCGGCCTCATCACGGCGGCAATACGCAGGCCCTTGTGACCCGCGTTGATGATGCCCTGTGAGGTGCCTGCACGCGCTGACTTCTCGACGGACGCGGCCAACGACAGGATCGCGCCATTGAGGGTCGCCTGGTTAAGAACCAGAGGGAGTCGATGCATGGCCCCGCGCCGCTCGACCCAGATGCTGTCGAAATTGTTGATCATGATTTCGGCAACATCGGGCGCTTCGAACTGTTCACGCAACGGAAGAACAGACTCGAAGAACATCCGCACCGCGCTCTCCTCGAGCGGGCGCACCTTGAGCAGGGGATTTTCGGTATCGTAAGACATGCTGCTATTGTTCAGACTGCCTGCTCGCGCGGCGCACGGAAAGAAGCATGAAATGAGACAGCTTTCGCGCGCAGCAAGCTTTCGGCGCTGAACAACCATAGACTTCCACGGGGCGTGTGCCCCAACCCGCGGCCGGTCAGCCGGCTTACGGTCTTAAGTCAGAAAGACCCCCATAATCGTGTAGCTTTTGACTCCATTGCGAACAGAACCGTCTGTATAGGATCTGACTTCGCACCGTTTAATGTTCCGCTTGATGACCAGAAACATTCATTACTCGCAACGCTCTCACGTGACCCATGCGCGCCGGGGCAAGACGCTGTTACTGCCCATGCCTCGCGCGGCGGCGGATGAACTCTCTCTTCAGATTCACCTTGCGCTCGATGCCATGCGGCGTGGAAAAGGGAACGTGAGCACCGCCCAGACGCTGTGCCAGGCGATGATCCTCGTTGGTCTGTTGGCCGATATGGGGTACGGTGATGTAACAGTTGAGCAGATGCGTAGCGCCGAGACCGTCATCGCGGAAGCGTTCGATCGGGGGCGCGAGTCGGGCGTCTGGCTGCTCAACGACGACGGCTTCATGCAGTTCGCCCTGATCGCGACCATCTACGACGAGCAGCTCCGGCGCGCACCCATGTCGGCGATGGCCGAGGCGAGCAACTGTCTTGACCGGTTCCGTCAGGGCGAGCCCCTTGATGCGCGCGCTTCTCGTCAGCCCCAGTAAGTCGCAGAGCGAGGCGCGAGGACCCAACACTCAAAGGTCGGCATCGCCGCTCGCAGCTCTGACCGCCTGATTTACGATCTGGGACGATACCCTCGCGATTGTTGCGTCGTTTGATTTAATAAAGTCCATCTGCGCTCGCGGGGCGGTTTTCCGTTACGAAGAGTGAAAAAAGACCGTTAGCCGGCTAACGGTCCTCGCAAGGGGAAAACGCCCGCTTTCCCTTGCCCAGCAAGGCTTCCAGGCAAGCGCTTGCCGTGACTGACCTTGTAATTTATGGAACGGCTCGCATTCTGGGTTCTCGATCGTCTGCCCGAAAAAAAACCCGGCTGCAGCAGCCGGGTTTGGTTCAAGAGAATGGGCAAACAAAAAGCCCCTAGCAGATAACTTCAACCGTTTCACCGAATGGCGCCTTCTTTGCCCGCTTAAGCGGCGTGGTCGACGCCCAGAGAACGGGATACGACGGCGCTTCATCGGGGAAGCGGCCATCCATGTCGGTGAGATACACGAGAAACGCCGGGTGAATGCCCTCTTCTGCCAGCCGCGCGAACGGCTCGACAAACGAAGTACCGCCACCGCCCCGAACAGGCTGCAAGTCGAAATCGACCGCGTCGCCGCGCTCAAAGACCTGCATCTGCGTCACGCGCGTATCGCAATCCATCACGATCAGCCGTCGCGGCCGCACGCCCTCGTTCACCGCGATGATTTCCGCGGCGAACTGCGCCTGCGTCTCGTCCCATACCGAGCCGCTTGAATCGCGAACAAACACCGCGTCGCCTACCGCCGGTTCATGCAGCGAGGGCAGATACAAACCCAGGTGCAGATAACGGCGGTTCGGCATCAGATAGCTATAGTCCGTCGGTGACGATTCCTGCGCAAAGCGGTGCAGAATGGGTCGCCAGTCGACGGCAGGCTCAACCGCCTGGGCGATCATTCCCTGCAGCGCTCCCGGCATGCCGCCGCGCATCTGGGCCGCCTTCGCGGCCTGATGCACGGCAACCTTCCACTCGGCTTCCTGCCTTGCACGATCGTCGGCGACATACTGACGGACCTCGCCACACGAGAACGCGCTGTCGTGAGAAGGCGGCGAAGAACCGGGGTCGGGGTTTGCGGACGGTGTGTTCGCGCCGTTCGCGGATCGCGGCGGGCTGCTGCCCCCGTTCGGGACGCCTGGCTGCGAGCCAGACTTCCCTGCCGGATTGCCACTATCCTGCTTCCCTTGACCCTGCTGCTCCTGCCGTTGCTTCTCCCTGCTCCGCTTCTCCTGCGCGAGGATGCCGTAGATCTCTTCAGCGGACTTTCCGGCAAACCGGGCATCAATCAACACACCCTTGGGCAACTGCATTCCCGCATCGATGATGATCGGATTGATCGCGTAGTCACACGCGTCGTTCCATAGATCCGGGTCACGGTCGCCCTGCCGCCAGCAGTGGCCACCGGCCACGTGCAGCACTTCATGCGCCAGAACCCCGCGCGTCTGAAGATCGTTCAGTTGCGATAGAAACGATGGGTTGTAGCCGATCGAAACCGAATCGGTCCAGAACGTCTTGCACGACGGATCTTCGACGACCTTCAGCCGCAGCGCCAGCGCCCCGAAAAACGGCTGGTCCAGCACAAGCGCGGTCCGCTGCTTCGAGATACGAGCGTCCATAGCCACCTCACGCGACCAGACGCAGAAGCGGCGTCTGCTCCTGAGTCACCAGATCCTGATCGATCATCGGCTCCGGCGTGCTGCCCATGAACGCCGCCATCAGGCCTTCGATTTCCTGGGCCTTGGCGGCAACCTGCGAGCGCAGCACACGCGACTCCTTGAGATCTGCTCCGGTGTGCACGGCCAGGTGCTTCTTTGCCTGCTCGAGAATGTGCGTGAGCTTCGGGTCATTGCTGAAATTCAGCTTCGGCAGGAGCTCACACAGTTCGCGCACCTGATTGGTCACGTCCAGTCGCACATTGCCTTCCGCGTACAGCCGGTCGGCAAGCTTCGAAGTGGCTTCGTAAAGGCGGCCGACGAGATCGTTGTTGGCCGTCGAGATACTGGCCAGAACGTGCTGGTCGATATCGGTGCGCAAAGCTGACAGCACGTCGTCGGGCAGATCGATACCAAACTGCGTCGCGTCCGGAAACGGAAGCACAGCCATCTTGATCCCGAACTTACCGGACATCTGCGCGAGGCTCGGGTAGTCCGCCTCGTTGAACAGCCCGTTCAGCTCAGCGCGTGCCTTTTCCTTCAGGTCCAGATAGTCCGTCAGGAAGACGGACACGGCCAGTTCGAACTCGTCCTTCAGCTTGCGCATCTGATCCGCGAAGTCCATATAGACCATCGTCGGCAGAAGGCGTACGCCCAGCTGATCGTACTTGAGCGAGTGGTCGTAGTAGTACGAGCGGATGCGGTTGCCGATCGACACCACCTCCCTGTAGCTCGGCGCATGTTCAGGCATCAGACGCTTGTTGAAACGGCCGATACCCTTCGTCTCGTGCGACTTCTCAACTTCTTCGGTCGCCTTGACGTCGAAACAGCGTGCCTGCCAGGTCGAGATCGTGACCGACGACAGCATGACTTTAGACTTGATGTTGGTGATGTTCATGGAATGACTCCGATAGACAGATGAATGGATGAGGCAGAAATAGAAAAGCCACGACGCGCGCGAAGCGGGCCGTGGCAAGGGACAACGGATGAAGCGTGGAAAGAAGGTCGGTCAGCCGCGGATGATTGACCCGAGCGGACCGCTCTGGGCACGAATGAACGCGTGAGTGTTCTGCAACGTCGGCGTGCGCCGGATGGCGTCACGCGCGAGCAGTGCGCCGAACTCGCGATGTCCGGCGTCAATGAGCCGGTCGTTGTAGGTCAGCACACGATCGAAGTTGCCTTCGGTTGCATGCGCTGCCAGCGCGGTTGTCGTTGCGAACAGCGCCGCCGGCGTTTCTGGAATGGGCGCCGTGTCGGGCGACAGCAGGATCGCGTCCGGCGAGGGCAACTCACGATAGATGCCGAGGAAGGCGAGCAGCTCCGTCGCCGCTCCGTCTCCCACCGTTCCCGCGTAGGAGGTCAACTCGAGCGACTTGGGAACTACGTTCATGGTCTTGCCGACGAATCCCCAGCTGCGCGGGCTCGGCGAATTCTCGATATCCCGCGTCGTTTTGCGCACCGACAGCAGATCCGGCCTGAACCGCAGAAACGCAATCAGCTCGGCGGGTACGTTGTGGCGCACCGCCCAGTCCGACCAGTCCTGGATCGTCGGAATCAATTGCAGGACAGTCGCAAAACGCGAGATGACGGGGTCAAGAATGCCTGTCACGCCCGCATTGTCATTGCGCCGGTTAGACGCAGCGACGAACGTGACGTGATCCGGCAGAACGTGCGTTCCGATGCGCCGGGCCAATAGCAACTGCATCTTGGCCGCCTGAACCGCAGGCGACGCCTGCCCCAGATCATCAAGAAACCAGATCAGGGGCGTCTTGCTGTTGACGGCCGCCTCAAGATCGCCAAAAGGAAGGTGGTGTGCTGTCGCGCCGTCGGCAGACGGAAACGGCAGCCCCTTCGAATCGGTCGGATCCTCGACCACCGGATGGCTGATGAGTAGCGCGTGACCGGTTGCTCGCGCAACCTGTTCGACGATATCGCTCTTGCCGATGCCCGGGCTACCGGTAATCAGCACCGGCAACCGCGCCGGAACAAAGGCCGTGAGAAGTTCGATTAGCTGCCCTGCGGTCACCTGGTTGGCAGGTGCCTGATCGGCGCCAACAATAGATGCAGCAGCGTTATTACGTGCGTTCATGGGGTTCTCGCAAATAGAAATGCCCCACGAACCAGCGCCCCAGGGGACGTGGTCCCTATGGGGCGGGTTAGGTGTGCCGCTGTCGCGGCAGGTCGATGCGTCGATAGTGACGCGGGGAAATCAGTGGTGCGTTACGCCAGCGCGCCGACCAGTGCGGCCAGTTGCGCCGGCGTCAGTGCACCGCGCGAAACCCATGCAGTGCGCAGGAAGATCATCTCGCCGTAAAGGTTGGCGAGACAGCGCGCTTCGGCACAAAGAACCAGCACGTCCGTCTCAAACATCGACGGATTGCGGTTGCGCCAGACGTTGATCGCGTCTTCGATCTGCGCGACCGAGACCTCTGCTGCTTCGGAACTCACAGGGCTGTTCATGGGGGATCCTCAGAAGTGCCCCGACGACGCCCGAAAGGGACGAAGTCCCTCGGGGCAGAATTGTTGCCGCGTATCCGGCAGTTCGATGCGTCCAGGACGCGGGTAATAGACACAGTGTAGGCATGCGGCCATCCCTGTTCGACGCGTATGCTGCGAAAAAACGCCCCGCTTAAAATACGCTGCAGCGTGCGCTCCGGTTTCCGCGGACGAAAAAAAACCGGCGCATAGCGCCGGTTTGAGTTAAAGAAATGCCGAATCAGGACAACGACAGCGAGGACTGCGCGGACAGCATTGCATCGATGCGCGCATTCAACTCTCGTTCGCGCTGACGAAATACGCGCGATTTTTCTTCACCGACACCGTTGTGCTTCTCGATCACGTAGGAGAACGCGGACGGTCTTGCGGGGCCGCGCCAACGCTCCCATTCCTCCTTGATCCGGGCGCGCTGGTCCGGTGTGCACGCGAAGTACTCCCGACGCGTGCGCCGCCATTGCTGCGCGTACAGATCCCGCATACGCTGCTCGGCCTCCAGGAATAACCTCTCGCGACGCGCCTGCTCTTCGTCCAGCGTCCGTGCGGGCGGTAGCTCAAGCTGCTCGCTGAACAGCGGATATGCCTGCGCGAGCTTCTCGCGCTGTCGCTGCTCACGGCTGAGGAACAGTGCCTGACGGCGGCTCGTCCAGGAGAAACCTTCCGGCCGGGCCTGACGGTCAAATCGCATATGCCCTCCCCTTATGCAGCAAGGCGCTCGAGGACCGCCCGCGCATACGCGAGCGTGCCATCCTTCGCCTGCAGGCGCCGTCCTTCGTTAAGCGCCGGGTTCACCAGCGCGTACTGGAGGATCGCACCAGCGCGCCAGTTACGGATCTCGCTGAAACCCGATGCGATGGCGTCGTCAACGTGCGTGACCCCGTCGATGACCGTGCCGTCAGTGCGCTTGTAACGCGCGCTCTGCGCCGCGTCCCTGGCGCGCTGCGCGTCGTCGTGCCTGCGCTTTTCCATCCTGCGCTGTTCATCGGCCTTTTCCCACTCTCGCTGAGCGGTTTCATCGAAGCCACACAAACTGAAGACAGCACGGCGACGGGCTTTCGCCTTCACGCCCCGCAGCTTTACGCCGTGGAACTCCTCGACGGCCTGCTTGCTGCTGCGGTTGTCATCGTCCGGCGTATCCAGCAGATTCAGAAGCACCGAAAGATCGCGCTCCTCGATCGCTGAAGCTACGCGATTGGGCCACTCGAACGACTCGCGCCCATGTGACAGGAGCGCCATTTCGCACTCGAGCTTGTGCCGGCGCGCACTCATCCGACCTTGCGTGCGTTCCATGTCGGCGCGGTCCACCGTCTTGTCGCGCCGCCAGTCCGCCAGCAACTGTCGCAGCCGCGCCGCGAAGTCGTTTAGCGGCACCCCGATAGCGGCAGGCGTTCCGAACATTGCGGGCAACGCCTCGGCGCTCACGATCTGCGCATCGAAGAGAGCATCATCTACCTCGATGTATCCCGCCGTTTCGGGCAGGTGCGCCGTTGCAGCAACGATGGCGTCGATGTTTTCTGCCGTAATCGGTTGCTTCGCGTGACGCATGACCGAGCTTACGCTCTGCCATCTGCTTGCCGAGAACCGGCCGCGAACTTCCGGTACGTCGAACAGCGGCACCGCCCACTCGAGGTCATAGCGGAATGGCCGCTCCATTGCGCGGTAATCGTTCATGACCACCGCGGGCACGTCGTCATTGCGAAGCAGAGCATAGGCGACATGAACCTCATGGCGGCCGTTCACCTGCCCGCCCGTCACGGGCGGACCACCCGCGCCGAAGCCAAAGCGTGCGGTTGCCGATTCGTGGAATAACGACGACAGGCTGAAAAATTGTCGTGCGTCTCGCGCGGCCGCTTTTTCCGCGTCAATCTGATCGGTCGTCAGGAAGATGTGCGGTGCACAGGCCAACTCGAAGAGGCCGAACAGTTCATCCCAGTGCGTCGGGCGAATCTGCCACGGACGAGCTTGCTCGCCGTAGGCGGACAGCCAGAACGCGTGCACTTCGCCCAATAGCCGGTTGACAATCTCGGCGGCCGAACCGGCACATCGGATCGCCAGCGTGCCGTTGTATCGCGTCACGCTTGCCGGAAGGCCGTCGCTGAACAACGATATCGACGATGTTTCCGTCTCCTTCACGCGCTCGTTGGCGAAGAGGGCGATGATGCCCGCGAGCGTTGCGACGGTGAATGTCTCATTGGGAATGGACAGTGTGTACATTGATGTTGGCTCCGCAAATGAAAAAGGGCCAACGTCCCCGATGGGATGTTGGCCCATCGGGGTAAAAAATTGAGGTTCTTCAGTCGATATCGAGCAGGCGCGACACCACCGCCGCTATCGACCACGCCTGCGAGCGTGACAGCGACTTGATGCGGATGAGCGGAACGCTCTTCCACAACTGGGACTCGCCATCCGTGACCAACTCGATCACGTCGACGCCGATGATCCAGCCTTCGGAGTTGCCGCGCCCGACCGCCAGACTTACGCGACGGGTTGACTCTTCGACAGGCCACGGGGCCGACGGCCCAAGGCCAAACCTGTCAGGACACTCCGCGTCAATAAAATTGGCGTGGGTCACCCATTCGGGTTCGATCGCGGTACGACGTAACGCACGTGAAATCTGGTCTACGACACTACCAACGGTCATACCGACCGTTTCAAACGGGGCTGCCGCCAAGGCGACGGGCAAATCAAGGGTTAGCGGCATGGAGGATCCAGAAATGAAAAAGCCGCACCCGAAGGTGCGGCCAGATTGGTTTTTAGCCTGTCAGGCAGGCTCAAATACCCGATTAACGCGGGATGCGCGAATGCTGACGCTCGGTGTTCTTGCGGCGGTTGTGCTCCGCAAAGATGCCCAAGCCAAGGAAAGCCAGCGCAACACCAAGAGCGAAGAAACTGAAACCCATGCTCATGCTCCTTTCATGGAAACCATGCCCTCGTAGTAAGTTATCACAAAGGCGAGAAGCAGATTAACCTCGCTCAGAATATTGCTGGCGGTCCACGACGACGTGGAATGCCAGAAGCCAATCGCACCGATCAACGACGCTGCGGAGAGCGTATGCATGAAACGACCAAACTGCTGCCATTGATCCTTGTTTTTCGGAGTTAAAGCCTGCAGGACCCGCAGCCACCAGACTGGAACTGGAGCCGATTCCAACGCGCCCTTCGGAACGATGAAACTTCCATCGACTGCCGGGTCCAGCGTCACCGTACGCCCTCTGATCGTTGCAGAAACCCTCGGAGGAGCCTCCGTCATCGAAAACTCACGCAAAAGCACCGCGAGCCTTTCAGACAGGCAGACCTCTCCTGAATCCGGCAGCAGGGCAGCCCTATCGGCGATCGTCATGCCGGAGGCGTATTCGACAAGAATATCGATGATTTCCATTGCGCCTCCTACCGCTGCTCAGCATCGAGACCGCCGGCAAGCCGGAGACCACCGAGCAGCACCTTATAACCCTCCGCGGACGAGAGCTGGTCGAGCGGTACAGCATTCTCACCACCGCCCGACATGTCCGAACGGCCACGGCGGGTACGGAACGACACGGCAACCATCTGACGTGTCGGCGTGTCCGCTACTTCCAGCATGACCGCCGGCGTACGCAGCGTTACCCGGCAGCCGCGGCCGCGACGCGCCGGTTCGCTGACGATCTCGTGATCTTGTGGACGCAGACGAAGATCTCGCGCCACCCGGCGCAACATCCGCGTCGCGTGGTCAGTTATTGCGGCGTCCGCCGCCGCGCCCGAACTGCGGCGATCGGCATAGAACACCTTGGGAACTCTCAACATACGGACCTCGAAAAAAAAGCGAGGTGCCCTTTCGGGAACACCTCGCGATGAAAAGACAGGCCGGCAAAACCGGCGCGTGCAGGAAAGAAGCCAGGTCAGTGCGTAACGCGCAGACCCGAGTTGGTTGAAATGAGGAGAACGTGATCGCCCGGCGCAAACTGCTGATCGTCGGGTTGAGCCACAACCACATCGCGCCCTGTGCTCGTGTGCACGATGATTTCGAGGCCTGCGTGATGCGACAGCACCTGCGAAACTTTCTGCGTGATGAAGCCGGATGCAGCTCCGGACAAGGCGCCGGCGATGTAGCGACCGGTGCCGTTGCCAATCGTGCGTGAGCCAAGGAAAGCACCGACACCCGCGCTGATGAGCGACGTCAGCCCGGAGTTGTCCTGGCTGGCTTCGATCGTGATTGCGCGAGTGCGGAGAACCGTTCCCTGTTCAAGGGAACCTGCGTGCTGAACGTCATACCGCTGGTACGTATTCGGCGAACCGAAGTCGATACCTGCGCAAGCCGACAGCGTGGACGCGAGAACGAGACTGACGATGATCTTGAACATTTGATTGCCTCAACGAGATTGGGGCAACCGTCCCGTCAGGGAGGTCGCCCGGACGGGAAAGAAAAAGGTGTTTGCTTCAGTTAGCCATAGCAGGGCGAAAGGCTCGTGCTCCGGTCGCGAACAGCTAACCAGCGCGCTGCAGTGAGCAGCACGACCGAAAGCGGTGCGAGAACGAAGACGAGCCAGAGACCGATGCCTTGGATGAACGCACCGTACGCGTAGCCGTGTCCAGTAACGGACGCGACCATGAGCCCAGTGAATGACAACTGATGCGAGCGGACATGCGCCAGATAAGTATCGAGAGCAGCCGATCCGGATGCCCGCAGCAGGTCGAGTTGACTCTGCGCTTCGAACGCACAGCCGAAAATGACTAGTGCGCAGCCGGTTATAGCGACAACGGCAGCAACGATAAGAACGAACTGGAACGAAACGGCTATGGCCGCGTGGTTGCGATTCGACATTGAACAGCTCCGAAAAAAACGGGAGCCGGTCCCGTTGGGATGGCTCCCAACAGGTTGACAGACGGGTCTGTCCGTCGTGGACGACCAGCATTAGCCGGTCATAGGTTTGAGCACCCCAGCAAGCTGGAGTGTTCTTTCGATGCGCAGAAGCGCGGGTGATAGAGCAAGTCTAGGCCACATCCGAGCTGTCAAAGTGCTGAAACATCACGAAACGGACCTAGCTTTCATCATTTGGGCTCGCCTGGCGGCGCCCAACGCAATCGGGGCCCGCCAACTGCGAGAAGGCGAGTGCAAGGTCGCGGATGCTGCGCGCCATGGGACCTACAGCGCCCTCCTTCTGAGGATGCGTCGAATGGATAGCGTGAATCGGCGATACGCAGGCGAAAAAAAACGCCGCCCCCCGAAGGGAACGGCGCGCGTCGTCATAAGTTAAGTGCAGTCGTCGACGCAACCACAGGTGCTGTCAGATGCACTGCTGCGGCGAGCACAATAAAGGTCTAGCCCCCTGTGAGCGGGTGTGTTCGGTGATCGCTCCTGCTCCCGTTGGCCAAGCAGCCGGACCGAATACGCCCCTGCTATGCTGCCTTCCATAGCGGCAACGAAGGCCGCGACGGTGTCTTCGATCTCGTCATGAGGCATGCCGGTCGGGAATATCGCAAAGCTGCCCGCCAATACATTCTCGCCAGCGCTCGTGAATTCGCCGTTCTTTAGCCACCAGCGATCGCACTCGCGATCGAAGCTCAACCAGATGCTGGCCCGCTTCGGCGCGACAACGGTCTCGAACGTCTTGCTGAACGCATCCACGATCCGGTCCTTGGCCCAGCCGTGCTGCGCCAGGCAATCAACAATCTTCTGTTTCATGATTCTCCGGTCAAAAAAAAGCCGCTTCCCGAAGGAAGCGGCATATCAGAGTGCGGCGGATGTTTTCGGGCTCTTGCGGGCCTTCTTCATCGCCGCCGGTTTGGGCACCTCAAATCCGAAGCGCGCCCAGGCAGAAGGATCAAGTGGCACCGGACTGGTCCGTCCCGTTTTCAGGTTCACGAAGAAACCCGAGAATGGCACGCACCCGGTGCGAAACATGGTCCACAGCAGGTTGAACGCCTGAACTGCGATCGCCTGATTGATGACCAGCGACTGTTTGCGAAGCGCATCGGCCATCGAGCACGACGGCGTCTCATCGGCTGCGTCACCCCGTGGATCGACCAGTTCAGGGAACAGGTCGCCGACGTGCGGAAGGCGTCCGGCTCCGACACCCGGAGCATGCCCAAGAATCACCTGCCCAGTGTCAGCGTCGTTCCCGCAGTCCAGGTAGTAGCCCCGGCCGTAGGTCAACGATTGCAGGATTGCCCGCCGTGCAGCGCGGGTATCCACGCAGCCAATCACCAGGTCAGCCGCGTGCAGGTTAGATCCTGAGTTTACGCGCGCAGTGCGCGCTTCCCAGTTCGTTCCCATCAGCATGTTGATCCGGTTGACGATGAGCGCAGCCTTGTACTGTCCAACGTCATTGGGATAAAAACCCTGTCTGCCGACGTTGGTAGGACTGACCCGATCGTCGTCGTACACCGTGCACTCGATGCCGCCCGGGTGACCGAGCTCAAGCATCGCGTGATGCAGACGCGCCAGCGACGGCAGAACCGCACTTCCGGTCCCTCCTGCGCCAACAACCGCGACACGCCACGCACCGGACATCATGTGCGACGGTACATTGTGAAGTATGGGTGCGTTCATACCGCCTCCATCGCTATCGCGCTATACCATGCCGACGGCACACGTTCGAATGGCTCGAAGATCCCCTTGGCGCAAAGCCGCAGCGCAAGGCTCGGTGTTGCTGCCTGACAGTTTCCAACGACCAGTGCGAATTTGACCTCGTGCCGGTCATCGGCGTCATCTGTATCCGAAAAGTACGCCGGATACCGGCCATGGGAATGGCAGTCAACCACAAGCTGCTCGTCACCCTCAAGCTGCGGCGGCTCATAGTCCAGCGAACCCTCGTCATGCGAGCGGATCACTAGCGGGACCAGCCTGAAGTCGCGAGATGTCGGGCTCCATACGATCCAGGCACCCGTCTCCTTCGGAAAAGCAGCGCGAGCCATGTTCGTGAACCGCGCAATCAGCGTAGCTGGGACCGCGCCGCATCCCAGTTGGGTATCCTCGTTGATCTCGCCATAGGGAATCGCCGTTGGGACTGCATAGGTGGCGATCCTGCGGACAAGCAAGAGCCAGGAGCGGCGGATCTCGATAAATACACCGTTGGACGCCACGAGCAGACGCTCGCCGTTTGTCAGCAGGGGCGCCACGGGCTCACGCCTTGGCACCATCACACTTGGCAGCGAGCGCTGCAGCGTTAAATCCACAACATTCATTTCGTTTCTCCAATATTGCCGCCGATCAGGTCGGCCAGCGTGAGATCCATTGAAATAAGGGCATCCTTGGGAAACTGACTGAACTTGCCACCGAGCATGTCGCGCCAGAAGGCAAAGGGCCCCTTCGCATACTCGACGCGGCGCTTGCCGGTATTCGGATGGGTGAAGGCGGATTCGAAGAACCCGCTTTCCCAACCGTCAATGGCAGCGACGTCGATCCGGTTCGGCACCTTTGCGGACCCGATACAGATCTTTCCCCAGTCCCACGTGTTGAAATACGGCGGCTCGTGGAGCACCGTTTCAGGAGTTGGGCGCGTGTCCTCCGTAACTGCAAAGACGCGAAAACCTTCCAGCGACGCGTGGAATACAAGCCCCGGATGGGGTACCACTGCGCCGGCAGACCTGATCTCCGGACATTGGAAGAAGACTCGTTTGTGCGTCGGCCGATGCCACCAGGTGATCGATTCAGGCGATAGCGCCAGCACCGTCTCAGGCAGGAATGCCGCCTTCGCAGCCGTGTTTGCAGCCAGCTCGTTCAGTGCGGTGTACAGCGCCGCCCTGTCGATCGGCCTGCCGGGCCCGATGGACGGCCGTTGCTTGCCGCCGTCGAACTTCACCCGGTGAACCGTGCCGTACTGCACGCCACGGTTGTGCTGTTCATACAGAAGAATTGCGGAGACGAGCTGGACCTCCGCGTCGTCACCAGACGACACATTCATACCGATCATGATGATTGCCTCAAGGTTTGATCAGGAGCGCGAGAACGCGGTCCAGCTGGGAAAGAAGACGGATGCCCTTTGTCCAACGCGCGTACTGCTTGCGGATGGCCTCGGGCTCGTTTGCAAAGGGAATAAAGCCGTAATACGTCGTGGCAGACCCTTGCGCCGCGTAGTTGTAGCGGTCGTCGAGTAGCTGGCCGATGTAGTCGTTGTCATGCGCGATCAGTGTGCAGGCTGCATACACACATTCCGGCATGAAGTCGAAATCAAACGCCTGCTTCGTGTCGCGGTCGCAGAGCAACCGCGACAGTTCCGCCAGCTCCAGAGCCAGTCGGGAGACCCGACCGGCCGTTGTTCGATGCAGACGCCGCAGCGCCGCGATCGAGAGCTTCGGCTGTGGTCGCTGCCGACGTTCCTTCTGTCGCGTGCGAAAAATGTCCATATCAACCGGACATAGCTGGTCTGCTGCGACCGACGGCAGGTAGCGCTGGTAATCGGTCTTCTTGCGCCCGTACGACCGGCGCAGTTCCTTCACCACTTCGGCGTCGGTGACCGCTGGATCGCCGTCCCAACACCAGCAGGCGAAGTCTTCAAGGAACTCATGCGGCAAGCGCACGTTGATAGTTCGGCCGGAGGCAATTGCGATCAACCGCAAGGCCGTTGGAAGAAGCCGTGGATCCGCCATGCGTAGCTCATCAGCGTGTCCGATGGCGTAGACATGGTCGTCAGGGAACTCCATTGCCAGATAGAGCGGTGCGTCTGGCTCGAAATCGTCCCCATGGTCCTGATACTCGACAATTTCCTCCACCGCTTCGCGTCCGTACAACAGGAACTGGAAGTGCAACGCCTGCCACTGTTTCTGCTGCCGTCTGAGCCAGGCCGTGAACGCCTGAGCCATCGCCTGCGGCGCGCTGCCGTAAGACTGAACGTCGCGCGCTGCCAGTACTCCGGCCAAAAACTGCGCAGCCACGAGATCACACAGCGAGCGTTCCGTCTGGAAACTGACGTGTCCCGTCGCCGGTACGGAGGACGCTACCTGTGGCAGCGTCAGAAAATCAGCGGAAGGTTTGCGTCGGGCAATGGGATCGCGGCGCGGTTCCCGGGAAGCCGGGGCGTTTTCAGCGAATCCGTCGCCATACGTTCGAGAATCGAACAGCATGACTTCATCTCCTCATTCTGAAAAAAAACCGCCCTTTCGGGCGGCTTGTGTGTGGACTGGGCACTGGACTCATCGGCCAGTGCTCTCATCAGGTCGCGCTTACGCATGGGTACCCTTCGCACCGGCGGCTCGAACGAACTTGTAGCGGGCTACTTCCCCGCTGTATTCAGGTCCGTCAATGACAGCCGTGGTCAATTCCGGGTACTGCGCCGAATAGAGATCACGAACGTCGGCTGGCGAAAATGCCGCACCGGGGTCAATCAGATTCACGCCGTTGTAGACGAACTCGCGAATCACCGCCGCAATGGAAATCGACATGGCAGGCCCCTTAACCGAGAAGCGAAAGAAGGTCCGTGCCTTTCGGCTCGGCGGGTGCGGCCCCGGACGACGCGACATCCGATTCGGAATCCGACGCTTGCGCCTCGTCATCCTCATCGCTCTCGTCGTTGTCCGCCGTGCTGTTCGACGCCGGCGCGGGAAGCGCCTTCTTCGAACCGCCCTGCAACGCCTTCTGCGCCTTGCCGACCTGCGATTTCTTCGCCTCCTCCAGGATCGCCGTTGTTGCGGCGACCTGCTCCTCGAGGGACTTATGTGAACCCGTGTAGGTCAGCAGTGCGGCCGCAAAACCCTCGTCGAGCTCGACCGCGGTGGCCGTAAGCACGAGAGGCTGACGCAGCGCGGGGTCGGTAGCACCTTGCGGCACGACAAACACTGCCAGTTGATCGCCAGCCGCCTGCAACGTCATGACGACCTTGCCTGTGGAACGCACGAGCGTTTCCAGTTGCTGAAACATGATTTGACTCCTGAAAAAGAGAAACGCCGCGCGAAGGCGGCGTATGACATAGAGGGGAAACGGGGCGCCGAACGCGCCCCGCCACATCAGAACTTCAGGACCTTCGGCAGCTTGCCCGTGTAGTCGAAACCTTCGACCTTGAGCAGTGCCTCGATGACTTCCGGCTTGGATTTCGCGAAGACCTTTTTGAAGTTGTCGCCAAGCGCGGCACGAATGCCAAGCTCGTCGGCGAGAACGGTCATCTCGGACTTCGTGATCAGCTCCAGAAACTCCTTGTCGAGTTTCCAGTGCTTTTTCAGGTCCAGCTTGTGCGATTTGCAAAGCTGGGTCAGGTTGGTCACGTCGAGCCCTTCAATCGCTGCAAACAGCATGGCGATCATCAGGTCGGCCTGCTTGCTTTCGTTCGTCGCTTGCACGGCGTCGATCGCTTTAGGCAGATTGGCGAGCGGCGCTTCACCCTCCGCGATCCGCTCGAAAAACTTGCGGAACGACGCGTCATCGATCTGACGGGCGTGGCCGCTCAGCACAATTGCAATCAGGTACTGGCGAGCCAGTTCGTGATTCATGCCGATGTCCACGCGCAGTGCCTTGCGCCAGAGCTTCACGCGATACGCCTTCACCTTCTCGGACTCGGCGATGACCGTGACCGAGGGATTAGTGGAGGACGGTGCACTGGCTGACTTGCTGCCCGCGCCATTCGCGCTCTTCGCCGCCGGCGCCGACTTCGCGCCCTCGGCCTTCCCCGGCTGTGTTGCAGCCTTTTCGGCCTGGATGCGCGCCGCCACCTTCTTCATGTTGCAGACGGTGTCGAAGCATTGCCCGCGATAGGCCTTGCCAAGGGATTCTGGCAAGCCGCTGACAGCCGCGCCGTAGTTCGCGCAGGCATGACAGGCTTTCGCCTGTTCAAGCCCGACGCCTTTCGGGCCGTCCACCGCCAGTTGCACGCGCGTGTGGTTGTCGCCAGCCCGCACGATACGCACGGTCTGGAACTCATCGCGCAAACCTGCGGCCGTGGCCTCAAGCTGCTTCTCCGTTTTATCGTTGAAGCAGCTACGGTTCGTGCAGTTGCCAGTCCCGATCGCTTCGCCAAACATCTGCGCCTGCGTCGACGAGTTGTGCGGGCAGCCCGCGCAATCCGCCTTGTCGAAGATAGCCGAGGCCAACGCGCAGGACGCCGATTCGACCAGCTTGCGCACGTCCGCGACTGAACGCTTCTCCGCGACGACGACGGGCAGGACCTTGTCCTGATTCTCTTTCGAGAGCGCCGCCAGCAGTTCGGCATGGGAGATATTGATCTTCCGCTCGCTCAGTGCATCCAGCACAGCCGTCGAACAGTTCAGCAGCGCAAGGCGGCTATCGAGGGTCGAGCGTGACCAGCCAAGGATCTTGGCCGTCACGTCGCGATCGCCGCCGTGGATCCCGAGCAGCTCAGCTGCGTCGCGAGCCTCTTCGGCGGGCGAAAGGTCCTCGCGCTGGATGTTCTCCATGAGCGCAATACGCCGCGCTTCGACTTCGTCGACGTCCTTTACAACGATGGGCATCGCAAAGTCTTCTCCGTGGGCTTCCATGGCGCCGCGGTAACGGCGGCCGCCCGCGATCACCTCGTAGTCGAAATTGTCGTCAACGACCGGACGCACGATGATCGGTGTGTCCACGCCGTGCTGACGGATCGACTCAGTCAGTTCCGCGAGCGCCTTCGGATCGAAGTACGTGCGAGGGTTACGACCGATTCTGATGCGCTTGAGGGGAGCAGTAAGTTGCTGTTGCATTGCAGGTTCTCCAGAGAGGGAACCTGCCCCCGTTCGGGAGTGGTTCCCGATGGGGTCAAAGAAGGGTGCCGTTTTTACGGCCGATCAATGCGTCAACGACGCGAAAAGCAAATTCTCAATGCTCGAGATGCGGGCATTGCCAGATTTCGTGACCTTTGAAGCAGAATGAACACATGCCGGACATTTCGTCTTCCGCCTCGTGTGCTGCATCTGCCTTGTGCGTTTCGGTACCTGATATCCACGACTCAGCCAGATTCGGCTCATCGGCGAAGAACACTGGCACCTGCAGTTTGCCGCCACGTGCATCGGCTGCGTCTCGCAGACCGAGTTCGAAGGCGGCGGTCATCGGAACAATAAAACTGTCGTCTTCGGGAAAGACGATGCTGGTGATTTTCGCGAGCGCGAACGCGACGCGAATATCGAGATAAGCGTTTGACATGAGGGCTCCGAGGAGGGAACCCGCCCGGATCGGGTATGGTTCCCGATGGGGTCAAAGATGAGAGGCCGCATAAAGCCGGCGAGGTCGATGCGTCAGAGACGCGGTAAGTATTTGAACGATACCGCCAGTGACGCGCGTCACTGGACCGAAAAGGTGCAGAAATCGTATCGCCTTAGGCCTCCAACGGACAAAAAAAAGCCCGGTCGCAAGACCGGGCTTTCTGAATGCATCGCTTCACCGGTGATGCCACCCGGATCGCTGCGGAAAAATAGTGATCCATCAAAACAATGTCATCTGGTCGATACGATCGAAGATCGTGAACTCAGTGCGCTTTGGCTCAGGCTTCCGAGCCACCTCCTCAAAGAGGTCCGCCAGCGACGACGCCACCGCCAAGGGTTTGCCACCGCCGGCCGCCTCCTCTACCGCGACTGCGAGATCGGTTTCTCTGTCTTCACAAACGATGGTATGCCCACCGTGCTGCCGGCAAGAGCCTGAGTCTGTTTCGACGTCACGTGTCGTCGCCGCCTCCGGTGACTCGATGCCGGACTCCCGCAATCCCGCCTCCTCTGCGGGGGACGCGCCAGGCTCAACCGGCAACTGCTGCCTGCCGCGCCTGAGCTTCCTGCCCCAGCCCACGAAAATATGGGCTGGCGTGTACCACACCGACCAGACCTCAAGCGACAGCGCATTGCCGTGCACTACCACGGCGGGAATCCCCATCAACGACAACTGGACGTACGCCATATGCACGCACCGTTGATCGATGTCGACGCAGGTCGCATGCAGGGTCTCGGGATAATTCAGGCCCGCCTGATGCATCGCCTGTGCAGTTGCCACCACCATGCCGGCCGATCCGCAGGCTGGCTCCTGCAAGGTAACGAAGCCCTGCTCACGGATCGATGCACCATCGCCCACCGTCATCATCGCCATCAGCAACGACACGCTGTACGGGGTAAAGAACTGCCCCGCGCGAGCGTTTCCGAGTTCCAGCGCCATGAAGATCTCGCCGAGCACGTCTCCAAGCCCACCGGCGGGCTCATGGCCTGAGCCCGGGTCGCCAATGGCGTCGATGCGGGTCCTGTAGCACATCTGCAGTTCCGCGAACATCGCGGCGAACCGGTTGACTTCTTCCCGCTTGTACTTGCCGACGATTTCGAGGTAGCGCTTTTCGCGTACTTCGAACTGCGACTGGTCAACCTTGCTGCTAATGGCGATCGCGCTTACTTCAACGAAATCCGCGAACACGGTGTACGGGTCATGCGAATGTGTGAACTCGCGCATCAGCTTGATAATCGCCGCCTTGTGCGGATCGCCACTGCTAGCCGCACGCTCGTTCCTCTGCTGGCGGCCCATTAGCGTTCCCCTGCCGGGGCGCCGATATTGCCCAATTGTGCTTCGAGCACCGTCCACAGCAGGTCGAAGTCAGGGACTTCGCCTGTCGCGAGAGATCGTTCGATGTCGAACCCCGCGCGCCGATACACCTCCGAGCGACTCACGGTGGGACGTGCCCGACCCACTGCGAACCTGTCGCGCGCTTTATCGATGATTCTCAGCGCGAGGTTCTCATACACGAGCCTAAGCTCGGCCTCAATCTGAGCGGCTCCCGGCACGCGGACCGCTGGACTCCCGGTGTCGCCGAAGAGGCGCTTTTCAGTCGCGGCAATTGCGGTGTAATGCCGCCACGCCGCGGTTTGGGCATCGATAAAGGTTTGAATAAAGTGATTGAACATGCCGGATTCCATAGGTGATCCGGGGCGCATCCCCAACGGGGCGGCCCCGTTGGGTGAGTGAATACTGCTGGCTAGACGCGGTAGTGAGCGCGCACGCGACGGCGCCGCTCCGCGAAAGGACGGCCACCGGTTATCGACACCGGAGCCGCAGCCACCAGATGGCGTAGCGCTGCCGCGCGGAATTGTGGCGAGTAACGCTTTTTCGCGCTAACGATCCGCAGCAGCTGGTCATGAGAAAGACCATGCGTCTGCCAGACCATCAGTCCGAAAGAGAAGAGACGTTGACGATTCATGCGAGCTCCAACGATTGGACGGGAGCACGCCCGCAACGGGTGTGGAGCCCGTCGGGGTGAATGTAGACCGCCGGCTGGTCGCAGGCGGGTGGTCGATGCGTCAGAGACGCGAGAGATGCAACGATGGTATCGGAGCGAGCCTGCCATGCACGCTCGAATGGGGACGACTTTGGGGTTGCTTTCGCCCGCACTTGCGCACGGATCAGAGCGAAGATATCCACAGATTCGTTTGATAACTCTGTGGATTACCTGGCCCTACGACCCCTTCCCGCCCCGCGCATAGGGCGATGCGAACTGTCCACGGCTAACGCGGGCACCAGCGCTCCCCGTCAGCCGGCTAGCGGTCTTAACTGCAAGAGCTTCAGAAAACCATATAGCTTTCGGCCGGGGGACGGAGACCGGCAAGAGTTGGCGATGCGCCGCAAAGACGCGTAGATCCTTACCCCTTCAGACGCTTGACTTCCCTGACACCACCACAGAATCGGTGTGGGCGCGATTGCCCTGATGCCTACTTATTGGAGAACACGAGATGCTCAAGACATTCCTCGCCTGTTCGGTGACCGCAGCCCTCTTTTCTGGAGCGGGCGCCGCCGTCGCCGCCGACGCAGCGCCGGCCTCCTACACGCTCGCGCACCGGCTGGCTGACCCGGCCGGTCAAGTCTCCTACACGGTCGAGTACCGGCTGGCTGACGCCACCGGCCAGATAGTAGAAACGGGACGTACGGCGCTGTCACGACACAACCCCGTCCAGATGATGACCAGCTATGTGCGCGTGAGTTACGTCGCGTCGTGCCGCCCGGACTCGGCTCTCGTCAGTAACGAGCCAAAGTGCGACCTCGACACGGTCGATATCGGGAACACGCTTCAGCTTGCTCTGGACGATGCAACGCCCGACACAGTATCGCTGACCGCATGGGTGAACCGCGAGACGCTGGACGGCATGCAGACGATCCAGCACGTCGGCTTCGCTACACAACGCCCGCTTTGGCACGGTTGGAGCGACAGTAAGACGGTAAAGGCCACGACCGGAGACTCCATCACCATTGCTCTGCGGGACCAGTACAAGCTGACGCTGCATCCGCTGCGCACGCCGGAATGAGAGCCGGGGTATGCGGCAGGCTTGCCCGGCCGGTGCCGGAAAGCAACGGAAAAGGTGGCGTCTTTTGCCCTCCGCCGCGCGTCATGCGGCGGGAGAATGACCTACACCCGCGCGCGCGGACATGAATTCGGAGCCCCAATCCAATGCCGCAATCCTCATCCCAGCCGGAAGTCGTCACGTCGCTATGGAGGCGACGCGTTCGTTACCCGGTTGGGAACGCGCAGCTCCGCGAAGGCTTCGTCATTGGCCATGACCGGATCTCCGGGACGGTAATCGTTCTGGACGATTTCAACGGCACGTTCTGGCGCGGGCCGGACGCTGACGTTGAAGTCATCGTGTGAGCGTGCGGTTCTTTACTGAAGCCCAATCAGATACAGACCACTGGATACCGTATGTCAAACGCTAACTACCCCGTGAGCTCAGCCGGCAGCGCCGCATTCGCCGCGACCGTTTCAGCATTTGTCTTTGCCTTTCTTGTTCCGATCTGCAGCACAGATGGAATTATCCAACCCGCTATTGTTGCCGTCCTCGCCGGCATCTTCGCTGAAATGTTGCGGCGCCAGACGGTTCGTAAGCTCGTCGCGAGCCTGAACGCGACGGACGCCGACGCGTTTCTTGACGTTTATATCAACGGTGCGCAGGTCGGCACGATCGCGTCGATCGATGCTATTTCGCTGAAGCTCGACGCACTCCGTGATCCGCGTAACTACGCGGCCCAGTTCTTGAACATCATCGGGGTCGCAGGTCGCGGCACCCTTGCCGCACTCATATTGGTGCCGCTGATGCTGTTCTGGACGTACGTGGTGTCGGCGTGGATCTCCCCCGCAAGCCTGCAGGCAGCGGTATCGATGATCGCCCGGCTACAACCGGCAGACCTCGCGCGAGTGGCCATTCAGATTCTCTATATCGCACAGATTGTATTCATGCTCGTGATCGCAAGCAGCCTCACCTTCGGAGTTGACCTTGGGCTCGCGAACGTCTTTCGCAACGCCGTTCACCGCCGCATCCGACTCAAGATCAATTGCGCCAGCGACGGCACGTTGCATTTCGTTCCTGCGACTCGCACTGTCGGTCGTATCCAGCCAGCGTGAGGCGTACATGCTCGTTGAATCCGTCATTGTGCCCATGGCCGCGTGCATCCTTTTTCTGACGGCCGCGTGGCGCGCGTTGAGCGCTCTTGCATCTTCCCTGCACTGGTCATCATGGGTGCCGGTCGCGGTTGTGGCGGCTACCGCAGGCACTCTGCTGGCGCTCGCGCTACTGCACTCGCTTCAGGAAGAGGTGCGCACGCGTCGCGAACGCAGGGAACAGTTCGCTATGGAGCAGCGCTACCCCGGCTGCCACGTGCTCCGACTCTCGAGCGGCAAGTGGTTTCTGACGGACAGATCTACGGGCCGCGAGTACCAACCGCCCGGCGAAGCTCACCACTCGTTCACATTGGGCAGCACCCGCGACGGCTCCAGCAGATGGCTGGAGCTTGTCTCCGAAGATCTGCGCGCCTCCGATGAGAGCGGCTCGAGCCGGTGACGTAGACCGGTCCCATATCCCTTCAAAGCCATGGCCGCCGTTGCGGCCATTTTCTATGGCGGTCCATATGTTCAACGTGAGTTTCGACGGCGGCACATTCCCGCTGACCGACGTCCAGGAAAACCCCGCACGGTACGTGAGGCGCCTTGAACGCGCAAAGGTCACACCCGGCTATGCCACGTGTGAATGCGTGACCCAGTCCACGCCGCTCCAGCTCGTGATCCGCCGTTATGGCACCCTGCTCCATCTTGCCGGGTGGCCCGACGACGGTCATCGTCACCAGCGCGGTTGCGCATTTTTCAAGGATCCCAACGTCGCCAAACCGGTCAGCGGTTCGGACGCGAACGCAGCGATACTCGCGACGCCAGCCGGCCTGAATGTCAAACTCGACGCCTCGCTTACCCTGCGCGAACCGACGACCGGGTCACGCGGTTCGCCGGCGACGCCGTCCAAACGCGCCAGCCGCCGCTCGGCCAGCCTGCTCGCGTTCCTGCAGACGCTATGGGCGGAAGCAGCCCTCAACCAGTGGACGGGAACCGCGACGTCCCGCCATTGGGGGCAATGCAATGCGCAACTCCTCGCCGAAGTTGGCACCGCGCTCATCAATGGCAGCAACGCACAGGACGTCTTGCACATCATGCGCCGGTATGACGAAGCCGACCGAGTCGCAATCAACGCCGAATTCGACGCCTTTATTGGCCGTCTTGGAGGGAACAACGGGAGAACCAGGCGAGGACTCGTGATCGGCGAGATCAATGAGGTTTCGCCCACCCAGTATGGGCACGCATTGAGCCTGAGACAAAGCGCACGTAAGTACTACGCCAGCACAGCCCTCGTCGAGCACGCCGCGCGGACCTATCCGCACGCGTGGCGTGCGCTGGGCGATCGTACCGCGCGGATTGTCGCGCTCTTTCTCGTTGAACGCACACCGAAGGGGCATCTGAAGCTCGTCGATCTGGCGGCCATGCTGTGCTCCCGTGCTTTCCTGCCATGCGACTCGATGCCCGAGGTTGCTATGGCCAACCGGCTGGTTGCGGAGGGCCGGGATTTTCAGAAACCGGTTCGTCTGAACGACGGCGACGACATGCTGCCCGACTTCGTGCTGCGTGACACGCCCGTCGACACTCACATCGAGGTCTATGGGATGAATGGTGTCGAGCATTACGAAGCTCGCAAGGGACAGAAACGCGCTCTGCGATCCGTACGGCAGATCCCGGTCGTCGAATGGAACGTCGATCGCGAGCCGCTCGAAGCCGTCCGGCTCCCGCCCGCAAGCAAACACAGGTAGTGGCATCGTGTCCGCTCACTTGACTTCCCAGTGAGGCGAGCACACTCACTTCATTCCCGTCCCTGAGCGGGCGACATAACATCGGAGTTCGTATGCAAGGCAAGCCGTTCTTTCTGGACCGCGCGACCTCGCGCTCCCTTGACTGGGTCGGGCGATTTCCGGCGCTCGGCTGTGCATCGCATGATCCGCAATCCATTTCCAGCGGTCGTCAGGTGGTCGTGGCCTCCCTGCGCGGGGATGGCGTACGCTGCGTCTTCTTCAGCGCCGTCGGATCGGTGCTCGATTTTTCAGCCTCATGGGCAGAACTTGAGCGGGCAAAGACGTGGTGGTATTTCGTCCAGCGCTGGTATTTCTGGATTGCTCCGGACGAACGGACGCTTGCCAGAATCAACGTCACCGCCGGCGCACTGGACCATATGATCGCTCCCTCCCTCCACGACGCGGCGAACGACGAGGCGCAGCTAAGATGGCTTGATGGTCTCGAAGCACGCGCCCGGCGCTGCGGCACGCTCGCAGCTTCGCGTCTGGAATTCGAAACGGCCTGAGGATAACCGGACATGGGCACAAGCACCGCGATTGAATGGACCGACAGCACGTGGAGTCCGTGGGAGGGCTGCCAGAAGGTAGGCCCGGGCTGCGATCACTGCTACGCCGAGTCGATGAACCGATGGCTGCGTAGCGGAGGCAACTGGGGCCCCGGCGCACCGCGACGGACTTACAGCGAGACGCACTGGCAAAAGCCGCTGCGATGGAACGCGGACGCCGCCAGAGCCGGCCGGTACAGGAAGGTTTTTCCGAGCGTTTGCGACCCGTTTGACAATGCCGCACCGGAGGGCGAACGTGAACGTTTCGCCGAACTCATCCGGAGTACTCCGCATCTCATATGGCTACTGCTTACCAAGCGTATCGGCAACGCCGGGCCTATGTTGACAGCGATGTTTCCCGATGGGACGCCCGAGAACGTGTGGCTCGGCGCGACGATTGTCAACCAGGACGAAGCAGACCGCGACATTCCCAAACTCATAGACGCCCCTGCCAGCGTCCGGTTTCTATCGATGGAGCCGCTGCTCGGAGAAGTATGCCTCTACGACTGGATAGGGCCATGGGGTAAGCCGGGGCAGTTGCAGGCGCCACCGATGATTGACGGCGTTTTCGTTGGCGGAGAGAGCGGCCGCGGAGCGCGCCCGATGCATCCGTCCTGGGCACGCTCCCTGCGTGATCAGTGTGACAACGCCGGCGTCGCCTTTCACTTCAAACAATGGGGCGAGTGGGCACCCGGAAATAGTTGCGCTGGCAACGACCTGATCAATCGGGACCGGCGCAATATCGCCAGCGGCTTCTTCGATTACAACGGTAGCTGGAATTTATTGGGGCCGAACGCATTTCGTCAGACGATGGACAAGGTCGGAAAAAGGCCGCCGGTCGTCATCTCGACGGCCGCCTGCACGACGATTTCCCGGATATCAGCGCCGCCGCGGGGAAAGGTCCTTTCTAAATGTAAATTCGGCTTCTCTCGCGCGCGGTGTGCAACGATAATTCAAGCCAAACACCGACGCGCCCCCAAAATGTACGAACAGCTCTACCCCTGCGACCACTGCGGTGGCCGCGGCACGGTTGGATTCTCCCAACGTGTCGTCGCCGAGATCGGCCAGCCCGGCTTCGACTATGGACAGTTTGGCCGCGAGGCCGGCCCGCCAAAACTCGGAGACGTCACACCGCGGCCCCCATTCGCCCCCCAAACCGAGAAGCTGGCGTGCATTCACTGCGCCGATTGCGGAATGTCGACGCCCTGGATACCGATCGGCTCGGACGAATCCGCTGCCATGGACGAGGCAGCGCGGATCTGGAACAGACGCCTCGCGCGACCGAAAGTCACGGAAGGCGACCTGCGCGATCTGATTGAGAAGGAACTGGGTGCGTGCGACATGCAGATGGTCATCGACATGCTTGCCCGCAATACTGACGACTGGGAAACGCGCGGCCCCATCTTCGCGATGCTCGCGCAACGGCTGGTCGACGCCAGCGTTTCAACGATCGAGAGCTGGCCGATAGACCCGGTTCTGCAGGACGCCGCCCGATACCGCAAGCTCGTCCAGCTTGCGAAATGGGTAGATATCGACGGCGACCGCTACGTCCAGTTCCCGAAGATCCCATCGCCACCGGAACACGACGACTGCCTGTTTGAAGACAGGATCGCACTCGCGGTTGACGGAATGCCGGACCGCGACCGCTGGTAGCGCATGTACCCGGATGCCGCGGCTCTGATCAAGGGCGATTATTTCAAGGCGACCCATAAAAAAAAGCCAACGCCCAGTAACAGGCGTTGGCCCAAGACCTTTAAACACACACCGGGTAGGAATCAGCTACCTGGTGCCCCGGATTACGGCAACTCGGCGCCGGTTCTTTAGCATCAAGCGGTACCGATGTCGGGCCCGCCCAATATCTTTCCCGTTACTGATCGCTTGATAGCACGCGAACTCCGTGGAAGGAAAAAAAAGAGCCGGCTGCAAGAGCCGGCTTTGAAAATGGTTCTGGCGTTCCCGGCGGGGGCCCGCTACCAGAACCAGAGAGATGATTTATTGTGCCTGTTCCGCCGCTGCGCCCGGAGGGCGTATGAAGCCCTCTTTCGAGTGTCATTCGTGGCGTTGCGAATCGGCCACCGCGAGAGCAGCATGCGCCCCAAGAATGCGATACAGCGCTTGCCTGGAGATGCCCAAAGCGGCTGCCGCATGACTCTTGTTTCCGTCGGTATTCACCAGCGCCGAGCGCACCTCGTCCACTGATGGCAGCTTCTTCTGCAGCCGGTCCTGCTTCGCGAAAGTGGACAGGTACGCATTCGCTTTTGTTACCCGGCTATGCCCCGCCGCTTCGACAACCCTCCGCATCGCCTCCTCGTGCAGTTTCGGATCTGGTCTCGCATCCACGCCTTTAATCGCCGCCGGCACGCCAGTGGTCTCTGTATAAAGCGTCTGCAGATACTCATGCCGCAGGCCGTGACTCGTAATGCCCATACCACGCTTGGTGATGCCATGTTTCTCGAGAACGTAGTAATACCAGTCACGCCATTGGCGTAGGGTCCGGTCGGCCGGCACTGTCGAGCCCGTCAACCCGTTGCTGAGCGCCGCCGCTTCTTCCAGGATTCCGATTTTTGTCTCTATCGGCACCTCGCGCGGCCGGCCGCCCTTCGTGCCGCGCGTCACAGCAAGCAACCGTGGATTGCGCGCAGCCTCAGCTGGACGGAGCATGAAACTCTCTTCGATGCGCAAGCCGAACGCGGCCTGCAACTTCAGCTGGACAGCCGTATGCGGGCACGTCTGCGCAATCTGCTCGATCTTCGCCGCGGCGTCGACGCCATGTGCTATCCATGACTTGTCCTCCGTCGCCACATAACTTCGCTTGAGACCGAGCGCATCGCGGTCCGCGTAGTCGTCAAGCGAGCCGACCAGATTCGTCTTGCCCATCCATTGCGCTAGCGCGCGAAGATACGTCAGCTTGTTTTCAATGGTGCCGCCAGTCTGCCCGGCCGCGACCCACGAACTGACCAGAAACGCTACATGCTTGTGTTTGAGAGACCAGGGCGTCCGCAGGAAAAAGCCGCCGTCCAGTAGCTCCCTGAAAGCCTTGCACAGTTTGGCCACGCGATATTCCTGGGTCTTGATCGACAACGCCCGGCCGCTTATGCGCGTGGTGCTATGAACGCGTGCCACGTTCTCATCAAATAGCTTGAGCAACGCATCCCGGAGCTCGGGACCAAAACCATAGCTGTTGACGATCGCCCTTACGTTGAGAATTGCCGCCATCCGAAATCCTTTGCAACGCTGCCGCGCTGCCTTCGAGACATTGTCCGACCCTACGGTCGCAGCATCCCTACCTGATGCTGTCACCCGACCGCACGGGTTTATTCTTCGTTTCCCCGCCTGTTTTCGGCGGCTGCGCCGTATCCCCGGCGCGGGGTCCTGCCTTCCAGTCCTTTAGCGATTCCATCTGATCGACCAGACACATGGGAAGAGCATGCGTCCGACCGTCCAACCTGCTGCCTGCCAGCATGAATAGCGCTTCGCGCAATCCACCTCTGACGTTTCGCGCGGCGCCTGTCGGCGCTTGCGCTTTGCGGATCGTTCCGCGGTGTGCAGCTTCGTGGCTACCCTGCCAGCACTACCGTTTTCCGGTTTCGTGCTCCTGCCGGGCAAATCCCGTTACGCGTTCTTGTACGGCCGCGGTACGCCGTTTCTTCTTCCGTCAGGCAATCGCGGTGATCCGGTCTTTGCCGGTCCGCAAGGCTTCCCCCGCCCCCAAGTCACTCATCTCCACCGCGGTGTATCGGGTTTCGTGAGCGCACCCAGCCGTAGCTGTAAGGGCGTGTTCAGACGCCGCTGAGACGTGGGAAGTGTCCGGTGTCCGGTCTCTCCACATGTCCTCAACGCGTCACAACGCGTCACAACGCGGCAAACCGCCGCCAACCGTATGGATATCGCACTGTCCATGGGTCCTCAACGTGGACCACTATGGACTTGATCTGATTCAGAAAAAGGCCGCATCAATGTGATGACCCGGTCAGTCTGGTGTTTTATGGCCCGTTGCGGGCCTGGGTGTATGGACGAGCGAGTGCCTCGCACTCTTTTTCGATGCGTCAGAGACGCGGTAGGTGTGGCTAGCATACCGTCGGAAAGCCGCAACCTTTCCGTCAAAAGCTGGGCGGAACCAGTCGGCTTTCGCCGACTTGACTTCGCCAGCCTCTCGATAGACTGGAAACCAGGCAGAACTGATAGAAAAGTGTCAGTTCTTTCGATAGTCCCGGCGCATCGCTGCGAACTGACACTTAAGTGTCAGTTATCTGATCGATCGCCGGCCCCTTGCGCCGAAGGCGAAGCCACTGGCACTCATCCGTCAGCCAGCTTCACTTCGACGCGTGGACCACCTCAGTGAATGGAGTCATCTTGAAAACTTCCGTCTTCGCAATCGACGTCGGCTACGGCAACACCAAATACGCTTACCGCGCGGCAAGCGGCACCATCGCTACCGGTATGTTTCCCTCGCTCGCACCGCTCGCCGCAAGCCTCGCGCTTTCACGACAGGACGATCGCATGCTCACCGCGCGCAACGTTGCTACGATCGTGATCGATCAGATTGAATACGAGGTCGGCCCCGACGTAACTCTCTCAGCCGCCTATGGCAACACCGGCCGCACGCTTTCGAACGATTTCGTCGCTTCGAATAACTATGAGGCCCTGCTCTTTGGTGCAATCAAATTCGCGGGCATAACTCATGTCGAACGACTACTGCTAGGGTTGCCTGTTCACACTATGAGTAAATATTCTGGCGCGTTGCGCGGCCAGTTCACCGGGACCTTCGATTACGGCCCCGGTCGCGTGACGATCGACAAGGTCGTGGTGATCCCGCAGCCGCTCGGCTCTCTTGTAGCGGCATCGGCGAACCGTCAGAGCGAGTTCGGCCGCGACCATGCGCACCTGGTCATCGACGTTGGATATTTCACGACGGACTGGGTCTACGCCATCGGCTTCACTATGGATGATAAGCGCAGCAACGGAATGCCAGGCGGCGCATCGCAGGTCAATCAACGCATCGCAGATCTCATCGGCAAGGATCATGACGACAAGGTGGAGGAGATCGAGCTCATCGACAAGGCACTGCGCGAGAAAACGCCGTATTACCTTTACGGCCAGCCCATTGATCTCGACCCGTATCTTCAAAAGTCTCAACCCCTCATCAACGGTGTGGTCGAAGAAATCAAGAGCAAGGTCGGCTCGTTGTCCAGTGCGCGTTCGATCGTGCTGTCAGGCGGGGGCGCTTCGCTGTACGCGCCCGCAATACGAAGGGGCTTCCCGCGCGTGCCAATTGAGGTGGTCGAGGCGCCCTGCACCGCCAACGCGAAGGGCTTCCTCATTGTTGGCGAAGCAGGCCTCGCCCGCGAGCGGGCAGCCGCGAAAGCATGAACGGCAAGTTCGACATGAAGCTGGTCATCGACGCGGTGACTACGCCTCTCCTGCATGCCCGGCTGAGCGAGGCATCGTCGTTCCGGGAGCGAGCGGCGATCCTGAGGTCTCTCGCGGAAACCGCCTTGCGGGAAAGCGCCGCTCCAATGGGCAATACGACCTATCCGGCGGCGTCATTAGCGGCCATGTCGTTCCGCGACGAACTTCCAGCGGAGCCGCCACGTCAACGGGACACGCGGCCCAGCGTTGAGACAGGTACAGCTTTGAACTCAGAGTCCGTTCCCCCGTTGGTGCGCGACGAAAGTGACGTAGCTCAGGCTTACGACGTCCAGGGAATCGGCGAGGCGTTCGGTGCATTCGGCTGAGCGCGCCTTGACTTCTCTGCAGGGATGCGAAGATAGGTCATGACATCGGGACACGCGGCGCGCCGCGCCGCGCACCGGTGCAACACAGCGATAAGGGGGAGTTATGCTTGAACTGATGGAAATTCTGCACAACGGTCTGCGACTGAGTGAGCCGCGCTCATGGCTGCTGATCGCCACGGTCGCTGCAGCGTGTGTCGCAGGCTGGTACAGCGGCGACGTCGCTGCGTGGTATGCAAGCCGGAACAAGGACGGTAAGTGATGGATGCTATCGACCTGCTGGTACCGTACTACAGGAAGTTCACCGCTCTGCCCTTTCTCGCGCGACGTGCGATCATCTTCGCACTCTCGATCTTCGTCTGGATCGTTGGCGCGGGGCTGGTGAACCTGCATGTCAACACCGACTTCTGCGCGCTGATTCTTATTGCGGGCGGTGTGGGCGCCTTGTGGTCAACCGAGCTCTGGCGGCTCTGGAAGCCCCTTTTCTATCTTGTAGTTGTGTGCATCGCGATCATGAAATGAATGCTTACGGCGAACAAAAAAAAACGGCTCCACCATACCTGGTGGAGCCGTTTTGCTTTACATGATCAATGCGACCGGGGAGCCGCAGTAACAAGAAGACGGCGTGCGCAGAAGTCCCACGCATCGCCAAAAGATTGATCACGGCATGCGTAGTACATGTTGCCGCGATCCTTGCGGTCGATCACATCAAACGCGACCGCCTCCGACTTACCCACGCGCTGGCGGCCACCTTCTGCGCCGTTCGTTGCGACGATTGCAAACCCGCCCACGAGAACCTGGAACAAAGCCATTTTCCACTCCAAAGAAATTGGCCCGACGAGACACTCCCCGATGGGGAGAATATCCCCACCGGGCGGAACTGAAGAAATACGGCCGAAGCCGCGATTGAAGATCGATGCTCGTTAGACGGCAGCGAGGCGTTGCGTATCGGATCTCGACGCGCGAGATATGTCCGCTAGAACAACATTGGCGAGACGCGCACACCATTGGTCGGTGAAATCGGTTCCTCGAACGCGAGGACGATGCACAAGGACAGTAAAACCCTCTGCCTTGAGGCGCTTCGCGAGTTCGAGCCCACCTGCAACGCCTATCGACTTTCCCGTCTTCGGGTCGATGTCGTCAAAGTCGACGAAAATATGGACAACGCGGATACCCAATCCGTCCGGCACCGCAAACTGGCGTAGCAGTCCGATATTCAGGCAGTACCACATTGGGACACCGGACTCCATATATGCAGCACAGGCCGTTTCCAGACCCTCAGCTACCCCGATTTCGCCGTCTACAGGCTCCATCAATCGCACGGCGCCGCCCCGGAGCGGATTGAGCGTCATGTCGTTCAGCTTGTTGTCGAGAATCTCGCCATCGGCCGACACGATCCGCGCTTTAGCTGGTGTAGATCGCTCGAGAAAGGTTCGGTGCAACGTACCGAGCCGGCCATCGGGCAATTCGAACCGGGCGAGGATGCCAGGCCAGCTGCCGATAGGCTTCTTCTCATGCCGGTACTCCAGCATGCCAAGCCGCAATGCGGGCGATGATGCCATCCGCAATCCAGGTACACGTGAGCCGAGGTAACGCATCGCGAGATCGCCACTCGACACGGGCTTTGCTGAATCCCACATCGAGTTGAGCCGGTTTGCGATAAACGTCGCGTCCGGCTTGCGCTTCGGCCGGGGTGCCCTGGCCACTGAAGCGCCGGTGAGCGCACGCGGTGCAGGTCCCCCGTCCAGTTGACGCATCAGCCGATACAGCCCGATGTTGTTCAGGCGGGTGATCAATCGAAGGCCATCACCTGCCATGGCCTTTCCGTTATCGCATTTACGGCATACCCAATTGCCACGCCCACGCTTGTTGTCGTAGGTGAAGCGATCGTCTCCGCCGCATACAGGACAAGCACATGCGTCGCCGGTGAGACGGTCTGCAGGCACGCCATAGCTCACAAGGAGCGAAATCCATTGCTCCGGGGAAAGCTCGAAGCCAGCGAGCTTCCGCTGAAGCCACGCGTACTGCTCGGGCGACAGCTCTTTGCCTCTTACAGTCATGAGTCACTCTCCTTGAAGTGAGTGGGTTGGGTCGGTGCCTGAGACAGGCGTAAAAACGCGTGCTCAAAAAAGCGGTCCGCGCGGGAGCGGGCAGCTTTTTTCAGCAGACGTGCTATCTGACAAAGGGAGTTGGCGGAAACAGCCAGGCGGAAGATCCGTCGCACGACACACCCGAGGGTGTGCCGTTGCGAAGGTGAGGAGATACGGGAGTGAATGAAAGACTGGTGAGCCTTTACGGGATCAGATGACAGGCCACGCCGCACGTGCGTACGCTGGCCCAAAGGGGATGTCGTCGTCCATCTCGTCGAACCCACCTCCGGCCGGTGCCCGCGTACCGCCTCCGCCACCATGAGAAGGCTGGGGCGGATGAGCACGGGAGCCGACGTTGTCAGCTGCCGCCGATCCGTTCGACCGGGACGCCGGCGCGGGTCGTTGGGAGCGGCCGCTGGCTCGCTGCTCGAAACCGCCATCGCCATCGTCATCGCTTCGACGACCGCCAACCATCTGCATCTGCGCGGCCACAATCTCTGTCGAGTAACGGTCAGTGCCGTCCTGCGCCTGCCATTTGCGCGTGCGAATACGGCCTTCGAGATAGACCGCCGAGCCCTTTTTCAGATATTCCGAAACGATCTCGGCAAGCCGTCCAAAGAAGGAAACACGGTGCCATTCCGTTGCTTCCTTCATTTCGCCCGACGCCTTGTCCTTGTAGCGGTCAGTGGTCGCGAGTCGGATATTAGCCACAGCGTCCCCGCTGGGCAGATAGCGCACTTCAGGATCAGCGCCGAGGTTGCCGACGAGGATCACCTTGTTTAGAGATGCCATTTCATTTACCTCTATTTAGTAATTGACCAAAGCCATTTGTCCCACATGACCGGCTTGCCATCCTTGACCATTGCGGAGCCATCAGCCCTGATTGCCGGAACCTTGATCTTGCGTAGGCGCCTGACAGACACAACGTCACCGACGACACACCTGCATTCAGCTATGGCCTCCTTCAGGCCCTCGCCCTGCAGCGTCCGCTCGCCGGACGAAGTGTCGATATGGATAGCAAACGACTTGTAGAACCGCCCGGGCTTCTTCCGGTCGGGAAACTTCTCTTCGCCCCAAGACGCGATCCGGCCAATCACCGTTGATGCGTCGACCGGCTGTTCGCGACGCTGGCGGACCGTACCAACATCGCCGGCATCGAAACGTTCTGCTTCTTCCTGCTGCGGCGGTTGCGCTTCCTTGCGGGACGCATCAGGCGCTGCATTCGAAGAGGCAGCCATGACAGCGTGGTTTCCTTCGCGGATGGCAGAAGCGATCGCAGCCTTGAGCGGGCAACGATGGACGGTCAACTTCGACCAGTGAGGCTCGAGGTCAGGCACGATCTTCAGACCGAACTCGGTCTCTTCCGTGTGGTCGTCAAAGGCCGGCACGAACTGGACGATGTGATCGCCTTCGTCGACGAACAGATGCGGCGTGTCACCGATCGTTACCACCGTTTCGTTCTCGGCGCCCTGCCCTACGACTTTTGGGGCTGAACTGTTGTCGGGAGCGGGAGCAACGGAGGCCGTCGAAGTCATTGGCGACCTGGATGACTCTGCTGATGACTGCTGGTGCGAAGGTTGAGTGGCAGATTTACCGGGGAAGAGATCCGCGAGGACGCGGGTGAAGAGTGTCGCAGTGTTTCGCACGATGCCTCCTATAGCAGGGTGCCGAAGCACATGCGGCGCAGTTCGCGAAGATCACGCTCGAGCAGCGGCGTGGTCAGGATCACGTCCTGCATTGTCTCGGGGTCAACGCCGTTGACCTTGCACACATAGACATAGGGCAAGGCGCCCTGCCAGTAACCCATGATCCATCCGAGGGTTGCGTGATAGTCGTCGATGTCGATCTTGCGATTGCGAAGCCGCTCGGAAAGCAGCGCCGCACAATCCATCAGCGACTCCGGCATGCTGTCGCCGCGGCGGCTGTCGCTCGCGAGAGAGATCAGCGCATCGATCATCTTTTCACGAACCGCGTCGGCCCACAGATGCGGGTCAGGCAAAGGCTCAGGCTTGGGAGGTGTAACGACAACCGGCGATGACTCGCCGAACATGTCCAGCTGCCAGGCAGCCACATGCATTTCCATGAGATTGCTCCGGTGGTGCCTGCAATCTCATGTCCCATGACCGGGAATGGGATTCCCGGCGGGGTAAGGTGCCGTCACCAGGGCGGAAGGCCGAGGTGACGGTAGGTTCTTGCGGTGACCCGACTTACTGGGTACCGGTCTTGAAAGGAATGACGACGGCCGACTTGGCGTATTGCTTTGCCGGCGCAGGTGCTGCAACGCTGTCATTCGCTGCGGCCGGAGCAGTTACGTTCTCGACGCTTCCGCTTGCTGCCATCTGACGGGATGCAAGTTTTTGCGCTTCTGCACGTGCAGCCTCAGCTTCGGCTTCCGCTGCTTCGATTGCCTTCGCCTTTTTCTTCATCTCCACCATCACCCAGCGTGCGCTGAGCAGAAGAAGGAATGCTGCGACGACAAAAGAGATCGTCGCGAAATACACGACGAAGCACAGGGCGACCAGCTTGCCAGGCGAGGTGATAGCGTTTCTAAACAGAACTTTCAGCATTTTTCTCTCCAGAAGAATTCACAAAGAAATGTCCGGACAACGTCCGGGGGTTTCGATGCTCAACGAGCAAGGAAACTCGGCGCCATGCGCTTTCGTCCGCGCCCGGCTTTTCGGGGGCGCGCACGGAAGGGCTGGCGCGTCGTCCACGTCAGGCGGGGAAGGTAAGGGATAGGCGCGCGAGGACCTGCACGCTACTTTCGATGCGTCGAGCCGACGCGGGGGATAGAACGAGGTTACCGGGCCCGGCGTTACTGAGAGCCCGGAATGCTCACGAACTTCATGGGGCTTACGCCTTTTCGCCCCCCACCCATCGTCGGACCTCAGGGACGAGCCGGCTCACGGTCTTAACCCGGAAAGCTCCAGAAAAACTGGAGCTTTCCGGGCTGCAATGTGAAAGTTGGAGATGCTCTGCCCCTTGAAAGCGGTCGCTTGACTTTGTCATTCTCCTGGCAAGCTTGACTCACCGCCTGCTATTTGGAGTGAGTCATGAGTACAAGCCTGTGGATTCTGGTCGCGGTTGCCTACGTTGCATGGCGGGCCTTACGTGCACGCGGTCTCAACCCACGCGCCAGGAAAGAGTCGCCGCTCCCGCAGATGCGCAACGCCCGCAGTGGCGACGAAGGCGAGGCGCGCGTTCAGGCCGAGTTGGTGGACATCCTCACCTGGCTTTGCGGCCGGAACTTTTACCTGCACAGCGGCCCTCTCCTGCTCAACCATGCGCCCGGCACAGAGTTTCCCACCGCCGAGGTCATCATCTTGCAATCACGCCCTTCGGGATTTTCGTCTTCGAGACGAAGAACTGGACGGGTCTAATCAAGCCAGGGCCGAGTGCGGAAGTATTGATACGTATCGGCGCCGATGGTGAGCCGCAGGCGCGCAAGTCCCCGCTCAGTCAGAACCGCTCGAAACTTGCGTTTCTGCGCGGGATATTGCCGCCGGTGTGGCCCATAGAAGGCGCGGGCGTATTCGCTAGCGACAGTTGTGTCCTATCGCCGGAACTGCCCGTCAACATCGTACGCCGCGCCGACTTGCGCCAGTGGGTAAGGGACAAACGTACGCGGCACGCTGCGAGCATGGCCACTCCGATAAACGTAGCGGTCGCATGGGATGCCATCCAGAGAATTGCCACCGCAGACGATGCAGGCGTTGGAAAGCACCGCGAAAGGTTGAGGGTTAACCCTAAAAAATATCCGAGTTTTTCCTAAAGTTTCGGTCGGTTTTGCCGAATCTAAACGTTTGCTTCGGCATATTCGTCTGATGTTTCCGTCTAAGACGACTGTTTTTGTGCCGCTTTCGGGAATGACAGACAGGAAACGAAGCGTAATCTGGGCTGCAGTTCCGGGTAACTCAAAGAGACTCGTACCTTAAGAGTCGAACGCCCGTTCGGATGTTCGCCCAAAGAACGATCAACTAAAGGCTTCCGCGATGAAAATTAAGAAATACCTTCGCCCTCCACTGGCTGAACGATTTCTGGCCGAAAGGGCATCTCCGGTCATGACGTTCGATTGCGTCCAGCGCGCAGGGCGTCATGCAGCATCGAGACCACATTGCGGGAACTGAACATGAGCCATCCCAAAGCACTGCAAAACACCAACGAGCCAGAGTTCGACCCGACCGTGCCTGAGGGGGACGACAACGGCGCTGACCTCTCGGCCGATGAGTCCACACCGCTGGCGTTCGCTCACGTGCCGGATGAGTCCGAGATTTCGCATACCGTACGCCAGTTTTTCGGCGGAGAGATCCCCGAGTCGTTGCGAGCGATCATCGCGTCTGAAAGCAATGAAATCGCGCACTCAACTAGGAAGATTCTCGAAGAACATATGCGCATTGGGGGCATCCTCTTCAATCTGCGCAGCCGGATCGAAAGCCACTTCGCTGCATCGCAGGGCGACACGCGGCACGTACGCAACAAGGCAGCACACCTGTTCTACCGCTACGTAGAGAAGGCATTCCGGAAAAAACAAGACACCGTCAAGGTCTACATCCGTTCCTACCTACGCTTCAGCACGAACGCCGGCGCCGTCGAAATGCTGACGATCACTGATATGCAGATGCTTGTAAGCCAAGATGATGAAGTAATCGACGCGGTGCTGGCGGCAAAGAAAGAGAACCCTGACCTGTCTAAGCGCGAAGTCAAGAAAATCATCGAGAGCTACAAGGCCAAACTCGCCGAGAAAGACGCGAGCCTTGATGTGGTGAAAAGCCGATTGTCCGAGATCGTCGGCCAACTCGACGACGCTCGCAATGAAAACCAGTACCTCACCGAAGAAACGAAGCACCTGCGTCTGCAGATCGAGCAGGACAAGGAAAAGAACAAAAAAACGATGGTCGATCTCGACGGCGCAAATCGTTCCGTCAGCACGATGCACACCGAGATCTCCAGGCTCGAACGGGAGCGCGACACCTTGCTCCGTCAACTTGCCGAGGCGGCCAACCGGGTTCAGTCGAAGGAAGTCATGGTCAGCGGACCGTCCGAGAACATCAAGCACCTGCAGGAAGCGGCAGACGGCCTCATGACACAGGTGAGGGAAGCAACTTCGCAGATGGAAAGCCTTCAGGCCGAGGTCGCGTCGCTGGAAGAACGGCGCAAGCAGCAATTGGCCGAGATCGAGTCGAAAGAGGCTATCGAGCGACACATCCGGGAGCTCATGGACGACTTTGGTTCGTTCATGCAGAAATACAAGACAACCCAGTTGCTCGTCACGGCCGGGGGTTCGGTCGCACCCTTCGCGAATCTTTTCGCAGCCTTTGCAGACCACGTCGGCACCTTCCACCAGGAGTTGCTTGCCGCCGCCAATGCCGCGTGATTCCCCGCCCGCCCAGCAACGAGAGATACAGGTTGAAGAAATGGAAAATAAAGAAAATTATCGGGCCGTCGGCCGTCTTTACGTCCCGGATTGGCTCACCGAACAGATCCAAGTGGCGAACTTCAACATGGTTGATCACATGAAGTGGCTGCTGCAACAGGACAGCCGCTTCAGCGAAGTCTTCACCGTCGAACAAAAAGACCTTGATCAGCTTCAGTTGAATCAATTGTCGCTGCGCAATTTGTTGCGTGCACCGTTCCTAATGGTCGAACCGACTCTTCAAACGGTCGAGGACTGGCGCTGCTTTGTCGACGATACCGCGACGACTGTAGCGGTAGACATTCTGCGGCGGAAGACGCCGGAACTTGACGCTTTGGCATCGTATGCTGTTGGGCACCAGAACGTGGCGTTCCTTTCGCTTGCGACGCAGATTCTCAATATGAGCGTCCTCGCCGCGCCAATGCTCGGCATTACGAGCGAGGTGGCGAAGTACCTGCTCAATGTTCCGTCGTATCGGCTCAATCTGGCCTTGCAGCGGATGAGCGGCCTGCCTTTGTTTCGCTGGCGCTTCAACAGCCAGTCGTTCTGGTATGAGTTCGTGGGAAGCACATTGACCGACGAAATGATCGCGCATCAGATCATGTTCACCTCGCCCGAGCGGATGGGTGAACTTCCCGGTGACGCGCGATGGGGCGAGCTCCGGCTCGGCCGCTCAAAGAACGAAGCTTTCGCGGGGGCCCTGCTCGCTCATGGACTGCGTGCATCGACGGCGACCGCTCTCTTCAACCTCACGCAGAATCATACGCGCGGGCTTTACTTCAAGATCCATGGCAAAAGCTCACCCTGTGGCAACACAGCCAATTCCCTGGCTTGGTTCGTCGAAACTCCACAACACCGACTGCATGCCACGGTCTATGCATGGCTCTATCGTTCAGCGATAGCAATGGGCGCCTTGCCGCCTGAGGCATTGATCGCGACCAATGACTCTTACGATCGCCTGTTTAATGGTAACCGCGTGATCTCGGCGGATCGCGGCTGGAATCTGATCCGGTCAATGGCGGCCGACACACGTCTCACCACCGCGCCCTGCCGGACGTGCAGCACCCACTACGTCCTCTCGAACAACGACGCAAAGATTGAAATGCATAACCGGTTCACTTGTCCCGCGTGCCAGCAACAGCTTGGCATGAAACGTCGCGCCGGGCGGAGAAAGGCCAATGACGCCTGAAACCGCGCTCAACGAATTGCCTGCAGGGCTCGTCATTTTCAGCACCGACGGCAAGGCTCAGTTCGGTTGGCAAAATCCTGAGACCGGGGCTTTCCACGCCGAAGACGACGGACACGTGATCGCGAACGCTGTCGGCGCCGTCGCGTGGCACGCCGGGATCATGCATTGAGTTGAAGAGGATGGGCCCAATGAAAATGCAAGACTTTGATTACCTTGCGCGGGAAAGTAACGCGGCATGGCTCGATGGTCGCGGAGACGGTCGATTTGACCGCTACGAGCAGTTCTATCACAGTGAGCGGGCTCAGACGGCGGACCGATTCGATCTCGAAAAGGTCAACGAGGAGTATGGCGATTGGTCCGCGGCACGGCCGTCGCGACTCCTCTCTACTTTGAGCGCACCCTGGTTCGGCCGCGTCGCGATCGCTCTGTTTAGCTTCTACATGGGCTGCCGCCTGGTACCCGGGTCCGCTAAGGCGATGCCCGAAGCTACGGGCCTGGCCTTGGTGGTCGCCATCCTCGGTCTTCGCATATTCCACCGACGGCGCAAGCGTCACTGAGAACCCGCCGCCGGCGTTTTTTTTCGTTCGGGCGCATTGGGCTCAACCTTGGCAGCAAATTTCCGTTAACCCATAGGATGACGGCGCGCTAACCCGTCCACTGGGTACCGCAACCGGCGGCGACTTGACTTTCGTTGCCGCTCTACAAGATGAAATCAAGGTCGCGCAAGGGGCACGGCCATATGACAATCGAGGACGCAGAACAATGAATCACAAGAAGATCTCGGCACTCACCGCCTTTTCGTTCGCCGCGGCAGTAGCGCTGTCGGCATGCGGCGGCGGTAGCGGAAGCAGTGGCTCGGGAGCGGCTGCACCAGCGACGACACCGTCTGGCGCCGGCAACCTGCAAACGTCGGTACCGGCACCGACCTACGCGAGCAGCACCGCTCAAGCCGGAATATTTTCGCAGTTGAATGCCTACCGTTCGGCAATGGGCGTCGGTCCGCTGAAACAGGATTCGGTGCTCGATACCTCGGCGTCGGCTCACGCGCTGTATCTTGTCAACAATTTCGCGAACAGCAACATCACAAGCGTCACGCACAATGAAGTCTCGACGTTTGCGAACTACTACGAAGCGACGCCACTGAGCCGCGCCCGCAAGGCCGGCGCTCCGGCGACAGAATGGGTTGGCGAAAACGCGGCGGTCGGTCTTAACCTCGCGACGGGTGACGCAAACGCGGCAAGCTGCGTCGGTCAGTACCTCAACACTCTCTATCACGCAGTGGCCGCGACGTCGATTCAGGAAACAATCGGCGTCGGCTTCGAGACGAACGCTGGTCAAGGAACCTATGGTTGCGTGCTGGACTTCGGTGAAACGACCAATGTGACGGGCACGCCGATCGACAACGGGTTCTATGCCGGTGGTGGTCAGCAGATGGCAACGGATGCGATTGCAGTATCGCCATACCCGAACGAAACGAGCGTCGCACGCGCGATGGTTGCGGAAGCTCCGAACCCTGCGCCTGATCTTGCGTCGCCCGGCCGCCCGGTATTTGCCCGCATGACAGTTTCTAGTGCTGGCGATGTGGTTACGGTTTCGAGCTTTACGCTGAAAGCCCCGGATGGATCGTCGGTGCCTGGCCGCATCATCGTCCCCTCGGCGGCAATGACGGGATCGACGGGTGCAACAGCCGATGTGAACAATGCGCTTTACAATGGCGTCGTGGTGTTCCTTCCCCTCTCTCCACTCGCGGCTAACACCACTTACACGGCTTCCTTCACGGGTCAGCGTGACGGGATGCCGGTCAGCAAGACGTGGGCTTATACGACTGGAGCGTAACGCCGTATCCGCGGAATAAAAAAAGCGCCCTGCGGGCGCTTTTTTCTTTCAGGTCACAGTTGGATCAGCCACCGTCATAGCTTGAGTCCTCTAAGTAGTCATAGCCGGTAAGATTGACAGTGCCATTTTGAAACCAACACACACCGATGCCGTTGCCTCCGGTGGCACCGCCTGCGGACGGGTTACCGAGGTCACGAACATAGTAAAAGCCCCCCGGACCTTGGCCACCTCGCATGCTACCTCCCATGCCAGCGAACATTCCAGGCGGATATACCTGGCCGCCTCCGAGTGTGTATGGCCCCTGCAAAGTCCCCCAGACGCCGCGATACGTGCCATTTGTTCCGTTGAACCCCGCTCTTGCCATCTCTGCCGCTATCGCGGACTCACAAACCGATGCGAGCTGTGCCGTCTCAGGTAGAGCAGGAGGCGATGCGGCGCAGCCCAGCCCGACCCAGTTGGAGCCATTCCATGACGGGGCAGAGGTCTGGTTGAAACCATTCGGGCAGGTCGGCGGCGCCTGATAGTTGCACTGCGGCGCGGAGTATTGCGACCCAATCCACTGCGCCGGCGCGGCCGTCGTCCATCCAGGTTGATTAGGACACGTTGGCGGCGTCTGCCATGCAGTTGTCAGATGACCGACGCAAGTGGAGTCCTGGTTGCTCACGGAGCATCGAACCGGCCCTGCCATTGCTGCGCTGCTGGCCGTCACCATCCCCGTAAGCACAGCTATCCGTATAAAAATCCGGGTGAAGCTCATTTCCCATTCTCTTCAATATGTACAGAAGCTCGTCGCGACGGCAGTACCGTAGATGATGTTTCCGCTGCCATCCGTGATATAGACCGTCCATGGACCGCTTCCGGTCGTTGGGTAATTGACGACGGCAGTCGGGTCGGTGTACATGCTCTGGCCCGTCACTATCAGTAGCGGTGTGCCGCCCGCAGGACAGTTCGGACTCGGCACGAACGTGCCGCCGCCGGTCGGTATCGTTGTGTAGCCGTACCAGAGCTTGGGACCACCGATCGGCATCCACTGCAGGACACCCGACACGTTCTGGCATGACAGCATCAGGCCCGAGTTGTCGCTCGCACCTGTCATCTGGTTGATCTTCGTGCACGCCACTCTCGGCCAACCGATATTGCCCATAGAGACGGTCGTGCCAGCGGACACCGCACCGCTCGCAGCTACTGCGCCAGTTGCGCCTATGTTGGCCGCACTGACCGTACCTTCAGCATCGAGGTTATGGACGTTGTGAAGGCTGACGTGATTGACGTTCTGGTCACCGGTCCACGTCAGCGCGCCGTCTCGCCGGATGTACATCGAGTTACCATCCGACGTCGGCCCGTTCGTGGCGAGAACCACCGCGGCCGGGTTGCCTGGTAACGGATTGGTCGCATTCCAGGCACCGTTGATGCCGGTAATGGTTCCGGAGTTCTGCGTCTTCGAAAAACCGAACGCATTACCGCCTGCCTGCGCGATGATGGAAGCGCCGATCACATCCGGATTGCCAGCACGCATTACGGGCTTTGACGGGTACAGCACGTAGGTGACGTGACAGTCCCCTGCACTCACGGAACACGTCGGCGGTCCGACGCTCATGCTGATTACGTATGCCCCGCCCCAGAATGGTCCATTTGCATGGGGCTGCTGCAGGTTGCCCTCCGTGAACAGATCGTTGAGCGTTGGCAGGTCCGTCGCGGGCAGAACATCCACCGGCCCATTCTGTGTGAGGGTCGCGTAGTGCTTGGTCACCCAGTTGCCAAGCGCGGCGTTGATGACGGCCTCATTCTGTCCTTCAGCCGTCAGCACCTGGTTGCGCCGCTTCGCTGCATCCTCCTTGATACCGACGACCGTCATCAATGCCGCAGCGACCAGCACAACCACCATCTCAACGATGCTGAACATGCCCCGGCTTCCTTAGTTGTTGTGCGTGGCGTACATGCCGATGCTGGCCGTCGCACCTGCCGAAGCGCATGCGCTACCTGCGGTCGCACCGCTGAACGGCGTGTTCGGGTCGTACACAGTTGTGCCGTTGACGGTGACCTTCGCATAAGCCCCAGCAACCGCGCCGATCGACAGGGAGCAAACCGTGCTTGGCACCGGATAGGTCACGATCATGGCGTCGTCAGTCGACGCGATCGTGCCGGGCACCGCGGTCACCGCACCGCCGAATATTCCAGTAAGCGCCCCGGTGGATGTGTTTACGCGAGAATTCGCCGAGTCGAACGCGTGGTTCTTCGCGAGGGTCTGCTGCGTCTCGGTGGAAAAGTCGACGTCGCTCGAGGTGGCGTCCTGAATGCCGCTACGAAAGAGTTGCGCCTCGCTCTTGAACTGGTGCGCGTGAATGCGATCCATGACGAAGCTGCGGCCCTGATACACGACGAGTGCGAGCAGCGCTGCACCGGCCATGACCGCCGCTCCTTCGATGAGCGACAGCTCTCCCGACTGCCTGCGCCGCCGTGCCATCCTCAGAAGCGACGTTTTCCGGTCTGCTGGTGCGGGCACGGCTACAGGCGTCGGCGAATTGGTCTTCAGGTTCGCGGTGTCGTTGGTCATTTCGGGTCCTCAGTAATTGGCGCCAGCCGTCGATGACGAGTCGAAGCTGACAGCACCGGTCGCGACGTACGAACCGATGCCGAAAACGAAAAATAGGGCGACGGCGAATCCGAGCAGCACGTAGTGCGTGATTCGCGCATTCCGACGGACGGTCGCCACGACGCGATCCAGCGAATTGCGCCCGAGCGACTTGATGGCCTGTACGAACTGGTCGCGACCAGCCGCATCGGCGATGGTGTCCATCACCGTTTCAGAAAAAATGCCCGTGTCCAGCGCGCGCATCGTCTGTTCCGGGTGCTGCGTGAGTCTGCGGCCCATCCGGCTCAGGTGCCATCTGAGCCATGGGTCAGCCGTTTTTGTCAGCCGGTCCAGCGACGCGCGCAGGGGGAGATTCGAGTCGAACAGACCGGCGAGAGAGACGATCAACAGAGCGGCGCGCAGATCACGACGGTTGCGCCACATCAACGGCATTGCATCGACCTGATTACGAAAGTGGCCAGTCCAGCGTTTCATGCTGTGGAAATACCCGAAGACGAGACCGGCGACGACCGACCCGCTTAGCCACCAGTAGTGGTACGCGAAGCCGTCGAACGCATACAGCGCCTGAGCAAATGGCGTCCATTCCGAGACCGGCTTCGTGTCCGCGACGGCCGGAAAGATCGTGCCCCCGAACAGCATCGCGTACAGGTACATGTAGACAATGAGTAGAGCCGGGTAAGCCATCTGCAACGATGTTGTCGTCGCGAGGACCGCTTTTGCATTCGCTGCCATCTCCGCGAGCTCGAGGCCGCGAACCGCCGCGTCCTGTTGCGTCGATGCGCCGGCGATCTCAAGAAGCGCGTACTCGTCGTTCGGGATGTACGGCCGCATCGCATTGGCAAAGTTATCGCCCGCCACCATCCGTTTGGCGATAGCCTGGAAGACGGGCCACGCCAGTCCCTTCCGGTTGCGGTGGCGCTTCTCGAGCGTGGTCAGTCGCTCCAGAAGCGTCTCGCGGTTGCGCAGGCCCTTCGCAGCGACATCGAGCCGCGTTTCACGGTAGAAGTTCTCGCGCAGCTTGCTGAAGCGCCACGTCGCCACGCGCATGCGTTCTTTCTGCGGCAGCATCATGAAGACCGCATAGACGAGTCCCCTGATCACGACGGCATCCTCCCATCACGGTCCGCAAAAATCCGGTATTCGTCGAAGGAGCGCATCGCCGTGTCGATGAAGCGCGGGTCGATGATTCCCTGCGACGCCTTGTAAAGGGCGTGCTCGTAGATCGTTTTGCCCGTCATGTCGTCATCGTCAAAACCGGACACGCGTGTCGAACGCCAGACCCTCTCCGCGTTGCGCCAGTCGCGCAACGCCACGAAGTCGAGGAATTCCAGCGTCGGCCGGAAGATTTCCATCGCTAGCGTCTGCCCCTTGGTGCCGGCGGCTACTTTGCCTGCGCGGGTAAAGAGGCCCTTCAAACGGCAGTGCTCACAACCGGCTTCGTCACGGCATGCCATCTTCGATGTATCGAGCCCAAACTTCTTTTCCAGCGTGTGGACCTGTGCCGCGCTCAGAACGTCGCGCGCCGGCACCTTGCAATGCGGGCACAGCAGCGGAATCAGTTTCTGGTTGGCAACAGCGTTGACAAACTTCTCCGACGAAACCTCATCCATCGGCAACTGCAGACGGCCACCTGCGAGCCGCATGAACGCGCCAATCGCGCTGTCTGCGTGCAGGGTTGTTCTGACCGGGTGACCGGTCAGTGCCAGTTCCGCAACGAGGGCCGCCATCACGCGGTCGCGGATCTCATTGACCGTCAGATCGTCCGGGTCCATCCGCATCAGTGTGCGAATCACCTCAGCGCCTTTGCGGCTCGCATCGTCGTCGGACTCATCCGGCCGGCGGGGAATCGAGATCTCCGATAGCCAGGGATGCGGAAACTCCGACGGCTCGCTGACCACGTACTGTTTGCGAAGATCGCGCGACGAGAGCATGTAGGAGAGCGCGCGCAGCAGTGTCGATTTGGCAGATCCGGTTTCGCCCGTGAAGACGGAAACGCCACCACTGACGTTGCACAGCGAACCGAGAATTTTCAGCTGGCTGCGTGTGAGGCCCATCTGGTCCGGCATCAGCAACTTCAGATTCCGGAAGTTGCCGTCGAGCAGACGCAGCGCGACATCGAAGCCGCCGACGAGCGGCGAACTCTGCCAGCGGATGTTGAGGATGTCCGTGTGCACAACGAGCGGGATCATCGCCGACTGCGGCGCGCTCGGCTGGAACGTCTCGCCCGAGTTTGTATTGCGTGCGACCAGGTCCTGATAGGACGCGGACAGTGCGCGACGCACCAGCGACTTGGACAGCTTGCGATAGGTGTAAAGGTCGCCGTTTACCCGGAAACGAACTTCGACATCATCGTTGAAGTCGCGGTACTCGAAATGGACGTCGCCAGCGCCGTACTCGTGAGCGGCTTCAGCCACGTCGCGAAACGTTCCAATCGCGCGGGACGTTTCGGGGACGATTGCCGCGGAGCGGTTACGCTCACGAGCGTAGATCGCGTCGATGACCGCCTCGCCCGCAATCATCTCTTCATGTACCTTGATATCGGCGCGTTCCAGATCCTTCAGGTACGTCGGATAGAGTGCAGATTCATGAAACGATTGCGTGGTGACGACGATCGCCATGCCCGCCTGGACCTCCACCGCCACGAACTCACGACGAGCCGCATCAGTGATGCGCAACGTTGCATCGGCACCGCGCTCGCTCAGGATGCGTTTGAATGAAAGCGCGTCAGCCGACGGAAGTTGTGGCAGTCCGACCGCGATCAGTTCGGGCTCCGGCTGCACAACCGGCGCAGCATGCGCATGAACTTCATGCACGTTGTCCGGCACGGGTGACGTCGTATCGTGATCGCTTGTCGCCGGTAGTTCCCGCTTCGCATTGCTGTCGGCCTCTGGATACCCCGGAGCATGCTTCTGCCCGTCCACGACTTCGGCCGCGGCCTTGCTGCCCTCTGTGGATCTTGCCGTCGCGGGTTCAGCCGCAGTCGGCGGGAACGTCGCGCTGCCGTCATATGCTGCTGGCTCGCCTCGTGCCCCCGGCGCCACATCGACATGCTGCACGAACGGCCGTGAGTCCGCGGAGCGCGGAAAATCAGAATCACTCTCATCGTGCACGTCTGCGTCGCTGATGTCGGCCATCCGCAGTCGCATACCCAACGTCATGGGCTGACCGGGCGTCGCCTCAACTGGCTCGGCCTTGACCTTGGTACTTTTCTTCCTGAAGCCCGGTTCGCGGTCTTCTGTACTGCCCGTGTCCGTCCCGGCGATGGGCATCGACGCAGGTGAGTCTTCCGAGAAGCCAGCGCGCAACGCGCGCAGGCGCCCAAAGATGCCGCCAGTGGACGGCTCATTCTTCTCAATGCCAGAAAACATGCTCATGGTTAGCGTCCTTACTATTACCGACCGACAGCGGAGAGAGGCAAGTTAGGGGGCAGCGGCCCCGACAGATCCGGCACACCACGAGCCGCCAGGTTCGTTGCTGCCGTTTGCTGGTTATCCTGCGCGGGCGTGCCGCCGCTGATCGTCTCTGTCCAGGTCCGCGCGCCCTTACCCGTCCCTTCTGCAACGGTGACAACGAAACCGTCGACACGCTTAACGGTCCATCCGTTGAGCAGTTTTGCGCCTACATGCGCGGGGTACGAAGCATTGCGGTATTCGTAGAGGACCGACTGTCCGCTCACGTCACTGAAGGCACCGACGAATCGCACAGGCTCCGCGCGATAACGGACAGGCGCCGGCTTGATGCTGGGCGGAGGTGCAGGCGCGTAGGTGGGCGCCGCGGGAGCCAATCCATTGAGAGCCACACCGTTAGGCAGCCCGCCCCCATTGCCGGCCAGTTGCCGCGCTATAGACGATCGGGCGATCCGGTCCACGTCCTCGATGGACAGGCGCGACTCTGACGGCACGGGCGCAATGGACACGGGCGTTGCAGCTGCGGACTGCGCAACTGCAGGCTGTGAGGCCGCGCTTGTATGGGCGACCGCACTGGCGGCCGTCGATTCCGTGGTCAGGTCGAGGTCCGCTGACGGCACCTGTGAACCGGCTGCTTGCGGATGCGACGCCCGCGGCTTTGGCTGCGCGTGGACGGCGACAGACGCAATCATCAACGCGCACGCGAGCGCCGGCAGGACCTTAGTTGAGCACATAGTATTTGCCCCTGGCAGTGAAATGGATACCGTTCGGGACTTGCACGCCACCGTCCTGCGTTTTGCTCGCACCGGGGTCTCCCAGCTTCAGTTCGACGGTGATTGTGTCCAGCGTCATGTTCGACGGCAGTCGCGCCAGTAGTGGCGACTGCCACCGATAGCCGTTGATCGTCCACTCGCCCACGCGGATCATCTGCGCGGGTCGTGAATCGCTGGTGCCCACCGGAGTCGCGAGAAGTGGCTTTGGGGGATCGAGATGGACCGTGTAGCCGTAGCTGTCGAGATCAAAAGGCTTCGACGAAAGCTTCTGTGGCGGCGTTTGCAAGGCGTCGATCAGTCCCTGCTCTGTGGGCCAGGCTTTCTGGTCCCGCGCTGCCACGAAGGCGACAGTGGGAATCTGCGGTCCCCGCGCACCCGCATGCAAACCGTCAGCATCGAAATGCAGCGGTCGCATCGACTCGGGGGCCAACTGGCGGAGATCATCGAAGCTGCCGCCGTGGCGGCGCAGAGTCTCAGAGCAATACCCCTGCGTGCCACACACCGCTTTCTCGAAGACGAAACCTGCAACGACGGTTTCGCTGTCGCCAAGGAGTTCCAGCAGTGCCGGCGCCAGCAGATTCGCCCGCGGCATCTTCGCGGCAAACGTCTGACGCACTTGCAGCGCGTATTTCTCTTCGAACGATGGCTCGCGCGGCGCCGGGGGCGGCGGCGGCGGCGGATTGAGGATATCGGCCAGTTCAATGCCACCAAATACGAGCGCAGCACCAATCACCACGATGGGCACGATGGACGGAACAGCGGCGGGCACCCTGACCACGCGGGCGCTCTTGCGCGCGTCGAGCAGTGCATCGGGGCCAAAGCTCTCGTCGATGTCCCTGACGGCCGGCCCGGAGCCAAGCGTCGTCAGCCTCAGGTTCAGCTTCAGACATTCCTGCTCGATCGCAAGCTTCCGCTCGTGAGCCTGCGGTACGGTGAGAACCTCGTCGCTGCGCACAACACCGCGCACAACAAAGACCACGTGTACGCGCTGATCGTCCTGCAGAAGAACCACTGCGGCCGCCTTGCCCTTGACCCGGGCGTGCTGGGCGATGCGAGCCGCTCCCGAGTAAAGCTTTGCGCCCTTGAGTTCGGCCACTTCAGGCGCGCAGAAACCACCGATGACATCCTTGCCGATCCTGTATTCGACATAATGGGTCGCGCCAAAATCGTCGGCATAGCGACGGCGCTCTGCCCGCATCTGCTTTGACGGATAGGCGCGCCACTCGAGTCCGAAAACAAGGCGCGCGTTTTTCTCGCGCGGCAGCGGATCGGTAATGTGCATAGCCGTGCTCACATCGACGGGACGACAGAAGCCGTCAGCATGATGACCTGGAAGGTTCTCGCCTTGTTCCACAGGCCCGTGATACCGGCGATGCCGCCGTTGGTCGTGCTGTCAGCGTGATCGGTCATCTCGCCGTAGAGCACTACCGTCTGGCCGTCGGACAGCGCGACGATCTGGTCGTCCTTGCTGCCGACCGTGTGCGCGAGCTGGATCGTCTGCTGCGTCTGTCCGGAGCCGACCGACTTCTCGGTGAAGGGGCCGTTCAGTTTCGAACTGTCACTCCAGTAGGCCAGCACGATCTGGTTGTGGTCGTTCACCGACGGCAGGATGTTGACGAAGTCGCCGGTCGTCACGGTGCCCGGGTTCAGCCCGGGTACACCACCTGACGTTGCCGTGAGGCTGCCCGCCGAGGAAGTCGTCGATCTCAGGTAATCGTCGCTCTGGAACGAAGCGATCGACACCGGCAGGCCATTGAGCGTGAGTTTGGTCTGCGTGCTGTCCTGCACCGTGCGGCCGTACTGGTTCAGCGCATTGATGACCGCATTCGTGCCCGAGAAAGGCGTATTAGGGCGCAACACGGACAGGCCGAGCGTACCGCCCCCTGACGACAGCGACGTGGGTGACACGAAGCTGATCGCGTACTTTGCGAGACCGCCCTGGATCGCATTGAACACGACATCCCCGTTCACGCCGGCCTGGCTTCCGCGGTTCAACGCGATTTGCAACGTGCGTACGCGGATTGCCACCTGACGCGTCGATACCGCATTTTCCTGAGCGAGCAGCTTGCCCATCGCATCGGCGGCCTCGCGCGTGTCATGGACCATGACAAGGCGGCTCTGGGGATTCACATTCACGCGCCCCATCGGCGAGCGCAGCTTGTTCAGTGCGTCCGTGATCGACTGGATCTGGTCGAACTCACCCTGCCGGCCCGTCGAAGTCTGAGCGGAGAAGGAACCCGTATCACCGCTGCCCCCGCCGCTGCCGTTCGCCTGATTGCCCGTGGACGTGTCCATACCCTTCGACATGGTCGACTTGATGGAGACCTTGCCCGGGATGGCGGCGATCTGATACATGCGCGTCACGAAGCGCGTGATGTTGATGGTCGAACCATCGAAAGACCAGTCGAGCCCAAGATCTTCCGTCATGCGCGTCAGGTACTCGCCCGCCGGTCCGTCAAAGACCTGCGCATAGCGAGGCTTCTCGTAATTGTTTGCGTTGCTGCCGCCAGATGCGCCAGACGACTTGCCATCGGACGACGCGCCCTCACGCGGCACCAGCGAACTGCGCGGCACAAACACGTCGGGGCTCAGATGAACTGCATAGCCCGTCGCGCCCGACACCAGGTTCGCGATCTGATTGATATCGAGATTCGCCGGCATCGTGATGCGCTTTTCGCGAAACGTCGCAGGCAGCGTTGCCTCATAGGCGACCGGCACGAGGCGATCGCCGAGGAATGCTGTCGGTACATCTTCAACGAGCGCCATTGAGCCCGGCAGATTGTTCATGGCAGCGCTCGCGCTGCTATTGGCCGAGTCGTAGGCCGAATTCACATCGCCTTGCGTGACGGCGCAGCCAGCGATGACGAGCAGACACGCAGCCGCAATTGAAGTCCTCAGAATCTGGGCGTGACGCATCGCTACTCCTGGCAGTTGGCCGCGCGTGCCACGACGCGGATAACGTTGTTCGAATGGCGGCAAACGCGGGTTGGCACGCGCATGTGGTTGGTCGCTTTCATGACCTGAACGAGGACGGACGTGAAGTCGCCGGTGAAGGTCGCATTGAATTCGAGTGGGAGGTCATCGTCGACCTTCCACGCGAGTTGCCAGCCCTGGGTCTGCAACCAGCGGTCGAGTGCGTTGCGCAGGTTGCGGTCCGACGGCGACACCGAAAACGTGAGTACACCGCCAGGCGCCGCGGCCGCTACCGTAGTCGTTGTCGTTGCCGCTGGCAGAACAACCGGAGCCACGGCCATCGAAACGGGCGCGGTGGACGGGGGCATCGCCGGACCAGTCGCAACTGCTGCGGGAGCGTCACCGGGAACATTGCCGGCCGGCGCACCTGAAAGGACCTGCCAGCCGTCGCCTGCCGGTGCGGCAATGCGCGACGGGCTCGGATCGGTCGCTGCGCGCGTCCATGCGGGCCCGGCGATGAGCAGGATTACGGCGAGAACACGCGCCACCACGCGCGTCCGGTCGTTACGTTCGATGGTCACATTCATTGTTGTTGCCCCAGCCGCTGCAGGCGGCGATAAATGGCGTTTGCGTAAATCAGCTGCTTCTGCGTCGAGACCGCGTTATAGGCGCCGACGGCCTTCCACCTCGGGCCAAACTGCCGGATATTGGATGCGAGAATCCATGTGCCGACGTAGCCGTTCACACACGGGTTGAAAAGATCCTGACGCCGGATGCCGTAGCGCGCGAGCTTTGGCAGCCACGACGAATTGATCTGCATCAGACCGATGTCTTCGGTGCCGTTGCTGTTCAGGTTCACGGCGTTCGCACGCATCCCGGATTCGTGTTGCGCAATCGCATGGACAAGCTGCGTACTCACGTGCTGGAACGCCGCAGCGTCATCAAGACAGTCCGCGTGCGCGAGCGGCCCGCAAAGTGCAGGTACCGTAGCGATGAGAAACGGAATCACGCGCCTCATGATTTCGCCGCTCCGGATGCCGCCGACGCCGTCGTCGGTGCGCCCGTTGCAGGACGCTCGAAATACTTCACGTCGTGACGCCGCGTGACATTCACAGTTGCGCCATCGGCGGTCACGATGAACTGATCCGCCGTGCCGTTGAACATGTAGTAGCGGCCCTTCTGCTCGCCGAAGCCCAGGTGTTTCACGTCGCTCACATGGACCTGCACGACAGAGTCTGCGAACTTGAAGAACGTCTGGCCATCGCGATCGAACACCGCCTCCAGATGCGCGGCGCTGCCCGCGTCGAAGTCGTACACCGTGCCTGCCGAGCGGCCCAGCTCAACCGTTCGCCTTCCGTCCGAAACCAGCATGCGTTCAGCGCGCTCAACCGTCATGACCGCTGTTTCGCTGTCCCACTTCGGATGCAGCGATCGACCGTCCGGCGTCCTGAACGTCAGCTCGATTGCAGGCTTTGACGCGAAGCGGATCTGCGTGTGAGTGTCGTCGCCATCGCGGATCGCCTGTGCGCCGAAGTACTGCGCGAGTAGCGACGCTTGCGGCGTACCAGCGGCTGAGCCGCCTGCTGCGCCCTCTTTCATTGCGACCGTCTGCGCGATCGCATCGGGGGGCGACTTCTGGCCAGCAGCGTAGTTCAGCGCGCCAGACTTGGGCGCGTCGCGATGCACCCTGATATGACGTGACGTGAAATCGACGTCAGCGTAGAGACCGCTTTGCGTCATCAGGCGATCAAGCGCCTGCATCCAGTTCTCGCCGGCGCGGGTGGCGAAGCCAGTGTTTTCAGTCAGGTCCACATCTTTCTGTGCCGAGCCCGTCCAGCCTTGAGGTACGAGTGCCTTTACGACGGCGGCCACAGGCATCGAGCCGCTCACTACACGCACCGGCTCGAGCGACCCGTGGGAGCCGATCAGCACCAGTCGATTCGTGAAACCGTCAAACGCAGCCGGCTGGTCATCGCGCAACGACGCGAGCGGACCGCGCGCGCCGGCTCCGATGAAGGCGTTGGCCCTCGTCCAGCGCGCACTGGCCGAGCGACCGGCCACCGTGTAGGTGATCGTCTCGGGCGTGCCGTCGACAACAACGTAAGGCCCTTCCTGATGACCGCCAGCGGCTGTGATGACCTGCCCCGCGCGCGGCTGGATGTATGTTTTGGAGCCGTCATTGAAAATGAGCGCCGGGCGCTCGGCGATCCCACCCGCGATCTCGTAATCGAAGTCGAAGGGGTCGGTGTTCGCAGCATGCGACGCCATCGCCACGAAGAGCATGGCGCACGCGACGGCGATGCGGGAAACTGTGTGCTTCATAGTCCGGCCTGGATCTGGTTGAGGTGCCGCGCAAAGCGCGCGAGATACGCCTGGCCCGGGACCGGATTGGCGCTGTGGTAATAGGCGATCGCCTTTGCAACCGAATGGGTCTTGCTGTAGTTCTCGTTGAGAATGTCTTCAGCGACGCGGATGCTTGTGGCCGGTGCAAGGGCATCCCATGGCGATGCAAAGCGGCGGGCGTGGTACCCCCAGTTGATCTGCATGATGCCGACATCGAAGTCGCTGCGACCACGCGCGATCAGAGACTGCACAACGCGATAGGCGTCCTCGCGCGACCTGAAGAAGTAGTCCTGTCCTGCGATATTCAACGTCCATGGCCACGCATGGCCATTCAGCCCTGACTCGTTCAGCGCAATGCCCGCCAGAACCTTCGGATCGACGCTGCTATGCATGAGCTCGAACGGCGTGACCGCGCTCGCGCACGCCCAGCCTCCGCGTCTCTCCGTGATAGCGGCCTGTGCTTCGTCGTCAAGCATCGGGGGCTGGAGCCAGCCCTTACTGACGAGCAGCCCGGCCAGCGCAACATCGCGCTCATCCACAGCCACGGTGATCCCACTCTCGGGGTTGCTGCCTACCGGTTGGCCAACCAGATGCGCGGCCCACGATCCAAAGGCGGAAAGCCCGCAATAGAACACGGGTTTTCCATCGATCTTTGCGATCGTGCGCGCGGTGCCTTGCGCGAGCACGACGCTTGTCGGACTGATGACCTCTTCAATCGTCGCGGCATGCGCCACCGGCACAAACACTGCGACCAGCAAGGCGGGAAGAAATCGCTTACTGATCACGGTACGGCTCCATGTAAATGTCGCGATTCACTTTCAACATGAAGCGACGCTCGCCCGGTCCGTCCGTGATAGTCGGCGGGATGTTCTTGTACCGGTCAAGCACGGACTGGGCGGTAGTCGCCGCGACCTGCCCGCCCGTACTCCCTACCTGCGTGACGCCAAGCGGTCCAGTCGTTGTCGAGGTGTCGCCACCGTCGAACTTTCGAAGCAGAATGGCAACGAGAAAAGATGTGCCGAAGATTTTCAGGAAGTGGTTGTTGACGTCACCCGAGAACCCGGCCGTCCCATCGGCATCAGCGCCCTGTGCACCGAACAACGGTACGTGTTTGCCGTTCGGCAGACGCATCTCGGTTGCTGCAACGAGAATGCTTTCCTGACCGGGCTGAATGTCGGAACTGTAGGGCGCGGTGATCATGCTGCCCTTCGGAATCATCAGGCAGTCGCCGCGGATGCTGTCGTACACGTCCTTTTCGACAACCAGCGCCGCAGTGCCGGGCCTGTCTGAATTCAGGCCTTCGATCGACAACACCGGAATGTGATGCGGAGGCGACAGGACGCAGCCGCGCGCCTGGCCGACAAAACCCGTCCGGGCGAAGCCCTGGCCATTGCCGGACTGATTCGCGACGTTCTTGATGAAGGCGCCATCGTGGTCCTGGCTTGAATAGGGCCGCGGCCCCTGTTGTCCGCCGACGCCGGCAGCCGACAATGCGGCGGCCACGCGGTCACCCATCGAAGCGCCTGCTGCCTGCTGTGCGGCGGCCTGTTGCGCGGCAACCTGCGCGGGCGTGAGAATGCCCGGGATTTGCCCTGCCTGCTGCGGGGCGGTGTCCTTCACTTTCAGGCCAGCGCGAAAGATCGGCGAAGCGAAAACTGCGTCCGAATCTGCCTGTGACTTGATCTGCTGCGTGTGCTGGTCCCCAAGAAAATTATCGGCGTTCAACGCAGGCGTCGAGCTAGCCCCCGCTGCCGCCTGCGCGCCCGGCGCGGCCGCCGCACGCGCTTCCGAAGCTGCCTGACGCCGCGCCGCTGCCATCTGGTCGTCGATGGTCTTGTTAAGGTCCTGGGTATTGTTCGACTTGTCGACAACCTCTGCCTGCTTCGCCTTCTTCTGGAGCTTCGCCTCTTCTTCAGCCTTGTTGCCTTCCTTCACCTGATAGTAAAAGCCCAGCGCGCCAATGATGACGGCGACGACCACGCCTGCGCTAATCAGCACATTGCGGGACGACTTGCCTTTAACGATCGTCGCCCGGTCGCTGTCAGGTTGTCCGTTTTGCATAGCCATAGTTCGACTCAGAATCCGAACAGGCCCGGACGCCGGCGCCTGATGGTCACTTCCTCATTCGGCGCACGCAAGACGATTTCCTTCGCCATCTCCTGGATGACGATGTACTGCCCCCGGCGAATGAAGTTCGGGCTGACGACGTCACCGTGATCCTTCACGATCGGGACGGCGAACGGAGCGTCGGCCGGCAGGCGCAACCAGACGGACTTGCCATCGTCGAACACTGTCTCGGGCCGGAATGACGCAGAGCCGGAAACCGTGTAATCGAAGTTCAGCTTGTCCGGCGACACGCCAATGGGACCCGAGTCGTTTGCTGAATTCTGGCCGTCGCGAGATTCGTAGCCCGCCTCTTCGCGTGCACGCATCTTTGCCATCAACGAGCCGGGGTAGCTGAAGCGCACGGTTTGATAGAACAGTCCGCCCATCGGTGAAGAGACGAGCGTCATGTCGTATTCGCGCAGGTTCGTCGTCAGATGCAACGTGTTGACGAGCCCGGGCTTGATCGGCTTTACGAACACATGGTTGGCTCCGTCGGTGTCCACGATCCATTGCACCGAATCGCCCATCGCTGGGTCCGTGGTCAGCCGCTCGCCGGGCGCGAGCTCGATTGTCGTGTTCTTCAACGGTGCGGTCATGATCCGGTAGATCTGGTCGCGGCTGTACGGAAACACCGCCATCCGCGCGTCGCCGGGCATCGTGACGGGATCGGTGCCAGCGTTGTAGGGATTAACCGGGCTCATTGGGTCGCTCATGGCGTTCGCAATATCGAACGACGCGCCCGACGGCGCTTCCCCCTTTCTGGCGGCACTGGCCGGCTGGCACATCGCGCCGACGCACAGCACGGCGGCCATCAACGAGGCAAACGTACGGTTCGAATTCATCATTGGGTCTTCTGCATGGAGAACAACGGATAGAAGAGCCCGAACGGGTTGCGGCCGAGCGCGTCTTCGGCAGTCGGAGGGACGACCTGATAGCGGAAAGTCAGGGCGTATTTCTGGACGACCGGCTTGTCGGTCGGTGACTGGGTGGTGCTGGTTGTGAACTCAACGACAGCCGTCGAGTCTTCGAGCAATGCGACGTTGAAGACGCGCGGCTCGCGCACGAGTTTCGGATTGAGCGTAATGGCCTGAAACGGCGCGTCGGCCTTGATCCAGTCGGCGAACTGGTTGCGTGCGTTGCCGACCATCATCGCCTTTACGGCGTTGATGTTGCGCGCCATACGCGAAGCCTGGACATCGTCTGTGAGCACCGGCTCGATCGTGAACCAGCTCTCTACCGTTTCTTTCAATGCGGTCCGGATTGCCTGATCATCTGGCTTGTAAGCTGTCAACTGTCGGACGACCGCATGGCCATTAGCGTCGGACGAGACGCCGTAAGCCTTGACCACCGACGGCGGAGGATTTCGCGTGTACACCGCCCCACCGGCCACGAACGCCAGAAAGAAGGCGAAAAGCTTCCAGTGATTTGCTTCCGTGCGCAGGCGCGCACCCATATCGAAGATGAGCCCTTCCGGGTCCTCTTCCGAATAACCACCTGGCGCTGTGGAGAGCGCTACCTGTTTTTTACTGCGGAATAAACGCATGACGGTCGGTCCATTTGTGCCGACTCAATTGAATCAGCGCCAGCAGGAAGCCGGTCGTGCAAAAGAGATGTGATTTGCCGTCGCATTTGCGACGCGGCCGATGCCCCCTTGATTGGGACGAGCCGGCTCACGCTCTTGAGCTGAAATGGCGGCGAAAAAATGGAGCTTTTACACCTCGTGTTCAACTGAACGCACTTATCATTGGGTGGGCGCATTACCTTCTTCCACGCAGAGCGCTGCGCGACAATGCAACTTGGAAGCACACGAGGATGCGGGTCTCGAAAGCGTTGCTGATTGCCCGAGGACGCTTCTACGATACTTTTATAACGTCGCCAACTTTGTGACAACCAGTCGGCGTTGGCAGCGGACCTCGGCCAATCGGCTGTGCAAGGAATCCGTCGTCTTAAGGCGTTTCGTCTACCTGATGTAGTCGTTATGGCTTTTGAGATGAAGACCGCATTGCCTTTCGAGTTGTCGTTCTTCTCAGCGAACTGTCCGCCCAGATAGGGCCATTGAATCTTGCCGCAAACGCCAAATGTTTAGGATCACGAATCTACTTGGCTGTGCGCGATATCCTCTTGGGACTGGTGGACGGAGTGGCCCCTTCAAACGGCACTAGGCTGAGGCTAGCGCCGCGACCGGGAGAGGATTTTGTCAGGCTTTACAGCAGCAATCTGAAGCAGTTACGAGACAACATCCCGGCGGACGTTTGACGCATGCGCTCGTTGGGCGGTATATCCATCAGCGCCTTGGCGTTGTGATCGATAATCGATTGAGCTCAGTGTGAACAAGTCACTTCTGTGGCGCTAGGTCCACAACTGGATCAGCGCCCATTGCCACTCTTTGTTTTGTGAAACACAAATCCGGCGAACCCGTCTCTGAGATCGGGATATTTCTGGACCATCGCTTCCGAGAGTTCCGTGCCGGGGTCGATACCTAACCGCCGCAACGTCAGTTTTCCCGCCGGCGTCCCTTTGTACGTCCGCCGCCAGTCGTCCCGCTGTTTAGCTGTGGCCGCTTCATATGCCTCCCATCCTCGGCGAAGCTCCTCCACCATTCGATCTTGTGCATGGACGTCTTGAGCAGCAACTCGCAAAGCGATACGTGTTTGAACCTGCTGGTTTTGTTCCAACTCCCGTCTTTCTGTCTGCGCAAGTTTCTCCTGTATCTGAACCATCTGGCGTTCTGCGTCTGAAACGATCCACTGTTCCTTCAGCGCCTTCATAAAAAACCCAGCTGGGCTTTTCGAGATGTTGCCGAGTTTAAGGCTGAAACGGGTGCGCTCAATGGCCTGCTCAAGACGCTCGTCGGTATATTGGTCGCGGTCCGCCGCTATCTGATTCAGTTGAGCGCTGGATAGCCCAAACTCTTGCTTCAGGGTCCTATACAGCGCCTGAGCTTGTTCATGGGTGTGCAAGACGCGCTCGGCCAGATCTTTTCTTTCGAGCCGAAACCGTAGGCGACCGATCTTGCGAGACCCTGATTCGTTGCGGGTCTCGAACGAGATCTTCAGATCTGAAACTTCGTTGATCTGCTCCACAGCTGGTGCCAGCCAGTCCCGCTTGAAGTATTTGAACTCCTGCGCCTTCGCGCCCATTGTGCCCTGCCATGAGCGCAACTCGGCTAGGTCAAACCAGTCAGTGACCCCGTCATCAGCGTACGGCAACAGGTGGTCGTACATCACCCTAGCGTAGCTGAGCGTGAATAGCGAAGTTATGCGCAAGCTCAGCCAGTGAGACTTGCCCGGGCCTCTTATAATGCCGATGAGGTCTGGCGGGACCCGGAACTGGAAGCGTCCACCTTGATAGGAAATTCGCCCTATCAGTTGCACGGATCCGAAGGGCTTATCTCCGTCTGCATCAGGCGTGGTGGTGGCTTGGATTAGAGCTCGTTGTGCCTCGGTGATGACCTGCTCGAGGTGTGCGTTGTTTCGGCTCGAATACCGCATCAGCCATTTGAAATAGTCCAACTCCACGTCGTAAAGATCGCGAGGTTGTTCTTCTTGCGCAACAATGAAATACGCCGCGTCTATCAGACGGCGCGCGGCTACGCCGAGGTCGATGATACGAATAAGGACATTCTTTCGTGCGAATCCGATGTCTGTAGCCGTGGCGTTGAGTGGCAGATCTTGGGCGTTTGCATCTTCGAATAAGGCCAATGCCAGTTGCTTGGACGTGGTCACGTGCCCTGCTGTCGCCATGCGGCCTCCCTTTCGTGTCCATGGTTCCGACCGTCCCGTACCCTACCGGCGCGAAGGTGCCCTGTCAACACAGACTACCTCACCTTGCTACGGACACGTCACAAAACGCCTCACCTAGCGCAGCTCGGTGCACATTTCCCCTCACCTCGACCTAATCGAGAACCTCACCATCGGATGCGTTCAACCTCACTTCGAGTACCAAAGTACCTCACTTCCCTGCTCAATTCACAGCACTTCGGGCACATAACGCCTCACGTTGTTGGAATAACCTATTGATTCTTAACAGTAAGGATATTTACTGTTTGTAGTGGGTTGGTTTTTGTCTATTGAAATACGAACGACTACGCGACACCACCGGTGATCAGGTGGGTAGCATCAGTCAGGCGATGGGCAATACGCGAACAATGCCACTTGCAGTGCATCTGCACCCTACTGACCGGAAAGGAGTACATGCAGGGGTGAGATCAACGGTGAGGTGAATTGTGCACGTGAAGGAAAGCCGGACGATTTCGGGCCTTTTTGCGGCTTCAATGGTGAGGGATTTTGTGACGCCTGAAGTGTTCCGCTGCCCGGCACGTCAAGCGGTGGTTCACGCCAACATGGAGGAAATCGGCTTAGGTGACTGAATCTACGGATGTTTTAATTCGCTCGGGTAGTCGCTGCGGCTTGCGATTCGGTAGCAATTCTTCGGCACTGACGGTATTCTACGCTTCGACAATGCGTCCCTATGAAACCGTAGAATCATGCGGCGAGTGTGAAGAAGTAGCTCACCTGCAGCTAAAAGGAAAGACTAGATGAAACTGAGTGAGTTGCCTGGCATTGACCGAAGCGTCAAGCTTTCCGACCTCGGGGAGTTTGCTGAACGGCTGTCGGTAATGACCAACGAACTGCGCGACCAGATCCTGGCGCCCCGGCCGAGAAAAACAGCTCCCGTATTCACAATTGGAGAGTTGTCGGAATTGTGTGGAATCGATCGTCAGAAGATCAACTATCTGGCGACAAAGGATCGTGGCGATTTACCACCGGGCGAAGTACAAGGCACAGGGCGCGCTCGGATTTTTTCGCTCAAAGACGTACGCACTTGGGTGCAGCAGGTATCCGATATCTATCAGACTCCGTTGGTCACAGGTACTCGTGAGCATAGAGGCCGGGTGCTGATAACGGCGAACTTCAAGGGAGGTTCGTGTAAAACCACGACAACAATGTGCATCGCGCAAGGCCTCAGCCTGCGAGGCCGAAGGGTGTTGGTGATTGACCTGGACCCCCAGGCATCACTTTCAGAACTCTGTGGTTTATATGCGGAGAAGGACGTCACATGGGAGGATACTGTTCTTCCCTACATCTATGACCCGACGATTGAGGGAGGACTTGCTGCCAAGGTTCAGAGCACTTACTGGGACGGACTCGACGTCATCCCAGCGCACAATTATTTGCATGACGCAGAGTTTCATCTTCCTACCGCGCAGAAAAGCAATCCGGGGTTCGAGTTCTGGTCCGTTTTAAGAAAAGGAATAGAGCCGCTGCGATCGCAGTATGACTACATAGTCTTGGACACTGCCCCATCGCTTTCCTATATGACGCTGAACGGCCTGATGGCTGCCGACTCGATGGTGATGCCCCTAGTCCCTGAAAGCCTTGATTTTATTTCGTCGGTGTCTTTCTGGTCCCTGTTCGCTGAGGTAGCGAACGGGTTCGTTGAACATGAAGTCGATAAGACGTATGACTTCGTTTCTGTGCTCCTTTCCCGCGTGGACTACGGTACAACGTCGTCGGCGCCGGTGGTGCGCTCGTGGGCGCAACGCGCATACGGAGATTGGTTGCAGACAACAGAGGTGCCTGCAAGTTCTGTCATGAGCAACGGCGCGTTGGCATTCTCCACCGTGTTCGACTTGTCACGGGCCGATTCTGTGGCCAAAACCCTTGCACGAGTGAAGTCCCCGCTGATGGATTATTGCAAGTGGATCGACGACCAATATGTAGCTCAATGGAGGGCCGGACAATGAGCAGTTTACGCGACCGCATGATGAGCAAAACAGCTGACGTCCGGGCGGCAAAAGACATCACTATTGAACCGCAAGAGAAACCTTCTAGCCCCCGTACTGCGCCGGGAATGGCGGGCGCGCTGGCCGCTGCGCAGCAGCGAATAGTCGAGCTGGAAAAGTCCGGGTCACCCTCGGAGTTGCCGGTCAAAGACATTGTCCCCAATCCGTGGCAGCCGAGGCAGGTGTTCAATGAGGCCAAGCTCGGACAGCTCGCCGAATCAATACGGGAAGCAGGGCTAGTCCAGCCCATTGTTGTGCGTCGCGCCGGATCGGGTTATCAGATCGTTGCCGGCGAGCGCCGCTGGCGGGCGCATCGAATGATTGGTAAGGAGGTAATCAAGGTCGTCGTCATTGAGCTATCGGACGAAGAGATGGCAATGTTGGCTTTGGTTGAAAACGTTGCTAGAGAGGACCTGTCGGACTATGAGGTGGCGCGTTCCATACGGCGCGCGGAGAAGGAATTTCCAAACAGGAAGCGGATGGCTGAGGCTCTAGGGATGTCCCGCTCTGAACTGTACCGATTCTTGGCGTTCGGAGAGTTACCCGATTTTGTGATTGAAGACCTGGATGTGCAGCCGCGCCTGATCGGATCACACGCTGCAGAGGCGGTTGTATCGGTGCTTCGGGACAAGAATTCGCGTGCGTTTGAAATCGCGAGGAGCCTGTGGAGAAAGGTGGTGAGCGGGGAGCTCGATCAGACGAAACTCGCGCGAGCGCTCAAAGTAGCCATTGAAGGAGATGGTTCCGAAGTCGCATCTGTCAGTGATCGCAGTATCGAGAAGATTTTCTCTGGCAAGAATCAGGCTGGCTCCATCACGAAGGACGCGGTCGGCTTTACCGTAAAAATTAAAGCCGGGATGTTGTCTCATGAGAAAGAGCACCGCATTCGAACCCTCATTGCCGAACTGTTTTCGAATGGTCAAAACGACACTAACTGAAATGGCTTGTTTTTTCAGTTGAAACCTTAGGACCTATCCTTAGCGCGTGTCCCCAATGGGGACACGAACGACCGTTACGGCTAGCGCCACGCGGCGCGCTCACTATACCCCGCCAGACCCACCGCGCGTCCAGCTTGGCAAGCCGTTCTTTGGGCTTCTCGGATGTCCTAACAGCTAAGCAGAGGC
>Ga0209759_1000180_pt1 | contig 103458 bp, 91 predicted proteins | sample AraplaCL_Col_mMS_FD_184261 | JGI IMG/M metagenome (GOLD analysis project Ga0209759, IMG submission 184261) | Arabidopsis root microbial communities from the University of North Carolina, USA - plate scrape CL_Col_mMS (SPAdes) (version 2) | ecosystem: Host-associated > Plants > Roots >...
GCCACCCGTTTTCCGCGGGCGGCATCGATCTCGTCCCGCCTCCCACTTCTGAAAAGCGCTGACGCGCCGTTCCATCGACACTGAGACAACGCATGGATATCAAACGCACCGTCCTATGGGTCATCTTTTTCATGTCAGCGGTCATGCTGTTCGACAACTGGCAACGCGACCACGGACGCCCGTCGATGTTCTTCCCGAGCGCCACGCCGACCAAGACCGTCGGTAGCGCCGCACCGGGAACCACGACGCCGGGAACCCAGCCCGCCGATCTGCCGGCAACGAACGCAGCCGCACCGGGCAACGCGCCGGCGGCCACGCAATCGCAACTGGTCAAGTTCAACACCGACGTTTATAGCGGCGAAATCGACACTCGCGGCGGCACGCTGTCGAAGCTGTCGCTCGTGAACAAGGGTGACGGCAAGCAGCCGGACCTCGTCATCACGCTGTTCGACCGCACCGCGAACCATACGTATCTGGCGCGCACGGGCCTGCTCGGCGGCGATTTCCCGAATCACAACGACATCTACACGCCGTTGCCGAACCAGCAGCACGACCTGACGGGCGACGAAAAGTCGTTCCAGCTCAGCTTCGAGTCGCCGGTGAAGGGTGGCGTGAAGGTCATCAAGACCTACACGTTCACGCGTGGCAGCTATGTGATCGGCGTCGACACGAAGATCCAGAATGTCGGCACTGCGCCGGTGACCCCGTCGGTCTATATGGAACTGGTACGTGACGATCAGCCGGTGGAAACGCCGCGCTTCTCGCACACGTTCATCGGACCGGCTGTGTACACCGACCAGCATCACTTCCAGAAGATGACGTTCGGCGACATCGACAAGAACAAGCAGGATTACGCGACCTCGGCCGACAACGGCTGGATCGCAATGGTCCAGCATTACTTCGCGTCGGCCTGGATTCCGCAGCAAGGCGTGAAGCGCGACATCTACGTCGAGAAGATCGATCCGACGCTGTATCGCGTCGGCGTGAAGGAGCCGGTGCCGACCATCGCCCCGGGTCAAACCGTCGACGTGTCCGCGCGTCTGTTCGCGGGTCCGGAAGAAGAGCGCATGCTCGAAGGCATCGCGCCGGGTCTGGAACTGGTGAAGGACTATGGCTGGGTGACGATCATCGCCAAGCCGCTGTTCTGGCTGCTCGAGAAGATCCACAGCTATGTCGGCAACTGGGGCTGGTCGATCGTGCTGCTCACGCTGCTGATCAAAGCGGTGTTCTTCCCGCTGTCGGCCGCGAGCTACAAGTCGATGGCGCGCATGAAGGCGATCACGCCGCGCATGCAAGCACTGCGCGAACGCTTCAAAGGCGATCCGCAGAAGATGAACTCGGCGCTGATGGAGTTGTACAAGACCGAGAAGGTCAATCCGTTCGGCGGCTGTCTGCCGGTCGTGATTCAGATTCCGGTGTTCATCTCGCTGTACTGGGTGCTGCTTTCGTCGGTGGAAATGCGCGGCGCGCCGTGGATTCTGTGGATTCACGATCTGTCGCAGCAGGATCCGTTCTTCATCCTGCCGGTGTTGATGGCCGTCTCGATGTTCTTGCAGACCAAGCTGAATCCGACGCCGCCGGACCCGGTTCAAGCCAAGATGATGATGTTCATGCCGATCGCGTTCTCGGTCATGTTCTTCTTCTTCCCGGCCGGTCTGGTGCTGTACTACGTCGTGAACAACGTGCTGTCGATCGCCCAGCAGTACTACATCACGCGGATGATGGGGCAGACGAAGGCCAAAGCGGCTTGATGAGATTTGCTTCAGGTGGGCGGAAGCGCCCACCGTCGTCTGAAGCTCAGATAGCAGCAGTGGAAAAAGCCGCCCGGCGCAAAACCGGGCGGCTTTTTTCATTCCCTCCGCAAAACGCGCCGCGCGGTGCCGCGCCTATTCCTCTTCCGCGTCTTCACCGTAAAAGCGCACGATCATCTCTTCGACCAGGAAGCGGTCTTTCGGCGTGAGCGACTCGATCTTGGAAGCGAGCTCGATTGTCTCGGCCGATGGCGGATATTTCTCGCCGCGTGCCAGCGGCCTCGCGTTCACGCCCGGAGACGGCCCATAGTGCAGCCAGTGCTCTTTCACGTTTAGCCATTCGGCCAGCGTACGCAACTTATCGGGCTTGGGAATCGTCGTACCGGATAACCACTTATGAGCGGTTTGCGGCGTCACCTCTCGCTCGCCTCGATAGCGAAGGTTGAATTGCTCGGCGAGCTTGGTCCCGCCGCGAATCTTCAGCGGCTCCAGCAGGTCCTTCAGCCGTTTGGCGAAGGCGGCTTTTTCTTTATTGGTCGGCATGGGCCGGATTGTGCAATTCAACGTTCAAACAGTTGACAACCGGGCGAGTTTAGTTTTAGCGTATTTGAGATACTTTTAGCTTGCGAGGCGCTTCGGGCAATGGGTCTGCCGAATTTGTAGAATTTGGTGTTTTTCCTTGTCTGGCATGCCTGTCTGCGACTTCGCCGTCCTACAACTTCTTATTTATTCTCAAAGAGCGCAGTAGCAATCCTAGCTCGTTTGAGATAAATCCGAACCGCGCGAATCAGTCGGCTTCCGCCATCAACAAGAGCGCCGCGACACGGGCAGCGAAAGCGCCCGCGTTACAATGCCTCGCGCCGTGCTGACCGGCGCCACCCTCCCCTCCTCTCCGCTTTTGCCACGCTCTCTATGCTCACCACCGATTCCGATCCAATCGTCGCCATTGCCACCGCGCCCGGCCGGGGAGGCATCGGTGTCGTGCGAATTTCGTTCGGCCGCGCGGGAGAGGCGGCCGCCCAGCCACTGATGCAGGCGCTCACCGGCCAGACATTGGCGCCGCGCCACGCCAGCTACGTCCCGTTCCTCGACGTCAGCGGCAACGCGCTCGACCGCGGCATCGCGCTGCACTTTCCGGCGCCGCATTCCTACACCGGCGAGCATGTGCTCGAACTGCAAGGCCACGGCGGTCCGGTGGTGCTGCAACTGGTGCTGCAGCGTTGCATCGACGCCGGCCGCGCGTTCGGTCTGCGCCTCGCCGAGCCCGGCGAATTCACGCGCCGCGCCTTCCTCAACGACAAGCTGGATCTGGCGCAAGCCGAAGCGGTCGCCGATCTGATCGAGGCCAGCACCGAGGCCGCGGCACGCTCAGCGGGCCGCTCGCTCGACGGCGCGTTCTCGCGCGACATTCACGCGCTGGTCGAAGACGTGATCACGCTGCGCATGCTGGTCGAAGCGACGCTGGACTTCCCCGAAGAAGAGATCGACTTCCTCGAAGCCGCCGACGCCCGCGGCAAGCTCGCGCGCATCCGCGAGCGTCTCGCGCATGTGCTGAGCGAAGCGCGGCAAGGCGCGTTGTTGCGCGAAGGGCTCTCGGTGGTGCTGGCCGGGCAGCCGAACGTCGGCAAATCGTCGCTGCTGAACGCGCTGGCCGGCGCGGAGCTGGCGATCGTCACGCCGATCGCCGGCACGACGCGCGACAAGGTCGCACAGACCATTCAGATCGAAGGCATCCCGCTGCACGTAATCGACACAGCCGGCCTGCGCGATACCGAGGACGAAGTCGAAAAGATCGGCATTGCGCGCACATGGAGCGAAATCGAGCGCGCGGATGTCGTGCTGCATCTGCTCGACGCGCGCGCCGGCATGACGGCTGAAGACGATGCGATCGCCGGACGCTTTCCGCGCGGCGTGCCAGTGGTGCGCGTGCTGAACAAGACGGACCTGACCGGCCTTGCGCCCGCGACGCAAGCGCTCGACGCGGACCTCGAACTGAGCGAAGTGCGGCTGTCGGCGAAACAGGGCGACGGCGTTGCGCTGTTGCGCGACGAACTGTTGCGGATCGCCGGCTGGCAGGCGGGCGCCGAGAGCGTCTACCTGGCGCGCGAGCGGCATCTGATTGCACTGCGCGCGGCCGAGGAGCATCTGGCGACTGCGGCCGCGCACGCCGATCAGAACTCGCAGGCGCTTGATTTGTTCGCTGAGGAACTCAGGCTCGCGCAGGATCAGTTGAATTCAATCACCGGTGAGTTCAGCTCGGATGATCTGCTCGGAGTGATTTTTAGCAGGTTTTGTATTGGGAAGTGAGCAAGGCGCGAGGCTGGGCCATTCCGGCCCATTGCAAAGGTATATCTCGCGATTTTTAAATTCGGAATAATCGACGGAGACGCCCACTCCATTGACCCAAAAATCGCCAAATCTTTGGTACACAGCCGCTATACGGTTTAAAATCGCCGCTGTCCGAACACCCGCGATCCGAACATGCCCCGCCTAGCCGTCCCGCTCACCGAAGCCCGAGTCCGCGCACTCGAACCGCGCGACACTCGCTATTGCGTCGCAGACGGAAATGGTCTCGTCATCGAAATCATGACGACCGGCACCAAGATCTGGCGCTTCCGCTACACGCTGAACGGCAAACGCCAACCGCTTGCCACCATCGGCGACTACCGGATGATCTCGCTGCGTGTCGCGCGCGCCAAGGCGCAGAAGTACGCGGAGATGGTCGCGCAAGGCATCTCGCCGGTCGCCACGGCGCGGCGCGACCGCGGCGCGGAAAGCAAAGCCGACGTCCTTCGCGAAGCCGCCGAGCTTTATCTCGCAACGGAAATGGCCGGCAAGTCGGAGGAATACCGTCGCACCACGCGGCGGGCGCTCGACAAAGACGTCTTGCCCGCCATCGGCCACATGCAAATCAAAGCGGTGACCGCCGACGACATCGTCGCGATATGCGACCGAATCAAGAGTCGCGGCTCACCGAAAATGGCGCTGCATACGCGCAACGTGGTGAAGCGTCTCTACGAATATCTGATCGCCCGGCAACTCGCATCCAGCAATCCGGCCGAGGTCGTGCCGGCGCGCTCCATCGCTACTTTCGACAGCCGCACCCGCGTGCTTTCCGGCGACGAGATCGGCGCCATGTTCCGCTCGATCGACGCGTCGAGCATTCGCCGACCTTTGAAGCTGGCGCTGCACCTGCTGGTGCTGACGATGGTGCGCAAGTCGGACCTGGTCGAATCGATGTGGGCCGAATTCAACCTGGACAAGGCGATGTGGACGATCCCCGCTGCGCGCCTGAAAAAAGACCGCGATCAGCGCGTGCCGCTTTCCCAGCAGGCCGTCTCGATGCTGCGCGAGCTCGACCACGCCAAGGCCAGCCGAAAGTTCGTATTCCCGAGTGTCAGAGGCGACGATCGGCCGATCGCCAAAAGTACGCTGAATCAGGCGGTCAAGGCACTCGGTCTGGACGTGGAGCATTTCGTCCTGCATGACTTCCGGCGCACCGCGACGGCGCATCTACGCGAGCTGACGCAGCCGTTGGACGCGCTCGACCAGAACACGGCGACGACGCCCGGGCATATCGCGCAAGGTTCGAGCGCGGAAAATGCCGCGAAGCAACGATGGGTCATGCAGCGGTGGGCGGATTTTGTGGATGCGCAGATCGAAGGCACACGTAGAGCCTCGACCAGTACACCTTGAAACCGGCCTCGTCGGGCACCAAACCATTGAAATATGGAATTTCAATGGTACACAAAACCCGTACGGTACGACCCAACCTACTGTTAGAAATAAGAAATTCTAATTCCCCACTAGGTTTCAAAGGTGAGGAAAAAGACGCCACCGACCGCCCGCCAAGATCGCATCACACAGACCTTTTCTCCCGCGTTTCATCGCCTAAACTGAAGGGTGGACGCAACTCGATACGGAGGCTCCCATGTCTGAATCGTTGATCGCTTATTTATTGGGGCCTGCTGTCATGCTGCTGGTCGGCGTTGCTATCTGGGCCGCGTCCCATTACCACCAGAAGACAAAGCCGCAAAGACTCGAACGCTGGCTCGACACGCACTATGCGGAGTGGCTGCATCACAGGCACTGAGTCGCGCTTGAAATGAAAAGGCCGTCGCGTAACACGACGGCCTTTTTGTCTGTGGCGCGCGCAACGACGCGCGCGCTCCACGATTGATTACCAACCCGGCTGAGGCTGCGGATATCCGTATTGAGCCGGCGGCGGCGGCGCACCGCACGCCACATAGGCACGTTGGTACTGGTCATAGCAGTATCCCGGCGGCGCTTGCGCATAGACAGGCGCGGGCTCATACGCCGGCTGCGCATACACGGGCTGCTGGTACGCCACCACCGGCGCGGGATTCAGCACGGAGGTCACCACTGCGCCGAGCACGGCTCCGCCGATCAGCGCACCGACGACATCGCCGCCATTACCGTGCGCCGATGCTTGCCCGGCCACGCTCAAACTTCCCACCATTACCAACGCCACCGCGATCTTTTTCATGTTTGACTCCCCACCGTTCAGGCATGGAACAGATTGTGGCGGGCGCGCGCAGAAATAGATGCTGCAAGTGGTAACGGGACATTACCCGTGTAACGCGGCGGGTGGCAAGGCTGGCTATGCGCCGAAGTGATTACCCCCGCTTCCCCATTCCACCGATCAATGTAAAATCCGCCGCATAACCTGTCGGATAGTTCTGACAACCCGCAAAGCTTTTCCAGCCCGTCGATTGAAGCATCGGACCACGTCGGCAACACGGGTCGAGACAAGCGAAAAAAGTAAGGGGCGTGCGCGTGAAACAATGGACCATCCGGCAACGGATTCTGTGCAGCTTCGGAATCGTGCTGATCGTGATGCTGGCGATGGCAATCGTCACGTTCGAACAGCTCGGCGGCATCGATCGCGACGCGAAGAGCCAGCAGGAAGATTCGATGCCCGGCCTCTACTACGCGACCGCGATGCGCGCGGCCTGGTTCGAGAACTACACCGTCACACAGCGCCTCGTCTATGTGGACGCGGATCCCGAGTCCGTCAAGCGCGACACCGAACGTTTGCAAGATACCGAGCAAACACTTCAGAAGCTTCTCGGCGACTACGGCGCGACCATCTTCCGCGACAACGATCGTGGGTTCTTCAACGACTTCCGCCAGCAACACGCCCAGTACCTGCCGATCCAGGCATCGCTGTTGAACGCCCTGCCGAGCTCGAAAGAGAACGCCGTGCGTATCTTCAACACGCAACTGACGCCGATCTGGGAAGCGGGCCGCCTCTCGGCGCGCAAACTGGTCGACAACAACAAGGCCGACGCCGACAAAGCCGCCGAAAGCATCCGCAGTTCGGTCGAGGCAACCCGCGTCGTGTTGCTCGTCATGCTGTTGATCGCCGCCATCGCGGCCGTGCTGGCCGGGTACTGGCTGCTGCGCGCGGTCACCATGCCAATGGCCAAAGTGCTGCGCGTTGTCGACGTAATGCGCACCGGCGACCTGACCCAGCGCCTGCAACTGAATCGCGCGGACGAAATCGGCGCGCTCGAGGCGGGCTTCAACCGCATGACCGACGAACTCACCGCACTGGTCGGCCAGGCGCAGAAATCGGCGGTGCAGGTCACCACATCGGTGACGGAAATCGCCGCGACCTCGCGCGAACAGCAAGCCACCGCGAACGAGACCGCCGCCACCACCACCGAGATCGGCGCCACGTCGCGTGAAATCTTCGCGACCTCGCGCGACCTGCTGCGCACCATGAACGAAGTGTCCGAAGTGGCCGGCCAGTCGGCGGCGCTCGCGGGCACCGGCCACGCCGGGCTCGCGCGCATGGAAGAAACCATGCGCCTCGTGATGGAAGCGGCCGGCTCGGTCAATGCGAAGCTCGCGATCCTCAACGAGAAGGCCAGCAACATCAATCAGGTCGTCGCCACCATCACCAAGGTCGCGGACCAGACCAACCTGCTCTCGCTGAACGCAGCGATCGAAGCGGAAAAAGCCGGCGAATACGGCCGCGGTTTCGCGGTCGTGGCAACCGAGATTCGCCGCCTCGCCGATCAGACCGCCGTGGCGACCTACGACATCGAACAGATGGTGAAGGAAATCCAGTCCGCGGTGGCCGCGGGCGTGATGGGCATGGACAAGTTCTCCGAAGAAGTGCGGCGCGGCATGCTCGACGTGCAGAACGTCGGCGGCCATCTCACGCAGATCATCCAGCAGGTGCAGCAGCTCGCGCCGCGCTTCTCGATGGTCAACGAAGGCATGCAGACTCAGGCCACCGGCGCCGAGCAGATCACCCAGGCGCTGACGCAACTCTCGGAGGCCGCGCAGCAGACGGCGGAATCGCTACGTCAATCGACCCAGGCGATCGACGATCTGACGCACGTCGCCAACAGTCTGCGCACCGGCGTGTCGCGTTTCAAGGTGACGGCCTGACGCGCCACGGCGCGCCGCTCGACGCCGACACCCGCACGCTCATCACCGCCCACGCACACGCCGATGCTCTTCATCCTCTTCACGCTCGATAGCGAACGGTACGTGATCGACGCGACGCAGGTGGAGCGTCTGATGCCGCTCACGCCGCAGTCGCCGCCGAAGTCAATCCCCGGCGCGCCGTCGTGGGTCGCGGGCGTGCTCGATCACGAAGGCGCGCCATTGCCGCTGATCGATCTGCCGGCGCTCGCGCTCGGCCGTCCCGCCGCGCAATTGATGTCGACGCGCATCGTACTGGTGCGCTATCCGCATGCGGGCACGACGCGCCTGCTCGCGCTGTTGCTCGAAGGTGCAACGCGCACGATTCGACTAGACGTGACGGCGTTTAACGATGCCGGCCTCGACATGCCGCACGCGCGCTATCTCGGCCCGGTCGCGAGCGAAGCGGGCGGCCTCGTTCAATGGATCCGCGTCGAGCATCTGCTGCCCGACGACGTGAAAGCGCTCCTCTTTCCCGAGACGCACGCATGAACGCGCATCACGACAACGCACCGCTCTATCGACGCTTCGCCGAGCTGTTGCATCGGACAATCGGGCTCGATGCGGCATCGCTCGGTCATAGTGCGATCGAGCGCGCGGTCGATCAGCGCGCGGCAGTGTGGTGCGCCGATGGTCACGCCGAAGCCACGCTCGCGGACTATTGGGAAGCCGCGCAATGTTCACCTTCGATGGTGCAGGCGCTGATCGAAACAGTCGTCGTGCCCGAAACCTGGTTCTATCGCGATGCCGACGCGTTCAAGGCACTCGCGCGTCTCGCGCATGAACGTCTCGCCGAGCGCGGCAATGCATTGCCGCTGCGCGTCCTGAGCCTGCCCTGTTCGACCGGCGAAGAGCCGTACACGATCGCGATGACGCTGCTCGACGCAGGCTTCGACGCCGGGCAGTTGCGCATCGACGCAATGGATATCAGCGACCGCTCACTCGCCGTCGCGCAACGCGCTGTCTACGGACGCAATTCGTTTCGCGGCAATGCGTTTGCGTTCCGCGACGCTCACTTCACGCGCACCGAAGGCGGCTGGCGTCTCGCACCGCGCATCGTCGAAGCGGTGCGTTTCTCGCGTGCCAATCTGATGCAACTCGACGCGTCGTCGCTCGGTGTCTATGACTTCGTGTTCTGCCGCAACGTGCTGATTTACTTCGACCGTGACGCGCAGCAAAAGGCCCTGCAGGCGCTCACCAGCGTGCTGGCGGGAAACGGCACGCTGTTCGTCGGCCCTGCGGAAACCGGGCTGCTAATGCGTTACGGCATGCAGTCCGCAAAGATCCCGCTGGCCTTCGCGTTTCATCACGGCGCGCCCGAGGAAACGCAGTGGAATAGCTGGCACACCGCGCCGCTCGCTACCGCCGCCGCGCTTGCGATGACGCATTCGCAGAATCCCGCGCTCTCGTCGCCGCAGGTGTTTTCCGCGGAGCCTTTCGCGTGGCCCGATCCGGTTGCGCCCACGCCGTTCAGCGGCGCGACGCAGTTCGCCCAGCGTGAGAACAGTGCGACGCAAGCGCACACGTACAAAACGCCGATGCCAGCCGCCACGCCGCCGGCATTCAACCCGCCGTTGCCGCCAGTCACCGCGCCGACCAACGCGGCACGCGACACGTTGCAAGCCGCGCACGCGCTGGCCGACGCCGGCCGCCTCGCGGAAGCCGCCACGGCGATCAACGCCTATCTGGAACACCACGCCCCACACGCCGACGCGTTTTATCTGCTCGGCGTGCTTGCCGATGCCAACGGCGATGCGAGCCTTGCGCGCAGCCAGTATCGCAAGGCGTTGTATCTCGATCCTCAGCACGCAGAAGCGCTCGCGCATCTCGCGACCTTGCTCGAACTCGAAGGCGACCGCGATGCCGCGCGCCTGTTGATGCAACGCGCGTCGCGCGCGCAGGGAGCGCAACGTGGCTGATGCGCAAACGGTGAGCTTCGACGATTGCTGGAATCGCATCGGCGTGCGCGGCGATTCGTCGTGCGAGCGTCTTGTCGAGTACGTGCGCTGCCTCAATTGCCCAGTGTTCGAAACGGCCGCCGCCAAACTGCTGGAACGGCCGATTCCATTAGTGGACCTCTCGCGGCACGACGTGCGCGCGCGGGCACAACTGCAGCAAGACGCGCAAGGCGCGAGCGAATCGTTTCTCGTCTTTCGCATCGGCGACGAATGGCTCGCGCTGCCCACGCCAATCTTTAAACGCATCGTGCAGACGCGGCCGATTCATACATTGCCGCATCGGCAACACCGCGCGGTACTGGGCGTGGTGAATGTACAAGGTGAATTGCTGGTGTGCCTGTCGCTCGCGCACCTGCTCGGTTTCGAAACCAGCGCCAACGCACGCGACGATCGCGCGCGCCACGATCTGCCGCGTTTCCTCGTCGTCTCACGCGCTGAGGAACACGCGGTGTTCCCGGTGGATCAGGTCGACGGCGTGCACCGGATCGCGACGGCCAGCTTGTGCGCGCCGCCCGCCACACTTTCGCATGCCGCCGCTGCCCACACGCGAGCGGTCGCGCCGTGGCGCGGCATGAGCGTCGGCCTGCTCGACGCCGACGCGCTCTTCGACACTTTGAACCGGAGTCTCGGATGACGGACGACCCGCGCCGCCCGTCGCTGATCGACCTGTTCCGCGAAGAAGCGCGGACCCAGGCGCGCGTGCTCAACGACGGCCTGCTCGCACTCGACCGCTCCCCGCGCGATGCCGCCGCGCTCGAAGCCTGCATGCGTGCCGCGCATTCGTTGAAGGGCGCGGCGCGTATTGTCGGCGTGCAGGTTGGCGTCGAGCTTGCGCATGCCATGGAGGATTGCTTCGTCGCCGCGCAGGAAGGACGTGCGTTGCTCGACGCGGCCTGGATCGACGAGTTGCTGCGCGGGGTGGATATCGTCGCGCGCATCGGCAACGATGAAGACGAGTCGGCTCGCGACGCGGTCGGCACATGTGTGGCGGCATTGCAGGCGCGGATGGCGGGTGTGCCGCCTCATGGCGCGGCGATACGGCGGGACGCGTCGCCGCCCGCGACCGCAGCGGTCGCCGAACCGCCTGCCATCGCCCCCGGTGTAGGTGCGGACCCGGACCCTGACGCGGCGTTCAACGATTTAGCCCGCGCACTGCGCGCCGAAGGCACGCCGGCTATCCCGACCGTGCAGCCGGACCCCGACGCCGTATTCAACTCGCTAGCCGATGCACTGCGTGCTGAAGCCAGACCGGCCGACGCTACGCCCGCGCCTACACAAGACGACAATGCTGCCCTCGCACCCGCGCAGAAGCAGCACGACCCGTTCGCCGCTCCGTCCGCGTCGAACAGCACAACCATCGCACCCGCCACCGAACCCGGCCGCATGCTACGAGTGCGTGCCGACAACCTCGACCGTCTACTGTCGTTATCCGGCGAATCGCTGGTCGAATCACGCTGGCTGAAACCCTTCGCGCAATCGATGCTGCGTATCAAACGCGTCCAACGCGACGGCACTTGCGCGCTGGATCAACTGCACGAAACGCTCGCTGACCTCAAGCTCGATCCACGCGCCCAGGCCGCGCTCGAAGAATTGCGCCGCCTGACCGCCGAATCGCAGCATATGCTGGCCGAGCGTCTCGCCGATCTGGAGAGCTTCGACCGCCGCTCGACTCACCTGTCGCAACAACTCTACGACGCCGCACTGCAATGCCGCATGCGCCCGTTCGGCGACGGCACCAGCGGCCTCGCACGAATGGTGCGCGACGTCGCCCGTTCGCTCGGCAAGAAAGTACGCTGGCAACTAGTGGGCGAATCGACTCAAGTGGATCGCGATATTCTCGATCTGCTCGAAGCCCCGCTTGGCCACATGCTGCGCAATGCGCTCGACCACGGCATCGAAGCACCCGCCGTGCGCCTCGCGCGCGGCAAGCCGGAAGAAGGCACGCTCACGCTCGACGCGCGTCACACCGCCGGCACACTGCTCATCACCGTTTCCGACGACGGCGCGGGCATCGATCTCGACGCCTTGCGCGCGTCGATCGTACGCAAGAAACTCGCGAGCGAGGAAACGGTCGCGCGCCTTTCCGAAGCCGAGTTGCTCGAATTCCTGCTGCTGCCCGGCTTCTCACTACGCGATCAGGTGACCGAAGTCTCGGGCCGCGGCGTCGGACTCGACGCGGTGCACGACGTCGTCAAACGCGTACGCGGCACGGTGCGAATCACGCATGAACCGGGACTCGGCACGCGCGTGCAATTGCAGTTGCCGCTGACGCTTTCGGTGATCCGCAGCCTGCTGGTCGAAGTCGCGGGCGAGCCGTATGCAGTGCCGCTCGCGCATGTGAACCGCACGCTGCACGTGAACCGCGCGGAGATCGAATTGCTCGAAGGGCATCAGCACATCGCCTTTTCCGGGCGGCGTATCGGCGTCGTCACCGCGCACCAGATTCTCGACGCCGCGCCGCCCGCGGATGAAAGCCGCACCGTCAGCATGATCGTCATCGGCGACGGCTCGCAAACCTACGGCGTGGTGGTCGACCGCTTTCTCGGCGAGCGCATGCTCGTGGTGCAGCCGCTCGATCCGCGCCTCGGCAAGATCCGCAACATCACCGCCGGCGCGCTGATGGAGAACGGCGATCCAGTCCTGATCGCCGATGTCGACGACTGGCTGCGCTCCGTCGAACGGCTCGTGGCGGGTGGCGATCTCAAGCACACGCAACACGGCGACGCGCGCGCGGCTCAGCGTGCCACGCGCCGCGTGCTGGTGGTCGACGATTCGCTCACCGTGCGCGAGCTCGAACGCAAACTGCTGGCCACGCGCGGTTACGACGTGACGATCGCCGTCGACGGCATGGACGGCTGGAACGCCGTGCGCGGCGAGCGCTTCGACCTCGTCATCACCGACATCGACATGCCGCGCATGGACGGCATCGAACTCGTCACGCTCATCAAGCGCGATCCGCAGTTGCAGTCGCTGCCGGTGATGATCGTTTCGTACAAGGATCGTGAGGAGGACCGCCGCGCCGGACTGAACGCGGGCGCGGACTACTATCTGGCGAAAGGCAGTTTTCATGACGAAGCACTGCTCGATGCGGTGCGTGATCTGATCGGCGAAGCATACGGTTAGTCCCGGAGAGAAACGGATGAAAATCGGAATCGTCAACGACATGCCGCTTGCCGTCGAGGCGCTGCGCCGCGCGCTCGCGGCGCGCCACGACTACGAAGTGTTGTGGATCGCGCAGGACGGCCAGCAGGCGGTCGATTTCTGCACCGCGCAGCGGCCCGACATCGTGCTGATGGATCTGGTGATGCCGAACGTCGACGGCATCGAGGCCACGCGCCGCATCATGGCGCGCGCGCCGTGCGCGATCCTGATCGTCACCGTCGACGTGGGCGCGAACGCATGGCGCGTCTATGAAGCGATGGGCGCGGGCGCGCTCGATGCCGTCGATACGCCTTCGCTGAACGGTCCCGATGCGCACAAGAGCATCGCCACGTTGATCGCGAAGATCGACCGCATCGCAGCGCTCGTCAAGGAACGCAACGCGCCTGGTGCGGCAGCCGTGCCGGCGCCCGCCTGCGTGACGAATCGCGACACGCCGCTGGTGGCGATCGGCGCATCGGCGGGCGGACCGGCGGCGCTTGCCACGCTGCTCGCCGGCCTGCCGAAGGATTTCGCGGCGGCCATCGTGATCGTGCAGCACGTCGACGCGGCGTTCGCCGCCGGCATGGCGGACTGGCTGAACCAGCAGTCGGCGGTGCCGGTGCGGATCGCCTGCGAAGGCGACCGCCCGCAAGCGGGCGTCGCGCTGCTCGCCGCCACCGACGATCATCTGCATCTGAAACTGCCCAATGTACTCGGCTATACGCGCGTGCCGGAAGAGACGCCTTACCGGCCTTCCGTCGACGTGTTCTTTCATAGCGTGGTGGCGCGCTGGCCGGCGCGCGCGGTCGGCGTGCTGCTGACCGGCATGGGCCGCGACGGCGCGATCGGACTTAAGGCAATGCGCACCAAGGGCTATCACACGATCGCGCAGGACGAGGCGACCAGCGCCGTGTACGGAATGCCGAAAGCGGCCGCGGCGCTCGACGCCGCCGCCGCGATCCTGCCGTTGCCGCGCATCGCCGCCGCGCTCGTGACGGCGGTCGACGCGCGCTAAATACGCACTCGCCACTTATGAGCCGTTTCGATTCACTCACATTCATTCTGGCTGAACATCATGGACACTCCTAAGCCGCATCAGAACGCCGCCGCGCAGGATTTCGCGTCGGACGCGGTGGACGCCCCCAATCTCGCGATCGACGATGCCCTCGCGCGCATCCTCGGCAATCCGCCCGCAGCCGAGTGCCCGATCATGGTGTTGCTGGTCGACGATCAGGCGATCATCGCCGAGGCGATCCGCCAGGCGCTGGCCGACGAACCGAGCGTTGACTTTCACTACTGCGCCTCGCCTGAAGAAGCGCTGCGCTCTGCCGCCGAAACGCGCGCGACGGTAATCCTCCAGGACCTCGTGATGCCGGGCACCGACGGTCTCACCCTCGTGCGCCAGTACCGGCAGAATGCGGCGACACGCGACATTCCGATCATCGTGTTGTCGACCAAGGAAGAGCCGCTCGTGAAAAGCGCGGCCTTCGCCGCCGGCGCGAACGACTATCTGGTGAAGCTGCCAGACCGCATCGAGTTGATTGCGCGCATCCGCTATCACTCGCGTTCGTACCTGAACCTGATTCAACGCGACGAGGCCTACCGGGCGCTGCGTCAATCGCAGCAGCAATTGCTTGCGACGAATCTGGAATTGCAAAGGCTCACGCATTCGGACGGCTTGACCGGACTGTCGAATCGCCGCTACCTCGATCAATATCTAGCCGCCGAATGGCGTCGCAGCACACGCGAGAAGACCGGCCTCGGTTTTCTGATGATCGATGTGGATAACTTCAAGGCTTATAACGATACCTACGGGCACGTTGCCGGCGACGAAGTGCTCAAGACAGTCGCGCATACCGTCGAATCGTGCCTCGGGCGCCCGGCGGATCTCGCGGCGCGCTTCGGTGGCGAAGAGTTCGCGGTGGTGGTGCCGGGCACGTCGTCGGGCGGCTTGCGTCTGCTTGCGGAAAAGATCCGCATTGCAATCGAAGGGCTGGCGATCCCGCATTCGGGCTCCGCGACCGGCATCGTGACGATCAGCATCGGCGCGGCGACGCTCGTGCCCACGGTCGCCGAACCGGTGACAAAGCTGATCGAAGCGGCGGATGTCGGCTTGTATCGCGCGAAGCGGGATGGGAAGAATCAGGTTGCGGTGAGCGATTGATTGTTCGGCTTGCGGGTCTACTCACGCTTTATGGAAACGCGCCCATTTCCTAGGCGCGTTTTCATTTGCGGCAATAGCACTAGCACTGGCACCAGCAGTGCGTTAAACGGTTTCTGACGCGTGCGCTTCTTTAGCATTGCCAGGACGCGGCACCAACCGGCGCATCGCCGCGATACTTGCTGCGTGCTTCGACAAGCACGCTTGCATCGATTGCGCCCTCATCCACCAACGCCTTCAACGCGGCGATCACGATCGACTTGCGGTCCACTTCGAAAAACTCGCGCAACGCCTGACGCGTATCGCTGCGGCCGAAACCATCCGTGCCGAGCGTCACATATCGGCGCGGCACGTACGCGCGAATCAGTTCCGGCACGGCCCGTACATAGTCGGTCGCGGCGATGATCGGACCTTGCGATGCATCGAGCGCCTGCGTGACATACGGCGCCGCGCTCGCTTCGCCAAGACGCGCGAGCCGTTCCGCCGCCATGCCGTCGCGCTGCAACTCGGTGAAGCTCGTCACGCTCCACACGGCGGCGTCGATCTGCCAGTCGCCCTTCAATATCTGCTGCGCCGCGATCACTTCGCCGAGAATCGCGCCCGCGCCGAGCAATTGCACCTGAGCTTGCTTGCTCTTCTGATCCTGCACTGGCGCTCGCGCCGTCAGCGGATAGATGCCCTTGAGAATCCCTTCGCGCAGCGCCTGCAAGTCGCCGCCCGGCACTGAAGGCTGCGCGTAGTTCTCGTTCATCACCGTGACGTAATAGAACACGTCGCGCTGCTGCTCGACCATTTCACGCATGCCCTCGTCGACGATCGCGGCAACTTCGTACGCGAACGCCGGGTCGTACGCGCGGCAATTCGGAATCGTCGAGGCCGCCAGATGGCTCGAACCGTCCTGGTGCTGCAAGCCCTCGCCGCCGAGCGTCGTCTTGCCCGAGGTCGCGCCAATCAGGAAGCCGCGCGCACGCTGATCCGCGGCGGCCCAGATCAGATCGCCGATGCGCTGGAAGCCGAACATCGAGTAGTAGATATAGAACGGCAGCATCGGCAGATCGTGCACGCTGTACGACGTCGCCGCCGCGATCCACGACGACACGGCGCCCGCTTCCGAAATGCCCTCCTCCAGAATCTGGCCTTTCGTGTCCTCGCGGTAGTACAGCATCGAGCCGAGATCTTCCGGCTCGTACAACTGGCCGAGCGGCGAATAGATCCCGACCTGGCGGAACATGTTCGCCATGCCGAAAGTGCGTGCTTCGTCGGCGACGATCGGCACCACGCGTGGACCGACTTCCTGGTCTTTGAGCAGCGCGGTCAGCATGCGGACGAGCGCCATGGTCGTGGACATTTCGCGGCCGTTAGAGTCCAGCGAAAATTGCCCCCAGGAGGACACCGGCGGGACGGTCAGCCCCTTCGATGCAACTCTCCGCCTTCTGGGCAGATAGCCTCCGAGAGCCGCCCGGCGTGCATGCAGGTATTGCATTTCCGGGCTGTCTTCCGCGGGTTTGTAAAACTTCACCTGTTCGACGTCCTCGTCCGTGAGGGGCAGGCGGAAACGATCGCGAAACGCCTTGAGGTCGTCGAAGCCCAGTTTCTTTTGCTGATGCGTGGTCATGCGGCCCTGGCCCGAGGTGCCCATGCCGAAGCCCTTCATCGTCTTCGCGAGAATGACCGTCGGCTGGCCGCGATGTTCGAGTGCCTTCGCGTAGGCTGCGTGCAGTTTGCGCACGTCGTGGCCGCCGCGGCGCAGGCGGTCGATGTCGTCATCGCTCAACTGCGCGGCAAGCGCGGCAAGCTCCGGGTTCTGGCCGAAGAAGCGTTCGCGGTTATAGGCGCCGTCGTTGGCCGAGAAGGTCTGGAACTGGCCGTCGACGGTATGCGCGAACGCGCGCAGCAAGGCGCCCGTGCGGTCGCGCGAGAACAGCGCGTCCCAGTCGGAGCCCCAGATCACCTTGATCACATTCCAGCCGGCGCCGATGAAGTGCGCTTCCAGTTCATCGATGATGCGGCCGTTGCTGCGCACCGGCCCGTCGAGCCGCTGCAGATTGCAGTTGATCACGAACACGAGATTGTCGAGCCCTTCGCGCGCGGCCAGCGAGAGCGCGCCGGTCGATTCCGGCTCGTCCATTTCGCCGTCGCCGAAAAAGCCCCATACCTTGCGGCCTTCCGTTTGCACGAGGCCACGATTGGCCAGATAGCGCATGAAACGCGCTTGATAAATCGCGTTGATCGGGCCGATACCCATCGAGCCGGTCGGGAACTGCCAGAAGTCCGGCATCAGCCACGGATGCGGATACGAACACAAACCCGGGCCGCCGATCTCGCGGCGATAGTGCTGCAGATGCTGCTCGCTCAAGAACCCTTCGAGATAAGCCCGCGCATACACACCCGGCGACGAATGCGGCTGGAAGTACACGAGGTCGCCCGTGCCCTCCTCTCCGCCCGGCGCGGCCGCGCGGAAGAAATGATTGAAGCCGACCTCGAACAGATCCGCCGCCGACGCGTAACTCGCGATATGCCCGCCGAGTTCGCCGTAGGCTTGGTTCGCGCGCACCACCATCGCCAAAGCATTCCATCGCAGCGCGGCGGCGAGCCGTTCTTCGAGTTCGAGATTGCCCGGATAGCGCGGCTGCTGCTCGAACGGGATCGTGTTCTGGTATGGCGTGACGTTGGTGCGCGCCGATTCGACACCCAGCGACAGCGCATGGCTTGCAAGCTTGTCGAACAGGAACTGCGCGCGGTCGCGACCGACATGCGCGACGACGGCATCGAGCGCTTCCAGCCATTCGGCGGTTTCCTGCGGATCCGTATCCGCCTGCTCCGCGCTTTCAACGCGTTGTGGATTGGATAACCGCAACTGCTCGCTACCGCTGGACAAATCCGTCATGGCACCACTCCCGCATCGACGCGTTCGGTTCAAGATCGAGTGAGTCAATGGTAACCATGTGCTCACAAAATGAGCGTCTCATTTGCTTGTGATCCCGGGCTGCGATAGGCTATTTATTCCGAATTCCGCTACCACGACAGAATATTTCATCTATGACCACGCCTCCCAGACGGCTGGACCGCATCGACATCGGCATCCTCAGCCAGTTGCAGCAGAACGCGCGCATCACCAATGCAGATCTGGCGCGCTCGGTGAACCTGTCGCCCACGCCGTGCTTCAACCGCGTGCGGGCGCTCGAAAAGCTCGGTCTGTTCAAGCAGCAGGTCACGTTGCTGAACCCGGAGCCGCTCGGGCTGCGCATCAACGTGTTCATTCAGGTGAGTCTGGAAAAGCAGGTGGAAGACGCGCTGCAGCGTTTCGAGCAGGCGATTTCGGAGCGCCCCGAGGTGATGGAGTGCTATCTGATGACGGGCGACGCCGACTATCTGCTGCGCGTGGTGATGCCGGATATGCAGACGCTGGAGCGCTTCATCGTCGATCATCTGACGAAGATTCCGGGCATCTCCAATATCCGTTCGAGCTTCGCGCTCAAGCAGGTGCGTTACAAGACGGCGCTGCCGTTGCCGTCGTCGGGACTGACGTTGATCGATCCCGACGACGTGTCGACTGACTGGCGCTGAATGTGAATACGCTTTTCAGTCCGTCGTGGCGTTATGCCGCCGCGGCGCCGCGCGTGTAGCGTGCGGCCGGCAGCTTATGCGACAGGTTCGGCTGCAATTGCTGGCGTGCGTCGTTGAAGCGTTCCCAGTCGGCCGCATCCGGCAACGACGGAATCGTCACCAGTTCGCCCTGGTCGAGGCCGGCGAGCGCGGCGTCCACCATGTCTTCGGCGGTCATCACGATCTGCTGCGGCAGATGTTCGACCGCGAGTCCCGCGCGGTCCCAGAATGCCGTGCTGGTGGCGCCCGGCAACACAGCCTGCAATTGCACGCCCTTGCCGCCCACTTCGTGACGCAGCGACTGCGTCAGGTTGAGCACGTAGGCCTTGGTGCCGCTGTACGTGCCGTTCAACGTCTCCGGCGACAATGCCACGATCGACGAAATATTGATCACGATACCGTTGCCCCGCTCCACGAGACCCGGCAAGACGGCCGCCGTCAGGCGCGTGAGTGCGGTCACGTTCAGGTCGATCATTTTTTCGAGCGCGTCGACGTCCGAATCGATCAGCGAGGCGGTCGCGCCGACACCGGCGTTGTTGACCAGCATCGTGATGTCACGATCCGTACGCAGCTTTTCTTCGATGCGGCGCACGTCGGCTTTGACGGTCAGATCCGCGCCGATCGTTTCGACGTGGCGGCCGGTTTCTGTCGTGAGACGCTCGGCCAAGCCGTTTAACCGCTGCACGTCGCGCGCCACCAGAATCAGGTCGTAACCGCGCCGCGCGAGGCGGTCCGCATACACCGCGCCGATACCCGACGATGCACCCGTCACCAATGCCGTGCCCTTGCCTGTTTGCGTTGCCATTTGAATCTCTCCTTGCGGGCGTGGCGCTTCGCGCCTGTGCCCTGTCCGATAAGTGAATGGGGAAAACCGGGAACTCCGCCGCCGCCTGGCTGTTGTGCGGCATTGCGATGTTGACGAGGCAAGTCTAGACGCGTAGCCTGTTGTCTCAAATGTCGTATTTACCTCGTTTTAGGACATCGCGATGAGACACATCGGCGTGGTGGTTTTTCCAGGCTTCCAGATCCTCGATATGGTGGCGGTCTCGATCTTCGAGCTGGCCAACCTGGAGGCCGGCGGGCCCGAGTACGAGGTGGAGATCATTTCCGAGCATGGCGGCATGGTGCGCAGCTCGGCGGGCGTCGAGGTCGCCACCCGGCCGTTCGGCGATCCGGCGTACGACACCGTGGTGGTCACCGGAGCAATGCAGATCGCTCCATCGTCGCCGGGATTGCGGGCGTTTCTGAACGAGGTGCTCGGCGCGGCGCGGCGCACCGCGAGCATTTGCACGGGTGCGTTCGTGCTGGCCGAGGCCGGGATTCTCGACGGCCGCCACGCGACCACCCACTGGTTTCACGCCCGCGATCTGCAGCAACGCTTTCCGCAAACGCGCGTGGATGAAGACCGCATCTTTATCGTCGACGGTTCGGTGTGGACGTCGGCGGGCATGACGGCGTGCATCGATCTGTGTCTGGCACTGGTTGAAAACGATCTCGGCGTGGAAGTGTCGCGCGCGATCGCCAAGAAGCTCGTTGTGTACCATCGCCGCGCCGGCGGCCAGTCGCAGTTCTCGGCCATGCTGGACCTGGCGCCGAAATCCGACCGCATTCAGAACGCGCTCTCGTTTGCCAAAAGCCATCTGCGCGAACCGTTGACCGTCGAGCAACTCGCCGATGTCGCGCATCTCAGCCCGCGCCAGTTCAGCCGCGCGTTTCGCGACGAAACCCGCCAATCGCCGGCCAAAGCCATCGAGGCATTGCGCGTCGAGGCCGCGCGCGCCATGCTGGAAGCGGGCCGCCATTCCATGGAGGCGGTGGCTGCGGAAACGGGCTTCGTCGATACCGAACGGATGCGGCGCGCCTTTCTGCGCGCGTTCGGTCAGCCGCCGCAGGCGATCAAACGCGCAGCGCGCGTGGGCGTGCTGTAACACAGGTGATGGACAATGTCGGCAACAGCGCCTTACCCGATATGACCTTCCACGATAAGAGGAACGCGATGAACTACGACGACAGCAATCCCTTCGCAAGGATTCTGCGTGGCGAACTGCCCTGCATCAAGGTGGCCGAAACCGATGCCGCCCTCGCCTTCATGGATCTGATGCCGCAAGCCGACGGGCATTTGCTGGTGGTGCCGAAGGAAGCCGCCGCGGAGATTTTCGACTTGTCGGATGCCTCCACGGTGGCCTGCATGCGCATGACGCAGAAGCTCGCGATTGCGGTGCGCGCGGCGTTACGGCCGGACGGCGTGTTCATCGGACAATTCAACGGCGCCGCGGCGGGACAAACGGTGCCGCATGTGCATTTTCACGTGATCCCGCGCTGGGAAGGCCAGCCGCTGCGAATGCATGCGCGCGATGTCGCCGACGCGGACACGCTCGAAGCGCTCGCCAAACGCATTCGCTCGCATTGGCGCGCCGACTGAGGCGATGCATCGCTTGGCTCCACGCGTGGTCATGCGCCGTAACATGTGTAAAGGCCGTTGAAACCAGCGGTGTGCGCTGTACGGCTAGACTGGTTCTTGCCTTGGTTCTCGCAAGGCATTGAGTGTGGATCTCTTTTTAGCCTGCCCGACACGGGCAGGCTTTTTTATTTGTCTTTGGGTTGGCTCGCCGCCGCGCTCGCGGCACGCATTAAAAAACCCGCACGCGGCGGGTTTGATTTCACTACCGGCGGTACGGCGCCGGCCCATGATGCGGTGGCGGACGACGATGATGACGGTGGTGATGCGGCACCGGCACGCGGTGGCAACGATTCACCAGACGGCCATGCACCCACACGCGCTTACACACCACACGCGAATGCGCTTCGGCGGCAGTCGGCACGAAGGCGATGGCGGTTCCAGCCAGCAGCATCAAAGACATCAGTTTGCGCACGAATCCTCCTGTTCAACGGGCCGCTATTTTAGGGCGGCGGGTTGATTCGTGCAGGGCGGCACGCAGGTGGACCGGGCTGGCAAGCGCGACGCGTCAGAGACGATCCCGCGAACGGCGCAGCGGATGCCGCCAGTCGATGCGGCGCGGTCTCACGTGCATCGGTCGCATCTCGTGCAAATGCCGGTGTTCCTGCCACAATTCGTCGGAGAAAAGAAAGGCGACGATGAGCAGCGGAATGACCAGAAACACGCCCAATATCAAATTCTCGATCACGGCAGCCTCCGATTGCAGGAGCATGATTTCATTGTAGAGCACCGCGCGTACCCGTACCGTGCCGCGCACCTCACAATCACCGCGTTCGCGCCGGGCGCGGCCCTGCGACAACGCGACGCCCTGCACGCGCGGGACCCGCATGGCGCGTGTCTGATCGTAAAAACTCGCGTGCGGGTGCGAGAGCTTGCAAGAACTCCCCGCACGGCGCCCTGACTAACTGGAAAGCGCGCAAGCACGCACAAACCGCGCGCATTCAAACCAGAAATTCTCAAGGGGAATCCAATGACGACCGAACGCAGCAGCGAACTCACTTTGCGCCCACTCGAGCGCACCGATCTGCGCTTTGTCCATGAAGTGAACAACAACGCGAAAATCATGCGTTACTGGTTCGAGGAGCCGTATGAAACCTTCTCGGAACTGACCCAGCTTTACGACCAGCACGTGCACGATCTGCGCGAACGACGCTTCGTGGCGATCGACAACGAGGGGCAGACGGTCGGCGTGGTCGAGTTGATCGAGCTGGACTATATCCATCGGCGTGGCGAGTTTCAGATCATCATCGCGCCGCATGCGCAAGGCCGTGGCTACGCGACCCTCGCCACCCAGCTCGCCACTGACTATGCGTTTTCGGTGTTGAACTTGCGCAAGGTCTATCTGATCGTCGACAAGTCGAACACAGCGGCGATCCACGTCTATGAAAAGTGCGGTTTCAGGCACGAAGCCGAATTGATCGAGGAGTTCTTCGGCAACGGCAGCTATCACAACGCCTTGCGGATGTGCATGTTCCAGTCCGAGTTCTTCGAGGCGAATCGACGCGTCGACTGATGCCACGGACGCGCGTGCGGGCTGCCCTTTTGGCGCCCCTGCGCGCACCGCTCGTCAAGCTGGCACTCTTTATCTTCTGCAAGCACACCGTTATTTCTTGATTTTGCTTTAGTCCGTTGAATGACTTGGTGTGCAACGCACCAAATGCACGGATTAATTGTAGTAAATCACTTAATTGGTGCTTCTCGTTTACGCGAATACGCGCCGCAAAGCTTTACTGGTTAAAGCGGTGTGGCCCGCCTGCCTTTTCGTTATCCGTCGCAACTTCCGCCAATTAAGCCGTTGCTCAACGATTAAGCAGGCGCAAATGACGGTGCGACATTTCGCCGCTGTTGCGACCGCACACAAGATGTGCTTGTCGTTCTCTCGCATTCTCCTAAAGTGCAAGATGCGGGTTCAAAGTTAAAGTTAAATACATAGCTAACCTGAGTATCCACCCGCACCGGAGGAAAATATGAAAATGCGAATCGCCGTTGTTTTCGCCATTGCGGGATTGGCTGCCGCCACTGTTCAGGCGCAAGACGTCATGATCAAGCCGCAGCAAACCATCCAGTTCAAGGCCAACGCGTATGGCTGCCTGTCGAAGGATAAACTCGACGCCGCCGACCAGCACGCGCAAGCCGGTGAACAGCAAAAAATGCAGGAGTTTTTCTCCGGATATCAATGCGTTTCCACCCCGGAAAACTCGAGCTTCCGCGTCGTCCGCGTGGTCGGTCACGATATCGAATTCGTAAATTCCAGTAATAGCGATACGCAAGGCCTTTGGGCAAACGATCGATTCATCAAGCAATAAGCTGAACGCCGTCCGTTCCGGCGAAATGCCGGAGTGTGATTTTGTGCGCGTCTGTCCTCTGACTTGATAAGCCGGAGGTGGGGAAGCTGTGAGTTAAAAAATCGGCTGGGCATAACAAATGCCCGGCCGATTTTATTTGCGTGCGCCTGCCTCGCTTCTGAACGGACAGAAAAAAGCCGATGCGGATTGTCTCGATCCGCATCGGCAGTACGCCTTCTCGCAAAGCGCAGGGAACAACCGTTTAACGCATGACCGGCCGCTCAGTGTGAATCGCGCGGCACCGGAGCGCCGCTCGATCCCACCAGAAAGTCGAGATCCGCGCCCTGGTCCGCTTGCAGCACGTGCTCGACGTAGAGCTTGTAGTAGCCGCGTTTTGGCGCCTCGGGCGCCTGCCATGCGGCGCGCCGGCGTGCGAGTTCCTCGTCGGTGACGTCGAGGTGCAGGCGGCGTTCTTCGACGTCCAGTTCGATCATGTCGCCGGTCTGCACGAACGCGAGCGGGCCGCCCGCGGCCGCTTCCGGCGACACATGCAGCACCACCGCGCCGTACGCCGTGCCACTCATGCGGCCGTCCGAAATGCGCACCATGTCCGTGATGCCTTTTTGCAGCACCTTTTTCGGCAGCGGCATATTGCCGACTTCCGCGAAGCCCGGATAACCTTTCGGCCCCGCGCCCTTGAGCACCATGATGCAATGCTCGTCGATATCGAGCGACTCGTCGTCGATCTTGGCGTGCAGTTCCTCGATGTTCTCGAACACCACCGCGCGGCCGCGATGCTTGAGCAACGACGCGGTAGCCGCCGACGGCTTGATCACCGCGCCATTCGGCGCCAGATTGCCCTTGAGCACCGCGATACCGGCCTTCGGCTTGAACGGCTCGGCGAAGGTCGTGATGACCTTCTCGTCGTAATTCGCCGCATTGCGCACGTTGTCCCACAGCGTCTTGCCATTCACGGTCAACGCTTCTTTGTGCAAGAGCCCTTGCTCGCCGAGTTGCTTCAATACCGCCGGCAAACCGCCCGCGTAGTAAAAGTCCTCCATCAGATATTCACCGGACGGTTGCAGATTCACGAGACACGGCACGTTCGATCCCAGCTCCCAATCCTCCAGCGACAACTCCACGCCAATGCGCTTGGCCAGCGCGATCAGATGGACGACCGCATTGGTCGAGCCGCCGATCGCCGCATTCGTGCGGATCGCGTTTTCGAAGGCCTGGCGCGTGAGGATCTTGTCCATCGTCAGATCCTCGCGAACCATGTCGACGATGCGCCGGCCCGCGAGATGCGCGAGCACCTGGCGGCGCGCATCGACGGCGGGAATCGCCGCGTTGTGCGGCAAGCCCATGCCGAGCGATTCGACCATCGAGGCCATGGTCGACGCCGTGCCCATCGTCATGCAGTGGCCGCGCGAGCGGTTCATGCACGACTCGGCTTCGGTGAATTCTTCCTGCGTCATCGTGCCGGCGCGCACTTCCTCGGACATCTGCCAGACGCCCGTGCCGGAGCCGATGTTCTTGCCGCGAAACCGGCCGTTGAGCATCGGGCCGCCGGAAACGGCCAGCGCGGGCAGATTGCACGACGCCGCGCCCATCAGCAGCGCGGGCGTGGTCTTGTCGCAGCCGACCAGCAGAATCACGCCGTCCATCGGATTGCCGCGGATCGACTCCTCGACATCCATCGAGGCGAGGTTGCGAAACAGCATCGCGGTAGGCCGCAAATTGGTCTCGCCGAGCGACATCACGGGAAACTCGAGCGGCAAGCCGCCGGCTTCATGCACGCCTTTCTTCACGTACTCCGCCAGTTCGCGAAAGTGCGCGTTGCACGGCGTCAGTTCCGACCACGTGTTGCAAATGCCGATCACCGGGCGTCCGTCGAATTCGTCGTGCGGTATGCCCTGGTTTTTCATCCACGAGCGATGTAGAAAACCGTCGCGGTCCTTGAGGCCGAACCACGCCTGGCTGCGTAGCGGCTTTTTAGTCTGGTTCGAATCAGCCATGAAATCTCCTGTTGGCAAACGTGGGGGCGGGGCGCTTGTATGTGGACAATCAGTGCACGCGCTTGCTACGGCGGAACTGGTCGAACAGCACCGCCAGCAGCAGGATCCCGCCGCGAATAAGGTATTGGTAAAAGGTCGGTACGTTGAGCAGGCTCATGGCGTCCTGCACCGAGCCCATGATCAGCACGCCGACCAGCACACCGGAAATCGTCGCGACGCCGCCCGTGAGCGAGACGCCGCCGAGCACGCATGCGGAAATCACGCCGAGTTCGAGGCCGACCGAGGTCTTCGGATCGCCCAGACTCATACGCGACGCAAGCATCACGCCTGCAAATCCGGTGACGAGGCCTTGCAATACGAACACTGTGATCTTGATCCGCGTCACCGGCAAGCCCGCCAGCAACGCAGCCTCGCTATTGCCGCCGACGGCCAGCACGTTCTTGCCGAACACGGTTTTCTTCAGCAAAAAGCCGAACAGCACGAAGCCGACGATGTTGCTCCAGATCGGATACGAAATCCCAAGAAACGCGCCGCCGCCGAGATCGAAGAAACGCTCTTCGGAAATCATCACGGCGTCGCCGTTCGAGGTGATGTAGGCGAGGCCGCGCACGACCTCCATCATGGCCAGCGTAACGATCAGCGAATTGATCTTGTAGCGCGCGACCAGCACGCCGTTGACGAGTCCAACCGCGCCACCCGCAAGCACGCCGGCCGCGACGCCGAGCATCACGCTATGCGTCGCGGTGATCAAGGTGGACGCCACCACGCCCGCGAACGCGACGATCGACGCCACCGACAAATCCACTTCGCCGAGCGCGAGAACGAACATCATCGTCACGGAGATCGAGCCGATTAGCGTGACGGAGAGCAGCAAGCCCTGGATGTTTCGCGAGCTCAAAAAATCCGGCACGGTGAACGACAAAGCCGCGAACAGAATCACGAACACCATCACGATGCCCGACTTGTTGATCAGGTCCCAGGTACGCGCGGCGCGCGCGCTCAAGCCCGCTGAGGCGACGGCTGGGGTGGAGGAATCGGTTGAGGGTGTCTGCATGGTGTTTATTCCGTTTCTATGGCTATGCCGTGATTCGATTCGGTTGCTTCGCTGCGTTGAGGATTCAGGGCGTGTCAGCGGGGCAGGGCGAGCTTGATCAGCGCATCCGGCGTGGCCTGCGCCTTGGGCAGATCGCCGACGATGCGGCCTTCTTTCATCACGATCACGCGATCCGTCACGCCGATCACTTCGGCGAGATCGCTCGACACGACGATCACCGTGCGGCCCGCTTCGGCGAGCCCATACAGCAGCCCATAAATCTCGCTGCGCGCGCCGACGTCGATGCCGCGCGTGGGTTCGTCCATCAGGAAAACGTCGATGTCTTCGGCGAGCCAGCGCGACAGAATCACCTTCTGCTGATTGCCGCCGGACAGCGTGCCGATCGGCGTATCGCCATTGCGCGTCTTGATCGCGAGCTTGCCGATGAACTCTTTGGCGGTCTGCGCTTCCTTGCGTCCGTTGAGCACGTTGAAGCGGCTGAAATGGCGCCGGCAGCTGATGTTGAGGTTGTCCGATACCGAGGCGATCGAAACGATGCCTTCCTGCTTGCGGTCTTCGGGACACAGCGCCACGCCCGCGCGCACGGCATCGCGCGGTGTGGCAAAACGCACGCGCTTGCCTTTGAGCGTAATCTCCCCGGCATCCGGTTTGACCGCGCCATAGATGAGCTTCATCAGCTCGGAGCGTCCCGCGCCGACTAGCCCGAAGAAGCCGACTATTTCGCCTTTGCGTGCCGTGAAAGAAGCCGGCTCGCGCAGGCCGCGTCCCATCATTTCCTTCACGTCGAGTTGCACGTCGCCGAGATCGCGCGAGCGATAGCCGTACACGTCGGCGATCGAACGGCCCACCATGCAGCTGATCAGGCGATCACGGTCGAGTCCTTCACCGGCTTCAAATGTATCGATGCGGCGACCGTCGCGAAACACGGTGACGCGATCGCACAGTTCGTAGACTTCATCCATTCGATGCGTGACGTAGATGATCGCGCGGCCTTCGGCCTTCAATGCACGAATGATCCGGAACAGTTGCGTCGTCTCGCGCGACGACAGCGAACTGGTCGGTTCGTCGAACGCGATCACGCGCGCGTCGCGCATCAACGCCTTGCCGATTTCGATCATTTGCCGCTGGCCGATCGAAAGATTCTTGACCTGCTGCGACGGATCGATTTTTTCGCCGAGCCGTTCCAGTTCGCGCACGGCACGCGCGACCAGCGCTTTCTCGTCCAGTACGCCGAAGCGATTCGGCAGGGCACCGAGCATCAGATTTTCCGCAACCGTCAGTTCCGGCACGAGATGCAGTTCCTGATAAATGATCGCCACGCCCGCGGCAATCGCGGCTTTGGTCGTGATGAATTGCTGTTCGATGCCATCGAGCGACAAAGTGCCCGCCGCCGGTTGATTCACGCCGGACAGCACCTTGAGCAGCGTCGACTTGCCGGCGCCGTTTTCGCCCATCAAGCCGTGCACTTCGCCGCGCCGCACTTCGAGCGACACCTGGTCGAGCGCCAGCACGCCGGGAAAGCGCACGGTGATGCCGTCAAGCCTCAGATAGGACTCCGTGGAGGCGAGCGTAGGCGAGGGCGCTGCTTGCGCAGCGTGGGACTCGGTGTGTGAAGACGTCATCGAAAAACCTCAAGCTGGTGAACAACCTGTGCGGACCGCTCTCGCCTGAGCGAGAGACGGTCCGCAGCGTGCAAACTCGAATACCGCTTAAATACCGAGCTCTTTGCGCACGTCCTGCCAGTTGCTACGCACCATCAGCTTGCCGGTGGTCTGCGTATCGGCGGGCGGCTGCTTGCCGTCCTTGATCCACTCGACCAGGTTCTCCGTGCTTTCCTTGCCGTGCATGGTCGAGCTCACGGCGATCGTGCCGTAGAAGCCCGTCGGTTCCTTCTTCTGGAATTCGGCGAACGCTTCGCCCGCGCCGTTGATACCGACACCAATCACATCCGCGGCGGGAATATGCAATTGCTCGGTCGCGCGCACGCCGCCCAGCACGCTTTCCTCGTTGAGCGCGAAGATCACCCATTTCTTGATGTTCGGATGCTGTGCGAGCACCGGCGAGGAAGCGTTGAAACCGCCTTCGTCATCCGTCGTCTTTTGCGGGGCGTCGAAGATGTTTTCCTTCTTGAAGCCGCCTGCCAGCAGCGATTGCGTCGCGCCGTCAGTGCGCAGCTTCGCGGTCGGCAATTCGTAGTTCGTGATGCGCAGCGCGCCGACTTCTTCCGGCTTCCAGCCGCGGCGTTTCATTTCTTCGGAGATCGCCGTGCCGACCTGATTGCCGATCTTGAACGCGGACATGCCCAGATGCGGCACGTTCGACAGCGGCTTGCCGGTGGAGTCGACGAGTTGATCGTCGACGGTGACGAACTTCATGTTGTAGCGCTTCGCCCGCGCCTGGATTGCCGGCCCGAGACGCACGTCGGGTGCGCAGATCACGAAGCCTTTGGCGCCTTGTGCGCCGAGGTTGTCGATCGCGGCCAGCACTTTTTCACCGTCCGGCGTGCCGATGTTCACCACGGAGAAGCCGTCTTTCTGGCCGAGCGCGCTCGCGGCTTTCTGTTCGTTGATGAACCATGCCTGCTCCGGCATCTTCACGAGGAAGCCGACTTTGAGCGGCGCATCCGCATGCGCGGAAAGTTGCATGGCAAAGGGCGCGGCGAGGGCGGCGGCCGCCATCGCGGATAGCGTCAAACGGCGAAGCTTGCTGGTCATATCTGTCTCCTGAAGTTAAAAAAGCTGCGTTGATTTGTTTGATTGCAGCGCGTGATGCTCGACGGCAGTGGTCGGCAGGTTGATCGTGACGAGGCCGCTATGCACATGACGGCGGAAATGCCGCGCCCGATTGAGCGAGCGCGTGCAAATGCCGGCGCACAGACCGTAAGCGGTGTCGTTCGCGAGATGCAGCGCGTGGTCGTAATCGTCCGCGCGCAGCACGACGGCGACGGGGCCGAAGATTTCCTCCCGCGCGACACGGTGTTCCGGTTCGCCGATAAAGAGCGCCGGTTCGAAAAAATAGCCGCGTGTCGCGCGTTCCAGTTGCCGGCCGCCGCGCAGCAATTGCGCACCTTCCTGCTGACCGATGCGCACGTAGTCGAGATTGCGCTCCAATTGCGCGGCGTTGGCCACGGGACCCATATCCGTGCCGTGCTTCAAGGCATGATCGATCGAGAGTCTGGCGAGCTTCGCCTGCAATGCGTCCACGAACGGTTCGAACACCGCGCCTTCGACGATCAGTCGCGCCGCCGCGGTGCTGCGTTGGCCCGTCGCGCCATAGGCGCCGCTCAAGGCGGCCTCGACGGCGCCGTCGAGATCGGCGTCGGCCAATACGACGAAGGGATTCTTGCCGCCCATCTCCAGGTGCACGCGCGCCTGGCGCGCGACGGCAGCTTGCAGCACGCGCGTACCGGTTTCCGCCGAACCGGTGAAGCTGATCGCCGCCGTCAGCGGATGCGCGGCGATTCGCGCGCCGACCTGACGGCCGCTGCCCATCACAAGGTTGAACACGCCCGCGGGCAGACCGGCGCGGCTGATGATCGAGGCCAGCGCCGCCGCGCAAGCCGGCGTCGATTCGGCCGGTTTGAAGACGACGCAATTGCCATGGGCCAGCGCCGCGCCGATCTTGGCCGCCGCAACCGCCAGCGGCGCGCTCCATGGCGCAATGATGCCGACCACGCCGAGCGGTTCGCGCGTCACGTCGATCTCGACGCCGGCGCGCGCCGACGCGACGGGCTCGGTGAAGGCGCGCATTGCCTCGGCCGCGCACAGCTTGAAGATCTGCCCGGCGCGCGTCGCTTCAGTCAAGGCGTCGGGCAGCGTCTTGCCGACTTCGCGTGCCAGCAGCCGGCCGAGCTCGTCGCGGCGCGCGAGCATCTCGCCGCCGATGGCATCGAGCGCGTCCGCGCGGCGCTGCGCCGAACCCAACGACCACTCGCGGAAGGCCGCGTGCGCCGCTTCAATGGCCATATCGGTTTGCCGCACGTCGGCACGCACATATTCGCCGACCGGATCGTCCAGGTCCGACGGATTGAGCGAGACGCCGGTGGTCGCGCCCGTCTCCCATCCGCCATTGATGTAGTGGCGCAACGGACATGCAACGAGTGGGACGAGCGGATCGCGGTTCATCGACGGAAAGGCGCCACGTAAGGAAGCTCAGAAAGTCCACGAATGGTATGAGCCGCCCCAATAACTTTCCAATCCCTTTTTAGGCTATCCCGATATCAATTCCGGTATGGCATGATGGAGCCTTGCATTGGCAGAGTTCGCGGCTCGTGACCGCGGGCCGCCTCATCGAAACCGGTCGGAGACAGGCCATGACGCGTAGCTACTCGAACTGGTTCGTGCGGGCGCGGCTCAAGACGCGGCAGTTGCTATTGCTCGCAGCAATGGAGGAGGAAGGCAACGTCCGGCGTGCCGCCGACGTGCTCGGCATGACCCAGCCTGCCGCGTCACGTCTGCTGAAAGAGCTCGAGGACATGCTGGAAGTGAGCCTGTTCGACCGCACGCCGCACGGCATGCATGCCACGCTGTACGGCGAGGTCATGATCCGTCATGCGCGCATGGTGCTGTCGAATCTGAGTCATGCGCACGACGAAATCTCGGCGTTGCGTTCGGGGCTGGCGGGGCAAGTGCGGATCGGCGTGATCGCGGCGGCCGCGGCGACCATGGTGCCGCGCGCGATCGCCAGCGTGAAGGAACGCTATCCGCAGCTGCAAATCTGGGCCGAAGTCGAAACCTCCGACGTGATGCTGCCGCGACTGGCGGAAGGCGAACTGGACATCATGATCGGCCGCGTATTGGAACGGCAGAATCAGTTCAAGACCGAAGTCCGCTACGAACCGCTCGCCGACGAACCGCTTTGCGTGGTGGCGCGTCCCGGCCATCATCTCGAAAATGAGACAGGTTTGACGCTGCGTGGAATCGTCAACGCGAGCTGGGTTTTACATCCTCCGGGCAGCGTTTTGCGCCACCGCTTCGATCTGATGTTTTCGCAAATCGGGCTGAATCCGCCGCAAAACGTGGTCAATACCAACAATTTTCTGGCGATTTCGAGCCTGCTGCTCCAAAGCGACATGTTGGCGGTTTTACCGGACGAAGTGGCGCGTCAGTACCAACAGTACGGCGTTCTGAAGCGGATACCGATCGATTTACCGTGCAGGATGGACACATTCGGTATCATCACGCGCCAGTCGCACCTGCTTTCTCCGGCGGCCTCGGTGGTGCTCGAAGCCTTACGGGAAGCCGCTGGCGAGGTCTACGGCACCGCTTTCGAACCGACAGTGGCGCGATAAATGCTTCTCTCGCGGTATGCAAGCCGGCTGACGGCGCGGGAGGAACAGAAGATGTACAACAAACACGGAAAACGGCAACGCGCCGTCGACGATTCTTTTTCAGTTCGCTCCGGTGGAGCGAGCGCCTGGTTTAGCAACGGCATGGCTCTCAAATCGACGATTTACAAGGCGGAACTGCAGATCGCCAACATGGACCGGCACTACTACGCCGACCACTCGCTGACGATCGCGCGCCACCCTTCCGAAACCGACGAACGGATGATGGTCCGCGTCGCCGCGTTCGCGCTGTTCGCGCAGGAACGCCTCGAATTCTGCAAAGGTTTGTCGGATGTGGACGAGCCGGATCTGTGGGAGAAGGATCTGACCGGCGCGATCGAAACCTGGATCGAAGTCGGCCAGCCGGATGAACGGCGCATCGCCAAAGCGAGCGGCCGGTCGAACGAAGTGATCGTGATCGCCTACGGCGGCCGCGCGTCGGACATCTGGTGGCAAGGCGTGCGCAACAAGGTGGACCGTATGCGCAACGTGACGGTATGGACGCTCGGCGAAGACGTCGCCACGGCCCTCGGCTCGCTCGCCGAACGGACCATGCGGCTGCAATGCACCGTGCAGGACGGCGAAGCGTGGCTTGGCAGCGCTGAGGCCGATGCGGTGAAAATCGAATGGACGGTGTTGAAGGCGCCCGCCAACGCCTGACGCTTCCTTCAATGGCTTAAGTCTTAGAGCGACGTGACGCGCGCCGCTTCCGGCGGCCCCTTGAGTTCGACCATGTTGCCTTCCGGGTCGAACAGATACAGCGACTGTCCATAGCCGTCCGCGCCGTAGCGCTGCCCCAGTTCGCCTAGCCGCGCGCCGTGTTCGACCAGATGCGCCTTGAGCGCTTCAGCGTCGAACGGATCGATGCGCAAACACACGTGATCCATATTCCGCCCGGTGCCCGGCACGCCGTTTTCAGCGTGGTCGAGTTTGGCGCCCACCTGCAAGAGATCAATCAGCGAGCGCCCTGCGCGTAGCTGGGTCAGGCCCAGATCGCGTTGTTCCTTCTCGACGCTGCAGCCGAGTACGTCGCAATAGAAACGCGCCATGGCCTCGACGTTCGTCGCCCGAATGACAACGTGATCGATCTCGCGAATGTGGATTTTCATGTGGAACGCCCCTTGGCTGGCCCGCAGAACCGGTGAATTGCCAGTGTAGAAGAAGAAAGGGCGGCGCTGCGAGTGCAGGTCGTGAAAGCCGCCGTGAGGGCCGGATCAGGACCGTATGGGCGAAAAAAAGCCCGCTCTATGTGGAGCGGGCTGAATCCATATCAGGAGGAGACATGGAGGAGACAAGTACTAATATACACATCGGCCTGGTGCGACGCAATAACTTTTTAAGGGAAAACCCGATATCGTGCCAAATTGTCGCAGTTTTCCGCTGAACGGACGCCTGGCGGGGCTTCGGCTCTACGAAGAAGCGCAATGACAGAGCAAGAACCGGAGCGTAGTGTGTCGGCATGCGGCCTACATTGGTGAGGCATCGACACCGTCTTTTCGGGACCATCATGAACCGCAAATCTACCGATACCGCCGCCGGCGCCAGCCTCTGGACTTCCGAAGACGCGCGCTGGGAAGCCGTCACGCACCGCGAATCGCAAGCCGACGGCGCGTTCTTCTATGCCGTCAAAACGACCGGCGTGTTCTGCCGTCCGTCGTGCGCCTCGCGCCTGCCGCGCCGTGAGAACGTCGCCTTCTTCACCGATGCCGCCGCCGCGCGGGCCGCGGGCTTTCGCGATTGCAAGCGCTGCCAGCCCGGCGGCCTGCCGCGCGAGCTGGAAATCGTGAATCGCGCGTGCGCCGCGCTGGACGCCGACCCGCAAGAGCGCCTCACGCTCGCGCAATTGAGCGACGCCGTGCACGTCAGCCCGTTCCATTTGCAGCGTCTTTTCAAGCGGGTGGTGGGCATTTCTCCGCGTCAATATCAGGCCGCGCAGCGGGGCGCCGCCTTGCGCGACGCGCTCCAGAGCGGCTCGGACGTCACGCGCGCCACGTTCGACGCGGGCTTCGGCTCGCCGTCGCGCATGTACGACAGCGCGTCGGCCGAACTGGGCATGGCGCCGTCCGCCTATCGCCGCAAAGGCGCCGGACTCACCGTTCGCTACGCCAGCGCGCCGACCTCGCTCGGTCATGTACTGGTCGCGGCGACGGATAAGGGCATCTGCAAAATCGGTTTCGGCGACGACAAAGCCATGCTCGCCGACGACCTGCGCGGCGAATTCGCCAACGCTGACGTGCTGGAAGATACCGAACACATGGCGCCGTTCATCGCGCAGATCGACGCCTATTTGCGCGGCACGCGTCAAGATTTCGATCTGCCGCTGGACATCGCCTCGACGGCATTCAGGCAGCGTGTGTGGGACGCGTTGCGGCGCATCCCGTACGGTCAGACGCGCAGCTATTCACAGATCGCCGAAACGGTCGGCGCGCCTCGCGCGGTGCGCGCGGTGGCCAGCGCGTGCGCGACGAATCCGGTGGCACTGGCAATTCCTTGTCATCGCGTGGTGGCCAAGGGCGGAGCGTTGGCGGGGTATCGGTGGGGTTTGCCACGCAAGGCCGCGCTGCTGGACAACGAGGCGCAGCACGCCGGCGACTTTTCAGGCGGCCAAGCCGAGCGCAACCGTCGCGCCGACGCAGACTCTGACATCGATATCGAAACCACCACCAAACTGGACCACGCCGCGTGAGTACGCTTGACGAAGTCGCCACCCTTGAATTGCCGTTCAAACCACCCTTCGACTGGCCACGCCTGCTGCGTTTCTTCGGCGGACGCGCGACGCCCGGCGTTGAAGCGGTGGAAGACGGCGCGTACCGTCGCGCGATCGCTTGGGCCGGCGACAGCGGCACGCTGAGCGTGCGTCTGCATCCGCGCAAGCGTTGCCTGGTCGCGAGCATGGACGGGGCGGTGAGCCGTCACGCCGACGCACTCGCCGCGCCGATTGCAAAGATGTTCGACCTGCACGCCGATCCGAAAAAGATCGGCGCAGAACTCGCCGCTGACCCATGGCTCGCGCCACTGGTCGAAGCCGTGCCCGGCTTGCGCGTGCCGGGCGCATGGTCGGGCTTCGAGTTGGTGGTGCGCGCAATCGTCGGGCAGCAGGTCAGCGTGAAGGCGGCGACCACTATCATCGGCAGACTGGTGCAGCGCGCGGGCGAGCGCATCGAGGGGCATCCGCATGAGAACACTGCCTGGCGTTTTCCGACGCCCGCCGCGCTGGCCGCCGTGGATCTTGCGCAAATCGGCATGCCGGGTAAACGTGTAGCGGCGTTGCAGGGTTTCGCGCACGCGGTCGCCACCGGTGATGTGCCGCTCGACAGCAACACGGCCGACGCCGGCAGTCTGCGCGCCGCGCTGCTCGCGCTGCCCGGCATCGGCCCGTGGACCGTCGAGTATGTGGCCATGCGCGCATGGCGCGATGCCGACGCGTGGCCCGCATGGGACCTCGTGCTGATGCAGTCGATCTGCGCGCGCGATCCGTCGCTCGTGCGGCCCACGCAGCAGCGCGCCCGCACCGACACATGGCGGCCGTGGCGTGCGTACGCGGCGATGCATCTGTGGAATGAAGTGGCGGACCGCGCGGGCGCCGCGCGTGGCGGGTAAGTCGCCGCGTCGCTCCTGTCGTTGACGCGGCGCGGCGCCTATGGTGGTCGAGGCATCGCGCGGTTTGAGGAGAGGAAATGCGGATCGCGCGCAAGGCGCGGGGCGGATAGAGTACTGTGGCACGGACCCGACTGACTGGCGCGAAATAGTGCGAGATTGGCCCGAAAAAGCAGTGGTCCGCCATGCGCCGGCGACCCGCCGAAGCGGCCTCAAGCAGCCGTTCTGGCGAGATGTTAAAGTGCCCGCTACCGAAAATTCCGCCGAACGTTGTCAACCGCAGTGCTGCGGCACATGGCGGCCGACAACGCCCGACTCGCATCAATGCCAAACACGACACCTTCCCGCACGACCGACGCGTTCTCGCACCGCCTGTCCGTGCTGACCTCAGGCCCGCAGCGCGACGCGCTGATACGCGGCCTGCGCGGCATCGAAAAGGAAAGCCTGCGCGTGACGCACGAGGGCAAGCTCGCCTTGACGCCGCATCCGCGCGCGCTCGGTTCGGCGCTTACGCATCCATCGCTCACTACTGACTATTCCGAAGCGCTGCTCGAACTGATCACGCCCGCTGAGCACGACGTCGCGCTCACGCTCGAGAAGCTCGACACGCTCCACCGTTTTGTCTACGCGCAACTCGGCGACGAGATCCTGTGGAACAACTCCATGCCGGGTCTGCTGCCCGACACGGACGACGGCATTCCGATCGCGCACTACGGCACTTCGAACATCGGCAAGCTGAAGTACGTGTACCGCATCGGCCTCGCGCTTCGCTACGGCCGCACGATGCAGTGCATCGCGGGCATCCACTACAACTATTCGCTGAACGAAGAAGTGTGGCGGCTGCTGCATGCGGACCAGCAGTCCACCGCGAACGCGGTCGACTTCCAGTCCGACCGCTATCTCGCGCTGATCCGCAACTTCCGGCGCACCAACTGGCTGCTGATGTATCTGTTCGGCGCATCGCCGGCGCTGGACCGGCGTTTCCTTCGCGATCGCAAACACACACTCGATTCGTTCGACGCCGACACGCTCTATCGTCCGTACGCAACCAGTTTGCGCATGAGCGACCTTGGCTATTCGAACACCACGGCGCAAGCCGAATTGCACGCCGATTACGACACGCTGCCCGGCTACCTCGACGCGCTCGCGAAAGCCGTGAGCCAGCCGTATCCCGCGTACGAGGCAATCGGCACGCAACGCGACGGCGAGTGGGTGCAGATCAACACCAACGTGCTGCAGATCGAGAACGAGTTCTACTCGACGATCCGTCCGAAGCGCATCACGCATCCAGGCGAGCGTCCGCTGCATGCGCTGGCCGCGCGCGGCGTGCAATACGTGGAAGTGCGTTGCATGGACATCGACCCGTTCGAGCCGACCGGCATTTCGCTCGAGACGTCGCGCTTTCTCGACGCCTACCTGCTGGTCTGCGCGCTCGACGACAGCGCGCTGTTACCGCCTGATGCTTATGCCGAAGCCAACCAGAATTTCGGCCGCGTGACCATGGAAGGGCGCAAGCCGGGCCTCGAACTGACGCGCGACGGCCAACCGGTTGCGATGACGGACTGGGCGAACGAGCTGCTCATCAAGATCGACGCGGCCGCGGCCGCACTGGACACTTTGCATGGCGGCGATGCGCATGCACGCGCCGTCACGGTTCAGCGCGCGAAGCTGGCGGATGCATCGCTGACGCCGTCGGCGCGCGTGCTGCAGACCATGCGCGAAAAGCAGCAGAGCTTCCTCGCATTCGGTCTTGAACAAAGCGAAGCACACGCCGCGTATTTCCGCGCGCGTCCGCTGGACGCAGAGCAGACCCAGGCTTTCACCGATCTGGCTGCGCAATCGCTCGCCGAGCAAGCCAAACTCGAGCAGGAAGAAGTCGGTTCGTTCGACGCGTTCGTCGCCGCGTATCGGGCGTACACGCTAAACCGGTTCAGTGTCTGAATAACACTCGCGGGTGAGGTGAGGAAAGAGCGGCCAACATGGCCGCTTTTTTTATTCCATGCCGGTAACGCCTACGCAATGTGCGGTGCGTCTCAAAACGCCATCGGCAAATATTCCGCGCGTTCTGACGATTCTCTGATCCAGATGAAACACCGTACCCGTGCCGTAGTCCAAACTGACATGACGCGCACCACAGAGGGAGGATTCAACGTGATGAAGAAAAGTCTGTTGGCCATGCTGTGCGTAGCGGCGGCGGGATGTTCGACGCAAGGGCAGGTCGATCCGGACGTCATGCAGATCGCGACCACACCGCTGACGTGTTCGAACAAAACGGAATGCGATGTCTGGTGGCAACGGGCGCAAGCGTGGGTGGCGAGCCATTCCACGTACAAGATCGATGCCTCGACCGACACGTTGATCCAGACCGCCGGCCCGGATGGCGGCAAGCGCGCGTTGGCGTATCAGATTACGCGCGCCGCGAACCCGGACGGCACGGCAACGATCGGTTTCGCCGCGCATTGCGACGGTTCGATGGGCTGCAAGCCGAACCCATGGGAAGCCGGCGCCGACTTCAAGCAATACGTTCGAGGCATTGCTGCCGGCGCGACGCAAAGCGGCGCTAAACCCCCGCAAACCGCGCCGGCGACGCCGCATCCGGACGCCATGCAGGGTCAATCAATCCCGGCGACGAATGGCGAAGCCGTCACGCAATAAAGGCTAAAGACGCGCGCGAAGAGTCGAAGGAAAAATATTGCTTCGGCGCGCGTCTGCTTAAGGCGTCGTCAGACTTCAATGGCCCATTGAAGGGCCCACGCCCTTGCGTGGCTTGGTGACCCAGACCAGTGCCGCGAGCACGATAAACGCCGCGCATGAAATGCGGAAGAAATCGTTGGTGGCCATCATATAAGCCTGCGCTGTCACCACCTGGTTCAACTGCGCGGTAATGCCGTCGCCGGAGAGCCCGAGACCGGCCAGCGCATTGGTATAGGCATTGGTGTTCGCGGCGTAGACGTTGACCGAATCGGTCAGCATCGCGTGATGGCGGATCGTGTCGTTCTCCCAGTACGTCGTACTGATCGCCGTGCCGATCGCACCCGACAGCGTCCGGAAGAAATTCGACAACCCGGATGCACTCGCCAGCCGCTCATCCGGCACACTGGAGAGCGTAATCGTGGTCATCGGCACGAAGAAGCAGGCTACGCCGATGCCTTGCACGAGCCGTGGCCAGATCACGTGATTGAACGGCACGTCGAGGGTGAACGTGGAGTTCCAGAACGAGACGAACGCAAACACGATGAACGCAAAACTCGCCACCACGCGCAGGTTCAGCCGGTGCATGTTCTTGCCGATCATCGGCGACAAAAACAGCGCGAGCAGACCCACCGGCGCGGTCGCCAGACCCGCTAGCCCGGCGGTGTAACCCATCACCGTTTGCAGCCAGAGCGGGAAAATCACCACCGAGCCGAAGAAGGCCATAAAGCCGAACGACACGATCACCACGCCGAGCGCGAAGTTGCGATCCTTGAATAGCGAAAGATCGACCACCGGCTCTTTCTCCGTCATCTCCCATACGAGCATGAAGGCGAGCGAGATCACCGCGATCACCGCCAGTGTCACGATAAACGTCGAGTTGAACCAGTCCCGATCCTTGCCGAGGTCGAGCACCATCTGCAGGCACGACACGCCGATCACGAGCAGCGCGAGGCCGACCGCGTCGATGCGCTGTTTCGTGGTCTTCGTCTCACGGCCGCGCAGCAGCAGGAATGCGCATACCGCCGAGAACAGACCGATCGGCACGTTGATGTAGAAGATCCACGGCCATGTGTAGTTGTCGGTGATGTAGCCGCCCATCACGGGCCCGAAGATGGGCGCACAAATCACCGTCATCGCCCATAGACCCAGCGCGAGTCCGCGCTTTTCCGGCGGGTAGGAGCGCATCAGAATGGTCTGCGAAAGCGGCACCATCGGCCCTGAAACGAGCCCTTGCACCAGCCGGAACGCAATCAGCGACTCGAAGTTGTGCGCGAAGCCGCACAGCGCGGAAGCGATCGTGAAGAGCAACACGGACAGCGTGAAGAGCTTCACTTCGCCGACACGCCGCGCGAGCCAGCCTGTTAGCGGCACTGCGATCGCCGAGGCGACCGAATACGACGAGATCACCCAGGTGCCTTGGCTGGTCGCGACACCGAGGCTGCCGGAAATGGTCGGCACCGCGACATTCGCAATCGACGTGTCGAGCACTTCCATGAACGTGCCGAGCGCAAGCCCGACCGTGAGCAAGGCCAGGGCGCCGCCCTTGAGCGGGGCGGGTTCAGCGGCGGGTAGGGCGGCGGCGGAAGCCGTGGCGTTCATCATTCTTCTCCTCAGCGGGAAAGCTTGTCGCGGCAGCTTTATCTGCGACTCTTGGCGGTGCGCTTACATGCCGCGTCACTCTCTGCCCAGACAGACATCTTCGGACAACGACGCGCTTGAAAAAACGCGTCTAAGTTAGTGCTCGCCGTGTTCGCGCGGCGAGGCTTTGGGCGATTCGTCCAGCGATTCCTGCTGCGGCCCCAATCCGCACCCCGCGCTTGCTCCCGCGTCGATGCCGTTCGCGATGAAACGGCCGAGCAGGTCGATCAACGCGGCGTGGTCGGCGGCCGAAAACCCACGCAGCTGTTCGTTCAGCACTGCCGCACCCAGGCCGGGTAATTGCCGCGCGGCGTCGTGGCCCTGCGGCGTCAACTCCAGCTCCACCATCCGCCGATCGGTCTCGCTACGCGAACGCACGATAAAGCCTTTCTTTTCGAGGCGATCGAGCAGACGTGTCATCGATCCGCTGTCATACGACATGGCGCGCGACAGTTCGAACGGCGTGCTCGCGCGCCGCGACGACAGCATCAGGATCACGCCGATCTGTTGCGTGGTCAGTCCCAATGGCTTGACCGCACGATCCGTCCGCTCGACCAGCACGTTTCGAGCTTTCGTCAGGTAGTAGCCGAGACTCGATTCGAGGTGAATCTCGTCCGCCTTGTAGGGGCCTTCAGTCATCGTAGATCCGGAAACGTCTCAAGCAGTACGGATTTTAGCTGCCTAAGCAGACAAGTCAAACGTGGTTTCGCACAGCGCGAACGGCAGGAAAACAACACGGCAGACATCCGCGGGTGGAAGTATCTTGAAATTTAATTGCATAGTCAATATTATTATAGGCAACGAGTTACGCGCGACCCGCGCCACCCGAGCCCATGTTCTGACCGATTGTCTGCGCGCCGCGACCGCGACGCGCAAAAAAGGATTTTCCCGATGCTGTACCTCAAAAACACGCTTGGCGGCCTGAGCCGCTCCCTGACCGATTCCGCACTCAGCACCTTTCAAGGGCCGCACCGCTGGTGGAAACTCGCGTTGTTCGCCGTGCTGTTCGTGTTACCTGGGGGATCGGTCGGCGTGGCGGTGCTGGCGTGGTTCGAGCATCGGCGGGGACAGAACGGCGCCAAGACGGCGAAAATCCAGTTGGCAGCGGCGGCGGTGCCTGCGGTGAACGCCGCCGTCGTTCCTACCGGCGCGGACAAGCACGTAGGGCCCACCGGCGCCTGCCAGGCGCGCGGCGATGCGCCGTGCCGGGCGGCCGCCGGTAAGCTGGCTCGCCAAGCCAAGTCGACGGAATCACGGGGTTGACGCCTCGCCGGTAACAGCGCGTAACCTTCGCGACATCCTCCGTAACACACCTGCCTCCTTCCTCGCATTACCCTTTCAGTTTCCCGCTCCCCGCGGGCTCATACGCTAACATTCCGGCAGACCAAGACCTCGCCCGGCCGGCGGTGCCGCCATTGGCCGCGCCGCGGCGTCCAGAAGGAATTCATTGCATGCAGTCTGATCGAATCTCGCGCGCGCGGATGCTTGCGCCTCGCGCCCTGACTATTGCTGTGGCTGCGGCCCTCGCCGCCCTGCTGGCGGCTTGCGCGGTCGGCCCCGACTACAAACGGCCTGCCGCCGAGATCCCGGCTTCATACAAGGAAGCCGCGCCCGGCTGGAAAGTCGCTGAACCGGCCGATCAGCAGGATCGCGGCGACTGGTGGAGCATTTACGAAGATCCCCAGCTGAACGCGCTCGAGGAGCGCCTGAACACCGCCAACCAGACAGTCGCTCAATTCGCTGCCGCCTATCGGCAGGCGCGCGCGCTGGTCGGCGAGGCGCGCGCGGCGTATTTCCCGACTATCGGCGCGTCGGCGGGTGCAACGCGTTCCGGCAACGGGCGGTCCTCCGGCGGCAACTCGACCACAGCGACGAGCCGCTCGGGCGTCAGCAACAGTTTCAACGTACAGCTCGACGCAAGCTGGGAGCCGGATCTGTGGGGTTCGGTCACCCGCTCCGTGAACGCGCAGAAAGCCGGCCAGCAAGGCGCCGCGGCGGACCTCGCCAACGCGCGGCTGTCGGCCCAGGCCACGCTCGCCCAGACCTACTTCTCGCTGCGTGCGCTCGATTCGACCCAAAAGCTGCTCGACGACACGGTCGCGGCCTACCAGCGCTCGCTGCAACTCACGCAGAACCAGTACGCGGCCGGCGTCGCCGCGCGCTCCGACGTGATTCAGGCGCAGACGCAATTGCAATCGGCGCAGGCGTCCGCGATCGATAACGGCGTTCAGCGCGCCCAGGACGAGCACGCAATCGCCGTCCTGGTCGGCGAACCGGCCTCGACCTTCTCGATTCCGCCGGCGCCGCTCACCGCCACGCCGCCCACCGTGCCGGCGCAGATGCCGTCCGCGCTGCTCGAGCGGCGTCCGGACATCGCCTCGGCGGAACGCAAGGCCGCGGCGGCGAACGAACAGATCGGCGTCGCCATCGCCGCATTCTTCCCGTCGCTGACGCTGTCGGCTTCCGGCGGCTTCGAAAATTCGGTGTTCTCGCAGCTGTTGACCGCGCCGTCGCGCTTCTGGACGCTCGGCCCGCAGCTCGCTGCGACGCTGTTCGACGCCGGCCTGCGCCAGGCTCAGACCGACGCGGCGCGCGCCGCCTACGACGGCGACGTCGCGACCTACCGTCAAACGGTGCTGGCCGCGTTTCAGGACGTCGAGGACAATCTCGCGTCGCAGCGCATCCTCGCCCAGGAAATCGTCGTGCAGCAGCAAGCGGTGGATTCGGCGCGTCAGGCGCTCGCCATCGTCACGAACGAGTACAAGGCCGGCACGGTCGGCTTCGTCAACGTGCTGACGGCACAGACCACGGCTTTCACGGCCGAGCAGAAGCTGGAGAACATCGCCGGACAGCGGATGGTGTCGTCGGTGGGTTTGGTGAAGGCGCTGGGCGGCGGTTGGGACGCCTCGCAGATGAATCGCGAAACCGGCGATGTGGCGGCGCCGGCGCCGCTGCCGGCATCGTCGGCTGCGCCTGTCGCGCAAAGCACGGCGACGCCGCCGTCACGGACGCAAGCCGAGTAGAAGCGCTGCCCGTCGAAGCAAAACAAAAGGGCATGGCTGCGTTTGACGGCCATGCCTTTTTTATTATTCCGTGGACGCTCTACACCACAACAGATCCAGCAGCGCCGCGAGGCTACCGCGCTCTTACGCCACAGCGCTGGCCGCTTTACGCAACGACATCGATGCTCCGCCCGCGTGTCAATCGGCCCGCCCCGTAGCTCGAGCCCGCGCGCCTCAGTGCACGAACGTCAACGCCACCGTGTCCGGCCCGCTCGGCCGCCCCAACAGGTTCAGCAATCCTGCGAGGTTATCGCGGGCCTCAGGCGCGGCGCTGGCCGTCCCATGAAACGACGTCGACGCCGCCGACACCGTGCCATTGCCGGTCAGCATCAACGGGCCCTTGGTGGTGGTCAGGTCGAGCGTGGACGACTCGCCCTGCGCCTGAAACAGCACGCGGTAGGAGCCAAGCGGCTTGACCAGCGAGACGCGCGAACTGACGTCGGTCAACGTGATGGTCAGTTGCCCGAACGCCTCCCGATTGAAACTGCGCCAGTCCGACCAAGACAGTTGCACATTGCCTTGCAGATCGAGCGTGTTGAAGGGCGCGCCAAGACCGCTCAGCAGCGAAGCCGGCACGGCGATCGCGCCGGGCGTAACAGTCGCGGTGCGTGGCGTGGCGTCGACGGTGATCGGCTCCGGCATCGCTTCGCTGTGCCGCATGATCATGCGTACGCGGCCAGTAAACAGCGGCCAGAACGCCGTGCGCCATTCGATCCGGCCAGGCAACAGCGTCGCCGCGCTCATGTCGGAGCCGGCGGCCAGCATCAGCGTGGCCGAGCCGTGCCACAGCGATCCGGCCGGATTGACGAGATTGACGTGGCCGCCCGTCTTTTTGGCGAACTGCGGGGTGATCCAGGCGGCCGGCAACATCGTCAGCATCACGGCCGCGGCGGACAGCACCGCGACCACCAGCCAGGGCAGCGCGACGCGCAGGCGCCGCATCCAGTAATTCATGCGAGATCCTGTGACGGCGAGGTCGCGGTTATTGTCATTTCGCGGTGGACGGCTGCAACGACGCCGTCAGGTCCACCTGGCCGTCTTCCTTGAGCGCCGTGGCGTGCGCCTCCGAGACTTGCACCTTGAACTGCTTGCGCACGTCGTCGACCCAAGCGGTCCACGCCGGGAACGACACGTTCTTCAACTGGATCTGGACCGCGTTGCCGATCACCTGAACCTGTGTCGCCGCGAGGCCGTGATCGCTGAGCGAAGCGGTAAGGGCGTCCTTCAGCGCGGCGCCGGTCGGCGCGACACCTTGAGCCGCCGCCGCCAATTGGCGCGCTTCGTTCGCCTGCGCGGTCATCTGCGCCAACTGACGCTGCATGGCGGGCAGCGATTCACGCAGATGCGAGCGGCCTTCCTGCGCCGGCGCCCACAGCACCGACCACGCAATCACCACGGCGAGCACGCCGCCGCCCCACGTCAGAAGGGCTTTTTCGCGCTCGGTGCGCTGCTCCCAGAATCCGGCCCATGTTTGAGCGAGTTCAGCTTTCATTGTCCGTTCCTGATGGTCCACTTGCCGGTATTGCTGTCGATCGCGCCGCTCAGGCCGTTACGCGCCAGGCGCTTCGCGAAATCGGGATCGAGCTTGACCTCCGGCTTGAAGTTCACGTCGAGCCGCCGGTCGTGATAGTCGAGCGCGGCAATGCCGTTGACCGGCACCGGCGCCAGAGAGCGCGCGAGCCCATCGGCGAGCGGCAAAAAATCGTCCGGCGACAGCTCGCCCGCCGCGACGCGCAGCTGCTGCAACTGGCGCGACATCTGGTCAGGCGCGTCGAGCACGACGGTCGTTTTGGGGAAGGTATTGAGCAACAGTTCGGTCATCTGCGTGTTGATTGCATCGCGTTGGCGCGCCAGCATCAGCCACTGCACGTTTGCGCCGATGATCGCAACCAGCAGCGCGCCGACCGCGAGCAACACCGGCAACCGCAGACGCCGCAGCGTCGCGCGGTCGAGCCGCCACGGCTGCGAGGCGAACTCGAACTGGCACAGGTCGAAGCGGCACTCCAGCGCGCGCCGCGCGAGCTGTTCGAACGGCAGCGGACTGGCGCCGTGGATGTACGCAGCCAGCCGTGCCGGGCTATTCGGCGCGAGACTCGGCTCGTTGCCAGGCACTTCGGTGAGCATGTGCAGCGACACCGGCGCCGCCCCGGCGAGCGCGCTGAGCGTCGCGTTCACGGCGGTGGCCGGCACTGCCAGCCCTTCGCCTTGCACTCCGCGTGCAATCGCCAGTTCGACGCGCGGCACGCCGCGCTCGCCTGCGCTGTTTGTCACGCCTTCGAGCAGCAGGGCGGGCGCGGTCTGCACCACGGCGCCGAGCACGGCGGCGACCATCGGCACCGCAGCCGTCGCGCCGGGCGCCAGCACCGGCGCCACGCCCGGCAACGACGTCGCCACGTCGGCCGCGGCTGCCATGGCCGGTTCACCCGCATTCACCGTTTCCGCGACTTCGGCGGGCACATCGGCATCGAGTGCGGCCGCCTGCGGCAGGCAGCGTGTGACCGGCACCGCGCGCAAGCTGCGATGGCCGGCGTTGGTGAACGATTCGCAGATATACCGGAACCAGCCGCGGTCGATGATCGCCAGCAACTGCCGGCCGCCCGCGAGCGGTTTGGGGTCGACGGCGATGTGACAGGTCTGCGGGTCCTGGATCAGTTGATCCTCGACGATATTGGGCAGCGCCTGACGCAGCCGCGGGCCGCGCAGCGGCGGCAGTGTGGCGGGCATCATCAGCAGGTCGCGCGCGGCGACCATCAGCACCGTGGTGGAGGCGCGCGGCAGCAGCGCGAGCGCCGACCGGCCGGTGCGCTGGGCGCGGCCCGACTTGTCGAGCAGCACGAACGGCAGCTCCGGCAGTTGCCATTCCTGCGATGGCACCGCCGGGTCACGCGGCGGCAATAGAACGATCAGCGTGCTCAAAGGCCACTCTCTCTGGGAAAGGCGTTATTCATAGTTGGTCTTCTACTCGCACGATACGCGTAGTGTGAGTCAATGCGTCGCGATAGACGAGGGTCGTGCGGTCCACCTCGGCGCGTTCGTGCTGCACGCGGCCGTGGATGAGGAAGTAATTCGAGTTGACGTCGAGTTCGCTTGGGTCGATCGAGACCGATTGCACGCCGGCGCCGCGCAACGCGAGCTGTATGTCGCCGACATTGCGGAAAAACACCGTTTGCCTGCGCGCGACGAAGGCTTGCGCCGTCGACACGCTCATTCCCGGCACGACCGCCGCGATGACTTCGGCCGAAGCCGTGTTCACGTTGACTGCCGATACCGTCGGCAGCACGGTGACGAAGGGGCGCAAGCGCGCGACCATTTCGGGCGTGTAGCCGGGGATATCGAGCAGCGAGTCGACGCTGGTCATCTGGATCGGCGCGTTGGCGGAGCTGTCTTCGCTGTCTTCGATACCCGGCTTGTTGGTGAAGCTGCCGCCGGTGGCGCCGCCCTGGATCGGCGGCGGGGTCGCGGTAGTGCCGTTCGTGGACGTGATGGTCTGAAAACGGGTTGCCGATTGTGCCAGGCTCGCGCGGACCTGGATTGCGGTGGTTTTTGCCAGCTGGCTGTTTGCGCCGAGCGATGCCAGTAGGCGCTGGTAGGCACCGATCTGGTTCATGTCCAGTTGCATCACGCCTGGGGCTGGGCTTTCCACCAGATTTCTCAGGTTGAATTTTGCCTGGGCGTCTTCGATTGAACCCGATAGGTAGGTCTCTGCGCCTTGTTGTGCTCTTACTTCGCCTATTTGGCCCAGGAAATCGGATAGGCGGGTTTTGGCTATTGGGACGCCCCATAGGCCGCCAAGGTAGGTGATGCCGGCTGATGTATCGCCTTCTGAGCGGAGGATCAGGCGCGTCCAGTCTAGCGCGCCGCGGGCTACCCATTGGGCTTGTGAGAGGAGGCGCTGGTTTTCTATCCGGCGGATTTGGACTTGCTGGCGCCAGAGCATGCCCGATACCAGGATCGCTGATAGCGCGACTACTAGTAAGGCGCTGATTATGGCTACGCCGGTTTGGGTTTTTTTGTTGGCCTTTCCTTGAAGTCTTTGTGGTCTATTAGCGCTGCCCCTGTGCGGGGCGGCACCTACTTTCTTTGCCGCGGCAAAGAAAGTAGGCAAAGAAAGCCGCTTTACACCGCCAATGCTAACCGGATCCCCCGCACAGCCCCGGCAGTGGATCATCTGGAATCCGTCACCTCGCACATTCAACACCCGTGACAAGGCCGTCATACCTCCCGCCTCGCACGATGTGCTCGCCGGAATGGTATAGCTCGGTGCCGTCGTTTTGGCGAAGCGGGGGCCGTCGGCTTCGCCACGGCGAGGCGCCGGCGGCGCGGATGCACGCACAGACGCCGAAGCAAATCGGGGATACCGTGACGAGCCGTCAGGCATTGCCACGGCTCTGTGGTTTGGTTGCTTGCCGCTCGGCGCGCGCAGCGCCGCCGGAACGGATGACTGCCTGGTCACTGCCGTTTGCTGTGCGAGGGAATGTGCGTTGATCGCGCCACAAGAGTGGCTGTGCGGGGGATCCGCTTGTACGTTAGCGGTGTGAAGCCGCTTTCTTTGCTTACTTTCTTTGCGGCGGCAAAGAAAGTAAGTGCCGCCCCGCACAGGGGCAACGCCAATAGACCACAAAGACATCAAGGAAAGGCCAAAACCAAAAGCCCGGAAAGACCAACCCCGTCGGAAAGACAAAAAAGCGAACCTCATATCACTCTCCGACGAGAAAAACCCGAGTAACAGGCCGCGCCAACGACTTAGCCCCAACACTAACCTGCAACCCAGTCACAGACCGCGGCAGCGGCGCACTCCCCAACTGGGGCACCTTAAGATTATTGTCCGCCTCCGTAATGGCACTCTGCACCTCTCCCATCTGCGTAGTCCACCCCACCTTAGGCACATAAACCTGAGCAGAAATAGACCCAACACCGCCCATCAACGGCACACCACTCCACCCTTCACCTTCACTACCGCGCAGCGCCCCCCTCAACTCCCCCATATTCGCCAACGGCGGCGACGCATACCGAATCACACGTCCATCGGACACCCGATACCTCACCACCTGCAGCCGCGGCGCCGCACCCGGCAAGCGGAATTCCCGCACGATCTGCAACACGCTGCCGGACACCGACACCGCCGCCTGCCCAGCCTCATCGTCCGACGCGGCCTGCCGCGCATCAATCCGCATCTGGTCGAACAACTGCGCAAAAACGCGCTCGTCCTCCATCGCGCTCGTGATGGTCTGCCGGCCGCGAATGATCTGGTCGAGCCCGCGCCACGACAGCACGGCAATCACCGCCAGAATCGCAATCGCGACCAGCAATTCGATCAGCGTGAAACCACGCGCGCCCCTCACGCCCAATCGGCGCCGGCGCTCAGAGCGAACGGTTGTTTTCATTCGCGACCACCGTCACCATCTGAGCCAGATTGCCGGACCCGCCCGGCATCGTCACCATCACTTCCACTCGACGAAACACCGGATTCGGCGTGGCCGTCACCTGCTCCGTACAGATCAACTGCAAGTTGCCCTGCGAACAGTCGAAACTCGTCGAGCCGACGTTCGGCCAGGCATGCGTCAGATGCAATTGCGCCAACGTATTGTCCGCGCTCCAGCCGGCCAGCAAGCGGCGGTGCAGATCGGCCTCGCCGCTCGCGAGACTGCCCACCGCGCGCAACGAAGCGGCCAACGCGATGGCGATGATCGCCAGCGCTACCAGCACTTCGATCATCGTAAAACCGCGCTGCGCGCCGTGAACCTTTTCGCGAGCCGTCATGCTCCTGCAACGACGCATCTCAGTGCACCTCGTAGCGGCCATTGCCGGTGCCGACAATCGTCGCGCTCCCGGCTGCCGAAAACAGCGTGATCTGCACAGGCACGTCGATCGCCTCGGTGCCGAATACGATACGGCTGGGCTGCGAATCGGAACCCGGATAGCTGATGCTCACGCCGGTCACGCCGCCCTCCCAGCGACGCGGCCCAAGCAGATCGTCGCGCAGCGGACGCCAGCCGTCTTCCGTGCGCAGGTCGAAACGAAAACCGCCATCGAGCGGTTGCCAAGCAATTGGCCGCGCGCGCACCTGCGCTTCGTCGCCGGCCGATTCGAACAGCAACGCGAGACGCTGCGCTTCTTCGTTCAGATCGGTGCGCGGATTGCGTGTCATCGTCAACGCGGTCAAAGACACCAGCAAGCCCGCGATCACCAGCACCACCAGCATTTCCAGCAGCGTGAAACCCGCCGCGCGTTTGCCGGCGCCGCGCCTGCCCGCGTCTGCCGGGCGCCGCACGCCACGCGCGCGCGCGCCGGCCCACCCCGTGCGCGGCAGCGAAGCCGTACTGGGCGTGTCCACACGGGACTTGCAAGGGGACAATCGCATAGTGCCGGCCACGAACGATCAACTCAAAATCAAACGACGATGCATCGGCAGGAACGTGCGGGGTTCAAACCCACCACGCGCATGAAAACACCGCCCTCCATAAGCGCCTACTGCCACGAGCCGACGTCGGCGTCATTGCCTTCGCCGCCCGCCTTGCCGTCCGCGCCATAGCTGAACACGTCGATCTCGCCGTGCACGCCCGGGTTCAGAAACTGGTAGGCGTTACCCCACGGATCGTTCGGCAGACGCTCAAGGTAGCCGCCGTCTTTCCAGTTGGTCGGCACCGGGTCCGTGCTGGGCTTTTCGATCAGCGCGCGCAGACCTTGCTCCTGCGTCGGATAACGGCCGTTGTCCAGACGATAGAGTTTCAGCGCCTGCATCATCGTGCCGATGTCCTGCTTGGCGGCGACACGGCGTGCTTCGTCGGGACGGCTCATGATCTTCGGCACGATCAACGCGGCCAGAATGCCCAGAATCGCGATCACGACCATGATTTCGATCAGCGTGAAACCGCGTTGACGACGGCTGCGCGGACCCGCGATGTCATGACGGCGAGTGGTCGACAGTTGCATAGCTTGCTACCTCTTTTCAGGTGAAATTTTTGACTGGGCGGGGTTCGCGTTTTGGCAATCAGGGTGCCATTGAACACGCCCGGCCGGTCATTTTAATGTCATGCAGTTGAAGGGCCGTGAGAAGGCGCTTTCAGCCCAACGCAATTTTCACAATAGTCCGTACAATGATGTGCATGAACGCCATCCAAATCCGCCTTCTGTCGCTCGCGCTGTTCGCCGTGTTCTGCGCGACGCTCACCTACTGGGTCATCACGATCAGCACGTTGTCCAGTGCGCCGTTGCCCGCCGCCGCCGCGCACGCGCAGATCTCGACCGAGCAGGCTGCCACGCTATTCGGCGGCCAACTCACGCGCAACGCCAACCAGGACGTGCGGCTGTTCGGCATCCTCTCTTTGCGGGAAGGCGCCGCGGCCATCGTCAGCGTGGGCGGCGAACCGCCGCATGCAGTGTCGCTCGGCAGCGCGCTGATGCAAGGCACCAAACTCTCCGAAGTCCGCGCCCGCTCGATCATCATCGACCGCAATGGCGCGCATTCCGAAGTGTTCCTGCCAGCCAATCCCGCAGGTCCGACGATCTACGTGCGCTGAAGCTCAGCGCTGAACAGCAGCGCCGCTTCAATCGATTGCGCGGCGACCCTTAGCGGTAATCGCGCAATCCACTCCTACTGCACCAGGTTGTTCAATTCGATGATCGGCAGCATCACCGCCAGCACGATCACCAGCACCACGCCCCCCATCGCCAGAATCAGCAACGGCTCCAGCAGACTCGTCAGGAACATCGTGCGGCGTTCGAGTTCGCGGGCTTCACCGTCGGCCGCGCGGTCGAGCATCGTGGTCACGTCGCCCGTCGCTTCGCCCGAACGGATCAGGTGCACCAGCACGGGCGGAAAGGTCTTCGTGTTGCCGAGCGCGCGTGACAGCGACGTACCTTCGCGCACACGCACGATCGCATCGTCGATGTTCTCGCGCATCGCGTTGTTGCTGAGCGTTTCGGCGGCGGCTTGCAGCGCGCGCAGAATCGGCACGCCGGCCGCGGTGAGAATGCCGAGCGTGCTGGCAAAGCGCACGGTGTTGTAGCCGCGCACGAGTTTGCCGAGCAGCGGTGCGGTGAGCAGCCACCGGTCGAACGCGAGACGCGGGCCGGGTTGCCTGAGAATCGAGCGCACCAGATACACCAGCACGATCACGCCGATCAGCATCGCCCACCACCAGTTCCGCACGAACCCGGAAAGCGCCATCATCATGATGGTGAGGAAGGGCAGTTGCTGCTTGGTGCTGGCGAACACGTTCACCACCTGCGGCACCACATAGCTCAACAGAAACGTGACGATGCCAAACGCGATGATCGTGACGATGGTGGGGTACGTGAACGCGAGCACGATCTTCTGCTTCAGCGCGTTGCGTTGCTCGATGTAGTCGGCGAGCCGCGACAGCACAAGACCGAGCTTGCCGGTATGTTCACCGGCCGCGACCAGCGCGCGATAAATCTCGGGGAAGTCTTTCGGATGCTGCGTCAGCGCATTGGCCAGCGAGTGGCCGCCGAGCACTTCCGCGCGAATCGACGCCATCAGCTCGCGAATGTAGTCGCGCTCCGATTGCTCGGTGAGCACGGCGAGCGCTTCGTCGAGCGGCAGGCCCGCGATCAGCAGACTGGCGAGCTGGCGCGTCAGGATCGCCTGCTCGCGTTGCGACAGACGCCGCCCTAGCGACAGCCGCTGATTGCGCTCGCCGCGCGTGCGCGTGGCCGCCGGTTCCACGACGAGCGGCGTCAGTCCTTGCGAGCGCAGATTGGTCCGCGCGCCGCGCGCGCTGTCGGCGTCGAGCACGCCTTTTTGCGCCTTGCCCGTCGCGTCGATCGCTTCGAAACGAAATGCCGGCATGCGCTTAAGCTCCGCCCGTGACGCGGATCACTTCTTCGAGCGATGTCAGCCCGGAGGCGAGCCAGCGGTCCGCATCCTCACGCAGCGTGCGCATGCCTTGCGCACGGCCGGCCGCGAGAATTTCGGCATCGGCTGCGTTGCGGTGAACCAGCGTGCGGATGTCGTCGTCGATCAGCAGCAGTTCGTAGACGCCGCGGCGTCCCGCATAGCCGGAATGGCCGCACCGGTCGCAACCGACCGGATGGTAACGCACGCTGCCGTCTTCCTCGACACGCTCTTCGCGGCATATCGGGCACAGGCGCCGCACCAGCCGCTGCGCCAGCACGCCAAGCAGCGACGACGCCAGCAGATACGGCTCGACGCCCATGTCGGTCAAACGCGTAACGGCGGATGCCGCGTCGTTGGTGTGCAGCGTGGCCAGCACGAGGTGACCTGTCAACGACGCCTGCACCGCGATCTGCGCGGTCTCGAGGTCGCGGATTTCACCGATCATGATGACGTCCGGATCCTGCCGCAGAATCGAGCGAAGCGCCCGCGCGAACGTCATGCCGATCCGTTCGTTGACCTGCGTCTGGCCGATGCCCGACAGGTCGTATTCGATCGGATCCTCGACCGTCATGATGTTCGTGGTCGCGGTTTCGAGCCGCGACATGGCCGCATACAGCGTGGTCGTTTTACCGGAGCCAGTCGGCCCGGTCACGAGCACGATGCCGTGCGGCCTGCCGATCAGCTTGTCGAACTTGCCGAGTGTATCCGACGCCATGCCGAGCGCTTCGAGGTTCAGGCGCGACGCGTCTTTTTCCAGCAGACGCAGCACCGCGCGTTCGCCGTGACCGGTCGGCAGCGTCGAGACGCGCACATCGACCGGGCGGCCGCCCACGCGCAGCGTGATGCGCCCGTCTTGCGGCAAACGCTTCTCAGCGATATCGAGCTGCGCCATGATCTTGATGCGCGAAATCAGCGCACCGTGCAACGCTTTCTTCGGCCGCACGACGTCGCGCAACGTGCCGTCGACGCGAAAGCGCACCACGGAAGAAGTCTCGAACGGCTCGATATGAATATCCGACGCCTGCTCGCGCGCCGCTTGCGTAAGCAGCGCGTTGATCATGCGGATGATCGGGGCGTCGTCTTCCGACTCCAGCAGATCCTCCACCTCGGGAATGTCCTGCATCAAGCGCGAGAGATCGACTTCGCCTTCCACTTCGCCGACCACCTGCGCAGCGCTGCCGTCCTGGCGCGCATACGCCTGGTTGATCGCCTGCGTGAGCTCATCGGCGGGCAGACGGACGATCGACACTGCGCCGAAATTGCGTGCTACTTCCGACAGCGCGGCGTCGCTCGTGCGTTCGCTGATCCAGACCTCGAGGCTGTCCGCATGCTGATGCGCGACCAGAATCTGGCCGGCACGGGCAAAGCCGTACGGCACGAGCCGTGCGGCGATGGCCGAAGGCGCCTCGCGGCCGCCGTGCTCCGTCGCGCCGGCGGGCGACATTGCCGCGCCTTGCGTCGCGGCACCAGCTCGCGTTGCGGCTGGCGTAGCAGACGCTGACGGCGGCGTGGACGGCGTACTCACGGCCGCACTCCAGGCGACGCCGTGGAAGGCGTCACCGTGACGGGGCTGCTCTGTATGGCGGGCCCAACGGTGGCCGGGCTACTCTGCACGGCGGTGCCGTTGGTTGCCGCGGCGCCATTCGTGACAGCTCCACCGTTACCCGGCGGCGGCGCCAGCTGCTGCCGGCGCATCTTGTCGAGATCGAACAGATTCATCGCGGGTGAACCGCCCTGGCTCGGACCGATCGGCATCGGCGGAACCACAGGATCGTCGTTGTCCTTCATCAGGTTGTTGTCTTGCTTGTACGCGCCCTGCACGCCTTGAATGTAGTCGTAGCGATTCGACGTCACGGCCTGAGCGGTACCACGATCGCTGATGATCACAGGCCGCAGGAACACCATCAGGTTAGTCTTGTTGCGGGTCTTCTGTTCCGAGCGGAACAGCTGGCCGATCCACGGAATATCGCCGAGCAGCGGCACCTTGCTGTTGCTGACCTGGTAGTTGTCCTGCATCAAGCCGCCCAGCACGATGATCTCACCGTTATCGGCGAGCACCGTCGACTGGATCGAACGCTTGGTGAATTCCGGGCCGGCCGGGTTGGTCGCCGCGTTGTTCGTGCCGGTGACGATCGCCGAGTCTTCAGTGTAGAGCTGCAGCTTGAGAATGCCGCCGTCCGTGATTTGCGGCTTCACGTGCAGCGTCAGACCGACGTCGACGCGGTCGTAGGTATTGAACGCCGAAGTGGCCGTCGCGCTCGTCAGATTCGAATACGAACCCGTCTGAATAGGCACGTTCGTACCCACGACGATCTTCGCTTCCTCGTTGTCGAGCGTGATGAGATTAGGTGTGGACAGCACGTTCGCATCAGCGGTTTGCGAGAGCGCCTGGAGCAGCGCGCCGAGTCCTTGCACACCGAAGATGTTGTGAATCCAGCCGATATTCAGGCCTTGCTGGAGCGCCCCGCTTCCGAGCGCATTGGCGAGGCCGCCGGTGGACCCGGCCGCCACGGCCGCCGCGGTCAGATTGACGATGCTGTTGCTGCTGCCGGTCTGCAGATTGGTGCCGGCGAAAATCGAGTTGTTCGCCACTTGCCACTGAATACCGAGGTTGCCGCTCGTGTTCGAATTCAACTCGACGATCAGCGCCTCGAGATAGACCTGTGCGCGACGTGCGTCGAGCTGGTCGATCACCGCGCGCAGATTGCGGTACACCGGCTCGGCCGCCGTGATGATCAGCGAGTTGGTCGCGGAATCCGCCTGGATCATGCCGCCTTGCTGATTGTCGTCGCTCTTTTCCTTGTCGTTGCCGAAGCCGCCGTTGTTGGAACCGCCCGCGCCGTATCCGCCGCCACTGCCGCTGCCGCCCATCGGCGATGCCAACGAGCTGCTGCCGAGTCCGCCCGACGGCAGCGGCGGCGTACCCGACGAGCCCGTCGAATTGTTGCCGCCTATGCCGCCGCTGTTGTTCTGGTTGAACGAATTCGCGTCGTTCGAGTTACTCGACGAGCCGCTGTCACCACCTTTGCCGAACATGCCGCGCAAGGTCTTGGCGAGCTTCGTCGCGTCCGCGTTGCGCAGCGGCACGACGTGAATGTTGCCGGGCATGGTGGTCGGCGTATCGAGTTCTTTCGCCAGCGTCCTCGCCGCCGCGAGGCGCGCGCCGTTCGACGCGCGGATCAGCAGCGAGTTGGTGCGCGGGTCGGCGGTGACCGACACTTTCAGCGTCGCGTCGGTGCTGCCGATCGAACCCGGGTCGAGCATTTTGTTGAGTTGCGTGGCGATGTCGATCGCATTGGCGTTCTTCAGCTGCACCACCGACACCGACTGACCCGCGGCGGAATCCACGCCCTGGATGATCTGGGCAATCCGCCGCACGTTGTCGGCGTAGTCGGTAACTACAATCGTGTTGTTGGCGGGGTAGGCCGCCACGGTGTTGTTCGGCGAGATGAGCGGACGCAGCACCGGCAACAGATTGTTGGCCGATTCATTCTTCAGAACGAATACCTGCGTGACCACCTGGTCGCCGCGCGCGACTGGCGTATTGCCGACGTAGGTCGGCACGCCTTGCAGCTTCGCGTCGGCCTCGGGCACGACTTTCAGTACGCCGTGATCCTGCACGAGCGCGAAGCCCTGCATGCGCAACGCGGACTGCAAGGTTTTCAGCGCCTGATCTTCGGGCACTGCGTTTTCCGACACGAGATTCAACTGACCTTTCACACGCGGGTCGACGATAATCGTTTTGCCGGTTGCCGCGCCAATCGCCTTGGCCACCTGGTCGATGTCCGCGTTGACGAAGTTCAGTGTCACCTGTGCCTGTGCTGTCTGCGCGGTGATCAAGCCAGCCACCAGCAGCGCCGTTGCGACGCGACGCAAAGCCATACGATTTCTTCTCATGGAATAGGGTATCGATGCCGGCGGCCGTGGCCGCCGACGGTCATGCAGTGTGGACATGGGAGCAGGCCGCCGCCCTGTCGATCTGCCGGCCGGCCTCGCGGACGATCATCGCCCTCGTTGCCCACCGCCCGATGTCCGAAAAAAATGAACAGTAACAGTTTTTCATGTCGGATTTGTCACAAAACGAACTGTCGCGTGCGATTTCTCTAGAGACCGCCGTCTGTTGTCAAGCAATTGAAAGCTGAAGAATAGCCGGGCGATGGGCGCGAAAGCGCTTCGTTTTCTGCTCTCTTATGTCGGTTAGCCAACTTGACGGGGGTTCGCCTGCCGGTATGATACGAGCCGTTCGAGTCCCTGCTGCCCGTTGCCGACGCGGGGTTTTCCCCGATGTCCGACAGTCTTCCGGCCAGCGTGGCCCGGCGGCTGTCAGTGGCTGAAGTATGGCCGATACGATGCCTTACCGAACCTTACTCTTGCGCTTTGCTTAGTGGTCTTGACTGATGAAACGAAACTTCGTCACCGTCGCAGTAGGACTTGCCGTGCTGATATCAGCAGGGTCCGCGCGCGCCGACTGCTTTGACGAAGCCGCGAAGTATCAGAAGGTCAACCCCTTGATTCTGCGCGCAATTGCGTGGCAGGAGTCACACAATCGTCCGGACGCAACGCATAAAAATGCGAACGGCTCGACCGACTACGGGGTGATGCAGATCAATTCGATCCATCTGCCCGTGCTCGCCCAGTATGGCATCTCGCAAGGCACGCTGATGGAGCCGTGCAAGAACGTCTACATAGCCGCATGGCATCTGCGCCGCCAGATGAACAAGTACGGCAATACGTGGCAGGCAATCGGCGCCTATCACTCTGAGACGCCGGCGCTGCGGGACAAGTACGCGCAGCAGATCGCCGCGATCCTGCGAAAGTGGAATCTGATGCCGGCTGCGCGCTGATCCGGCCTGTCACGCGAACCTCTACCCGTTTTGATGCACAATGCGGCTTCGTGTTGCCGTCGAGGCTCGACCTCGTTGCGCTCCGCTGTCATGCGGCGCCAAGCCCGGCACGCCTTCCAATCCTCTAGCTTCTCCGTACTGCGATGAACCAGCCGCTATTGCCCGTCACCGTGCTCTCCGGTTTTCTGGGCGCCGGCAAGACCACGCTCCTGAATCACATCCTCTCGAATCGCGCGGGCCTGCGCGTGGCCGTGATCGTCAACGATCTGGCCGCCGTCAATATCGATGCGACTCTCGTGCGCGATGCCGCCGCGCTTTCTCACGTCAAGGAGCAACTCGTCGAGCTGTCGAACGGTTGCATCTGCTGCACGCTGCGCGACGATCTGCGGGTCGAGATCAAACGCTTGGCCGACGAACAGCGCTTCGACGCGATCCTGATCGAGTCGACCGGCGTGGCCGAGCCGATGCCGATCGCCGAGACCTTCACCTTCGTCGACGACGAAGGTGCGTCCCTGTCTGACGTCGCGCGCCTCGACACGATGGTGACGGTAGTCGATGCGTTCAACTTCCTGCGCGACTACGGTTCCGCCGACGCGCTCGCCGAGCGCGGCATCGCCGCGACCGAGGAAGACGACCGCACGCTGGTCGAACTGCTCATCGAGCAGATCGAATTCTGCGACGTGCTGGTGGTGAACAAGGCCGATCTGGTGAGCGCAGACGAACTCACGCGCCTGCAGCGAATCCTCGGCCGGATCAATCCGCGCGCGGTGCAGGTAGTCGCGCGTTTCGGCGACGTGCCGCTCGCGCAGGTGCTGAACACCGGCCGCTTCGATTTCGACGAAGCGGCGAGCGCGCCGGGTTGGCTGGCATCGCTCAATCATGAGCATGACCACGAGCACGGCCATGCTCATCACGGCGAGGCGGACGAATTTGGCATCGGCAATTTCATTTACCGCGCGCGCCGGCCGTTTCATCCCGAACGCCTGTGGGCGTTGCTGCATCAGGAGTGGAAGGGCGTGCTGCGCAGCAAGGGCTTCTTCTGGCTGGCTACGCGTAACGATATCGCCGGCTCGCTTTCTCAGGCGGGCGGTGCTTGCCGGCACGGTCCGGCGGGCATGTGGTGGGCCGCTCAGGATCGCAGCGAGTGGCCCGACGGCGACGACGAGCTGGCCGCCGAAATCGCCGCGGACTGGTACGGCGACCCTGACGATCTGAGTATCGGCGACCGTCGCCAGGAGCTGGTGATGGTCGGCGTCGGCATCGACGCGGCGGTCTGGAAAGCGAAGTTCGACGCGTGCCTGCTGACCGACGAGGAATACGCGCAGGGATCACAAGCCTGGGCGCAATTCGTCGACCCGTTCCCGGCATGGGACTTCGACGAAGACGACCACGATCATCATGACCATGACCACGACGGTCATGGCCACGGTGAAATCGTGCACCGTCACGACTGAACTGAACGGCCTTCGCCGCTTAGCGCAATCACGCCGCGACGCCTGTCGCGGCTTCTCCATGCGCAATTCACAATGCGCGGGCGAAAAAAAACCCGCCGTTGGCGGGTGTCAACTGCCTGGCAGTAATCTGCTTAGCGCTTGTTGACTGCGTCCTTGAACGCCTTACCAGCCGTGAACTTGACGGTCTTGGCGGCCGGGATCTTGATAGTTTCGCCGGTCTTGGGGTTACGACCCGTGCGCGCTGCGCGCTTGCCCGAACCGAAACTGCCGAAGCCGATCAACTGGACCGCATCACCCTTCGACACAGACTTCTTGATCACTTCAAGCAACGTGTCCAGCGTTTCACCGGTTTGAGCCTTGCTGGCGCCCGTCTGTCCTGCGACGGCGTCGATCAGTTCCTGTTTGTTCATTAAGGTTCCTTTCTGAGTTTAGGTTGACACGAACAGCGCGAACGCGCCGATTATACGTGCGCGGGCCGCGCCGTCGAGCAGCGCCGGCTCCGGATCCCCTCCGGACCAAAGGCGCCGGACAGATGACTGCCCGTCGGCCGTGCTGCCGCTCCCTTCGCGGCGCTTGCTATGATAGCGCAGCGCAAACCCAATCAGGACAAGGGTTTCGAAGATTTAAGCGGTTCCGGGGTCGATATCGCAAGGAAATCGCAAATTGTGCGCTCGGCGACCGCCAACCGAGGCCTGAAACCCAGTATGGACGGGGCTTGGCGTTGGTTTTTGCCAACGTTCAGCGGGTCTTTTTCGCCGTCCGGCGAGCTATGCGCGCGCGGTAACGTTCGATCCCACGCGTGAGTAACCACCCGGCCGCCTCAAATCTTTTCAATTCCCCTCGGGGGCTTGGCGCGAAACGTCAGGTCCGGGGGCATTTTTCCGAGCGTCATTTTCCGTCGCGCATGACCGATCCGCTAATCCCCGCCGTCCTCGTTTTCCGCGACAACGGCACGCCTTTTTCGCCGCTTTACGACGACATCTATCACAGCGCCGTAGGCGGTCTCGAACAGGCTCGATACGTATTCCTGCGCGGCAATTCGTTGCCCGACCGGTGGCAGGGCCGCCGCATTTTCACGGTTCTGGAGACCGGCTTCGGCATGGGCATCAATTTTCTAATGACCTGGTCCGCGTGGCGCGCGGACCCGTTGCGCTGCGAGCGGCTGCATTTCGTATCCACCGAGAAGCATCCCTTTACCGTCGGCGATTTACGCAAGGCGGTTGCAGCGACGATTTCCGATCCCGAGATTGCCGCCTTCGCGCGAGCGCTTGCAAACGCCTGGCCGACGCTCGTTCCCGGCACGCATCGGCTTGAATTCGATGAAGGGCGCGTGGTGCTCACGCTGGTTTTCGGCGACGCGCAGGAGCGCTTGCCGGCCTTGAGGCTGCGCGCCGATGCGTTCTATCTCGACGGCTTCGCGCCCGCCAGGAATCCCGAGCTTTGGACTCCGATGATTTTCAAGGCGCTCGCTCGGCTGGCAGGCGAGGGCGCCACCTTCGCCACTTACAGCAGCGCCGGCGACATCAAGCGCGCGCTGACGCAATCCGGCTTCGAGTACCGCAAGGTGGACGGCTTCGGCTGGAAACGGGCGATGCTGGTCGGCCAATTCGCGCCGCGCTGGCGCGTGCGCCGTCATGAGCCGCCGGCGCCGCTCGCGGTCGACGAAAGGCATGCAGTGGTGATCGGCGCGGGGCTGGCCGGCTGCGCGGTGATCGAACGGCTCGCCGCGCGGGGCTGGCACGTCACGTCGCTGGAGCGGCATGCTTCGGTGGCGCAGGAAGCGTCGGGCAATCCGGCCGGCGTGTTCCATCCCATGATTTCGCGCGACGACAGCGTTGCCTCGCGCGTCACGCGGGCCGGCTTTCTGTATGCGCTCCGACACTGGGACGCGCTCGAGCGGCTCAGTCACGCGCCGCTGCGTGGCGGTCAAGGCTTGCTGCAGATCGCCGCGGACAACGATGAGGTCCGCTCGATCAGCGAAGCAATCGCTGCATTCGGTTATCCGGGTGACTACGTCACACCCGTCTCAGCAGCTGAAGCGCAGCGGCTCGCCGGCATGCCGCTCGCACGCGGCGGATGGTTTTTTCCACACGGCGGCTGGATCGACCCGGCGTCGCTGTGCGCGGCGCAATGCGCCGCAGCAGGCTCGCTGCTCGAGCGCCGCTACGGTGTGGACGTCGCGCGAATCGAGCGGTCCGGCGGTCAATGGACTGTATTCGACACCTCGGGCGAGGCCATTGCGCGCGCGCCGGTGGTGATCGTCGCGAGCGCGCACGATGCCGCGCGCATCGCCGGTTTACAGCATGCGCCGACTCGCAGCATTCGCGGCCAACTCACTTTGCTGCCGCCCGGCACCGTGCTGCCGCCGCTTCAGATGCCGGTAATCGGCGAAGGCTATGCGGTGCCGCTGGCCGACGGCGTCACGCTCACCGGCGCCACATATGAGCTCGACGACCCCGACACGTCGCTGCGCGCGGACGGCCACCTGGAAAACCTGGAACGCGTCGCGCAGATGCTGCCGGCCTTTGCAAACGTCGCGGATCCGGCTCGATCGACTGCGTTAACCGGACGCGTCGCGTTCCGCTGCGTTACCAGCGACCGCATGCCGATGATCGGCCAGCTTGCCGACGAAGCGCACGCAGCGCTCGACGCCCAGCGTCTGCGTGGCGCATGGCCGCTCGATTTGCCTCGCACTGACGGCCTCTATGGTGCTTTTGCGTACGGTTCGCGAGGTCTCGTCTGGGCGGCGCTCGGTGCGGAACTGATCGCCTCGCAACTCGAAGGCGAACCTTGGCCGCTCGAACGGGATCTGGCTGAAGACATCGATCCGGCGCGCTTCCTGTTGCGCGCACTGCGTCAGGGAGCGGTGAGTTAACCGCAGACCCCGGCTAGCTGCTCGCCGGATGAGTTATCCACTGAAAGTTGTGGATAACCAGGCGGTTTACCGGCGCAACAGGTGTGGAACCGTTGTGGACGTAAACGGGGTAACTCTGCCGTCGCCGAAAATCGCCAAAAGTTACCCTCGTATACGCGCCGCTCCCGCACATGCTGTGCATCCGGTTATGCCGTCGGCAAGGCGATGATTCAACTCGGTAAACAGGAGTTATCCACAGAAAACGAGTCACCTTGTTAACTGTTACTACGTATACATACAGTAAACCTGTAAACAGAAAGACCGCGGGTGAAGGAGAGCCTATTGGCGTAGCTCGGACCGTCCCAGAGCCACTGGAAAACTTCCTCAGCGATGTCCCGAAAAGCACATCTGCAGCGTTCAAACTAGCCCTTTGACCGGCCGAATTCGCGCTCAAAACGGTCGGTTTTTCCTCATGCCTGTGAGATAACGTACGTTTTTACCGTTTTGCCAGCATGTTCGCGCCTTTTCGGTCAAGGCTGAAAAAGCTATGGCACAATCGCCGTTCTTTTCCGCGTCGTGCCTTGTCTCTACAGCGGCACACGCAGCAAACGGAACGGTGCCGCTCAATCAGAATCTGATTCAAAGTCGACGGCGCTCTTTCACCGTGCCGGTTGCTACGGCCGCACCCCGAATGCGCCAGGTTCCTTGCTGCCGCCGCGCATTCAGATCATCCGATCGTTGAAAAACTCGCAACGCTGGTCACGCGAAGCGATCGCGACAGTGAGCGCTTCATGTGCCCACCCGCTCGCCGGTGTTTGCGCCGGTTCGTGTCGCCTGCCGTTGCTGCTAAGGAGAACCCATCACGATGAATTCGGCGTTTTCATTTTTTCCAGCCTGGCCGCTTTCACCCGACGCCATTTTTTGGGCTGGTCTCGCATTGCTCGCCGCCGGCCTGTGCGGCGAGCTGTGCTACCGCGCGTGGCGCTTACCGCGCATTTCCGGCTATGCGGTCATTGGCCTGATCGCCGGTGCGGCCGGTTCGGGCGTGATCGACGCGGATTCCGCGAGCGCCGCGCGGCCGCTGCTCGATGTCGCGCTCGGTTTGCTGCTGTTCGAACTCGGCAGCCGGCTCGATTTGCGCTGGATTCGTCGCAATCCGTGGTTGATTCTGTCGAGCGTCGCCGAAGCTACGCTGACTTTCGCGCTCGTGTTGCCGGTCCTGCTGTTCCTGAACGTGCCGCTGATGGTGGCAACGGTGCTCGCCGCAATCGCCATGGCGACGTCGCCGGCCATGGTGATTCAGCTGAAAACCGAATTGCGCGCGGAAGGGCAGGTCACCCAGCGTCTGTTGACCTTGACCGCGCTGAACAGCATGTATGCCGTGGTGATCGAAAAGCTCGTGTCGAGCTGGCTGCATCAGGAGATGTACGGCAACGTATTCGCGACCATCCTGCAACCGCTTTATCTGCTGGTCGGCTCGCTGGTGCTCGCGTATCTGCTCGCACGTACCTGCACATTCTTTTATCGACGTTTGAACATGCAGGACGAGCACTCGTTCGTCGCGCTGTTCGGCCTCGTGCTGCTGGCCATCGCGATTGCGCATCTGTTCAAGCTGTCGACCATTCTTGCGCTGCTGGCCGCGGGCATCATCGTGAAGAATCATGAAGCGCGTCCGCAGTTGTGGCCGGAGCACTTCGGCACGGCCGGCTGGTTGTTGACCGTGATTCTGTTCGTGCTGACGTTGACCTCGTTCGAATGGAAAGACATCGCGCTCGGCGGCGTCGCGGCTCTGGGTCTGATTGTTGCGCGCCTTGTGGCGAAGCTGGTCGGTGTGCTGGCGTTCGCCAAGCCGAGCGGCTTGAACTGGAAGCAGGGGATGGCGCTAGGTCTGTCTTTATCGCCCATGTCGGCGCTCGCGTATCTGCTCGTCGACGACACCTACAACCTGTATCCGAACTTCGACCCGCAACTGCGTGCGATCGTGATGTGTTCCATTTTCGTGCTGCAGATTCTCGGGCCGTGGCTCGTCTATCGCAGCCTGGCGCTGGTCGCTGAGCGGCGCGAATAGCAAGCGCGAGCTAACGAGCGCGTTGCGCTGCTCGAAGCTCGATGTTTGTACACGCTTTTTCCAACTTATATTCGATTCAAAAACGGCCGGGCATGTGACTCACACCCGGCCGACCTGACTCAGGGGACGCCATGTCACTCGAACCCTTCATCGATTCGAAACCGTTCACCTTCGGTGTCGAACTCGAGATGCAGATCGTCAATACGCATGACTATGATCTGACCAAAGCCGGCTCGGATCTGCTGCGCCTCATCAAGGACGAAAAGATCCCCGGCAACATCACGCCGGAAATCACCGAAAGCATGATCGAGCTGTCGACCGGCATTTGCACGACACACGAGCAGGCCGTCACCGACTTGCGCAAGATTCGCGATACGCTGGTTTCCGCTGCGGATCATTTGAACGTCGGCTTGTGCGGCGGCGGCACGCATGCGTTCCAGCAATGGAGCGAACGGCAGATCGTCGATACGCCGCGTTTTCAGTACCTGTCCGAGTTGTACGGCTATCTCGCCAAGCAATTCACGGTGTTCGGCCAGCACGTGCACATTGGCTGCCCCGATCCGAACAGCGCGCTCTATCTGCTGCATTCGATGTCGCGCTTCATTCCGCATTTCATCGCGTTGTCCGCGTCTTCGCCGTTCGTGCAGGGTGTCGATACCGGTTTTCATTCGGCACGACTGAATTCCGTGTTCGCGTTTCCGCTGTCGGGCCGCGCGCCGTTCGTGCTGACGTGGGACAGCTTCGAGGAATATTTCTCGAAGATGGTCCACACCGGCGTCGTCAACAGCATGAAAGATTTCTACTGGGACATTCGTCCGAAGCCGGGTTTCGGCACGATCGAAGTTCGTGTGATGGACACGCCGTTGTCGGTGGATCGCGCCGCGGCGATTGCGTGCTACATCCAGACGCTGGCCCGGCATCTGCTGCTCGACAAACCGATCGCGCCGCAAGAAGACGATTACCTCGTCTACACGTTCAATCGTTTCGAAGCATGCCGCTTCGGGCTGGCCGGTACCTGCATCAATCCGCAGACGGGCGAGCGCAAGACGATTTCAGAAGACATTCTCGAAACATTGGACCTGATTGCTCCGCACGCCGAAGCGTTGGGGTCGGGCAATGCGCTTGCCGAAATCGGTGCGATTGCTCGCGGTCAGGTGAATGATGCAACCTGGTTACGCGGTGTGGTCGAACGGGAAAAGTCTCTGCATGAAGCGGTCAGGCAGCAGTGTTTGCAGTGGCGGGCTTGACCGAAGGCGGCATGGCCTGCGTGAAGTCGTAAGGAAACCCGCTTCGAGCGGGTTTTTTTTCAATAAATTATTTTCCAGCTCGGCGTGCCTTAGGTTTTTAGACCGTTAACCTATACAAACGTAGTAGTAGTTAACAAGCATTGCATCTGCCTGTGGACAACTGAATAATTCCCTGCAAAGTCAATGCGCTGCGTAAACCATAACTGAACTGGTCGAGAGCGCGTTGGCGCCGGTATACGAGGACAACTTTGTGACAGGCGGACCAGCTCGGGTGCTTATCAAGAATCGGCGCACAAGCTATCCCTGAGTTTTCCCCTGGTTATCCACAGCTTGTGTTGGATAAGTTAGCTGTACGATTCGCCGCTCTCGCATAGAATGTCGTTTTCGCGGCCTTGCCTTGCAAGGCGGTAAATTTTTGAGATAGTAGAAAACCGTCTTGCCGCAGTTGGGCGAGGCTACCCCACACAGGCTACGGGCGCGGTCGGCGGATAGTTCGCCGGCATCGTACGAAAGCTGTAAATAAACAATTGAAGATTATGAGCGAAGGCGTATACGGAGAACAGGCGACCGGGCGGGTGACCCACAGCCTATTGCGATTGAGCACGGCAATGCGGAGCCAGGCTTGGGAATGGGCGGAGGGCGCTGGCCTGACGCCGACCCAGGGCGAAATTCTGGTCTTGCTGATGCAACGCAAAGGCCCGATGCGTCTCGGCGAAATTGCCCGTGAAACGGCGCTCACCGCCGCGACGACCAGCGATGCAGTCAGCACGCTCGAAACCAAGGGGCTGGTCGAAAAGCGCCGTGCCCTCGACGACGGCCGTGCCCTCGCGGTCCGCCTGACGGCGCGTGGCCGTACGGCCGCGAAGCGCGCTGCGCAATGGCCGGACTTCCTGGCCAAGGCGGTCGGCACGCTGCGCGACGACGAGCAGGCGGTGTTCTATCGCACGCTGCTCAAGACCGTTCATCAGCTGGAAGCGCAAGGCACGATTCCGCCGCACCGCATGTGCCTGAGCTGCACGCACTTCGAGCCGAGCAAGAACCCGAAGAAGACGCCGCATCATTGCGCGTTGCTCGACCTGAACATGTCGGATACGGATCTGCGCCTCGACTGCTCGGTGTATGAGATGGCCGACGTCGCCACCCAGAAGAAGACCTGGAAGATCTTCGCCCAATAAGGCGGCTTCTTCCGGGACAATCCGCTACACTGCCAAGCCGGCTTCGACGGGCGACGTTTGCCGCCCGTCAGCCGACTGGTGCCGCGTGGCGGCAAGTCTTTAGTCAACCTGAAGGTGGGACAGGCCGATGAATCGCGAAGTTCTGGCCATTCGCCACGTGCACTTCGAGGATCTGGGCAGTCTTGAGCTGGTGCTCGGCGAGCGCGGGCGCCCGGTCCGCTATCTCGACGTGGGCTTTGCCCGCATCGAAGCGCCGAATCCGGTTTCCGCATCGTTGATGGTGGTGCTCGGCGGTCCGATCAGCGCAACCGACGACGCGCTTTATCCGACGCTCGTGCCGTTGCTGTCCATGATCGAAAAACGCATCGCTGCGGGTTTGCCGACTCTCGGCATCTGCCTCGGCGCTCAATTGATCGCGCGTGCCCTTGGCGCTCGCGTCTATCCCGCAAGCCAAACCGAACTCGGCTGGTCCCCGCTGACGCTGACCGACGCCGGCCGCGCTTCGCCGGTCCGTCATCTGGACGGCGCGCACACTTCCATGCTGCATTGGCATGGCGATACCTTCGATCTGCCTGACAACGCGACGCGTCTTGCGTCCACGCCGGCGTGCGAAAACCAGGCGTTCGCTTGGGGCAATCATGTGCTGGGTCTGCAGTGTCATCCGGAGATTCGTACCGATCGCTTCGAACCCTGGCTGATCGGCAACGCCGGAGAGCTGGTTGGCCACGGCATCGACGCGCGCCAGTTGCGGGCCGAGACCGCGAAGTTCGGTCCCGCGCTCGAAGCCGCCGCGCGACGGATGTTCGGCGAATGGCTCGATCAGGTCGAGGCGACACCGTAAAGGCCTGAAAAGCGCCAAGCCAGCACTAAATCACTTGCGGTGCTATGCTCGATCGCTCTCGGGTTTCTACTGGGCGTAATCCATGAGCGCGCTTTTTTCTCCGCTCACGCTGCGTAGCGTGACGCTTCCCAATCGTATCGTCGTGTCCCCGATGTGCCAGTATTCCGCCGACCGTGGCGAGGCAACCGCGTGGCACATGATCCATCTAGGCAGCATGGCGTTGTCCGGTGCCGGCATGCTGTGCATCGAGGCGACCTCGGTCGAGCCGGACGGCCGCATCACACCAGGCGATCTCGGCCTGTGGGACGACGTGACCGAAGCCGCGCTCGTGCCTGTGCTGGCCGCGATCCGCAAGCATTCGCACATCAAGGTCACGATGCAGTTGTCGCACGCCGGGCGCAAGGCGTCGAGCCACGCGCCGTGGGAAGGCGGCCAGCTGATTCCGGTGTCGCAAGGCGGATGGCTGCCGCACGCGCCGTCCGCGTTGCCGCACAAGGCCGGCGAAGAGCCGCCGCTGGCGCTCGACACGTCTGGGTTGAACCGTATCCGCGAAGCATTCGCGGCGTCGGCTCGCCGTGCCGCGCGGCTTGGTGTCGACGGACTGGAAGTGCATGCTGCGCACGGCTATCTGCTGCATCAATTCCTCTCGCCGATCGCCAATCAGCGCGACGACGACTACGGCGGCTCGCTTGAAAACCGCATGCGCTTTCCGCTTGAAATCTTCGATATCGTGCGCGCTGCCTTTCCCGCCGACAAACCGGTCGGCGTGCGTGTCTCCGCGACCGACTGGGTCGAAGGCGGCTGGACGCTCGAAGACACGATCGCGTTCGCGCAGGAGCTGAAAAAGCGCGGCTGCGACTGGATCGACGTGTCGTCCGGCGGTGTCTCGCCGTTGCAGAAGATTCCGCTTGAACCGGGTTATCAGATCCCGTTCGCCAAGGCGGTCAAGGAAGCTACCGGCCTCACGACCATCGGCGTGGGCCTCATCACCGACCCGTTGCATGCCGAGCAACTGATCGAAGCCGGCGACGCCGATCTGATCGCGCTGGCCCGCGCGCTGCTGTACAACCCGCGTTGGCCGTGGCACGCCGCGGCGCAGCTCGGCGCGACGGTCGAAGCGCCGCCGCAGTACTGGCGTTCGCAACCGCGCGAGCAAAAGGCATTGTTCGGCGACATTTCGTTCGGACAACGGTGAAGTAGGCGAGCCGGCGTCAGCGCGCGTCTTTTTGACGGTTGAACGAAGCCGTCTTCACCGTGTAGGATGCCGGTTGTGGCGCACGTGCGTCGCAGGTAGACGCGGCGCTCGCAAGGCGCCGCGTTTGCTATCCGCGTCAGAAAAGAAGCAGCGCGCGAGACGCGGGCATTTTCGACGGCTGCCAAACTTCACCCCCAGTTCTTCACAAGGATTCATTCAATGAGTTCACGCAGGATCGCCGTGCGCCGTTCGGGTGTGCACGGCAAAGGCGTGTTTGCCCTCGAACCGATTGCGGCCGGCGAGCGCCTGATCGAATACAAAGGCGAGCGGATCTCTTGGAAAGAAGCGTTGCGCCGGCATCCGCATAATCCGGCCGAACCGAATCACACGTTCTATTTCGCGCTCGACAGCGGCAAGGTCATCGACGGCAAAGTGGACGGCAATAGCGCGCGCTGGATCAATCATTCCTGCGCGCCGAACTGCGAAGCCGAAGAGATCGACGGTCACGTGTACGTGCACGCATTGCGCGATATCGCGGAAGGCGAAGAACTCTTTTACGATTACGGCCTCGTGATCGACGCGCGTCAGACCAAGAAGCTCAAGAAGGAATATGAATGCCGTTGCGGCGCGCGTAAGTGCCGCGGCACGATGCTGGCGCCGCCGGAGAAGGAGAAGGGCGCGGGCAAGTCCCAGAAGTCGGCCGGCAAGGGCAAAACTTCAGCGAAGAAAGCGAAGAAGAAATGATCTGCGGGCTGTCTGAATCGATCACCTTGGCGATCGATTCAAACGCCCGTCTAGCTCCAGATTCCAGACAGTCAGATATCCACCGGCGCCGAGTGCGCCGATTTTTTTGCCGGGCGCCTCGGTTCAACGGCTTCCATATTGCTCTCCACGCTGATCGGCACGAGCGGAATGCGCACGATGAAACGTGCGCCGCCTTCCGGGGCGTCTTCATAATGCACGCTGCCGTGATGCAGCACCATGATGTCGTGGACGATCGCAAGGCCGAGACCGGCGCCGCCATCCACGCCGGCGTCGCTCTGACCGTCGCCGCGGAAGAACCGCTTGAAGAGATCGGCCTGCTGGTTGTGCGGCACGCCCGGCCCGTTGTCTTCGACGATGATCTCCGCCATGCGCACTTCGTCGATCACCGTTTGAGACACCGTCACCGTGATGCGGCCGCCATCGAAGCGCGACGGCGGCACGTATTTGAGCGCGTTATCAAGCAGATTGGCGATCACCTCGTGCAGCAGCACAGGATTGCCGCGCGCCATCAGCGGATGGCCGTTGCTGGGGTCATCCAGACGCTGGAAACCGAGGTCGACGTGGAACGTCAACGCACGCGGCACCCATTCGGCGCCCGTGTCGAACGCGAGCGCGGCCATGTCTACGTTGACGAAGCGAGCCGCCTGTTCGCCCGGCTCCGCGCGTGCGAGCGAGAGCAGTTGGTTGGACAGCCGCACCGCGCGATCGGCCGCGGCACGCAGTTCACGCACGGCGGCCAGGGTTTGCTGCGGATCGCGCGCGACCGCTGCCTGTTCCGCATGCAGTTTGACGGCGGTGAGTGGCGTGCGCAGTTGATGCGCGGCGTCGGCGATGAATTTGCGCTGACCGTCGAGCGCTGTTTTCAGGCGGCCGAGCAGCGCGTTTAGCGCGCCGGTGAGCGGGCGAATTTCGACCGGCACATAGGTTTCGTCGACCGGTTCGAGCGACGTGTGAGTTTGCCGGTTCAGCGAATCGGCGAGATCGGTGAGCGGATTGAGCTGCTGGTTGACCACGCGCCACACGATCACCCATCCCGCCAGCAGCAGCAACAGCAGCGGCATCATGATCGCGACCAGAAACTCGGCGGCGATGCGAAACCGGTGATGCACCGGCTGACCGACTTCGACGACGATCGGATTACCCGTCGGCTGATCGACCCGGACCTGCGCCACTCGCACCGTCACGCCTTGATGCTGCGTTTCGAATACGTACGCGTAATGCATGCGGCGCACGCTCGTGCCTTGCAGCGGAAGATTGTGATCGCCGGCAATTTCGGTTTCGCCCGTGCTGATGCGGTAGACGAGGTGTTCGACGGGGTCCGAGAACATGGCCTGCGCGAGCGGCGGCACCGTGATGCGCGCATTCGGGCCGGCAATCTGGATCTGCTTGGAGATGGCGGTGGCGAGATCGGCGAGCGAACGGTCGACCACGTGCTGCGTGTACTGCCACGCCAGCCAGTAAGCGATCAGGCCGCTCATGAGTGCGAGCAGCGAAAGGGGAGCAGCGAGGCGCCGCAGCAGCGTGCGGCGCAGACTATTGGCGGCCGGCTGAGGCATGTTCGAACGCGCGGGAAAGGAGCGACGGCGCAAGCACCGCGAAATGTCGCCGGATGCCGGCGAAGTGCGCACCGGGTGCGCGGCGCCGGCCCGGCGCCGTCAGGCCGCAGCAAAGCGTGCGGCCTTCATGACGATTATGCGGCCTGACGGATTTCCTGCAACAGATAACCGAAGCCGCGCACCGTGACGATCTCGACACGGCAGCTTTCGAGCTTTTTACGCACCCGGTGCACGTAGACCTCGATCGCGGTGTCGCCGAGATCGCCGCCGAAATGCGTCAGATGGTCTTGCAGTTGCGCCTTGCTGACCACGCGGCCATGACGCAGCAGCAGCATTTCGAGCACCGCGAATTCACGCGGCGAGAGTTCGAGCGGCTTGTCGTCGTTGAAAATGCGGCGATCGACGCCCGACAGGCGCACACCGCCCAGCGACACTTCCGGACGCGGCATGTCGCCGTGCGGACCGCTGCGGCGCATCACCGCGCGGATGCGTGCTTCGAGTTCGGTGGGCTCGAACGGCTTCAGCATGTAGTCGTCGGCGCCGGAATTCAGGCCTTGCACGCGGTCGTTCAGCTCGTCGCGCGCGGTGAGGATGATCACCGGCGTGTGACGATTGCTCTGACGGAAGCGCGAGAGCAGCGTCATGCCGTCGATGCCGGGCAGACCCAGATCGAGGATCACCAGCTCATGGCGATTTTGCGTGAGGGCCTGCTCGGCGAAAATGCCGTCGTGGACCATGTCGACGGTGAAGCCGGCTTGTTCGAGACTGCTTTGGATGCCGCGTGCGATGGGGCGGTCATCTTCGATCAGAAGGAGTCGCATGGATTTCGCTCAAGTACAATGGGTTAGGCGTTTGGGCAAGCGGTTCGCCAGGGCGCCTGCTGCACAGGCAGCGTGCGGCGTGGCCGTACCGAACTGGCACGAAGCGGCCACGAAGCAGGCATTGAGCGGCCTCGAAACGCCGACCAGGCGCTTCTCAACCTTGTCACATCGCACCAGTCTCCCGAAGGGCCAGGAAAACTTTCGACCACCCCGGCGTTTCCTGAGAGCAATCACGAAGTCATGTCCGAGATCAGCATTCACGAACTGGAAGCCGCGATCAACTTCTGGCGCGCCCGCTCACCTTCGAGCGGCGACGAACTCGTTCTGTGCAAGGAGGCAAGCGCGCTCTCCAAGCCGTATGCGCTGATGATTGTACAGCGTCAGCACACGCTATCACCGGATCGTTTAGACGGGATTGCCAGGCAAGCGTGGGATTCTTACGTGCACCTTAAGAATAGCCTGTAGAACTGAAGGTTTGGACAAGGGATTACCTGCAATGCCCTTTCATTGCTGCCGAACTACCCGATGTTCGACGCATCAACACGCCTGAGACGCATTAGTTCGTCTGTATTACGCGGTAATACTGTCGATAAACGTCGCCAGTTTGATGTCGCGCTCGGTCAGGCCGCCGGCGTCATGCGTGGACAGCGTGATCTCCACCTTGTTGTAGACGTTGAACCATTCCGGGTGGTGATCCATTTCCTGCGCTTTGATCGCCACGCGCGTCATGAAGCCGAATGCTTCGTTGAAGTCGGCGAATTTGAACTGGCGCTGGATCGCGTCGCGGTCTGCCACGGCTTGCCAACCGTGCAAGCCGGCGAGCTGCGTAGCGCGTTGTTCGGAGGTCAGTTTCTGAATCATGGTGCTACCTCGTTGGATCTGGACAGGCACGCCGGCGGGCGGGCGCATCCCTATTTTTTCACGGATGACGTCTGCCCGCAGTCGGCCTTGATTTTCAGATATCACCGTCGGCCAGCCAGCCTTCCTGCGAGCCGCGCGTGATGACGCGATCGTGCTCGAGCACGTCGCCCGCAGCGAGCGCCGGTTCGGCGACGAGCTTTGCCAGCAGTGGCGCGAAATCGGTTTGCGCCACCTTGAATAACTGCGCGAAGTCGTCGATCACGAAGTAGGTTTTCTGGAACGTGTCGATGCGGTAGCGCGTTCGCATCACGCGTTCGAGACCGAAGCCGAGACGGTTCGGCGCGGCGCTCTGCTGGCTGTAGAGCGTTTCGCCCTTGCTCGACACGATGCCCGCGCCATAGATCTTCACGCCGTTCGGACTCGCCGCGTCGCGGATCAGCCCGAACTCCACTGTGTACCAATAGAGACGCGCGAGTAGCGGCAGCGCACCGGCGTCATGGGCAGCGAGCGCGGCGCGGCCGTATGCGTGCATGTAGTCCGCGAATACGGGGTTGATCAGCAGCGGCACGTGGCCGAACAGATCGTGAAAACAGTCTGGTTCCTGCAGATAGTCGAGCTGATCCGGCCGGCGCATCCACCACGTCACGGGAAAGCGGCGATTCGCCAGATGCTCGAAGAACACTTGGTCCGGCACGAGGCCCGGCACGGCGACGATCTCCCAGCCCGTAGCGGGGGCGAGCTTCGCGTTGATTTCGTCGAACGAGGGCACGCGGTCGGGCGGCATGCCGATGGTGTCGATGCCCGCCAGAAACTCGTCGCAGACGCGCCCTTTGAGCAGCGCGGTCTGGCGCGCGTAAAGCTGTTGCCATACCGCGTGGTCGACGGCGCCATAGCGCTCGGTTGGTTGATCGATCGTGAAATCAGCGCGGGTTTCGAGGCCGGCGTCGAATTGCTCTTTCAGTTTGGCGGTGTTGGCGGTGGACATGATGCTGCGCTCTACAGCGATGGCTGGTGTGTATCGGAAATGCAAGTGTAGAGCGGCAGGAGTGCGGACTGGGCGCAATAGAGGCAATTTACGGACTAGTTATGCAATAATCCTGCATCAATAAGCCTTTCAATGCGGATATTCGACATGTTGGAACTGGATCACTTCGATCTCGCGCTGCTGGACGTGCTTCAACGCTTCGGCCGTGCAACGCATCAGCAATTAGCGGAACAGGTTCCGCTGTCGCCGTCGCAGATCGGACGGCGTTTGCAGCGGCTGGAACAGGTGGGGGTGGTGGACGGCTATCGCGTCGTGCTCCGGCCGGAAAAACTCGGACTCGGCGTCACCGCGTTTACCAGTCTGAAATTGAAGCACCACGGCGATTCGATCATCGAGCAGTTTCAGCAGCAGATCGATGTGCTGCCTGAAGTGCTGGAATGTCATGCCGTGGTGGGCGACGCCGACTATCTGTTGCGCATCGTCGCGCCCGATCTGAATTATCTGTCGACGTTCGTGATGAAGAAGCTGATGCGTGTGCCGGGCGTCGACAGCGTACGCTCGAATATCGTGCTCACCACGTTCAAGCGCAACGGCCCGTTGCCGCTGGGGCATCTGTCGCCAGGAACAGCCGCACCTTGATGCGGCCCCGGTCGCGCTGACGCCGCCGCCCGCGGCCCCGGATTGCGTCAGTCTTATGCCGCTTGCTTCGGCTCGCTGTCCGGGCTCAGCAAATCGACGTAAGCCACGGCCACCAGATCCGATTCCGGCACGCCGAGTGTGGCGAACATCGCGTGCGCTTCGGCGTGGCCACCTTCTTCGTCGTCGTCCTGGGCGAGCAGCACTTCGAGTTCGATAAAGTCGCCTAGACCGTCCACCCGATCCAGATGGATCCGCGTACGCCCGGTCAGATACACATGCCGTTCCTTGGTGACGATGCCGCGCGTGGTCAGCGCGGTGGCGAGCAACGCGTGCATGGCCTCCGGATTGGTCACCGGGCTGCGCGTGTAATACGACGCCTTCGGACCGTCGCGGTCGTCGCGCTGATAAAAGATCAGCTCGGCCGGCGTGCCGTCGTCGAACTGGCGCAGCTTCAGACGGCCGCGCGGCACGTCGTAGAAAAAGTCCTGCTGGCGGAAGATCAGCGGTGCGTCCGGCGCGAGCTGCGCCGCGCGTTCGCGGAGTTGCTCGAAATGCTGGGCGCGGGCTTTGATTTCAATGTTGCGTGCCATGTCAGGTTCCTGTTGAAGGATGGATTGGTCGGCGGCTTCCGGTGTTGCCGGGGCGAAGCTGCCGGGAAGGACAAATCAGGTGGAACGGGAAAGGATGCAGAGCAGGCGCGTGGGCGCGAACCCTCAATCTAACAAAAACTGCGTGACGGTGTGGTTTCAGGCGCGGGGCAAGTGGCCGCGGTCGCTGTGTAAGCAGATCGCGCAGGTTACCTTTTGCGATATGGTCACACGGGCTGCGGCTGTCATGAGAGCGCCTCATATCGCGCACTCGGCGGCGCCGTCGTATCCATCAGGCAAGCACCATCCGCGCGATCCTCAAGTCGCCCACTGCTGCTCGATCAGCTTTAACGCCGCGGCAATCGCCGGTTCCTCCTTGCGCTGCGCGAGCGTGATAAAGCTGAGCTGAGTCGGCACGGTAACACCTTCGACGATGGTCAACGCATGCGCATGCGCTTCGGCGATCGCGGTGGCGTCGCGCGCGAGCGTGAGACCGACGCCCGATTTAACCAGATCGAGCATCGATGGCTCCTGGTCCACTTCCGCCACCTTGACCGGCTTCACACCGGCTTCGTCGAAGCAGCGCGTCAGCAGCCGGTTATGCGCCGAAGCGGGCGGCGTCCAGATCCACGGCAGCGCCGCGAGCGAACGCCAGTCGCGCGCGCCCTTGACGCGGTCTTTCCAGCCGGCCGGCGCGAGCACGCGGTACTGGAAGTGAGTCAGCGTGAGCGCGTAAAAAGCTGGGCCGTCGCGCGGCTCGTCTTCGGACGGCAAGCCGATGTAGTAGCCGACATCCAGTTCGCCCGCGCGAACCTGCTCCAGCACCCAGCCCGACATGCCGTGGCGCAGAGCCGTTTCGATATGCGGCCAGCTTTCCACGAGCTGTTTGAGAAAGCCGCCCAGGCGCAGAAACGCCGGGTCGAGGATGGTGCCGATCCGCAGTCGTCCGCGTACTTCGTGACGCAGCGATTGCGCCGCCCGCTGCACGTCGTTCGCCGCGCCGAGCGCGCGTTCGGCGTGAGGCAGCAGCGCTTGTCCGTCGCGCGTGAGCGAGAGCCCGTGCGAGGTCCGCGTGAACAGCGTGACGCCGAGCGTCTCCTGCAAATGCTTGATTTGCAGGCTGACAGCAGGTTGGGTCAGGTGCAGTTGCACCGCGGCACGCGTGAGGTTGCCCTCGCGAGCCACGGTGACGAACGCCCGGAGCAGAGTCAGATCCATATCCTGATATTAGCGCGCCTTATAGCGCAGTTGAGCATTACTCATTGGATTTCCCGGCCCGAAGCGCCGTACGCTTCAGCTTCAGCACGCCTTTATCACGCCCGCGGCACGCCGGGGCGGAAGACTTCACAGGAAAGAGGACACCATGAGCGAGACATATCAGGACGAAACCCAACGCAGCGCGACCAGCGCCCGCGCGCTGACCCATTTCATCAACGGCAAGACGTTCGAGGGCACGAGCGGCCGTTTCGGCGACGTCTTCAATCCCGCGCAAGGCAGCGTGAGCGCGCGCGTGCCGCTGGCGAGCGTCGCCGAGGTCGATGCGGCCGTCGCCGCCGCCAAGGCCGCGTTTCCCGCGTGGAGTGAAACCGCGCCGATCAAGCGCGCGCGAGTCCTGTTCAAGTTCAAGGAACTGCTCGACCATCACCACGACGAACTCGCGGAACTCATCACGCGCGAACACGGCAAGGTGTTTTCGGATGCGAAGGGCGAGGTAATGCGCGGCATCGAGATCGTCGAGTTCGCGTGCGGCATTCCGAACCTGTTGAAGACCGACTTCACCGATCAGATCGGTGGCGGTATCGACAACTGGAATCTGCGTCAGCCGCTCGGCGTGGTCGCAGGCATTACGCCGTTCAACTTCCCGATGATGGTGCCTTGCTGGATGTTCCCCGTAGCGATTGCATGCGGCAACACGTTCGTCCTGAAGCCATCGGAGCGCGATCCGTCGTGTTCGAATCGTCTCGCGGAATTGCTGAAGGAAGCCGGCTTGCCGGACGGCGTCTTCAACGTGGTGCACGGCGATAAGGTCGCTGTCGATGCATTGCTCGTGCATCCGGAAGTCAGCGCATTGTCGTTTGTCGGTTCGACGCCGATTGCCGAATACATCTACACGGAAGGCACGAAGCACGGCAAGCGCGTGCAGGCATTGGGCGGAGCGAAGAATCATCTGGTGGTGATGCCGGACGCGGATCTCGACCAGGCGGTGGATGCCTTGATCGGCGCCGCGTACGGTTCGGCGGGCGAGCGTTGCATGGCGATTTCGGTCGCGGTGGCAGTAGGTCATATCGCCGACGAACTGATCGAGCGACTCACGCCGCGTGTGAAGAGTTTGAAGATTCTCAACGGCATGGAATCAGATGCCGAGATGGGGCCGCTGGTGACCGCGGTGCATCGCGAGAAAGTGGTCGGCTATATCGATTCGGGCGTCGAGGCGGGCGCGAAGCTGGTGGTCGATGGGCGCGGCCATCAGGTCAGTGGCCATGAGAAGGGCTTCTTTCTCGGCGGCACCTTGTTCGACAATGTCTCGACCGACATGAAGATTTATCGCGAAGAGATTTTCGGACCCGTGCTGTGCGTAGTGCGTGTGCCGGATTTTGCATCCGCGGTGGAACTGATCAACGCCAACGAGTTTGCTAACGGCGTGTCGTTGTTTACGTCCGATGGCGGCGTTGCTCGCGCTTTCTCGCGGCAGATTCAGATCGGCATGGTGGGTATCAACGTGCCGATTCCCGTGCCGATGGCGTGGCATTCGTTTGGCGGCTGGAAGAAGTCGCTGTTCGGCGATCATCACGCGTATGGTGAGGAGGGCGTACGGTTCTATACGCGCTACAAGAGCATCATGCAGCGCTGGCCCGACAGTATCGCCAAGGGTGCTGAATTCACGATGCCGGTGGCCAAATAGTGTGAAAGTCAGGCGGTTGCCTTCGGAAGGCGGCACTCCTCGTCGCATGTCGAAGGCAGAAAAAACAAATAGAGCCTAACGCCGCAGTCGCATGACCACCATGCGACTGATCGGCAAAAAAGCTTAGGAGACTGAATAATGAGCTATACCGACACGACGCACGCAACCCGGCGCCTCGAAGGCGAATTCGACTACATCATCGTGGGCGCGGGGACAGCGGGTTGTGTGCTGGCCAATCGCCTGACCCAGGATCCCGACGTGCAGGTATTGCTGCTTGAAGCCGGCGGCAAGGACGACTACCACTGGATTCACGTGCCGGTCGGCTACCTCTATTGCATCGGCAATCCGCGCACGGACTGGCTCTATAAAACGCAGGCGGAAGCGGGCCTCAATGGCCGTGCGCTGTCGTATCCGCGTGGACGCGTTCTGGGCGGCAGTTCTTCCATCAACGGCATGATCTACATGCGCGGTCAGCGTGAAGATTATGATGAATGGGCGCGCGTCACGAACGACCCATCCTGGTCATGGAACTCGGTGTTGCCGGTCTTCAAACGCAGCGAAGATCACCATGCCGGCGCCAGCGAATCGCACGGCGCGGGCGGACCGTGGCGAGTCGAAAAACAGCGGTTGAAATGGAAAATTCTCGAAGAGTTTTCACACGCCGCGCAAGAGACCGGCATTCCCGCCACCGACGACTTCAACAGCGGCGACAATACCGGTGTCGGCTATTTCGACGTGAATCAGAAACGCGGCATTCGCTGGAACGCATCGAAGGCGTTTTTGCGTCCCGCACTCAAGCGGCCGAATCTCACCGTGATCACCGGCGCGCACACGCAACGCGTCGTGTTCGAAGGGCGCCGTTGCACAGGCGTCGAATATCGCGGCGACAACACGGACTATCTGGCCAAGGCGCGTTGCGAAGTGATCCTCAGTTCAGGCGCGGTGAATTCACCGCAATTGCTGGAACTCTCCGGCATCGGCAATGGCGCGCGTCTGCAGAATCTGGGTATCGAGGTCGTCGACGATCTGCGTGGCGTGGGCGAGAATCTGCAGGATCATTTGCAATTGCGCATGGCTTATAAAGTCGACGGCGTGCGCACGCTCAATACAGCGTCCGCGCATTGGTGGGGCAAGTTGCTGATCGGCATGCAGTACGCGTTTTTTCAAAGCGGCCCGATGTCGATGTCGCCGTCGCAACTCGGCGCGTTCGCCAAATCCGATCCGGGCGATCGCTCGCTCACGCGGCCCGACCTCGAATATCACGTCCAGCCGCTTTCGCTCGATCGCTTCGGCGAACCGCTGCATCGGTTCAATGCGTTCACGGCGTCGGTGTGCCAGTTGCGGCCCACTTCGCGCGGCAGCATTCACATCGAATCCGCTGATGCTTCAGCGCCGCCCCTGATCGCACCGAACTATCTCTCCACCGACTACGACCGGCACGTTGCCGCCAACGCGCAACGTCTCACGCGCCGCATCGCGGCGGCGCCCGCGCTCGCACGCTACCGGCCGCAGGAGATTTTGCCGGGCATTCAGTACCAGACCGAAGAGGAGTTGCAACAAGCTGCCGGCGCGGTCGGCACGACCATCTTCCATCCAGTCGGCACCTGCCGCATGGGGACGACCGACGACCCCGGCGCCGTCGTCGACAACCGGCTACGGGTTATCGGTGTTGACGGACTGCGCGTGGTCGATGCATCTGTCATGCCGACCATCACCTCGGGCAATACCAATTCGCCCACGCTGATGATCGCCGAGCGCGCCAGCGACATGATCCGTGAAGATCGCCGTGCGCGTGTGGGTGGCAGCTTCGCGGCACAAACTAGCGCGACGCGGTCTATGTCCGCGGTGTGACAAACTAGATTGAGCACGAGCCGCATGAGATGCCCGTCCGACCTGCGCGGCGGGCATCTCGCACGTATGCGGCTCGCTCGGAGCCGGCGTCATCCATTTCCACTAAGTGCAAATCCCAATGAATGCGCTGCATCATTGGCGCGACAATGGCAGCCATGCTGCGCGCCGCCCCATGGATTACCGTCCGGATTGGTGCAGTACGCCAACGAGCGGCACGGGGTGCCGCCGTCATAAAAAGTCGCGCAGCGGTTCGCGCGGAAGATCGTAATGCTTCGCCTTACTCCGTATGGAAGGGAACATGATTCTCGGCGATACGATTCTCGAAACGCGCGGCCTCACCCGCGAGTTCAAAGGCTTCATCGCCGTGAACGGTGTGAACCTGCGCGTGCGCCGTGGCTCGATCCATGCGCTCATCGGCCCGAATGGGGCAGGCAAGACCACCTGTTTCAATCTGCTCACCAAATTTCTGGAACCCACTGCGGGCCAGATCGTTTTCAACGGCATCGACATCACGGGTGAACGCCCGGCGCAAATCGCGCGGCGCGGCATTATCCGTTCGTTTCAGATTTCCGCGGTATTTCCGCATCTGACAGCATTGCAGAACGTGCGCATCGGTTTGCAGCGCCAGCTCGGCACGGCATTTCATTTCTGGAAGAGCGAGCGAACGCTGCGCCAACTCGATGATCGCGCAATGGATCTGCTCACCCAGGTCGGACTGACCGATTTCGCCGATGTGTTGACGGTCGAACTTTCCTACGGCCGCAAGCGCGCGTTGGAAATTGCCACCACGCTCGCCATGGAACCCGAGCTCATGTTGCTCGACGAGCCGACGCAAGGCATGGGCCATGAAGACGTCGATCGCGTGACGGCGTTGATCAAAAAAGTATCGAGCGGCCGCACCATCCTGATGGTCGAGCACAACATGAATGTGATCGCCGGCATCTCCGACACGATTACGGTGCTGCAACGAGGCGAAGTACTCGCCGAAGGCAGCTATGCCGAAGTGTCGAAGAATCCGCTCGTGATGCAAGCCTATATGGGCAGCGCCGACGCGGCGCTCGCCGGAGCCCACGCATGAATACGATTGCCGAGCGTGAAAGCCTCGACGTAAGCGGGACGGAGAACGCCGTTCCCGCGCTGGACATCAAGGGTTTGCAGGCGTGGTACGGGGAGTCCCATATTCTCCATGGGTTCGATCTGACGGTGAACCGCGGCGAGGTCGTCACCCTGCTGGGCCGCAACGGCGCGGGACGCACGACCACGCTGCGCGCCATCATGGGCCTGACCGGACGGCGCACCGGTTCGATCCGCATCGGCGGACGCGAAACCATCAATTTGCCCACGCATCGCATCGCGCATTGCGGCGTGGGCTACTGCCCGGAAGAGCGGGGTATCTTTTCGAGCCTGTCGTGCGAGGAAAACCTGCTGTTGCCGCCGCCCATCGGCCACAAGGCGCACATGATGTCGCTCGAAGAAATCTATTCGATGTTCCCGAATCTGCAGGAGCGCCGCGCGAGCCAGGGCACGCGGCTATCCGGCGGTGAACAGCAGATGCTGGCGGTGGCGCGCATTCTGCGCACCGGCGCAAGCCTGCTGCTGCTCGACGAAATCTCGGAAGGGCTCGCTCCTGTCATCGTGCAGGCGCTGGCGCGCATGATCATGACACTCAAGGCGCGGGGCTATACCGTCGTGATGGTCGAACAGAATTTTCGTTTTGCCGCGCCGCTGGCGGACCGCTTCTATGTGATGGAGCACGGCGCGATTGTCGAGCACTTCGGGGCGAGTGAACTCGAAAGCAAGATGCCGGTCCTGCACGATCTACTGGGCGTATAAAAACGCCCGATTGCCTCTGATAACCACAAGCGAAGAAACCAGGAGACAGGAATGAAAAAGAACCCACTCGCGCGGCTTGCCACACTTTGTTTCGCGGTCGCCGCCGGCGCCGCATTGACGATGGGCAGCGCGCAAGCGGCTGACGACGCGGTGAAGATCGGTTTCATCACCGACATGTCCGGTCTGTATGCGGACATCGACGGGCAGGGCGGACTCGAAGCGATCCGCATGGCGGTGGCGGATTTCGGCGGCAAGGTCAACGGCAAGCCGATCACCGTGGTGTATGCGGACCACCAGAACAAGGCGGACATCGCGGCGTCGCGCGCGCGTGAATGGTTCGACCGCGACGGCGTCGACCTGCTGATCGGCGGCACGAATTCGGCAACGGGTCTGTCGATGAACACCGTGGCCGGCGAAAAGAAGAAGGTGTACATCAGCATCGGCGCGGGCGCGGACACGCTGACCAATGAGCAATGCACGCCGTACACGATCCATTATGCGTACGACACCACGGCGCTCGCCAAAGGCACGGGCTCGGCGGTGACGAAGCAGGGTGGCAAGACGTGGTACTTCCTGACGGCCGACTATGCCTTCGGCAAGGCGCTCGAGAAGAACACGTCGGACGTGGTGAAAGCGAACGGCGGCCAGGTGCTAGGCACGGTGCGCCATCCGCTGTCGGCGTCGGACTTCTCGTCGTTCCTGTTGCAGGCGCAAGCGTCGAAGGCGCAGATTCTCGGCCTCGCCAACGCGGGCGGCGACACGATCAACTCGATCAAGGCGGCCAAGGAGTTCGGCATTACCAAGACGATGAAGCTCGCCGCGCTGCTGATGTTCATCGACGACGTGCACAGCCTTGGTCTGGAGACCACGCAAGGCCTCGTACTGACGGACAGCTGGTACTGGAACAAGGACGCCACCACGCGCAAGTGGGCGCAGCGCTATTTCGACAAGATGAGGAAGATGCCGTCGAGCCTGCAGGCCGCCGACTACTCGGCGACCATGACCTATCTGAACGCGGTAAAGGCGGTGGGTTCGACCGACTCCGACAAGGTGATGGCGCAGCTGAAAAAGACCAAGATCGACGACTTCTATGCGAAGGGCTACATCCGTCAGGACGGCAGCATGATCCACGACATGTACCTGATGCAGGTCAAGACGCCGGCCGAGTCCAAAGAGCCGTGGGACTACTACAAGATCACGGCGACGATTCCCGGCGAGCAAGCGTTCACGACCAAGGCCGAAACACGCTGCGCGTTGTGGAAATAATCGCTGGTTCGTAACCAGATAGCCGTCTGTCTGCTTGTCCTGACGGGCTAGGCGTGGTGCCATGATGGTACACAGGCTGACGGCGAAGCGTTTCACATGCCGCGCGCGATCGGCGTTGTTTGCCGCTGATCGCGCGCCGGCCGGATCGTGCGTGACCGATCTCACCTTGGCGATGGGTTAAGGCTTCAATGGAAATCTTTGGCGTTCCGCTACCGGCGATGCTGAGCCAGCTGTTGCTCGGGCTCGTGAACGGCTCGTTCTACGCAATTCTGAGCCTCGGGCTGGCGGTGATCTTCGGCTTGCTCAACGTGATCAATTTCGCGCACGGCGCGTTGTTCATGCTGGGCGCCATGCTCGCGTGGATGGGCTTTTCGTATTTCGGCCTGCCGTACTGGGTGATGCTGGTGCTGGCACCGCTGGTCGTCGGGTTGTTCGGCATCGCGATCGAACGCTCGATGCTGCGCTGGCTCTACAAGCTCGACCATCTGTACGGGCTCTTGCTGACCTTTGGGCTCACGCTCGTGGTGGAGGGCGTGTTCCGCTCCATCTACGGTTCGTCCGGCCAGCCGTACGACGTGCCGTCGGCGCTTTCCGGCGCAACCAATCTCGGCTTCATGTTCCTGCCGAACTATCGCGCGTGGGTCGTGGTGGCCTCGTTGGCGGTGTGCTTCGCGACCTGGTTCGTGATCGAGAAGACGCGTCTCGGCGCCTATCTGCGCGCCGGTACGGAAAACCCGAAACTGGTCGAAGCGTTCGGCATCAACGTGCCGCTGATGATCACGCTCACCTACGGCTTCGGCGTTGCGCTGGCGGCGTTTGCCGGCGTGCTCGCCGCACCGGTGATTCAGGTCTCGCCGCTGATGGGCCAGCCGATGATCATCACCGTGTTCGCGGTGGTCGTGATCGGCGGCATGGGTTCGATCATGGGCTCGATTCTCACCGGTTTGCTGCTCGGTGTGATCGAAGGGCTGACGCGCGTGTTTTACCCGGAAGCGTCGGCGACCGTCGTCTTCGTGATCATGGCGCTGGTGTTGCTGGTGCGCCCGGCGGGTCTCTTCGGCAAGGAAAAATGATGCAGAGAAAAGTGCTCTACGGTCTGCTGCTGATCGTGCTTCTCGCGGTGCCCGTGCTTGGCATCTATCCGCTCTTCGTCATGAAGGTGTTGTGCTTCGCGTTGTTCGCGGCGGCGTTCAATCTGCTGATCGGCTACACCGGTTTGCTGTCGTTCGGCCACGCGATGTTTCTGGCTTCGGCTGGCTATGTGACGGGCTATGCGATCCAATCGCTCGGCTTCTCGCCGGAACTCGGTGTGCTGGCCGGCACCGCGGCGGCAACCTTGCTTGGGCTGATCGTGGGTATCTTCGCGATTCGCCGCCAGGGCATCTACTTCGCGATGGTCACGCTGGCGCTCGCGCAGATGGTGTACTTCGTGTTCCTGCAGGCGCCGTTCACCCATGGCGAGGACGGTCTGCAAGGCGTGCCGCGCGGCAAGCTGTTCGGCGTGCTGGATCTGTCGTCCGACGTGGCGCTGTATTTCGTCGTGCTCGCCGTGATGGTGCTGGCCTTCCTGTTGATTGTGCGGATCGTGCATTCGCCGTTCGGGCAGGTGCTGGTGGCCATCAAGGAGAACGAGCCGCGTGCGGTGTCGCTCGGCTACGATACGGATCGCTTCAAGCTGCTCGCGTTCATTCTGTCGGCGGGGATTGCGGGTCTGGCGGGTTCGCTCAAGGTGTTGGTGCAAGGCTTCGAGACGCTGAGCGACGCGTATTGGACCATGTCCGGCCTCGTGATCCTGATGACGCTCGTTGGCGGCATGGGTACGTTGTTTGGACCGCTGCTCGGCGCGGCGCTGATCGTCGCGCTCGAGGACCGGCTCGGCGATATCGGCGGGGCGTTGGCGACGACCACGGGTGTCGAGTGGTTCCGCTCGCTGGGCGAATCGGTCACCATCGTCACCGGCGTGATTTTTATTGCCTGCGTGCTGGCGTTCCGGCGTGGCATTGTCGGTGAAATCGTCGCGCGAGTGAGGCCGCTGCGAGCCTGACATTCAATGAAATGGGTAATTGATTCGGCATCCGATATAATTCGGCCGGCTCGATGCGGCAGGTTGAAGCGGGCGGCAATCGAGTCGTAATGCATACACGGTATAGTTCGCACAACCGTGCCCCAATTCAGTGCCGCAGTGCACCACTAGGGTAATTGCTAGTTGTAGTACGTGGAGTGCTCGTTTAATCTTCATGCAGTTCTGATGCACCACGAATTTTGCAGGTGGAGAACGAGGAGACAATGAGGCACTCAGTGCCCAGACGAAAGCGCTGTTGGATTGATATCCAACAGCGCTTTTTATTTGTATTTCCGGTTATTCGCCATTCAAATTCCCCGCTAATTCGGTGACCCTTTTTCATTCGCCGAACATGTCTCTATTTCACATCTCTGAACCCTGCAAAACGCTTGCCGCGCGTGGCTTTCGTCCGCTAAACTCGCTATTCACCGACCGTTTGGTCGGGATTTAAATCCGCGGATTTAAATTCGAATGAATAACGGGGTTGATAGAGGAGCGGAATGAAGTCGGTATTGCGTTGGATCAGCGCGGCATTGGTCGCCACCGGAGTGAGCGCAGCATGGAGCGGCCATGCATTCGCGGACGTAAAAATCGGCGTGACCGTCTCGGCAACGGGCCCGGCCGCGTCGCTGGGCATTCCGGAAAAGAACACGATTGCGCTGCTGCCTAAAGAGGTGGCGGGCCAGAAGATCGACTACATCGTGCTCGACGACGCCACGGATTCCACCCAAGCCGTCAAGAATACGCGCAAGCTCACGAGCGAAGATCATGTAGATGCGCTGATCGGCTCGACCGTCGTGCCGAATTCGCTGGCCATGATCGACGTCGCCGCTGAGACCACCACGCCCATGATCTCCATGGCAGCCGCGGCGAGCATCGTCGAACCGATGGATGCGAAGCGCGCGTGGGTCTTCAAGACGCCGCAGAACGACATTCTCATGGCCACCGCGATCGCGCAGCACATGTCGAACCACGGTGTGAAGACGGTGGCCTTTATCGGTTTCTCCGACGCATACGGCGAGAGCTGGTTCAAGGAATTCGGCAAAGCCGCGGATCTCGCGAAGATCAAGGTCGTCGCGAACGAGCGCTTCGCACGCAACGACGCATCGGTGACCGGCCAGGTGCTGAAGATCATGTCGCAGAATCCGGACGCGGTCCTGATCGCCGGCGCAGGCACACCGGCCGCGCTGCCGCAGAAAACGCTCAAGGAGCGCGGCTACAAGGGCAAGTACTATCAGACGCACGGCGTCGCCAATAATGACTTCCTGCGCGTGTGCGGCAAGGATTGCGAAGGCACCTATCTGCCGGCGGGTCCGTTGCTCGTCGCCGAACAGCTGCCCGATTCGAATCCCGTGAAGAAGAGTGCGCTCGCCTATAAGCGCGCGTACGAAACCGCATATGGCGCCGGCTCGGTGTCCACCTTCGGCGGCCACGCATGGGACGCGGGCCTGCTGCTGCAACGCGCGATTCCGCAGGCGTTGAAGAAGGGGCAACCGGGCACGCCTGCCTTCCGCGAAGCATTGCGGGCCGCGTTGGAAAGCACCAAAGACATGCCCGCGTCGCACGGCATCTTCAACATGAGCGCGAACGACCATGCTGGTCTGGATCAGCGGGCGCGCGTGATGGTGGAGATTGTCGGCGGCAAGTGGAAGTTGTCCGGCGACTGAGCGAAGGCTAAGCGATATGGACCTTCAATAAACCGAAGACGCGTGCAGTTGACGCGTCTTTTTTATTGTCCGCATCGCGTGGAAAAGTGTGGCTCCGCGGCTTTAGGACAAACCCGCATTTGGGTTGCGGTCTATTGACCTGCAATCGTGCAGAACGCAATACTACTAACATGTTAGTGTTTTGTTCACAGGATATCGCAGCGGTTTGCAGTCGTGGTATGCAGCAGTGAAGTAGCACCAAAGCGGCGACGGTATTCGCGCCTGGCAGGGAAAACCATGCTTGGCACGCCAGAACCCGATAACTAGATTCAGACACCCGGCCCATGAGTCGGATTTCAGATACGCGCTTCAAAGCGTTTGGAGACTTGCAATGAAAAAGACAAAGCAGTGGGTTCGCACCGGCATTGCCATGGCGTTGATGTGCAGTGCGGGCGCGGCGTTCGCTCAGGTGAAGATCGGCGTGACGCTTTCTACTACGGGGCCGGCCGCATCGCTCGGGATTCCTGAAAAGAATACGATTGCGCTGCTGCCGAAAGAGATCGGCGGCAAGACCGTGCAGTACATCATTCTCGACGACGCATCCGATACCGGCAAAGCCGTGCAGAACACGCGCAAGCTGATCGACGAAGACCACGTCGACGCCATCATCGGTTCGACCGTCACGCCGAATTCGCTCGCCATGCTCGACGCAGCCGCCGAAGGCAAGACGCCGGTGATCTCGCTGGCGGCATCGGCGGCGATCATTTCGCCGATGGACGCGAAGCGCGCTTGGGCCTTCAAACCGCCGCAGAACGACAGCCTGATGGCCGACGCCATCGCCGATTACATGGAGCATCACGGCGTGAAAACGGTGGGCTTCATCGGCTTCGCGGATGCCTACGGCGACGGCTGGAACAACGTCTTCACCGCGGCGGCCGCGGCACACAATCTGAAGATCGTCTCGAACGAGCGCTTTAACCGCACCGATGCATCGGTGACAGGTCAGGTGCTGAAGACGATGGGCGCGAATCCCGACGCGGTGCTGATCGCGGGCGCCGGCACACCGTCGGCGCTGCCGGCCAAGACGCTCAAGGAGCGCGGCTACAAGGGCAAGGTCTATCAGACGCACGGCGTCGCCAACAACGACTTCCTGCGCGTGTGCGGCAAAGATTGCGAAGGCGAATTCCTGCCGGCTGGCCCGATCCTCGTGGCGGATCAACTGCCTGACTCGAACCCGGTGAAGAAGTCGTCGCTGGCCTATAAAGCGGCTTACGAGAAAGCATATGGCGCGGGCTCGGTTGCGACCTTCGGCGGTCACGCATGGGACGCCGGCCAGATGCTGCAAGCAGCGATTCCGGTCGCGCTGAAGACCGCTCAGCCGGGCACGGAGCAGTTCCGCGTGGCACTGCGTGGCGCGCTCGAGAACATCAAGGAACTGCCGGTTTCGCACGGCATCATGAACACCACCCCGACCGACCACAACGGCCTCGACAAGCGCGCACGCGTGATCGTGCAGATCGTCGACGGCAAGTGGAAGCTGCAGAACGAGTAACAACAAAAGCGGTACGCGCCTCTCGCGCAACTGCGGCATGTGACGCCGCATTGCCATTCTGTTCGATGACAATGGCATCGACCGCCGCGCCCTGTTCCGGCGCGGCGGTCGCCTTTTCAGGCATAGCGGGTCGGTGGACGGCCGCGAGTTCTGCCGCCACGACGGTTTCCCAGTTTCGATTTCGACGCTTCAGGACGAGGAAGTATGGATCTATCAATTGCGGCGATCCTCGCGCAGGACGGCATCACCACCGGCGCGATCTACGCGCTGCTCGCGCTCGCGCTGGTGCTGGTGTTCTCCGTGACGCGGGTGATCTTCATCCCGCAGGGGGAGTTTGTTTCGTACGGCGCGTTGACGCTCGCCGCACTGCAGACTCAGAAATTTCCGGCCACCTGCTGGTTGCTGATGGCGATGGGCGCGGCCTGCTTCGTGGTCGAGATAGCGGGGCTGGTGCGGCATCCGGAACGGCGCCGCCACGCAGCGCGCACGCTGGTCATGCTGGTCGGCAAATATCTGCTGTTTCCGATCGCGGTCTACGCGCTCACGCAAGGCGTGTTCATGCATACGCTGCCGATGATCGCGCAGATCGCGTTGACGCTGCTGATCGTGATTCCGATGGGCCCGTATGTGTACCGGCTTGCGTATGAGCCGATCGCGGAAGCGACCACGCTGCTGCTGTTGATCGTGGCGGTGGCGGTGCACTTCGCCATGGTCGGCTTGGGTCTCGTGATGTTCGGTGCGGAAGGTTCGCGCACTACCGCATTTTCCGACGCGACCTTCAACATCGGCACGCTGACGATTTCCGGGCAAAGCCTGTGGGTGGTCGGCACGGCGGTGGTGTTGATCGGCGCGCTGTATCTTTACTTCGATCGCTCGATCTCGGGTAAGGCGTTGCGTGCGACGTCGGTGAACCGGCTCGGCGCGCGGCTCGTCGGCATCGGCACGACGCAAGCGGGGCGCCTTGCGTTCACGCTGGCGGCGGGCCTCGGCGCGCTGTGCGGCATTCTCGTCGCGCCCTTGACCACCATCTACTACGACTCGGGCTTCCTGATCGGTTTGAAGGGCTTCGTGGGGGCGATTATCGGCGGACTCGTCAGCTATCCGCTGGCGGCCGCGGGCTCGATTCTGGTCGGCCTGCTGGAGTCGTATTCGTCGTTCTGGGCGAGCGCTTATAAGGAAGTGATCGTGTTCACGCTGATCATCCCCGTGTTGCTCTGGCGGAGTCTTGCCAGCCCGCACGCCGAAGAGGAAGAGGAGTGACGCGATGAAACGGATCATGCAAAACAAGTTCTTCTGGTTGTTCCTTGTGGTGCTGTTCGCGCTGCCGGTGTTGCCGCAACCGATTCACGTGCCTGAGTACTGGGTGACGCTGCTCAACTACATCGGTCTGTATTCGATCGTCGCGATCGGTCTTGTGCTGTTGACTGGCATCGGCGGGATGACGAGCTTCGGCCAAGCCGCGTTCGTTGGCATCGGCGCCTATGCAACCGCGTATCTGACGACGCGCTACGGCGTTTCGCCGTGGCTCGCGCTGATCGCCGGCGTGGTGGTGACGGCATTGATCGCGCTCATGCTCGGACTGGTGACGATGCGTCTGTCAGGACACTTTCTGCCGCTCGGCACGATCGCGTGGGGTCTCGCGCTGTTTTACCTGTTCGGCAATCTTGAAATGCTCGGCAAGTACGACGGCATAAACGGGATTCCGGTGCTGAATGTGTTCGGCATCGACCTCGAATCCGGCCGCCATATCTATTACCTGATCTGGCTGGTCGTGCTCGGTGCGGTGATTTCAGTTCAGAACCTGCTTAATAGTCGTCCTGGGCGGGCGATCCGCGCGTTACGCGGCGGCGGCATGATGGCCGAGGCGATGGGCGTGAACACCGGGTGGATGCGCGTGGTGATCTTCGTGTACGCGGCGGTGCTGGCCGCGGTCTCGGGGTTCCTCTACGCCCACTTGCAGCGTGCGGTGAACCCGACGCCTTTCGGTCTGAATCACGGCATCGAGTTTCTGTTCATGGCTGTTGTGGGCGGCGTTTCGCATGTCTGGGGCGCGGTACTCGGCGCGGCGATCCTGACGGTGCTGCAGGACTATCTGCAGACCTTGCTGCCCAAGCTGCTCGGCGAGAACGGCAACTTCGAAGTGATCGTATTCGGCATCTTGATGGTGCTGTTGCTGCAGTACGCGCGCCAAGGCGTTTGGCCGTTCGTTGCGCGCTTTTTCCCGAAAGGCCCGCGCGCACATCTGGCGGATCATGCCGAGCCGTTGCCGCAACGCAGCAAGCCAGCGGCCGGCGAAGACTTGTTGACGGTGAACAAGGCGCGCAAGCAGTTCGGCGGGCTGGTTGCGGTGAACGATGTCAGCTTCGAAGTGAAGGCAGGGCAGATCATTGGTCTGATCGGGCCGAATGGCGCCGGTAAGTCGACCACCTTCAATCTGGTTACCGGCGTGTTGCAGGCGACCAGTGGTGAGATTACTTTCTGCGGCGAGCGCATCGATTCGCTGAGTTCACGTGAAATCGTCAAACGGGGAATCGGCCGCACCTTCCAGCACGTCAAGCTGCTGCCGGGGATGACAGTGCTTGAGAACGTCGCGATCGGCGCGCACTTGCGCGGGCAGGCGGGCGTGTGGCGCAGCGTCGTGCGCCTGAACAGCGCGGAAGAAGCACGCTTGATGGCTGAGGCGGCTCGCCAGATTCGCCGCGTCGGCCTCGAGCAGCACATGTACGACGAAGCCGGCAGCCTCGCGTTGGGGCAGCAGCGGATTCTCGAAATCGCTCGCGCGTTGTGCTGTGATCCGACGCTGCTGTTGCTGGATGAACCGGCCGCCGGCCTACGCTATCAGGAAAAGCTGCAACTGGCCGACCTGCTGCGGCGCCTGAAGGCCGAAGGTATGAGCGTGCTGCTGGTGGAGCACGATATGGATTTCGTGATGAATCTCACCGATCGGCTGGTGGTCATGGAGTTCGGGACGCGTATCGCCGAAGGTTTGCCGCAAGAGGTGCAGCAAGATCCAGCAGTTTTGGAAGCGTATCTCGGCGGGGTGGAGTGATGGAGAACACGATGAATGTTGCTAGCCCGATTCTCGACGTCGACGGTTTGTCGGTCCGCTATGGCAAGGTGGAAGCGCTGCACGGTGCGGCAATCAAGGTGCGGCCCGGCCAGATCGTCTCCGTAATTGGCCCGAACGGTGCGGGCAAGTCCACGCTGCTGAACGCGATCATGGGCGCATTGCCGACGACGGGCCACGCGAAGGGCGCCGTCCTGTATCAAGGTGAAGACGTCAGCGCCGTGCCGGTCGAAAAGCGCGTCGCGCGCGGCATGTGCCTGGTGCCGGAGAAGCGCGAACTGTTTGCGTCGATGACGGTAGAAGACAATCTTGTCCTCGGCGCCTATCGGCGCAAGCGGGCAGGGGAGCGCAACTTCCTCGACCAGCTCGAGCCAGTCTTTACGCTGTTTCCGCGGCTGAAGGAACGGCGCAAGCAGGCCGCCGGAACCTTGTCCGGCGGCGAACGGCAGATGCTCGCAGTAGGCCGGGCGCTCATGGGCAAGCCGGATCTGCTGATGCTGGACGAGCCGAGTCTCGGTCTTGCGCCGTTGATCGTGAAAGAGATTTTTCACATCATTAGCGCTCTGCGACAGACGGGCGTTGCTACATTGCTGATTGAGCAGAATGCGCGCGCCGCACTGCAAATCTCAGACTACGGCTACGTGCTTGAAACGGGTGAACTGGCGCTGGAAGGGCCGGCGGCGGACTTGGCGCAGAATCCGCGCGTGATCGAAACCTATCTGGGACTGGCGAAGAAAGCGGCTTAGCACTTGGTTTGCTGCTGTTTCCCGTTCTTCAAAGCGGTGTGTTTCACGTGAAACACACCGCTTTTTAATGGGTTGGCCATTCGGCCTAAATTCGGGCCTAAACCGAACCCGTTATAATTCGCCCATACTTTTCCTTTGAAGGCTCACGCGACGATCTGGCGTGAGATCCGCGATGCTCTTTCCCACAGAATTTGACGTAATCGTCGTCGGCGGCGGTCATGCCGGTACCGAAGCGGCTTTAGCTTCGGCGCGCATGGGTAACACCACGCTCCTGCTGACCCACAACATCGAAACCCTCGGTCAGATGAGCTGCAATCCGTCTATTGGCGGTATTGGCAAAGGCCATCTCGTGAAAGAAGTCGATGCGCTCGGCGGTGCAATGGCGGCCGCAACGGACGAGGGCGGCATCCAGTTCCGTATCTTGAATTCGTCCAAGGGACCTGCCGTTCGCGCGACACGCGCCCAAGCTGACCGCCTGCTGTACAAGCAGGCCATCCGGCATCGGCTAGAAAATCAGCCGAACCTTTGGCTATTCCAGCAAGCAGTCGACGATTTGATGGTGGAAGGCGACCGCGTCGTCGGCGCTGTGACGCAGGTGGGGATCCGTTTTCGCGCGCGCGCAGTGGTTTTGACGGCCGGGACGTTCCTTGACGGCAAGATCCACGTGGGTTTGAACAACTACACCGGCGGCCGCGCGGGCGATCCTGCTGCAGTGTCGCTGTCTGCGCGTCTTAAGGAATTGAAGCTGCCGCAAGGTCGCCTTAAGACGGGGACGCCGCCGCGGATTGACGGCCGCACGATCGATTTTTCGCAACTCGAGGAGCAGCCGGGCGATCTGGATCCGGTGCCGGTCTTCTCGTTTCTTGGGCGCGTTGAGCAGCATCCGCGGCAAGTGCCGTGCTGGGTAACGCATACGAACGAGCGCACGCACGACATCATTCGCGGCGGTCTCGACCGTTCGCCGATGTACACCGGCGTGATCGAAGGAGTGGGGCCGCGCTATTGCCCGTCGATCGAGGACAAGATTCACCGGTTTGCATCGAAGGAATCGCATCAGATCTTCCTTGAACCGGAGGGACTGACGACCAATGAGTTCTATCCCAATGGGATTTCCACCAGCTTGCCATTCGATGTGCAGCTGGAACTCGTGCGTTCGATGCGTGGCCTGGAGCACGCACACATTCTGCGACCGGGCTATGCCATCGAATATGACTACTTCGACCCGCGCGGGCTGAAAGCGTCGCTGGAAACCAAGGTGATCAACGGACTGTTCTTCGCCGGCCAGATCAACGGTACGACTGGCTATGAAGAGGCGGCGGCGCAGGGTTTGCTCGCGGGTATCAATGCCGGTCTGTTTGTGCAAGGCAAGGAAGCGTGGTGCCCACGGCGCGATCAGGCTTATCTCGGTGTGCTCGTCGACGATCTGGTGACGCGCGGCGTGTCGGAGCCGTATCGCATGTTCACCAGCCGCGCGGAGTACCGCTTGAGCTTGCGTGAAGACAATGCGGATATGCGCCTAACGGAGATTGGCCGTGAGTTGGGCGTTGTCGATGACACGCGCTGGGACGCTTTCAGCGGCAAGCGTGACGCTGTTTCACGTGAAACAGAGCGTCTTCGCACGACCTGGGTCAATCCTAAGACATTACCGGCTGACGAAGCGACGGCGTTGCTCGGTAAGCCGATCGACCACGAGTACAGTCTGGCGGATCTCCTGCGTCGCCCGGGTGTATCTTACGACGGGGTTTGCGGGTTATGCGCGGGCGCCTGTGCCGCGCCGGAAGCCTTGGCCGAAGACGACGTGCTGCTGGCCCAGATTAAAGAACAGATCGAGATCGGCATCAAATATCAGGGCTACATCGATCGCCAGGCTGGCGAAATCGAGCGCAACGAGGCGCATGAAAGCACGCGTTTACCTGACGGACTGGACTATGCCGAAGTACGAGGGCTGTCATTCGAAGCGCGTCAGAAGCTGACGCAATTCCGCCCTGAAACCATCGGCCAGGCATCACGCATTTCGGGCATTACGCCTGCGGCGATTTCCTTGCTGATGGTCCATCTGAAGCGCGGTTTGGGCCGTCGTCCGACAAAACCCGCCGAGCCTGGCGCTGACAACAAGCCGGTGACGCAATGACGGTGAGCGAGAAGGGAAGCGGTAGGGACGCGTTGGCGCCGCTACTGGCGGATGGTGTCCGCGAGCTCGGCCTTGATTTGAGCGACGCGCAGCTGGACAAACTGCTCGACTATGTCGCGTTGCTGTCGAAGTGGAATGCCGTCTACAACCTCACGGCAATTCGCGACCCGCGCCAGATGCTGATTCAGCACATCCTGGATTCGCTTTCGATCGTGCCGCACCTCGCGCCGCTAGGTCCGTCCTCAGTACTCGATGTCGGCTCGGGCGGCGGCCTGCCGGGCATCGTGCTGGCGATTGTCCTGCCGGAATGGACCGTCACCGTGAACGACATCGTTCACAAAAAGACGGCTTTTCAGGCGCAGGCCAAGGCCGAACTCGGCCTTGCGAATCTGTCCGTGGTGACCGGCCGGGTCGAGACTTTGCAGCCGGGCGCCGAAGTACCGGCAAAGTTCGACGTAATTGTCTCGCGCGCATTCGCAGAGCTCGCGGATTTCGTTACACTGGCCCGTCATCTGGTTGCGGAGCAGGGTGCGATCTGGGCCATGAAAGGCGTGCGCCCGGACGGCGAGATCGAGCGCTTGCCGGTGGGTGCCCACGTGGAACAGATTATTCGGTTGAACGTGCCGTCGCTAGATGCGGAGCGACATCTGATCAAAGTTTTGGTGGATGCCGGCAGCTAGCGGCGCCAGCGGCTGGCGCGTGCCAGCCCCCACAGCCGATCCGGCATCACCTGCGATTTTTACTTCATCCAAGCTGCAAAAGGGACACTCCAACGATGGCAAAAATCTTCTGCGTTGCGAACCAGAAGGGCGGCGTCGGCAAAACGACGACCACAGTCAATCTGGCCGCGAGCTTGGCAGCGCAGGGACAGCGAGTCCTTCTCATCGATCTGGACCCGCAGGGCAACGCCACGATGGGCAGCGGCATCGATAAGGCTGCATGCGCAAATACCGTCTACGAAGTGCTGGTGGACGGCGTCGCCGTGGCCGATGCGCGGGTGCGGCCGGAGGCTGTCGATTACGACGTGCTGCCTGCGAACCGCGAACTCGCCGGCGCCGAGGTTGAACTAGTCAGTGTGCAGAACCGCGAGCGTCAATTGAAGATTGCGCTCGCGGCGGTCGAAAACGAATATGAATTCGTGCTGATCGACTGCCCGCCTGCTTTGTCGCTGCTGACGCTCAACGGCCTGTGCGCAGCGCACGGCGTCGTGATCCCGATGCAGTGCGAGTATTTCGCACTCGAAGGCTTGTCCGATCTGGTCAACACCATCAAACAGGTGCACGCAAACCTCAACCGCGACCTGAAGGTGATCGGTCTGTTGCGCGTGATGTTCGATCCGCGCATCACGTTGCAACAGCAAGTTTCAGATCAGCTGAAAGAGCATTTCGGCGACAAGGTGTTCGACGTGGTGATCCCGCGCAACGTGCGTCTCGCCGAGGCGCCCAGCTATGGTTTGCCGGGCGTGGTGTTCGACAGGGCATCGCGCGGTGCGCAGGCGTATGTGCAGTTCGGCGCGGAAATGATTGAACGGGTGCGCGCATTGAATGACGCGCCCCAAGCATCCTAAGCGGATCGAGGAAGCACGATGAACGCAGTAGCGAGAAAGAAGGGATTGGGCCGCGGCCTGGAAGCATTGCTGGGCGGTACGGCAGACATTACCGAGGCCGTCACGATCGAAGGGGCGCCGAACGTGCTGCCGCTTAGCAAGATGCAAGCGGGCAAATATCAGCCACGTACGCGCATGGACGAGGGCGCATTGCAGGAACTGGCCGCCAGCATCCGCGCGCAAGGCGTGATGCAGCCGATTCTCGTGCGTCCCATCTCGGCGGACCGTTACGAAATCATTGCCGGCGAGCGGCGGTTTCGCGCGGCGCGTCTCGCGGGCCTTGACGAAGTGCCGGTGCTGGTGAAGAACGTGCCGGACCAGGCTGCCGCCGCGATGGCGCTGATCGAGAACATTCAGCGTGAGGATCTGAATCCGCTGGAAGAAGCGCAGGGCATCCAGCGCTTGCTCGACGAGTTCGATTTCACTCACGAGCAGGCGGCGGAGTCGGTCGGCCGCTCGCGTAGCGCGGTATCGAATCTGCTGCGTCTGCTCAACCTGGCGTCGCCCGTACAGACGATGTTGCTGGCCGGCGATCTCGACATGGGTCACGCTCGCGCGCTGCTGGCCGTTGACGCCGCGACGCAAATCACGTTGGCCAATCAGGTGGTCAACAAGCGCATGTCGGTGCGCGAAACCGAAAAGCTCGTGACGGCGACTACAAAAGCCGCGCCAGCGGTGAAGGCGCGTGCGAATGGCGACGGTGGCCGCGATACTCGGCGGCTCGAAGAAGAACTGTCGGACTTGCTGGCGGCAACGGTCAAGATCAAGCTCGGCCGACGCGGGCGCGGCCAGGTGCTGGTGGACTTCGGTGATCTGGACGCGCTGGAAGGCATTCTGGTCCGGTTGCGTGGTAACGCCACGGCTTGATGGATGAATTGACTGGAAGGGCATCTGATCGCTTGCGATAAGGCAGATTGCCGATCGCGGGTTGTTGGACTCGCCGTGGATTTTTGACGCGGCGGGTCTGCAAAAAGCGCATAGTATTTATCGGACTTTGCGGCCGGCCAGTGGCCCATATCGGCATTCGATGGATTCCTAAATAAAAGCGACGCGGGATAATCAGGATTGCTCATATATCGAGTCGTCTAGTGGGGTTCGTTGGCTTCCAAGCTTGCGGCCTCCGGCACGAGCACTGTCATGCCGCCGTCGCGATCCAAGCGCATTTGAGCCTGACGGATGTTGGGAGCCGCGAAACGGTTACGCCGCAAACTCAACAGGGATAACTTTCACGGGGGAGGGTGTGTCTGACGCCAAGCCTGAGAGTCGGCCGCGACGTCGTCAGCACATTCATGTAGCGCGAGCGAGGGGATACTTCTTGACGGCTTTGCTTATGGATCGTCACACGCCGCTTTGGTCCGCGAATCAGCGCGCACCGTTGTGCGCCTACCCGGCAGCGCCCGCCATGTCCACCTGCTTGGGCAGAAATCGGCGTTTGTTGCGTTTTCGAGACGTCTGCTACGGCGTTTAAACGACCCGACGACGAGGCCAAGTTCCCCCGTTTCACACCGCGTGTTTTGGCACTGCCCGACAGCCTTACATTTGACGTGCTTTACCCGGCGAAACAGCCATTCCCGCATGGTGGGGAGCCTTTTCACGCTGGTTATTGAACGGCCTAAAGTCTTGAATTGCCTGCAACTATCGCTTACAATCGCCCGGATTTAATTGCACGGCAACCCCGTAAGCGCAGCGTAAGCTCGCGGGCTGGAACAAGACTTTCGGAACACTGCGATGGCGGTCAAAACGTCGAATCAAGCGCCGAAGAATGGGCACGACGAACACCGCGCTGAACGCAAAGCTTCCGTTGCGTCCACCGGTCAGCAAGCGACACCTGACGAAGCGTGGGATGTCGAGCAGCAAGATAACAATATCGTTCCGCTCACGCGGACTGAAGCTGAAAAGCTATTCGGTCCTAACGTAAGCCGTCCATCGCGCGTCACGCCTTTCAAGGTTGTGGCAGCGCAAATGGTTTTGTCCCTGGGTGCTACGCTGGTGTGGGGGCTGTTCTACAAGCCGCCGGGCGCTGCTGCGCTGTCCGCGTTCCTGGGAGGAGCGATCTGCTGGGTGCCGAGCGCGTTGTTCGCGGCACGACTGAGAACGCTGAGCGGCGCCGAAACCGCAATGAGCTGGATGATCGGCGAAGCGCTCAAGATGGGGACAACGATCGCGATGTTTGTAGCCATCGCCTTCTGGTGTCACGACGTACGCTGGGTTCCACTGCTCGTGACTTACCTCATCGCGCTCAAGACGTACTGGATCGCCTTAGCCTGGCGCTAGGGTAGCAGCAACAAAAGTAGCAGCAAAAATTCAGGCTGGCGCGCAGCGCCGGCATCAGGAGTGCGGTTATGACATGGTCCGCACCCGGCGTGTTCCCGCAATACAGAATTGCTGCGGGAGCGGCCTAAGACGATTTTCGACAATTTGGGTGGCATTAACGATATGGCAGCTAGCGAAGGCACGCGCGCTCTGGATCCGTCCGAGTACATCGCGCACCACTTGCAGAACTTTTCCACCGCGCACCAGACGTCGATTTTCGACATTCACGTCTGGAATCTGGACACCCTTTTCTGGTCGATCGTTTGCGGTCTGGCCACGATCCTGATTCTGCATCTCGCTGCCCGCAAGGCAACGTCCGGCGTGCCGGGTCGTTTCCAATGCGCGATCGAAATGCTGGTTGAAATGGTCGAGGATCAATCGAAGTCGATGATCCATGGCACGCGCACCTTCATCGCGCCGCTGGCCCTGACCGTGTTCGTCTGGGTCGCGCTCATGAACTCGCTCGACTTCATCCCCGTCGATCTGCCGGGTCGCGTGATCGGCTGGCTGGGTCTGTCGGAAGTCATTCCCCATCACCGCATCGTGCCGACCGCCGACCTGAACGGTACGCTCGGCATCGCACTCGGCGTGTTCGCGCTGATGATTTACTACAACTTCAAGATCAAGGGCGCCGGCGGCTTCGTGCACGAACTGCTGTCCGCTCCGTTCGGCGCGCATCCGCTCCTGTGGATCCCGAACCTTGCACTGAACATTATCGAGTTCGTCGCAAAGACGGTCTCGCTCGGCATGCGGCTGTTCGGCAACATGTACGCGGGCGAACTGTTGTTCCTGCTGATTGCCCTGCTCGGCAGCATGTGGGGTTTCGGCGCGGACGCGTCAGTGCTCGGCTTCATCGGCCACGTCATCGCTGGCACGGTTTGGGCGATCTTCCACATCCTGATCGTTCTGCTGCAAGCATTCATTTTCATGATGCTGACGCTGGTGTACATCGGACAGGCACACGACAGCCACTAATCACGGCGTGTCGCACGACGAATTGTTTTTAGTTTTGTTTCATTTAAATCCCAGTTCCAACCAGTTCTAAAAGACTTTTCACAAAGGAGTGATCATGCAAGCTTTCATCGCCAACATCCAGGGTCTGACCGCCATCGGTATCGGCATCATCATCGGCCTGGGTGCAATCGGCGCCTGTATCGGTATCGGCCTGATGGGCGGCAAGTACATCGAAGCATGTGCTCGTCAGCCGGAACTGATGAACCCGCTGCAAACCAAGATGTTCCTGCTGGCTGGTCTGATCGATGCGGCGTTCCTGATTGGCGTTGGTGTGGCAATGCTGTTTGCGTTCGCGAACCCGCTGCTGTCGAAGCTGGCAGGCTGAGGTTCCTCGGAAGTTTGCGCCTGAGCTATAACTGGTAAAGGCGCAGGGCGGAACGGGCACTTAGGCGCTGATCGAACACAGAATCGATGAGCGCCTTGCCGTTTCACTTTCCGAACTAGCAACGTTTAAGGAAACACCGTGAATCTCAACGCAACCCTGTTTGCGCAAATGGTCGTGTTCCTGATCCTCGCGTGGTTCACGATGAAGTTCGTGTGGCCGCCGCTGATCAACGCCCTCGACGAGCGCTCAAAGAAGATTGCTGACGGTCTGTCCGCTGCTGAAAAGGGCAAGGCAGAACTCGAAGCCGCTCACAAGCGCGTCGACCAGGAACTCGCTCAGGCACGCAACGACGGTCAGCAACGTATTGCTGACGCAGAAAAGCGCGCTGTGGCAGTCGCTGACGAAATCAAGGCTCAAGCACAAGCTGAAGCCGCTCGCATCATCGCGCAAGCGAAGGCCGACGCGGAGCAGCAAGTCGTGAAAGCGCGCGAAACGCTGCGCAGCGAAGTCGCTGCACTCGCTGTGAAGGGCGCTGAGCAGATCCTGAAGCGCGAAGTCGACCAGGCAGCTCATGCTGACCTGCTGAATCAACTGAAAGCCGAGCTCTGATCATGGCCGAACTTGCAACCATCGCCCGTCCGTACGCAGAAGCGCTGTTTGGCGTGGCCGAAGCTGGTGACATCGCCGCCTGGTCCACGCTCGTGCAGGAGCTGGCACAGGTTGCGCGTCTGCCCGAAGTGCTGTCGATCGCCTCGAGCCCGAAAGTAAGCCGCGCCCAGGTCAGCGAACTGCTGCTGGCTGCGGTCAAGTCGCCGCTCAAGGACAACGCGCAAGCGAAGAATCTGGTGCAAATGCTGGTGGACAACCATCGCCTGCAATTGATGCCGGAAATCGCCGTGCAGTTCGAAGAGTTGAAGAACGCCCGCGAAGGGGCGGCCGATGTGCTGATCGTCAGCGCATTCCCGCTTGAGGGCGCGCAGTTGAACGACCTCGTCGCAAGTCTCGAACGCAAGTTCAAACGCAAGCTGAAGCCGACGGTCGAGATCGACCCGTCGTTGATCGGCGGCGTACGCGTGACGGTCGGCGACGAAGTGCTCGATACCTCGGTCCGCGCGCGGCTTGCCAGCATGCAAACGGCTCTGACGGCCTGAAGCGCCTCGCGCTGAAGCGGCTGGCACGCAACAGAATTGACTATCAGGAGCGAATAATGCAACTCAATCCCTCTGAGATCAGCGAGCTGATCAAGAGCCGGATCCAGGGCCTTGAAGCGAGCGCAGACGTTCGCAACCAGGGCACCGTGATCTCCGTGACCGACGGTATCGTGCGTATTCACGGCCTGTCGGAAGTGATGCAGGGCGAAATGCTCGAATTCCCGGGCAACACCTTCGGTCTCGCGCTGAACCTCGAGCGCGACTCGGTCGGCGCCGTGATTCTGGGTGAGTACGAGCACATTTCGGAAGGCGACATCGTCAAGACGACGGGCCGCATTCTGGAAGTGCCGGTTGGCCCGGAACTGCTTGGCCGCGTGGTCGATGCACTGGGTAACCCGATCGACGGCAAGGGCCCGATCAACGCGAAGAAGACCGACGCGATCGAAAAGATCGCTCCGGGCGTGATCTGGCGTAAGTCGGTTTCGGAACCGGTTCAAACCGGTCTGAAGTCGATCGACGCAATGGTGCCGGTTGGCCGCGGCCAGCGCGAGCTGATCATTGGCGACCGCCAGTGCGGCAAGACCGCAGTCGCAGTCGACGCGATCATCAACCAGAAGGGCAAGAACCTCTTCTGTATCTACGTCGCGATCGGCCAGAAGGCTTCGTCGATCATGAATGTGGTCCGCAAGCTGGAAGAAACCGGCGCGCTGGAATACACGATCGTCGTCGCCGCTTCGGCGTCGGAATCGGCCGCCATGCAGTACCTGGCACCGTACGCCGGCTGCACGATGGGCGAATATTTCCGTGACCGCGGTCAAGACGCGCTGATCGTTTATGACGACTTGACCAAGCAGGCTTGGGCATACCGTCAGATCTCGCTGCTGCTGCGCCGTCCGCCGGGCCGTGAAGCTTATCCGGGCGACGTGTTCTATCTGCACTCGCGTCTGTTGGAACGTGCTGCTCGTGTCTCGGAAGAGTACGTCGAGAAGTTCACCAATGGCGAAGTCAAGGGCAAGAGCGGTTCGCTGACGGCACTGCCGGTCATTGAAACGCAAGCCGGCGACGTGACCGCATTCGTCCCGACGAACGTGATCTCGATTACCGACGGTCAGATCTTCCTTGAAACCGACCTCTTCAACGCAGGTATCCGCCCGGCAATTAACGCTGGTGTGTCGGTGTCGCGCGTCGGTGGTGCGGCTCAAACCAAGGTGGTGAAGAAGCTGTCGGGCGGTATTCGTACCGACCTCGCGCAGTATCGTGAACTGGCAGCGTTCGCGCAGTTCGCATCGGACCTCGACGAAGCAACCCGCAAGCAGCTGGAGCGCGGCCGCCGCGTGACGGAACTGCTGAAGCAGCCGCAATACCAGCCGCTGCAAGTGTGGGAACTCGCTATCTCGCTGTTCGCCGCGAACAACGGCTACCTCGACGATCTCGAAGTGTCGCAAGTTCTGCCGTTCGAAAAGGGCCTGCGCGAATATCTGAAGTCGAGCCACGCTGACCTGGTCAAGCGCGTCGAAGACAACAAGGAACTCTCGAAGGACGACGAAGGCCTGCTGCATACGGCCGTCAAAGACTTCAAGAAGTCCGGCGCTTATTGATCTGCGAGTGATCCGCAAGGCATAAACGGACCTTGAAGCGGCGCGGGCCGCATGCGAATGCTCCCGCGCTGCTTCGATCGCTTTGCATGGGACCCGGGTAAGCGTTGAAGCACTAACTCGGGCCGACAAGGAGCAAGCAATGGCTGGAATGAAGGAAATTCGCGGCAAGATCAAGAGCGTGCAAAACACGCGCAAGATCACGAAAGCGATGGAGATGGTGGCCGCATCGAAGATGCGCCGCGCTCAGGAGCGCATGCGCGCTGCTCGCCCGTATGCCGACAAGGTCCGCGATATCGCTGCGCACATGAGCCGTGCGAACCCCGAGTATCGTCACCCGTTCATGGTGTCGAACGAAGGCGCGAAGACGGCAGGCATCATCCTCGTCACGACCGACAAAGGTCTGTGCGGAGGTATGAATACCAACGTGCTGCGTGCAGCGCTGCAGAAGTTCAAGGAACTGGAAGGCCAGGGCAAGACGATCGAAGCAACTGCGATCGGCACCAAGGGCTTGGGTTTCCTGAACCGCTTGCGCGCCAAGGTGGTATCGAATGTCGTGCATCTGGGCGATACGCCGCATCTGGAAAAGCTGATCGGCGCGGTGAAAGTTCAGCTCGACCTGTACTCGGAAGGCAAGGTTTCGGCGGTGTATCTCGCATACACGCGCTTCGTCAACACGATGAAGCAGGAGCCGGTGATCGAGCAACTGCTGCCGCTGGCGGCAGATCAGTTCGAGCGCAAGGACGAGCAGAGCGCGACGCCGACCACCCAGTGGGACTACATCTACGAGCCGGATGCACAGGCAGTGGTGGACGAACTGCTGGTGCGTTATGTCGAGGCGCTGGTCTATCAGGCCGTCGCGGAAAACATGGCGTCGGAGCAGTCGGCCCGTATGGTCGCAATGAAGGCCGCTTCGGACAATGCGAAGACGGTCATCAACGAACTGCAGCTTGTGTATAACAAGAGCCGTCAGGCCGCGATCACGAAAGAACTGTCGGAAATCGTCGGTGGCGCGGCGGCCGTCTGACCTTCTTGGTCAGCATGTCGCCTTGCGTGCGCCCCCGAGGCGCACCGTCCAGGCAACCGGTCTGGGCGATTCCATCGAAACAGCGCCTTTGCGCGAGTGAAGAATTGAGTATCTAAAGGAAAAGCGATGAGTACTACTGCTTTGGTAGAAGGCAAGATCGTACAGTGCATCGGCGCGGTGATCGACGTGGAATTCCCGCGTTCGGACATGCCGAAGATTTACGACGCGCTCATTCTGGAAGGTTCGGAACTGACCCTCGAAGTCCAGCAACAGCTGGGCGACGGCGTTGTCCGTACCATCTGTCTGGGTGCATCGGACGGTCTGCGTCGTGGCACGGTCGTCAAGAACACTGGCAATCCGATCAGCGTGCCGGTCGGCAAGCCGACGCTCGGCCGTATCATGGACGTTCTCGGTCGTCCGATCGACGAAGCCGGTCCGATCAACTCGGACGTGGTTCGCGGCATTCACCAGAAGGCTCCGGCGTTCGACGAACTGTCGCCGTCGACCGAACTGCTCGAAACCGGCATCAAGGTTATCGACCTGATCTGCCCGTTTGCCAAGGGCGGTAAGGTGGGTCTGTTCGGTGGCGCCGGCGTCGGCAAGACCGTGAACATGATGGAACTGATCAACAACATCGCTAAGGAACACGGTGGTTACTCCGTGTTCGCCGGTGTTGGCGAGCGTACCCGCGAAGGGAACGACTTCTATCACGAAATGAAGGACTCGAACGTTCTGGACAAGGTCGCGCTGGTGTACGGCCAGATGAACGAGCCGCCGGGCAACCGTCTGCGCGTCGCGCTGACCGGCCTGACGATGGCTGAGCACTTCCGTGACGAAGGCCTCGACGTGCTGTTCTTCGTCGACAACATCTACCGTTTCACGCTGGCCGGTACCGAAGTGTCGGCACTGCTCGGCCGTATGCCGTCGGCCGTGGGCTATCAGCCGACGCTGGCTGAAGAAATGGGCAAGCTGCAAGAGCGCATCACGTCGACCAAGACCGGCTCGATCACGTCGGTTCAGGCCGTGTACGTCCCTGCGGATGACTTGACCGACCCGTCGCCGGCTACGACTTTCGGCCACCTGGACGCTACCGTCGTGTTGTCGCGTGACATCGCTTCGCTGGGTATCTACCCGGCAGTGGACCCACTCGATTCGACCTCGCGTCAGATCGACCCGAACGTGATCGGCGAAGAGCACTACTCGATCACGCGCGGCGTGCAGCAAACGCTGCAGCGATACAAGGAACTGCGCGACATTATCGCGATTCTGGGCATGGACGAACTCGCACCGGAAGACAAGCTCGCCGTGGCGCGCGCTCGTAAGATCCAGCGTTTCCTGTCGCAGCCGTTCCACGTTGCTGAAGTGTTCACGGGCTCGCCGGGCAAGTACGTTCCGCTGAAGGAAACGATCCGCG